>Ga0315902_10012882_pt1 | contig 10859 bp, 13 predicted proteins | sample LakEriMetagenome_9_FD_203523 | JGI IMG/M metagenome (GOLD analysis project Ga0315902, IMG submission 203523) | Freshwater fungal communities from buoy surface, Lake Erie, Ohio, United States - Buoy 12 MA117 | ecosystem: Environmental > Aquatic > Freshwater > Lake > Lake biofilm | place: USA...
ATGCAAATTGTGTGGCTAGGATTCAGCAACTTGCGAGTACAGGTTATGAACTACGCCGCCCCGCAGCAGATTATCTGCGTGATGGAATCTATGAACTTCGGGCTAAGCACATTCATGTTCAGTATCGTATCTTGTACTTTTTTGATGGTCAAAATATCGCAATTCTTGCTCATGCCATTACTAAAGATACAGATCAAGTGCCGATCGCTGATATTGATAGGGCGATTAGGCGTAAGCGTCTATTTGAGAAGAATCCAAGTATCCATACTTATGAAGAGGATTTAGATAATGGCTAAGACTAGTGATGCACTTAAAATCATTGATGGTTTGACTGGTGATGATCCTGAAATGGAGAATCTGATTAGGGAGGCTTCGCTTAATGCGATCGTGGCACAACTTATCTATGAGGCGAGGACTGCTAGGGGATTGACACAGAAACAACTAGCCGATCGCGTTGGCACTAAACAATCGGCGATCGCTAGGCTTGAGGATGCTGATTATGATGGTCATTCGCTGTCAATGTTACAGAAAATTGCTGGCGCTCTCAATCAGAAGGTTGAAATTAAGTTTTCAGTGATCGCGTCTTGAGACGAGTTTGGTGTAGTCGCTGTTTTTTCTGAAAAATAAGGGCGATCTCTAGTAATTACGGGAAATAAGCTTGGTATTAGAGAAGACTTCCTGATTGACGTGTTTGTGATTAAATTATAAGATATGTGAACTGAAATACCGAATCACAAAGCGCAAAGAGTTTTAAATGAAAATAAATATCAAAAAAATTATTAGAGGAAATGTTTTTACCGATGATTTCAAGAATTTATCGGTAAATAATGAGATGTCATTTGACTCAGATAATCCAAATAAGCCAAAGAAAAAATTTGTTGTTATATATGGTCCAAACGGTACAGGAAAAACCAGTCTAGCACTTGTATTGAATCAGGATAAACAAGCCGAGTACACTATTGAAATTAACGGCAACACACACACTGAGACAGATGCAAAGGTATTTCATGTTATAAATGACCAAAATGGTCGCAATATAATTCAGGGCAGCACGGAAGATTTTATTCTTGGTGACAATATAAAAAGAGAATACGAACTTAAAAGGCAGATTGAAGAAGGATTTAAAAAACTTTTTGACTCTTTAGTAACAGGATTAAAATCTGATTATCTAATCGCGACCAAGAGCCATAATTTTGAGGGGTTAATAAAAGACGATACGCTAAAAGATAATATCTCAGATCTTGCCAATTCAAGATCAAAAGGTAAAAATATTGAGCGAAATAATTTTCTCAATCATTTCAATAGTCTCGAAGAAATTGAAATTCCTACAATTACAGTCAATAAATTGAAATTTTTTATCAGTGACTATAATAAAAAAGCTGAATCAATCATTAAAAATTTCTGTAGAGAAGTTGATTTGTCTTTATTTACGGTAGAAGAAAATATCGACAAAATTGAAGAGAGTGATGATGCAATTCACATTCTCAAAAAGTACGAACACTCAAATGAATGTATTGTTTGTGAAGCACCAATTGCGAGACAGGCACTTCTTGAGAAAAAAAATGTAGAAAGGAAGCAATTCATTGAAGGTTTAACCGAACACACAAAAAAAATTATCGAAAAAATCATTAAAAAAAGTGACGGTTTCGATTTGTTTGGAATCCATTTATGCTTGAAAGAAGCTTTAAAAACTGGTGCGGTTGAAAAAGTAAAAGAGATATACGAAGAAATTGAGAACTATAAGCTTGCATATGAAATATCACTGAACAACTTGTTTGTTAAAGAAGTAAAAGCAAGTAATCTTAATGCCATTTTTGAGGAATACAATAATCTTGTCCAAGAAAGACCAAGATTTGCAGATGAAGACATTATCTTTATTGAGAAGTTTCTGAATGATTGTCTCGGCAAAAGAATCTCGTTAGAAAGAGATGAAAATGAAAATTTAAAATTACTTTTTGGAGGTAGGGAATTTCTAAATGAGAAACGCGAATCTTTAATGTTAAGTAATGGCGAACAAAACTTTCTCTCTCTTGCATTTGAGTTATTGAAAGCCAAAAAAGTTTCTGAAGACTTTATCATTCTTGATGATCCAATTTCTAGCTTTGATTCAATATATAAGAATAAAATTGCATACTCTATTTTGCGAATTCTTGACCAAAAAAAGACTATAATTCTTACGCATAACACTGATTTAATCAATCTCTTAGAACATCAACAAAAGAATTGTTTTAACTTGTATTTTTTAAACAATACAGACGGAGAAGAAAATGGTTTTATTTTTATTAATCAGTACGAGCAAAAAATCATTTTGTATCTACATGAATTTATCAACTTGTTAAGAGGTGATATCAAGCAATATATTATAAATAAGAATGCTTTTCTCATTTCGATTGTGCCTTTCATGCGTGGTTACTGCCAAATAATTGGAAACACTACACTAAAAAATAATCTGACTAAACTCATGCATGGGTATAACAATGACACTGTTAACATTGCAAGAATATTTAATGATTTATTTCGCTCAGATATGTTTGAAAATGATTATAATATTTCAGCAATAGATATAATTTCCTATGATATAGATGGTGTTGTGACAATTTTAGATGTTGAAAAGTTTCCTTTGCTTAATAAAACATTAATGCACACCTTAACATATCTGTTTTTAAGACTTTCAGTAGAGAAGAAACTTGTAGATAAGTATCAAATTGATACCAACGAGTTCGATATGTTGACCAGTATTATTACAGCAGCATTTCCAAGAAATCAAAATGATCTGTCTGCTACGGAGAATCGTGTGTTCTTTCTTTCTAGAAAAACGCTACTCAATGAATTCAATCATTTTGAAATGGATATGAATATTTTTCAACCAGCAATTGACATTACTAATAAAAATCTAAACAAAGAAAAAAGAGAGATACTAGAAAAACTGGAAGCTTTGTAGTGTTTATCCTAATTATTCGGTTAGATTTATGAGTGTACTCATATTTTGAGCAAAACTAGTAGTCTTCATTTACCGTAACTACCAAACAATCTTAACCAAATTCGCAGCACAAATATTCTGATCACAACTCAGAAGAGCTATCTGATTTCCTTGCCCCTCTACCACCAAAGCCGTTGATACAATCTGGCGATCGTGCATCTCATTGATAGAAGTGAGGTTGATACTTTTCTCAATCACATCAGCATCAAGTGGATAGATAGAGAGTCGTTTATCTTGCTTCACCACCTTTAACAAAGCATCAACAGAAGGAATCGAAGTCTTGCCACGACTCACAATCCATACTGATTCCGCCAAAGCGATCGCAGGTAAAATCAATTCACTACTTGAATCTGCAAGAATTTCTTTAGCAGCCACGCCTAAACGAGAATTACCTTCCAAAAACCAGATTAAAGCATGGATATCAAGAATATATTTCATATTGCTAGAATCAAACCCAACCAAGAGCATCGTCAATATCACCATTAAACTCAGCATCTCTAAAATCAGCTTCAGTCGATTGTTGAGAACCTGAAAACATCCCAAACGACATAAACTGACTAGCGCGACTAACTGACTCAGGCTTAAAGAAAGTTACAAAAACTTGGCTCTCCGTAATGTCTTTTGGGATTTCCGCTAACTCGACTTTACCGTTCCGATACATTCCTTGGATTGTCTGTAACATAATCGTTTGCGCTGGTTAATTTGAGCGATCGCCAATCAATTGTAGCACCACAACATTTTAGCTAATATTCGCAGCGATTTTGTCGCGGGATTAGAGGGGATCGCGTAAATTTACAATTGCAAGCATCTTGCTATAATAGCCGCGTAACCTTAGCACACCAAAAACTTCTATGCTCTCTCAACAGCTTGAAGACAAATCTCAACATCTAGAAACTAGAGTTGCCGCATTAGAAACAGAACTCGCGCAAATGCGACAGATGCTATCTGTATTTGTTCAGAAAAAAACACCTTGGTGGTTAAAAGTCGCAGGTAGCTTTGAAAACGATCCCACCTTTGACGAAGCAAATCGCCTCGGTCAAGAATGGCGCAAATCTGCTGAATAGAGCATCATGTATATTTTTGACACCGATCATCTCAGCCTCATTCAGCGCAACGGACAAGAAGGAAAGCGAATCTTAGCCAAACTTGCAAAGATAGAAGATCCTGAAGTTGCCGTTACCGTCATTACCTATGAAGAGCAGATTAGAGGAAGACTCGCTTTTTTAGCTAAGGCAAAAACATTAGACGAACAAATCTTTGCCTATCAAGGATTACAGCAACTAGCAATCAATTACCAAGCGATCTCCATTATCCCCTTTAGCCGTGCATCTGCCCTAGAACATCAACGCTTACGCAAAGCCTATCCTCGTCTAGGAAATATGGATCTCAAAATTGCCGCGATCGCCTTAACAAACAATGCAACCTTAGTCACCCGTAACAAATCAGATTTTGGACAAATTATAGAGTTATCTATAGATGACTGGTCATAATTTATCCGTCCTTATGGCTTATGCCCGACAACACCGACTACCTCCAAGGCATCATCGAACGCCTCACCTTTCACTCCGAAGAGACAGGCTATACCGTAGCGCGGCTAAAAGTACCCAAGGCTCAAGACCTAATCACCGTAGTCGGTAACTTTGCCAATATCCAAGCAGGACAGACTCTTGCCCTAGAAGGCACATGGCGATCGCATCCTAAATTTGGCGACCAATTTCAAGTCACTCAATACCGTGAAACTAAACCCGCCACAATCACAGGAATTGAGAAATATCTTGGCAGTGGTTTGATTAAAGGCGTGGGACCAGTCACCGCTAAACGCATCGTCACTCATTTTGGCTTAGATACCCTTGACATCATTGAAAATGAGATTGATCGTCTCATTGAAGTTCCTGGCATTGCCAAGAAACGGGTGAAGATGATCAAAACGGCTTGGGAAATGCAAAAGGCGATCAAGGAGGTGATGGTATTTCTGCAAGGACATGGAGTATCCACTACCTATGCAGTCAAGATTTTTAAGCATTATGGCAATGATTCCATTCAGACCGTTTCCGAAAATCCCTATCAACTAGCGACAGATATCTATGGCATTGGTTTCTTTACTGCCGATCAGATCGCTCGGAATATTGGCATTGAAGTTAGTTCTGAGTTTCGCAGCATTGCGGGTATCTTCCATTGTTTAGGCGAAGCTGCCGAAGATGGTCATTGCTATCTACCACGTCCAGAACTAGAAGAGAAAGCCATCAAACTGCTTGCTCTCGAAGATTATCAACCAGATTCTGAAACCATCTCTAAAATTGTTCTCCATCTCTCCGTTAACGATCGCTTAGTGATGCAGGGATTAGAAGGAGAGTTCATCTGCTATAAACCTACTTACTTCCACACTGAACAAAATCTTGCCGAACGGGTTTATCAACTATTGCAACACAAACATCATCCAGATCCTGAACGAGTCAAAGCTTGGATCGATCGCTACACCACCCAAAGGAATATCCAACTCTCGCCTAAGACGCTAAGAAGCTACTCTCCATCGACTATTGTATAGGAACTCAAACATAACTTAATCGCTCACATAGATAAATAGGTGAAGTTAGTTAAAGAGTTCAACTGAGATCATACATTTGTTTGACTCACTAATGATTTATCCAATTCCATTAGCATCTAAAGAAACTGCTAATTATGCATTACTCTCTTCTCTTTTATTTTTATAGGCATTCTCTCTATCCTTTGCAATCAAAACTTCCATTTTAATATCCAGAAGTTCCGTGACTTTCTGGCAACTCTGCGCGAGACTGTGGTTAAGGAACAGGAGGTGGCGATTAGTCAGGCGATCCTAATAATCTTATTTTTTACCAATGAGACGTTCATACTCACCGTGTGTACCAATCCAAAACCAAGAAATTCCTTTCTCAACCTCAATTCCCACTGCCCGATATTCCTTACTAATTCTTACCGACCAATACTTCCCAACTCTCTTTAAATGCAAAGATGGATGCGATGGATTCGTTTTCAGTAACTCATAACTTTGATCAGCAATCTCCTGAATAGTTTCAGGTAAAGCTTTGTAATATCCCCAAAATCGTCTGGTTGTAAAGTGCATTAGATTTGCTTGCAAAATCCATTTTCAAAATCCTCAATCGCTTCCTGTGCCAGAAAATCTAACTTTCCAGCCTCAATATCACTCTCTAACTCCTCGTCCCAACGTTGATAATCTAGATCCAACAGCCAATCAATAACTTTGCGAAACTCGCTAGGAGGAAGTTCTAATATAGCCGACTCAATTTGTTGAATAGTCATCGTTTTAGATTTCTATAGAAAATAATCGTTTGCGCTGGGTGATTTGAGCGATCGCCAATCAATTGTGATACTACAATATTTTAACCCAAGTTGCTACCTATAGTAACAAGAAAAAAAAGCTGCTACAAAGGACAAGAGCCGAGTAGCAGCAAGAAAAATGAATGATGAAATTGTAGCGATTTATTGCCTATGTGACGACATTCTCCGAGCGATGAATCATCAAAGTGACATACAGCAACAGATGAGTGATGCTGAAGTAATGACCACAGCCATAGTTGCAGCCCTATATTTTGGTGGAAATTTTGAGAAAGCAAGAAAAGATCTCTCAGAGCCACAATACATCCCAAAAATGCTGAGTCGGAGTCGCTTCAATCGCAGACTGCACAGGGTAGAACCGATGCTATTGATGTTGTTTGAGTGTCTGGGACAAGCATGGAAACAACTGAACACCGAATCGGTTTACAGCATTGATAGCTTTCCGATACCCGTCTGTGACAATATCCGCATTCCAAGGTCAAAAATCTATGACGGCAATGAGGAGTATCGGGGCTATCAAGCTAGCAAGAAACGATATTTCTACGGTCTTAAAATTCATTTGATGGTCACAGCATCAAGGGAACCCGTAGAGTTTTTTCTAACTTCAGGTTCCTTTGCTGATGTTAAGGGGCTGGGGGTATTTCCATTTGCTTTACCTGAAGGCAGTGTAGTTTATGCAGACAAGGCTTACAACGATTATGAAATTGAGGATTTGTTGCTTGAAGCCGAGAATATCAAGCTCTCGGCTATGCGGAAAAGCAATTCAAAACGACCTGTACTTGGCTATGTTCAGTTTCTCCAGCACCATAAACGCAAAGTAGTCGAAACCTCTGGTAGTTTGATATCCCAGCTTTTACCTAAATCTATTCATGCTATTACTGCAAAAGGTTTTGAGCTTAAAGTCATGCTCTTTGTCCTTGCTTTTAGCGTTAATCTATGGGTAGCAACTTAGGTTACCTAAGCTAAAATCAATGGAGGAATTGCGCGAAGATTTAGGTAATGGTAAACAAGCCAAGACTATTAAGAACAATATTAATAGCGCTAAGTCTGAATGTCAGAATTTTGAGGAGGCTAACTAATGAAACCTATTAAAATTTTGGTTGATTCAGACTTAATCGAAGAGTACTTTTTGCAACGTAATAATAGAAGATATCTTTATGCCGAAAGACTTATGCAAATCATTTTTCGTCATCCAGAATTAAAAATCTATATTACTAGAAGATGTAGAAACAATATTTTTGATCCCGAAGATAAGATTGATCTTTCAAAGTATGAATTTAGCAGATTTAACATTTGTTCTATATCTAGAGAAATTCAACAAAAAGCACGTCAATGGTCTGATTTAAAAATTGAAGCAGCACTTGAATTAGAATATGGTTTTGCAGAAGGGGTTACTGCAATCATCTCAGAAGAACCAGATAAATATGGAAAGCAAACCTATCCAATCAAAATTTGGTATGTTGATCAGCTATCAAATATTCTTAGCCTAAATTCAATTCCTGTTCGTATTCCTGTTCGTAGTAGGGAATCACAACTATGTTTTTTTCCAACAGAACCATCTTCATCAAAAGAAGTGATTAGAAATACCGCAAAAGTAATTGTAGAAGCTCTGAATGTACTCAAAACAGTAGGAAATACTGGTATAACTCCAGAAGCCCTAAGTTCAGAGTTAAAGCGCACTGCTCAAACTACACAAAGCATCATTTGGGATTTAGAAAATTTCCTCATGGCTTACACAAATAAAATAGGTATGGTGTGTATCAATCAGGATTTGTTGGGTTCTAAAACAGAGGATATATCTAATTATCTATCAATGGTTTTACGGGATAGTCTTCTTGTACAAGAGATACTCAAAGAAATTGAATTGAGGCAATCCATAACTGTGTTGGGGCTAGACAATATTATTAGAAAATTCCATTCTCATAGTTCAGAATTAAAAGGAGACACGGTTAGATCCTATAGGTGTAGACTTACTACTTGGCTTATTGCTGCGGGATTAATAGAGAAAAAAAACAACTACAAATTTGTAACATTTGTAATCCCAAGAAGTGAAAATGTCCTCAAAAATGATTCTCAAAATGAGGTGAATAAACAACTCGATCTCTTTGACCTTCAGTATTCTTCATGATTTTACAACACTTTGCGCTGCATAAATTCTATCTAATCTACAGATTTCTGCGTTTGAAAAAGTAGCGATCGCCTTTTAAAAAATATGAGACATCTAGAACAAACTTGGCGATCGCATTTATTTTGGATAATTGTGGGATTATTTGGGCTAGTGATTATTTTGGAATTTTCCACACCTCCAGAATATGTCATGGGTTATCTCTACATCAGCCCAATCCTCATCGCCAATTCACAATTGGGTCGCCGTAGCACTTTTCAACTCACCTTAGTAGCCGTAATTCTCACCCTATTAAATATATGGATTCCCAAACAAGGAGAAGTGCAAATTTCAATGATTGTGAATCGGCTAGTCACGATTTTTGCCTTAATCGTAACTAGTTTCTTAAGCGATCGCGATCGGCAAACACAACAAATTTTGGTACAGCAACAGACCCAACTTCAATCCCAAGAAAAAATCATGAATGTCCGCGAAGACTTTGCTTCCACTTTGACCCATGATTTGCGAACTCCGTTACTTGGTGCGATCGAAACGCTTCAAGCTTTTGACCGCGAACAGTTTGGGACTATTCATGCCAAACAAAAAACTGTAGTCGCAACGATGATCCGTAGTCATCAGAATAGTTTGCGATTAGTGGAAACCCTCCTTGATGTCTATCGCAATGAAACGGAAGGTTTGCAATTGCAATTAGAGCCAATTAATCTTGCAATATTAGCGGAAGATGTAGCAACCTCGCTTTTGAGGCTATCTACAAGCCGCAGCGTTTATCTGAACCTGCATTATGGTGAGTCGGACTTTCGCAAATTCCTGTGGGTGAATGGTGACGCTTTCCAATTGCGGCGAGTTTTTACAAATTTACTAACCAATGCGATTAATCATTCTCCACGAGGAGCAAAAGTAGAAGTTGTGCTAGAAATCCAATCTTCATATCAGGTTGTGCAAGTACTCGATGTTGGTTCAGGTATTAAGATTGATGAAAAGCCATACTTATTTGATCGGTTTTATCAAGGACAAAGCGATCGCTTAGCTACTGGTTCTGGGCTAGGTTTATATCTAACCCGCCAAATTATCGAAGCTCATGGCGGTACAATTTGGGCAGAAAATCGTATTCCCCATGGCGCAATATTCGGCTTTCGTTTACCCACTTTGCCCTATTCTTCGCATGACATAACCTAAACGGCAGGATAGGTGGCACAGAACGCCACCTATCCTGCCATACCGAAGTTTATTGGAAAAAATGACCTTAGATCACCTTAAAATCCTATTAGTTGAAGACGACGAACTATTTCGTCTCGGTTTACAAGTGCGTTTGCAACAGGAAACCAAAATCGCAGTTTTAGCAGAGGCTAACGATGGAGAAACGGCGATCGATCTTGCCAAACAGCAACCCTTTGATCTTGTCCTGCTTGATATCGGTTTGCCAGGGCTTGGTGGGCTAGAAACCTGTCGCCAACTCAAGCTCAATCATCCGAACTTACCGATTTTAGTACTCACTTCACGCAATGAGCGATCGCTAATCTCGCGTTTAGTTACCGCAGGTGCACAGGGCTATTGCCTCAAAGGGGTTGCTGCCGAAACCTTAATTCTTGCGATGCGATCGGTGATAGCAGGAGCATCTTGGTGGGATGCCGCTGCAACTGCTGAAATCCATAATATTTTTCAAAATCAATCTTCCGAAATTACACCTGAGAATTTATCTGGGTCAAAAGTTGATACTTTGACGCGACGCGAAAAAGAAATTCTCCTTTTGATGTCTGAGCAGAAAACCAATCAACAGATTGCCGATCTGCTGTACATCTCATCAGGGACAGTGCGGGTGCATATTCATACGATTTTGCATAAATTAGAAGTAAGCGATCGCAAACAAGCGATCGCCATTCACAATAATCATTTATAAATTACCAACCAAAAGCGATGAAGAATTTACACCGTCCATTCACCCTTTTAATTGGCGCGATTGCGCTGATCGTAGGAAGTTGTACTGTCCCAGAAACAAACAATCCATCAATTGTTGCGCAACCTACAACATCGGCGCTCGCGACTAACAAAAAACTTACTCCAAAAAGTTTCAAGCAAGTTACGGTAGCCAAAGATTTAGAAAGACCTTGGGGAATGGCATGGTTGCCCGATGGCGCAATTCTAATTACCGAGCGAGTGGGTCGAGTCAAAATTTTCCGAAATGGATCATTAGAGCAAATTGCGATCGCTGAAATTCCCAATTTATTTGTATCTGGACAAGCAGGTTTGATGGATATCTCACTCCATCCACGCTTTGCTCAAAATAATTTGGTTTATCTCACCTACTCCAGTGGCAATTTCCAATCTAATCACACCAGTATTTTGAGAGCAAAATTTGACGGTAAAGCTCTGGTGGAACCACAAGTAATTTTTGAGGTTAAACCATCAAAATCAGGGAATCAA
>Ga0315902_10012887_pt1 | contig 10856 bp, 13 predicted proteins | sample LakEriMetagenome_9_FD_203523 | JGI IMG/M metagenome (GOLD analysis project Ga0315902, IMG submission 203523) | Freshwater fungal communities from buoy surface, Lake Erie, Ohio, United States - Buoy 12 MA117 | ecosystem: Environmental > Aquatic > Freshwater > Lake > Lake biofilm | place: USA...
GCCCTCGAGGGACTCGATGAGCGCCGTCTCCTCGCCGACCACGTACGCACCGGCACCCCAGTGCAGGACGATGTCCACCGAGAACGACGACCCGAGGATGTTCTTCCCCACGTACCCGGCGGCGTATGCGTCGTTCAGGGCCGTCGCGACGCGCTCCTGCGCGAGGGCCATCTCGCCGCGGATGTAGAGGAAGCACTGCGAGAGCCCGGCCGCGTAGCACGCGATGAGGCATCCCTCGATCAACTGGTGCGGGTCGCGCTCCATGAGCAGGCGGTCCTTGTAGGTGCCGGGCTCGGACTCGTCGCCGTTCACAACCAGGTAGCGCGGCCACACGTCCTGCGGGGTCAGGCCCCACTTCGTGCCGGCCGGGAAGCCCGCGCCGCCGCGGCCGAGCACCGTGGCGCTGCGCACCTCGTCGTGCACCTCGTTGGCGGGGCGGCCGAGCGCACGGCGCAGCCCCTCGTACCCGCCGGTGGCCAGGTAGCGCGCGAGCGTGTGGCTGTCCTCCAGGCCGAAGCGCGAGGTCACGATGCGCGGGCGCTCGCCCTCGTAGAAGCCGGGCGCGAAGGAGTTGGTGCCGCCGGCGCTCACAGTGCCGCCTTCCCGTCGAGCCACGCCGGCGCCGACTTCACGTCCTCGGGTGCGTGCACACCGGCGCCCTTGTCGGCGGGGATGTGCTGGCGCACGCGTGCGACCGTGCCGTGCGGCGGGATCTCGTCGGCAAGACGGCCCGCGCGCAGGTCGTCGACCAGCTTGTCGAAGGACTCCGCGGTCACACGGAAGCTGTAGCGGTAGTTGGTCTGCAGGCACGGGGCCTCGGTGCACGCGGCCTGGCACTCGGCACGCTCGAGCGTGATGAGGCCGTCATCGGTGGTGCCGCCCATGCGGACGCCCAGCTTCTCCTCCGCGTGGTGCATGAGGTCCTCCGCCCCCATCAGCGCGCACGACATGGTGCCGCAGATGTTGATGACGTACTTGCCCACCGGGTGGAACTTGAACATCTCGTAGAAGGACGCCGTGCCGTAGACCTCGGCAGGTGAGGCACCGACGAGCTCGGCGATGTGCGCCATGGCCTCCTCGGTGACGTGGCCGTCCTGCTCCTGGGCGAGGTGCAGCAACGGGATCGTGGCCGAGCGCGGGCGCGGGTAGCGGGAGATGATCTCCTGCGCGAGGCGCACGTTCTCCTCCGTCAGGCGCGCCATCAGCGGTCGACCTCCCCCAGGACCGGGTCCACCGACGAGATGATCGCGACGGCATCGGCCACCATGCCGCCGCGCATCATGTGCGGCATCGCCTGGATGTTGACGAACGACGGCGCGCGCATGTGCATGCGGTACGGGTTCGCCGAACCGTCGCTCACGATGTAGCAGCCGATCTCGCCGCGCGGGCTCTCGATGCCCACGTACACCTCGCCCTCGGGCACCTTGAAGCCCTCGGTGAAGATCTTGAAGTGGTGGATGAGTGCCTCCATCGACTCGTCGATGCGGGCACGCGGCGGCGGCGTGACCTTCTTGTTCTGCACGCGGAAGTCACCCTTCGGCATCCGGTCCAGGATCTGGTGCACGATGCGCATCGACTCGCGGATCTCGTTCAGGCGGATGGCGAACCTGTCGTACGCGTCGCCGTGCGAGCCGATGACCACGTCGAACTCGACTTCGTCGTAGCGCAGGTACGGCATGTCGCGGCGGAGGTCCCAGGCCACGCCGGTGGACCGCAGGATGGGGCCGCTCGTGCCGAGCGCCAGTGCCTCGCGCGCGGTGATGACACCGACACCCTGCAGGCGCTCGCGCCAGATCGGCTGGCCGTTCATCAGGATCTCGTACTCCTCGAGCCGGCCCGGGAGCATGTCGAGGATGTCCAGCACGTCGTCACGCCAGCCGGCGGGAAGGTCGGCGGCGAGGCCGCCGGGCCGGATGAAGTTGTGGTTCATCCGCAGGCCGGTGACCTTCTGGAAGAAGCGCAGCACTTCCTCGCGCTCGCGCCAGCCGTACAGCATCATCGACACCGCGCCGATGTCCATGCCGTTGGTGGCGAGGAAGAGGAGGTGGCTGCTGATGCGGTTCAGCTCGCTGAGGAGCATGCGCATCCACACGGCACGCTCCGGGATGTCGCCGTCGATGCCGAGGAGCTTCTCCACCGCCATGGAGAACGCGAGCTCGTTGTTGAGCGGCGAGAGGTAGTCCATGCGGGTGACGTTGGTGCCGCCCTGCATGTAGGTCAGCTGCTCGCCCGTCTTCTCCATGCCCGTGTGCAGGTACCCGATGATCGGCTTGCAGCGCAGCACGGTCTCGCCCTGCAGCTCCAGCATGAGGCGCAGCACCCCGTGCGTGGACGGGTGCTGGGGACCCATGTTGATGATCATCGTCTGGTCCTCGTCGGGGTCAGACTCGATGTCGGCGAGCGCGGCGGCCTCGGACTCGCTCATCCGCAGCACGGCGCCGACCTCACGGAGGAGTTCCTTCGCGCCCATGCCGGCCCGTGACGAGAGCTCCTGGCGGCCCTCGCCCGTCAGTGCGGAAGTGGTGCGGTCACGCGGGCCCGGCGCGGTCTCCCCGGCCGTCCCCTCCGCGGTGTCGTCCCTTCTCTCCTCTGCGATCGTCATGCGTTCGCCCCCTTGAACTGCACCGGGATGCGGCCGGGGTCGTAGTCCTTGCGCAACGGGTGGCCCTGCCAGTCCTCGGGCATCAGGATGCGCGTGAGGTCGGGATGGCCGTCGAAGACGATGCCGAACATGTCGAACGTCTCGCGCTCGTGTGCCTCCGCGCCGGGGTGCACGTCGAAGAGGGAGGGGATGACGGGATCGGACTCCGGGACCTGCACGCGCACGCGGAGGCGCTCGCGGCGCTGGATCGACAGCAGGTTCACGACGACCTCGAAGCGCCCGGGCGTGACGCCTGCACCCGGGGTGCGGCCGGGCATGGCGAGGTAATCCACGCCGGTGAGGTCGACGAGCATGTCGAAGGTGTCGGCAACGAGGGCCTTCATCACCTTCAGGTAGTCGGCGCGGTCGACGAGGAGCACCTTCTGGTCGCGCGACCAGACGACCGGGCACCCGTGCATCTGCTCCTGCGCCTCTGTCACGTTGTCACCCATGGTCACTTCGTCCCGATGGAGACGGGCGTTGTGGCGCCCGCGGGGATCTCGTGGATCTCCACGGCGGCACCCCCGCTGTTGGCGTCACGACGGCGCATGATCTCGCCGTCCTCGATCAACTGGTGGAGCGTCTCGATCGCGTGGATCAGGGTCTCCGGGGTGGGCGGGCAACCCGGTGCGTAGACATCGACGGGCACAATCTGGTCGACGCCCTGCACGATCGCGTAGTTGTTGAACATCCCGCCGGTCGATGCGCACACGCCCATGCTGATGACCCACTTGGGCTCCATCATCTGGTCGTACACCTGGCGCAGCACCGGGGCCATCTTCTGGCTGACGCGGCCGGCCACGATCATGATGTCCGCCTGGCGCGGCGAGGCGCGGAAGACCTCCATGCCGAAGCGCGACAGGTCGTAGTGCGATGCGCCCGTGCCCATCATCTCGATCGCGCAGCACGCGAGCCCGAACGAGGCACCCCAGCTGCTGCGGGAGCGGGACCACTTCACGAGGTCCTCGAGGCGCGCGGTCACGAAGTTGTGGTCGAGGCCGGCGAGGCCCTCGTCGAGCACGTTGCGGACGACGCCCATCAGGCCGCCTCCCCGCTCTTCTCGCGGCCCTCTAGCCCGACCACGCGGAACGAGCCCTTGGCCTGCGTGGCCGCAACGAGATCGTCGTTCGCGGGCGTCTCGGAACCGGCGCGCTTCAGCGGACCCCACTCTAGGGCACCCTTGGCGACCATGTAGACGAACGCCACGAAGAACACCGCGCTGAACGCGGCCATCTCGAAGAACCCGTAGGCGCCGAGTGCCTCGCGGGACACCGCATACGGGTAGACGAAGATGATCTCGATGTCGAACATGATGAAGAGCATCGCGATCACGTAGAAGCTCACCGGGAAGCGCTCGGGGTTGTCACGCGACGGCACGATCCCGCACTCGTACGGTGCCTCCTTCGCGCTGTTCGGCCTGTAGGGGGCGAGGAGTCCCGACGCGACGAAGCTGAGCACCCCGAAGAGGATGGCCACCACCACCAGCGCGATGATCGGGAGGTACTGGCCCACTGCTCGCCCTACGCCTTCAGGGCGAGGTTCTCTCGCAGGTATGCCTCACGACGGTGGAGCATCCATGCGAGAAGGAAGAAGATGATCCCCGAGCCGATGCCGATGAGCGCCGCGGGCTGGCGGCGTGCACCGAGGTCGCGGATCATCACCACGTACCGGTGGGGCTGGCTGTCGTCGATGACGGCACGGGCCGGCGCGCGGCCGGGCTCGGTGCGCTGGGGCAGCAGCGCCGCCACCTCGACGATCGCATAACGGGGGTTGTGCCTGAAGGCGATGAAGTCGATCGACTCGCCGATCTTCGGCCAGCGCTCGCCGCCCTTCTCGTAGACGGCAACGGGCACGTACTCGCCGCTCTTGAACTCCTCGGCCTTGATCTGGATGATCTCGTCGGCGGAGGCCACGGCCTGCCCGCGCTGCGGGTCGGAATCCTCGAGGCGAACCCAGCCCTCTGCCTCCAGCTGCTTCTGCACGGCGGCGGCGGAGTCCTCACGGGACTTGTTGCTCACGTCAGGAGACGAGGTGACGATCTCGGTGAGATCGAGCTTCGCGGCGTCCCGCACCAGTGCCACCGGTTCGGACGGCTTCCACGAGGGGAAGGGTCCCTGCAGCCCGATGCCGTAAATCACCCAGATGATCGCCATGGACATCATCCATCCGGCGAGACCGCAGGCCGCCACGAGGAAGCCGAGGCGCGCGCCGAGGTTGGTGCCGAGGATCAGGTAGGTGCCGCCGATCAGGGTCACGAACATGATGAGGACGACGATGTAGCCGCGGATCTCGGGCTGCCACCCGATCGCAAGGAGAGTGGACAGCATCAGAGGCTCCTCACGTACTCGACGATCTGTCGGATCTGCTCGTCGGTGTAGACGTGCCCGAAGCCGGGCATGCGGCCGCTGCCCTGGCCCTGCTCGCCGTAGCGCTGGCCCATCTGCGAGCCGGCCTTCAGGAACGTGACCATGTCGTCTGCGCTCGGGAACTGCCGCACGGACGAACCTGCCGTCAGGTTCGGGCCGAAGGCACCGCCGCCGGTGACCTGCGGGTCACCGTAGGACCAGCCCTTCGTGTGGCAGCGCGCACAGGAGTACGCACCGCCGCCGAGGTCGAGGTTGAAGTAGGCCTCGCCCATGCTGGAGTAGGTGCCGTTGTCCACGAGACGCTTCGCCTCGGCCGAGAGCTCGTCGTTCTTCTCCTTCGGCAGCATGCCGGTGTCGCAGGTGGGGTTGAACGCCCCGCGCGTGGTGGTGCAGTTCTCCTGCGGGACCTGGATCGACTCGATGTAGTTGATGAGCGTGTCGACTGCCTGGTCTGTGAGCGGACCGCCGCCGATGGTGCCCCATGCCGACATCGGCGAGAAGGGGCGGCCGTAGTTGAGGATGAACCTCACCTCTTCGGCGCTGTAGCGGTACATCACCGTGTTGAGGGAGGGTGCCTTCCACGACACTGCCTTCACCTCGTTGGTCTTCGGGTCCGTGATCGCGTACGGCGCGACGCCGCCGGTGGCCTTCATGCCGCCGTGGCAACCGGCGCAGTTGTACCCGCCGTCGGCGGTGGCGGCGAACAACTTGCCGCCCCACTTCACGAACCGCTTCTCGAACCCGAACACCGCTTCTTCCTGGCGGCTCGGCTCCATGATCCAGTACAACGGGAGTGCCACGGTGACGATCGCGAGGAAGAGCAGACCGATGAGCTGGGTGCGCTCCAGGCGCTTGCCCTCGAGCTCCTCGTCGTCGTAGTACGGCTTGCGGTTGGCGGCGAGGGTCTGCTCGGAGCCGACCTCCTTGCGGCCGCCCCGGACGTTGGCGATGCCGTAGATGATCCAGCCGGCGAGCGACGCGAGAAGGACGAGCCACGCGATGGATGCACTGGTCGATGCGATCATGTCAGTGACCACCCTCGCCGGCGCCGACGCAGTGCGGGCCCTCTGCCTCCTGGCCGGTCGTGTTCACGCCGGCAGGCGGGCCGGCGAACACCGAACCGGTGTCGATCGTGAGAACGCCGTTGGTGACCGACACCGCGAAGCGGTCCATGCCGCGCGGGGCGGGACCGCCCTTCTTCTCGCCGACACGGTTGTACTGCGAGCCGTGGCACTGGCACTCGAACCACTGCGAGCTCTTGCACTCGGGCACGCGGCAACCGAGGTGCGGGCACTTCTGGTACAGCGCGACGACCCCGGCCTCCATGCCGGCGAGCACCTGCGCCTGGCTGCCGTAGACGGCCTTCGCCTTGGCGAGCGCGCTCTCCGGGTACTCGGTGACCCACGCACGCGCCTCGGCGAGGTAGAGGAAACCGTCGTTGGCGCGGATGTTCGAGAGGATGTCGCTCACGCGGCCGGCGGCGATCTTGGAACCAAAGCCGCCCTCGGCGCCCTTCCAGAGGAACGCGATGACGGCCGCACCGAACGCACCGAGGCTGGCGCTCATCATGCCGACCGCGGCGCGGTTGAAGAACATGCGCCGCGAGACGCCGACGGCCTCGGCGTCGGGCGCGACGAACGGTGCGACCTCCGCAGGGGCGACCACTGCGACAGCAGTCGACTTGGTCGCGGCCTCGACCTCACGGCCGGTGACGGCACCGTCGGCGATCGGAGTCTTGCGGTCGCGCTTGCGCGTCTCGCGCGACAGCGCACCGGCGCCGCGCACGTCGGTCTGGCGTGCCGTCGTCACCACGACGACGGCGCCCAGCACGACTGCCACGATTGCGACGATCGCGATGATTGCTGCGGTACTCATTGGTGTTGGTTCCTTGGTCTCGGTTGCGTCGGGTGGGGTCTAGAGCTCGAAGAAGATGCCGTCACGCCAGGGGAAGATGAAGTTGAACCCCGGGCCACGGAAGAACGAGCCGATGATCGTGAGCACCGCCCAGAACATGAGGAACATGGTCATCATCGACGTCATGAACTTGCGGTCCTCGGGCTTGTTCGAGGCGTTGCGGTCGAGGTACGGGGCCAGGATCAGCGCGATGAGCCCCATGCCCGGCAGCGTCACGCCGGCGATCATCGGGTGGAACATCGTGAGCAGTTCCTGCAGCCCGAGGAAGTACCACGGGGCCTTCGACGGGTTCGGCGTCTTGTTGAAGTCGGCGGCCTGGAGGAGCGGCGCGTTCACGACCCAGGAGAAGACGAAGAGGAACGCCGTGCACGCGAGCGCCGCGACGAACTCCACGGCGAGCAGGTGCGGCCAGGTGTGGACCTTGTCGACCGGTGCGGCCTTGGCCTCCTGGATAGAGCCCGACTTGACGACGGTGAGCAGGCGCTGGGTGTGGCCACCAGGGCCCGCGCCAACGGGCACGCCACCGCCTGCGGGAGCCGCCGCGACCACTGCCGCAGCGCCGTCGGAGGCCGCCTTCGTGCGGTCGAGCAGACCGTCGGGGATGCGGTCGCCGCCGGTCGCGGCACCGCCGGCGTCGCCGCCCGCGGCCTTCTCGCGTGCGGCCTGCGCCCGCTTGAGGAGGTGTTCAGGGATCTCAGTCATGTGTGGTCTCCTCGATCACAGGGGTCCGGAGATTCCGCCGTCCTTGCGGACGCGCCAGAAGTGGATGGCCATGAAGATGATGATGATGAACGGGAACATGATGACGTGCAGCACGTACCAGCGCAGCAGGGTCTCCGAGCCGATCTCGACACCGCCGAGCAGCACGAAGCGGACCTGGTTGCCGATCAGAGGTGAGTAACCCATCATGTTCGTGCCCACCGTGACCGCCCAGAGGGCCAGCTGGTCCCACGGCAGCAGGTAACCGGTGAACGAGAGCAGCAGCGTGAGGGTGAGCAGGATGACGCCGATCACCCAGTTGAACTCACGCGGCGGCTTGTACGCACCGTGGTAGAACACGCGCGCCATGTGCAGGAAGACGGAGAGCACCATCAGGTGCGCGCCCCATCTGTGCATGTTGCGCACGAGCAGACCGAACGTCACCGAGGTCTGCAGCGTCTGGATGTCCTGCCAGGCGTTCGCGCCGGTGGGTCGGTAGAAGAACATCAGGAAGATGCCCGTCACTGTGAGCAGGATGAACAGGAAGAACGAGAGACCGCCGAGGCAGAGCGTGTAGGACACCTTCACGGCGTGGCGCTTCACCTTCACCGGGTGCAGGTGGTACAGCACCGAGTTCATGATCACGTAGGACCTGTTGCGGGGGCTGTCGGTGTAGCCCTTGCGGAAGATCGAGCCCGGACGGAAGATCGAGTTCCATGCCTGACTGCCCTGCATCTGCTCGCCGACCTTGGCGAGGCGCTCCTTGACGGTGGGGCGGGGGTTATCGAGGACTTTTGCCATTGTGTTTCACCTCAGAGGCGCATGCCGTAGGCGTAGCCGTGGTTGTTGGTACGGGTGTGGGAGTCGCCCTCTGCGGCGGGCGCACCCGCCTTGCCGAGGATGATGACCCCGGTCGGGCAACGGTCGACGCAGAGCGCGCAGCGCGTGCAGACGTCGTCGTCGATGAGGAAGATCACGTTGTCGGAGGGATCCATGCCGGGCTGCTCGGTGCCCGTTGCCTCCGCGATCGCGTCCGGGGTGACCATGTGGATGCACTTCCACGGGCAGATGTCCACGCAGCCCTCGCACATGATGCATTCGCTCTGGTCGATGTGGATGAACTGCTTCGGCTTGACCGCCTTGGTCAGGTACTCGTGGTCGACCTCGACCAGCTGGTACTCCGTGGACCACTCGGGCATGGGCGGGTTGGCGTCTGTGCGCGCCATGTCAGGCCTTCCTCGCGAGCGGACGGCCGTACGTGGACGTCTCGAGTTCCTTCGCAGCAGCCTTCTCGTCGCGCTTCTGCCACCACACGAACAGGTAGATCATGAGACCGATGTAGAAGCCGTGGATGACGAGCACCACGATGTCGCGCACCGCCTCGTAGGAGAGCGTGAAGGGGAAGTTGCCGCCGTAGGCCTTGGCCTGGAGGATGTCGAAGGGCCCGTTGAGCAGCTTGTCCTTGCGCCACCCGAGCTCCTTGTCGGCGTGGTCGATGAACTGGTGGGGAACCACCCCGAAGGCGAGGAACATCACGAAGAACGCGTAGACCGCCCCGACCATGGCCTCGCCCCACGTGGTGGGCTGGCCGGCCTTGCGCCGCTTGCCGAAGGGGATCACTGCAAGGGCCATTCCGGTCGTCACCACGAACGAGACGATGAACGCCTGGTTCATGCCCGGCCACCTGAGGATGTCGATCGCGATCATGGACTCTCGTTGTTTCTCCGCGCTGTGGTCAGAAGTGCCCGGGCCGCAGCCCGAGCACTCAGAACACTAGCCACGCACCCCCCGTCAGGAGCCATTTCCGGCGGAGTAACACCCGCCACTTCCGCTCTTGTTCACAAGCAGGAAGGGCGTTTCGGGGCGCGTCGGGTTGTGCCCTTGTGTCGCCGGGGGACGTCGGTGCGCGTTCCCGGCGGACATTCATCCGTCGTGCCGGCGCACTGTGCGTGGCACCCACCACACGTTGATTGATTGCTCATCGAGCCGACTTGTTGTCTATCGTGGGGAGGTCCGCGGGAGGTACGTTTCGCCCCTGTCGCAGGCGCGTTCCGGTCCCCCCGGGACGCGGTATTCGTCCGCCAATTGAGGTATTTGCAGTGACCGAGATCCCCGAGCACCTTCTGAACCGCTCCAAGGCCCGCCGAGCCGAAGCCTCGGGCGAGGCATCCGGCGGCACCCCCGCGGCCAGCTCGGCCCCCGCCAAGACCGAGTCCGCCGCCCCGGCAAAGGCCTCCGCAGCCCCCGCCGTGAAGGTCGAAAAGCCCGATCCGCCCTACGTGAAGGCCGCCAAGGAGCGCCGCAAGATTCCGTTCTGGGCCATGTCCGGCTTGGCTTTGCTGCCGGTCTGGGCCTTCATGTACTTCGTGGCTCTGACCCCGCCCGAGAGGGTTGAGGCGGGTCCGTTGTCAATCGGAACTGAGGTCTACGCTGGGTGTGCCGGATGTCACGGAGGTGACGGCGCTGGTGGTGCCGGACGGGCCCTCTACCAGGGTGAGGCCCTGAAGACCTTCCCCCAGATCGAGGACATGCTGAACTTCGTCTACACCGGCAGCCAGAAGTACGTGGCGGCCGGCCTGAAGGTCTACGGCAACCCCGACCGCGAGGGTGGCGCGCACGCACCGCTCTCGTACAACGGCAACCCCATGCCCATGCAGGGCGAGAAGGCCGGCGGCGCCCTCACCGAGGCAGAGATCCTCGCGGTGGTGTGCCACATCCGCTACGACCTGAGCGGCGCGGACAAGGCCGACGAGAAGTGGGCCGCCGAGTACGAGCACTGGTGCTCGTCAGAGTCGGAGATCTTCAAGGGCCTCGAGGCGGGCACCACCTCGTTCGACACGGTCGACAAGGACTTCGCCACTCTCATGCCGGCACCTGTTGCAGTTGGCACGGAGCCGAGGGAATCAACCGCCAAGTAACGGGCGTATCGTGACCTGACCTTTCCCCCTGAAGGTCGGTCCCCCATGGAAGACAACACAACAGTCGCAGTTCCCAACGCGCCCGCGCGCGAGACGGACGTGCTCGTCATCGGCGGCGGGCCCGCCGGTGCGGCGGCCGGCTACTGGCTCGCACGTGCGGGCCACCGCGTCACGATCGTGGAGAAGAAGACCTTCCCGCGCGAGAAGACGTGCGGTGACGGGCTCACCCCTCGTGCGGTGAAGCAGATCACCGACATGGGGCTCGCCGGTTCGCTCGAGCGCTTCCACCGTTACGAGGGTCTGCGCGCCACTGCGCAC
>Ga0315902_10012892_pt1 | contig 10854 bp, 10 predicted proteins | sample LakEriMetagenome_9_FD_203523 | JGI IMG/M metagenome (GOLD analysis project Ga0315902, IMG submission 203523) | Freshwater fungal communities from buoy surface, Lake Erie, Ohio, United States - Buoy 12 MA117 | ecosystem: Environmental > Aquatic > Freshwater > Lake > Lake biofilm | place: USA...
GGCGGCCCCTGCGAAGAAGGCAGCCCCGGCCAAGAAGGCGGCCCCTGCGAAGAAGGCAGCCCCGGCCAAGAAGGCGGCCCCTGCGAAGAAGGCCGCACCGGCCAAGAAGGCCGCCGCCAAGAAGGCCGCCCCCGCCAAGAAGGCCCCCGCGGCCAAGAAGGCAGCCCCGGCCAAGAAGGCCGCTCCGGCGAAGAAGGCTGCGGCTAAGAAGCCGACCGCCAAAAAGGCTGCAGCAAAGAAGGCGGCAAAGAAGGCACCTGCGGCACCTGCCGCCGCTGCCCCTGCGCCAGCGAAGACCGCGCTGAACCCTGCCGCCGCTTGGCCGTTCCCGACTGGGAACAAGCCGTAAGCGTGTAGCTACTGCTGCGCAGCCTGTCGGAAGGCAGGCTTATCCTATTGAGCCCAGTTCGCTGGGCTCATTTCTTTTCTGGTACGCCGTATCAATCAATGGGGCCTTCAGGGAGCGCCACATGACTTCAGCGCCTTACGTCTTAACTCGTCAGACTGCGTGGCACCAAGCCAACTCTCCGGCTGATCGAGCACTGCTTGAGCTTGAGATTGGCTGCTACCTCGCTAGAGAAGGAGACATAGGAACGGCAAGTCAGGTTCGCGAAAAGGTCAGAGCAGAGTTCGGAAGTGGAATAAACGCTCGTGTGTCGATAAGGCTGATGTGTCTTGAAGCACTGATCCATTACTACACCGATGCTGACCCTCGGGCAATTGATCGAATGATGCGCGCGCAACTGCTGAGTGGTGCGTTCCGTCAGACAGATCTGCTGGCGTTTACGTCAGCATGGCTGGCTCACTTGTCGTTCCATGGTTCCCGACCTGCTGAGCTCGCCCGCTCGCTACTCTTGGCAACTCAGTCGGTCAGGGCTGAAGATGAAGAAGCCCTGTGTCGGACGGTCATGACCTTGGGCGATATCACGACGTATCTTGGCGACTTTGCGGCAGCAAAGGCTTGGTACTCCAAGGCCCACCGACTATGCGTTTCGCTCGGCGACCACGCATTCATTAGCGCGCTCACCTACAACAAGCCAGCGATGGCTGCCTTCTCTTCAAGACTGCACAAGTCGCTGGACGCAGAATTCGGAGCTGACCCTACCACTTTTGAGTTTGAGCTGCGAACAGCCCACAGTTACCAGTCAGCTGCTGGAGTCACGTCACACCCTGGCATGCAGAACGTTGCCTACGTTGCCGCTTCAATGGTGATCGGCAACTACAAGCTTGCTGAGGAAAGAATTGATAAGGCGATTGGTGAGCTCAAGGGGGTAGCACTTGAGGCGAACAGGCTGCCATTGATGGCAGATAAAGCGTTGTGCGAAGCTCAACTTGGGCGATTGGACGCGAGTGTGAACTTGATCGGCGAGGTGGTCGGTGCTGACTGGTCTTCTGTTGACGCCGATGATCAACTGATCATGGCCTCAGCGCTGCACGATGCGGCTGAAATTGCTGGCAGTGTGCTTCCAAGTTTTCTCGACGGCCGCGTCATGGAATTGCGGGCTGAAGTCAACGAAAAGCTCAGCCGAATGAAGGTGGACTTGGCTGCTTTGTTGGCTTGGCAACTGGATGGACTCCAATGACTCGCAAGAGCACCAGAATCTCAAGCTGTGCTGTGCCCCAAGTCCTCCTCCTAATGGGCTCCTCCAGCGACTGGGAAACCATGCGGGCGGCGGCGGAGGTTTTGGAGGAGTTCGGGGTTCCGTTCGAGGCGCGGGTGGTTTCGGCGCATCGGATGCCTGACGAGATGTTCAGGGTTGCTGAATCCGCGCGCCAGCAAGGGGTCAAGGCGATCATTGCGGGGGCCGGGGGCGCGGCTCACCTGCCAGGGATGTTGGCGGCCAAGACCACTGTTCCGGTACTCGGAGTGCCGGTCGCCAGCAAGCACCTGCAAGGGCTGGACTCGCTGTACTCGATCGTCCAGATGCCCAAGGGCGTCCCGGTGGCGACCTTTGCGATCGGGCCTGCCGGAGCAGCCAATGCCGCGCTGTTCGCGGTGGCGATGCTGGCTTCGGCCGGGGGCGACGCGGCGCTTGCGGATCAGCTGTGTGCGTTCCGCGAGCGCCAGACGGCAGCGGCCGAGGCGATGACTCAGGATCTCGCGCGATGACGTCGCCGGGGTTCGGGTTGCCTGACGTTCGCGCCACCACTGCACAGCGCGAGCGCACGCTGGGTGTCCTCGGCGGCGGGCAACTCGGCCGGATGTGGGTCCACGCCGCTCAGGCGGCAGGATGGCGCACCGTCGTGCTCGAACCCGACGCGGCAAGCCCCGCTGGCGCCGCAGCCGACGAGCATCTGTGCGCAGCCTACGACGACCCCGGGGCCTGGCAGCAGCTCTCGCGTCGCTGTTTTGCGATCACGACCGAGTTCGAGAACGTGCCGGCCGATGCGCTCGACGCCCTCGCCACGATGGCTTCGATCGACGACGACAACCCGACCCCCGGCCGCAACAGCCTCGTGTCGCCCTCGGCCGCGGCCGTGCGCGTGTGCCAGCACCGGGCTCGTGAAAAGGCGGCGTTCGTGTCCGCGGGCGTGCCTTGCGCGCCGCATCGGCTGATCGAGTCCGACGCCGACTTTGCGGATTCGTCAGCCCTTGCCGCGCTGCTGCCCGGAATCCTGAAGACCGCCACGATGGGCTACGACGGCAAGGGCCAACGCAGCGTCGACGACATCACCACGCTGCGAGATGCCTTTGCCGGACTCGGGCGTGTGCCCTGTCTGCTGGAGAAGAAGCTCGCCCTGACCTTGGAACTGAGTGTCATCGTTGCCCGCGGCCAGGACGGCCACTGCGTCCACCTGCCCGTGCAGCAGAACCTTCACCGCGACGGCATCCTGGCGCTGACCCAGGTGCCCGCGCCCGACGTGCCGCCCGAGACGGCCGCGGCGGCGATTGCCCATGCCCGGTCGCTCGCGGCGGCACTGGGCTACGTCGGCGTGCTCTGCGTCGAGTTCTTCCTCCTGGCCGACGGCCGGCTCGTCGCCAACGAGATGGCGCCGCGGCCGCACAACTCGGGCCATTGGAGCCTGGATGGATGTGACCTTTCGCAGTTCGAACTGCAGTGGCGCACGATGACGGGCATGCCTCTGGCGCCACCTCGGCAGCACTCGGCGGCGGTGATGCTCAACCTGCTGGGCGACCTCTGGTGGCCCGCGGACGCCGTTGCTGATTCCACGGCGCGTGAGCCGGACTGGGCGTCAGTGCTGGCGTTGCCCGGTGTGCACCTGCACCGCTATGGAAAGTCCGAGCCCAGACGAGCCCGAAAGATGGGTCATCTCACCGTGACCGCGCAGACGCTGGCGCAAGCTCGCGCCACGGCGTCCGAGGCGGCCTTGCGCCTGGGTCTGCCGGCGCTCCCGGCGTTATCGGTGCTATCGGTGCTGCCGGCCAGGTCATGAAAGCGGGACTGATCGGACTCGACGCCGCCGTTGCATTGCTCGAGTCCGGCGGTCTCGTGGCGTTCCCGACCGAGACCGTCTACGGTCTGGGCGCAAGGGCCGACAACGACACCGCGGTGGCGGGCATCTTTGCCGCCAAGGGTCGACCGGCCGACCACCCGCTGATCGTGCACATCGCGTCGCCCGAACAGGCGAACGCGTTTGCAGCGGTCTGGCCGCCCGCAGCGCAGCGCCTTGCGGCGGCCTTCTGGCCCGGACCTCTGACCTTGATCGTGCCGCGCCGTGCCGACGTTGCGGCCGCTGCCGCAGGCGGCCAAGCCAGCATCGGCCTGCGCTGCCCTTCGCACCCCGTGGCGCAACGCCTCCTGTCGGCGGCACTGGCCGCGGGGGTGCCCGGTGTCGCTGCACCGAGCGCAAACCGCTTCGGCAGGGTCAGCCCGACGCGCGCAGAGCATGTCCTGGCCGAATTCGACGGCCAGGTTCCGGTGCTCGACGGCGGAGCCTCCGAGGTCGGCATCGAATCGGTGATCGTCGACTGCACGTCGGGCGTGCCGGCCCTCCTGCGCCCCGGGCAGTTGCCACGCGTGCAACTCGAGTTGGCGCTCGGCCAGACCCTGGGTCGGCCGGATGCCGCGTCGCCCAGGGCCTCGGGCACGCTTGAGAAGCACTATGCGCCCACGGCGCGCGTGCGGCTGCTGGGCGCCAACGCACTGGCAGCAGCAGCCACTGCCGGCTCCGGCGGTGGCGGGCCGGCCGGGGGGGTCGCGGTATATTCACGCGTTGCCTTTGGCGCCGGCTGGAACTTTCGCCGCATGCCCGAATCGGCAGACGCGGTTGCCCATGAATTGTTCGCCGTGCTGCGCGAGTTCGACACCCTCGGCGTCGCCGAGGTCTGGGTCGAGACGCCGCCGTCCGACGACGCCCGCTGGGACGGCGTGCTTGACCGACTTCGCCGCGCTGCCGCGGCTGCCGACGCCTGATGCGATTCGGCGACACGGCAGAACGGCACACCTGCATGACCGCATGACCGCATTCCGGCGCCTCTCCGAACGCCTCTTTGACCGCTTCCCCGCTGCTGCCCCGCTCCCCATGCAACCGACTGCCGCCACCGTGTCCCACTCGATCCCCCGACCCGGGCGCCGCCTGCGCAACGCCTGGGCCCTGGCTGCGGCGACGCTGCTCGCAGCCTGCGGCGGCAGCACCACCCAGTTCGATCCCTTTGTCGCACAGCGCGTGATCTCGTTCGGCGACGAGGCCAGCGTCATCACCGCCAACGGCCGCTACTGGTCGGTCAACGGGCTGAAGGCCGACAACCTGACGCTCGACTGCTCGGTTCGTCCGATCTGGATCCAGCAGGTGGCCGGCGTGTACGGCTTTGTGTTCGCGGGCTGCAACCCCAACAACATCGAAGTCAAGGCCTTCACGTACGCAGTGGCGGGCGCGCGCGTGTCCGATCTTGCGGCGCAGATCAACACCGTTGTCGCGGCGGGTGGCTTCCGTGAGAAGGACCTGATCACGGCGTTTGCCGGGGTCAACGACATCGTCGATCTGTACCGCCAGTTCCCGGCCACTGGCGAAGCGGCCCTGGTCGCGGCCGCTCGCGAGCGTGGACGCCAGATGGCCCTGGTCGTCAACGGCATCGTGGCTCTCGGCGGGCGGGTCATCGTCTCGAACATTCCGGACATGCAGTTCTCGGCACTGGCGGCTGTCGAGAACGCCGCCAATCCGGGCTCAGACCGCGCCGCGCTTCTCGGCCGCATGTCGCGTGCGTTCAACGAGCAACTCGGCGTATCGGTGCTGCTGGACGGTCGCTTCGTGGGCCTGGCGCAACTCGACCTGACGATCCAGGCCATGGGCCGTTCGCCGGCGAGCTTCGGCCTGGTCGACATCTCGACGCCGATCTGCATCGTCGCGCTGCCGGAGTGCACGACGGCCACACTGCGCCCGTTCACCGACGCGAACACCTACCTCTGGGCCGACGAGACACGCATGTCCAGTGCGGGGCAGAACCAACTCGGCAGCCTGGCTGCGGACCGCGCGCGACGCAATCCGTTCTGAAGGGCGCTGCTCGCCCGGTCGGCGCGGTCGGCGAGACAGGCGCGATCAGCGAGCCGGCTTGACGGCGGCCGGCCGGTTCTTCACCGGCACCGGCTTTCGCGGCGGCGGCGGTGTCCGCGCAACGCCTTCGCGGCCTGCGACGTGCTGCACCAGTGCCTCCAGCGCCGGACGCGCCGCAAAGGCATTCGGGTGCTGGGCGATGGCGACCAGGACGTGCCGGCTGCCATCGGCAGAGCGCACGATGCCGGCAACGCCGGACACGTCGCGCAGTGAACCGGTCTTCAAGTGCGCCGTGGCCGGCTGGGCGCGACGCAAGGTGCCGTCCAGGCCTGCCACCGGCAGCGAAGCCAGCAGCTCCGGCATCTGGGCGCCAGACCACACCGATTGCAGCAACGCCGCCAGCGTGTCGGCGCTGAGCCGGCTGTCGCGCGACAGCCCGGAACCGTTGACGAGCAACTCCCCGGCCGGCAGTTCGGCGCGCCCCAGGCGTGCCGCCAGCCATGACTCCAGCAGCACGCGCGCCGCACCTGGCGTGGCCGGTCGGCCAGGGCTGGCCTGCAGGGCCATCGTCAAGGCCAGTTGTTCGGACATCAGGTTGTTGCTGAGCTTGTTGATGTCGCGCACGGCCTCGGCCAAGGTCGGCGAGAGCTGCTCGAAGTCGGCCCGGCGGGCTGGCGGCGGACCGTTGCGGACCTGGCCCCCAAGCGTGCCGCCCAGGCTGCGCCACAGGCCTTCGATGGCCCGGGCGTTGAAGCTCGCCGGCTGCGGGTCGGCCACGAACCAGGCCTGCTCGGCGCAACTTGCGGGGTAGGCTCCGGCAAATCGGGTGCCGGTTTCGGCGTCGAAGCGGGCCTTCAGTGCCGCTCGCCAGTCGCCGCAAGGCCCGTTGGACAGCGGCAGTGTTGCCGGGGGAGCGGGCCCGGCCAGAGGCGGCTCGACGGCGATGCGCGCCACGCCGGCAGCCGCGTCGGGCACAAAGCGGTATTGAACGGCGTGGTGGTTGACCAGCAGCGCGCTGGGTTGGGCGTTGTAGGGACGCTGGGCCTCGCCGTCGAAGGCGCCGGGGTCGCGCGGCGGCATCGCGAACAGGCTGCTGTCGAGCACGATGTCGCCGCGGATCTCGCGCACGCCCAGGGCCTGGACGCGGCGCAGCAGCAGCCACAAGCGCTCGACCACGAGGCTCGGGTCGCCGCGGCCTTGCAGGTGCAGCGCCCCGTTCAGCACGCCGCCTTCAACCGTGCCTTCCAGCCACACCGGCGTTGCCCATTGGAAGGCCGGGCCCAGGCGGTCCAGAGCCGCAGCGGTGGTCACCAGCTTGGCCAGCGAGGCGGGGTTGACCGGCAGATCGGCGCGGTGGCGGATCGTCGCCTGTCGGCTGTCGACCGGTTGCACGACCACGTGCAGCGCTTCCAGTGGCAGACCTGCACGGGCGAGTGCCTCACGCATCGGGGCGGGCAGGGCGCTGGCGCCGGGCTCGGTCTCCGCCGCCGTGGCGCCGTTCAGCAGCGCGACGCTGGCCAGGCCCGCGAGCGCCATCCCCCGTGCGGTCCGCGTTCGGGAGCTGAGGGGGGTCGTGTCGCGCATGACTGGATTCTGGTCGTCGGCCGACGGGTTTGCGGACCCCACGGCCTAAACTCGACCCCACGATGTTGGTCTCCAGTCCCCTGAGCCGGCGCTCGCTCGTCATCGGCGCCCTCTCGGCGCTTGGCGTGCTGGCGATCTGGACGACGTTCATCCTCGTCGGCCGTGCCAGTGCGACACGTTCGCTGTCGCCACTGGACATCGCCTGGTTGCGCTTTGCCGGCGCCGGCGCCATTGCGCTGCCGCTGCTGATGTGGCGTGGGCGGACGCTGATGGCCCGTCTCGGGGGTGGCCGGGTCGCGCTGAAACGCATCTCGGCGCTGGCGGCGACGGCCGGCTTCGGCTACTGCACGCTGGCCTACAGCGGCTTCTTCTTTGCCCCGGCAGCGCATGGCGCGGTGCTGATGCTCGGCACCTTGCCGCTGTGGACCGCGCTGCTGGCCCTGCTGGTTCTGGGCGAAAGGATCGGCCGCTGGCGCATTGCGGGCCTGGCGCTGATCCTGCTCGGCGGCGCCTTGGTCGGTGGCAGCAGCCTGTGGGCCGCGGCGACCGGTGCCGATGGCTCCGGCACCTGGCGCGGCGACCTGCTGTTCGTTTGTGCCGCCGTGACCTGGGCGACCTACGGCGTGTTGTGCCGGCGCTGGCGTGTCGGCGCGCTCGACGCCACGATGGCCATTGCGGCCGGTTGCCTGGTGGTGGCCGTGCCGGTGTATCCGATCCTGGTGGCGGGCTTCGGTCTGGGCAGCCTGCTGACGACCGCGCCGTGGCACGAGATCGCCTTTCATGCCGCGTTCCAGGGCGTTGTGGCGATGTGGATCGCAGGGCTGTGCTTCACCCAGGTGGTGGCGACCTTCGGCCCCGTGCGCACGACGATGCTGACCTCGCTGGTCCCGCCGACGGCGGCCTTGCTGGCCGTGCCGTTGCTTGGCGAGCCGTTGCAGGTCGCTGCGCTGTGGGGTTTGGCCTGCGTCACCCTGGGTCTGCTGCTTGGGCTGCGCCAGGCCACTGTCGCGTCGACCGTTCCGGCGCCGGTGGTGACGGCAACTTGAGCATGCCGGCCAACCTGCTCGCGTTCGACACCTCGACCGAGGCGCTGGCCTGTGCGCTGGCCACTCGGGACGGGCGCTGGCACCACAACGGTCCCGGCGGCGCCCAGGCGTCGATGGCGCTGCTGCCGTCCGTGCAGCGCCTGCTGTCCGAAGCCGGCATCGACTGGCAGGCGCTGGATGGCATTGCCTTCGGGCGCGGACCGGGGGCCTTCACGGGGTTGCGCACGAGTTGCGCCGTCGCCCAGGGGCTGGCCTTCGGACTGGACGTGCCGGTGTGGCCGCTGGACAGCCTGGCCTTGGTCGCGGAAGACGCACGCCTGCAACTCGCCGACACAGACACCGAAGCCGACGCCGACGCGGCCGAGGTGCATGCCGCGGTGGCCATGGACGCGCGCATGGGCGAGGTCTATGCCGGCGCCTGGCATTGGCAGGCCGGCCAGGGCTGGCAGGTGGTGATCGAGCAGGGCTTGTTCGACCCCGCCGGGCTGGCGCCGCTGTGGGCCCGCGCGTGGCCGACCACAGCGCCGGGCGGTGGCCGGCGCCTGCTGTGCGGATCGGCGCTCGCGGTGCCCGCGCTGGTCGACCGGTGGCCGGCCCTGCCCGCAGGCGTTGACGGCTTCGCGCACGAGCGTGACCGGGCTCGTGCGTTGCTGAACCTGGCCCTGGCTGCCGCCAAGGCCGGCCCAGGAATCGCCGCCGATGCCGCCTTGCCGCTGTACCTGCGCGACAAGGTCGCCCAGACCACGGCCGAACGCAACGCGGCGCGTGCCGCCAGCCAGGCCTGAACGCGATGGCGGGCGAACGGTGTCGCGGGCAGGCCCCCGGGCTCACAGCCGGACTGGCGTTGCAGTGGCGCGCATTGAGCGGGGCCGACCTGGACGCTGTGATGGCTGTCGAAGTGGGGGCCTACAGCCACCCCTGGAGCCGCGGCAACTTCGATGACTCGCTGCGTGCCGGCTATCTGGCTGAAGCCGCCTGGAACGATGAGGGCGAGTTGCTGGCGTACTGGGTCGCAATGCGCGTGCATGACGAGTGCCACCTGCTCAACCTCACCGTCGCGCCGCCGTGGCAGCGTCGCGGCCTGGCGCGCCTGGCCCTGGCGCGCCTGCACGACCATGCGCGACGGCTGAGTCTCATGAGTCTCTGGCTCGAGGTTCGAGAGAGCAATGCGCGGGCGCGGGAGGTCTACCGTGCGGGGGGCTGGGCGGAGGTCGGTCGTCGCCGTGGCTACTACCCGGGCGCGACTCGGCGTGAGGACGCGGTGCTGATGCGCATCGAGTTGCCGCAAGGGGCGTGGTCCGGCATCCGTGAGCCCGAGTCACGTGGCAAGGATGGCCATGCCGTGGTCTGAGCGCCAGCGCAGCATGCTCGAGCGCATGGGGCTGCGCGTCTGGGCCCGTGGCGCCGTCGCAGCGCCGTCGCAGGCCATGCCGCCCGAACGGCAACCCGCGCCGCTGAAGGTCCGACCCGCGCCCACATCAGCGCCAACCCCGGTACCGATCCGGCCTGCGGTATCCGCTGTTGTTCCTGCCCCTGCGCCCGTGGTGGCGGTTGCCGCTTCGGCTTCTGCGGCGGGCGCCGTTTCGACTCTGGACTGGCCGGCGCTTCAGCAGGTGGTCGCGGGCTGCCGGGCCTGCGGCCTGTGCGAGAGCCGGACCCGGACCGTCTTCGGCGTCGGCCACCCGCAGGCCCATTGGCTGGTGGTCGGCGAGGCCCCGGGTGCCGAAGAGGACCGCCAAGGCGAGCCCTTTGTCGGCGCAGCGGGCCAGCTGCTTGATCGCATGCTGGCGGCGCTGGACTTGAGCCGCGCCGACGATGGCGCGCGGCCGGCCGCGCGCAGCGTCTACATCGCCAACACCCTGAAGTGCCGCCCGCCCGGCAACCGCAACCCGACACCGGATGAGCTGGCGCGCTGCGAGCCTTACCTGGCGCGCCAGATCGACCTGCTCCAGCCGCGCATCGTGCTGGCGATGGGCCGTTTTGCGGTCCAGTCCCTGCTGCGCAGCGACGAGGCGATCGGCAAGCTGCGCGGACGCGTTCATGCCTACCAGGGCGTACCGCTGGTGGTGACCTACCACCCGGCCTATCTGCTGCGCAACCCGGCAGACAAGGCCAAGGCCTGGGACGACCTTTGCCTCGCCGCCGATCTGGCCGAACGCGGCCCGCGCTAGCCGCGGTGCCGAACGCAGCGCCGATTCAAGCCGCCGCAGACGCTGCCGAAAACGCTGTGTGTTGACGCGCACCGACCCCCCCCGCAGAGCGGCTCCCTTGCGCGAGGAGATCGCGCGCATGCGCCTGCTCGCGAAGAACGTCCCGATCGCGGTGGCGTACTTCGAGGCCGTCGGCCTGACCTGTCGCTACGCCAACCCGCGCTATGCCCGCATGTTCGGGCTGGACGAAAGCAGCGTGCTTGGCTGCCACTTCCGGGAGATCGTCGGCGAGGAAGGGGCAGAACAGGTTCAGCCGTACGCCGAGACCCTGCTGCGCGAGGGCGTGCCCGTGCGGTACGAGCGCGAAATCACGAACGCCCGAGGCCAGCCGGTCTGGATCGAGGTCCAGATGGTTCCGCATACCGAAGAAGGCGTCATTCGCGGCGCCTTCGTGCTGGTGACCGACATCACGCGTCATCGCAACGCCGAGGCGGCAGTGCGTGAAAGCGAAGAGCGACTCGCCAAGTTCATGCATGCGTCGCAGGAGGGCATCGTCTTCCACCAGGATGGCGTCATCACCGACGTCAACCCGCCCGCACTGGCGCTGCTCGGCTACACGG
>Ga0315902_10012893_pt1 | contig 10853 bp, 7 predicted proteins | sample LakEriMetagenome_9_FD_203523 | JGI IMG/M metagenome (GOLD analysis project Ga0315902, IMG submission 203523) | Freshwater fungal communities from buoy surface, Lake Erie, Ohio, United States - Buoy 12 MA117 | ecosystem: Environmental > Aquatic > Freshwater > Lake > Lake biofilm | place: USA...
GCGTAAAGCTCCAGCGATTCGTTGGGGCTCAGGCTGGCCAGCAGGGCGCGAACGGACGGGTCACGGTACCGCCGCGAGATCAGCTCTTGAGCGGACGGGAGAGTTCCCCGCCACGGTTCCTGCCCGACGGGCTTGGGGGCCAGATCGTCTTGGGTGGGGAAGCCCTCCGGGTCATCAAGCCGGCTGGAGGGCAATCCAGGCTGACGCTGGGGTTGGCCGAATGAATCGAAGGCGGACGCCCGAGGCTGCGACCACGGGTCGCCGCGGTGCGACAGTCCACCGCGTCCCCGCCACGAGGCTCGGGGAGGGGGCCCCTCGGGGGGAGCGGTGGGGTGGTAACCAGCCCGCCGGGGTCCCGCCCGCACCGGTTCCGCGGCGCGAGGGGAAGTGGGCTGGTTATAGGGCGGGAGATTGCCAGAGTAACCCGGCGGGGTGGGGCGGTAGCCCTGGGCGACCAGCGAGCGGGGAGCCAGCAGGGGCCACAGGCAGGTCAGGCTGGCCAACAAGAGGTGCAGGGCCAGCGGGGAGGCAGAGCGGTTCGGGGCGGAGAGCAGACGAGGCAGCATGACCAACAATCCTTGTTGTGAAGGGGGGCACCCAAACTGGGGAGGAGTGAGATGAGGGTGGCGAGCGGAGTATGAGAGAGGTGGGGCTAGGGGGCTGGGTCAGTGGCTGGGAATCGCGGCGGTGACGGGGAGGTTCGCCCGATGGAGGGTGCGACGGACGGTCCGTTCCCGGACCAAGCCGGCTAGAGGCGGAGTGGAAGCGACAGGCATGGGGGCGGGGATGACCTCCGCGGCGACTTGAATTTCATGGAACAGTTCGCCTCGGAAGACCCGGACGGACTGCGGAGCGTCGATGCCAATTCGGACGACACCGTTGCGGATGTACAACACCTTGATCAGGACGTTGTCACCGATATGAATCGACTCCAGAGGTTTTCGGGCGAGGACGAGCATTATCAGGGTCTCCAAAGAGGGGTCACGCAGGAAATCTGGGGGGTTCTGGTTCACTGGGAGGCTTCTGTCATTGCGACAGTTGCTCCCGGTTGATGGATCCTGAGGAGATGCATTCGCCGTGCCAAGCCTCGGTTTTGAGCGATTGAAAACGTTGTAAGTCTCATTGATATAAGTTCCTATGTTTTTCTGTGGGTCGTCGCGGTCGTCCGGGGTGTCCTCCACTTTGTCTCGGGTTGGAAGTTTGTTGTCAGAAAATTGCAGTGGGTGTAGTCGATACGATTCAATGGTGTCGCGTTTGAAGCGGTTTTGTAAATCAGACAGTTCTGGATTTGAACCTCTTTGGGGTGCGAATGGGGTTGGGATCGAGATCGTGGGGAATGAAAATCGAGCTGGATTTATGCGGTGTGTTGCGATTTCGAGACGTTTCTTGGTGGATTGGCACAAGGGCTGCATCTCACTCTTTTCACGGTTCGCAAATCGCGACCGTCGGTCCTCGGATACGAGTGACCGCCCGCCTCGCCAGGCACCTGCTTTTCAGTGAGGAGAGACAGATGGCGACTCGATGGATGTGGACGCGTGGGTTGGCCGGCGTGCTGTTGGGAGCCTCGGCCAGTGTGGCTCTCGCCCAAGACAACGGATTCGCCCCTCCCGTTTCCAAGGGCGTTTCTCCCCAGGCCAGTCCCGATGCGCCGGCTGGCGAAGTCGACCGCAAGGGTGACCCGGGCTGGGGGGGGAAATCGGCCAGCGCCGGCCAATCGGCGACTGCTGACAAAACGGCGTTCTTCGGTTGGGGCTGTGGCCTCGGTTTCAACTGCGGTCTCGGTTGCGCTCCCTGTCGACCCGCCTGCCGCCCGGCCTACGGTCCCGCCTGCCCGCCGGTTTACGCTCCCCAGCCGTGCTCGTACCCCGCACAGCCTTACGGGTATCCGGTGGGAGGTGGGAATTGCCAGCCCGGTTACGGTGGGTGTCCCCAGCCTGGGGGGTACTACTCGGGCCCGGTCCTGCCCCCCGCGATCAGTCAGCCGATCATCGGAACTCCCGCTCCGGTTGGTTACTACGGTCAGCCGGGCTACTACGGAGGCCAGCCCTATGCTCCTGCCGGGTATGGCTACCAGCAGCCGGGTTACTACGGTCCCGCAGGCTACCCGGTTTACGGGCAGTCGCCCGAGCGGGGCGAGCGGTCTGAGCGATTGGGACGTGACTCGACTCAGGCGCGAACGCGGGCGGTCTCGCGGCTGCGTTCTGATGAATCGGGGAACCCGTTCGCCGACTGAACGGCCATGTCGGTGAGTGTGGAGTTGGTCGGTCGAATTCCCTGTCCCCCTTCAGGAGGTCACGTTCTCAAGACAGAGTGAATGACTGAATGGCCCGCCCGGACATGTTCCGTGGCGGGCCATTCCCATTCCTGCTGGCACTCCTCGGGGAATGTCCGGGAAGGGGGCTGTTTTGCGGTGGAAATTCCGTTTTTCCGCCCGGCTGGGGCACTGCCACGTCCCCAGCCGGTGAACTTGCGTGGCCTGAAAAACTGGCTGCGGGGAATTGACCAGACTCCGCCGGGCCTGACGATGGAAGTCGGGCCGCAAGCCAGATCTGCCGGCGTTTCGCAGGAAGCGATGCGGGCCTGCGGGACGCACGGGGGGATGGAGTGACGGAGCGGCCGACGAGTCGGGGATTGGTACCCCCCGTTGCGATTTGACTGGCCGATGTTTCCCGCCGAATCGCCTGGCCGGGGCCGTGCGGCTCCGAGCCCTCATGCGTCTCGCGCTGCGGGGGCAAGGTGCCCGTGGTGGGAATTCCCGCCCGCAGGCCGGTTCTCCAAGTCACCGCGCGGCCTGTGGGGGCTCTTGAGCGTGGACTCTTCTTGAAAGGTGAGGTGTTGCATGTACGACCGCATTTTGTTGGCCACCGATTTCAGTGATTGCTCGCAGGCGGCTCGCCAGCAGGCGTGTGCGTTGGCCGAGCGATTTGGTGGCGAATTGCACCTGGTGCATGTCCTGCCCGATCCGCTGCTGCTGGCTCCCGAACCGGGGTTCGCCTTGCCGGTCCCCTCGGAATACCTGCTGCAACTCGAAGCCGATGCCCGCCGGGCCCTCGATGGAGTAGTCACACGCGAGTGGGCGTCCGGACGCATCGTGGTCCGGCAGATTCGACACGGGAACCCGGCGAACGAGATTGTGCGGTACGCCGATGAGCAGCGGATCAACCTGATCGTCGTCGGCACACACGGTCGCGGGGCGCTGGGACATCTCCTCATGGGCAGTATCGCCGAACGCGTGGTGCGATTGGCAGGCTGCCCGGTGCTGACGGTTGGGCAGAAAGTGGCCGCGGCCATCGGGGCACCCAGTGTGGTGGCCGCAAAAAGCGAGACCGCGACCGCGGCAGCAGCCCCAGCCCCCCCCGTCGCCAAGGCCGCCACCATCGACCCGGCCGCCCCAGCCGCCTGTGGTCCCACGCCCTGTGGCCCAACCCCCTGCGGCTCGGCTGCCGGAAGTCAGGGGAACGGCAGCGAGGTTGCGGTCATTCCGGCTGCGGGAAGCCAGCTCTCGGGAAGCCAGGCGGCAGCGGCGGCGGCCACCGGGGGGGCGACTCCCGGGACTCGTTCGACCGAGACGGCCAAACCCGCCGAGCGGGAGCGGAAGGCGGTCAAGGCCGGCAAGTAACGCCGGCAGCGTCTGTGAAACGAGAGGGGGGCGGGGGAGCAGGTCGCCGCGCTGCGGCCTGTTGCCCCGTTGGGCGATCTGCGACAATATTGGGAAGACGAGCAGAGCCGAGCCTGCCCGGTTGGGAGATTGGTCTCTGAACCGGCAGCGGGCCGGTCTGGACTCGCAGGTCTCCCTCCCGATGTTCTTGCATTTCGCAGCGATTTCGCCCTGATGAGTGACATCGTCCTGGCCACGCTGAACGCGAAATACGCCCACGCCTCCTTTGGGCTGCGCTATCTGCTGGCGAACCTGGCGGAACTGCGCCCCCGGGCTGAGATGCTCGAATTCGACATCAGCCAGCGAACGGTCGATCTGCTGGAGGCCTTGCTGGCCCGACAGCCGCGGATCCTGGGCCTCGGGGTCTACATCTGGAATGTCGAGCCAATGACGCGACTGGTCGCCGATTTAAAGCGGCTGGCCCCTGAGATCTGCGTGGTGTTGGGCGGGCCCGAGGTCAGCCACGAGTGGGAGGGGATGGAGATTGTCGCCCTCGCCGATCACGTCATCACCGGCGAAGGGGATCTCGCATTTCGAGATCTGTGCCGTCAGTTGCTGGCCAATCCCGCCATGGGCGAGACGCCGGGAGAGGGGGCTGAGGGACCGGTTGTCGCGGATGGGCCCCTGGAGTCGCGACTGCCCGTCGTGCAGTCCGCTGGACTACCGGCCCGGCCTCCCAAGCTGATCGCGGCGACGTTGCCCCAGTTCGAGCAGTTGGTCCTTCCGTACGATCTGTACACCGAGACCGATCTGGCCCAGCGCGTCGTGTATGTGGAAGCCTCGCGGGGTTGTCCGTATGAGTGCGAGTTCTGCCTGTCGGCCCTTGAGATTCCCGTCAGGCAGGCGCCGCTGGAGTCGTTTCTGGCGGCGCTCGACTCTCTCCTCGAGCGCGGTCTGCTGCAATTCAAGTTCGTCGACCGCACATTCAATCTGAATCTCAAGACCAGTGCGGCGATTTTGGATTTCTTCTGGGAGCGGATCCGCCCGGGGCTGTTCGTCCATTTCGAGATGATTCCCGATCGGTTGCCCGCGGGGCTCCGCGAGCGGATCGCCCGATTTCCTCCGGGGGTCCTGCAGTTTGAGGTTGGCATCCAGACGCTGAATCCTGACGTGGCGGCACGCATCTCGCGGCGACAGAATCTCGATCAGACGGCTGAAAACCTCCGCTGGTTGCGCTCCAGCACCGGGGTTCACGTGCATGCCGATCTGATTGTCGGACTCCCGGGAGAAACCCTCGAAAGTTTCGGAGCTGGGTTCGATCGCCTGGTCGGCTGGAATCCGCAGGAGATCCAGGTCGGCATGCTGAAGCGATTGCGGGGGGCTCCCATCGCCCGGCACACGGAGGAGTGGGGCATGGTTTACAGTGCCAGCCCCCCTTATGAAGTGTTGCGGACCGGCGCGATTGATCCGGTGCAGATGCAGCGCCTGCGACGATTCGCCCGCTATTGGGATCTGGTCGCCAACAGCGGGAATTTCCTGGAGTCGACCCCGCTGTTGTGGCTGGACTCCAGCCCGTTCGCGGCGTTCCTGGCATTCAGCGACTGGCTTTACGCCACGGCTGGGCAGACCTCGGGCATCGCCTTGAAGCGGCTGTCTGAGTTGGTCTTTGTCTACCTGACGGAGGTCCGGGGCCTGGCTCCCGACCAGGTCGCTCCCAGTCTTTGGAGCGACTATCAGCGCGGAGGCAAAAGCGATCTGCCGCCGTTCCTGCGACCGCACCTGCCGGGCGTCAAGCCGAGTCGCGTCCGTGCTGGCGGCGGCGAGCCCTCGGCCCCCCGGCGTCAGGCCCGGCATGTCGGTTGACCGACAACTGCGTGGGGATTTCGCAGCGTGTGGCGAGGCGCTCGCTGTAGGGGCCAGGCCCCGTTTTACCCGGCATCACGGGGCGATTCGATCACCGCGAACCCTCGTCGCTCCGGGCAAATTCTGGTACTTTGAGGGCTCTGTTTTCTGGTTGAACTGGTCCCCTCACGCCTGCACTTTCCCATGAACGAGCACGACTCTTCTGCGCCCCCGACCGCTGGTTCCTCCGCTGCGGACCCGTCTGTCCACGTGCCGGTCGAGAGCCTGGTGGCGGCCGTCGAGGCGGCGGGAGCCGCAGGCCAGCTTTCAGTGGCCGCGGTGACCAATCTCAAGCGCTGGCTGCAAGAGTCGGGGTATGCGGCGTACCGTCCGCTCCTGGCGCGCAAGATCGAGGGGCGGGAGTTCAGTGAGCTGGAGTCACTGTACTGGCAGGTGCTGCCGTTCGGCACGGGCGGTCGCCGTGGAACGATGGCCGAGCTGGGCTCGGCGACGATGAATGCCCGAACGGTCTGCGAGTCTGCCAGTGGCATCGCCCAGTACCTGAAGCGGGCTCGGGGGACCTCGGGGGGCCGTGGGGTCATTGCGTACGACAGCCGGCATCGCTCGCGCGAATTCGCCGAATTGACCGCCCGCACCTGGGCGGCGGCGGGCCTGAAGGTCTTCCTGTTCGAAGGGGCCCGCTCCACTCCGGAACTCTCGTTTGCGGTGCGGCACCTGCGGTGCGATGTGGGGGTGATGATCTCGGCGTCGCACAATCCCCCGGCGGACAACGGGGTGAAGGCCTACTGGTCGACGGGGGGGCAGGTGTTGCCGCCTCATGACCGGGGAATCATCGAGTGTGTCTATGAGGCCAATGAGATCCCGCTGGCCGATCTGGACGAAGCTCGCGCCGCTGGCCAGGTAGAAATGGTGGGCGAGGAACTCGACGAGTATTACGTCAATGCGGTCAACGGGTGTGGGCTCTCGAAGGCCCGGCAGGTGACGGCGGTCTATTCGCCACTGCACGGGGTGGGCGAGACTTCGGTGTTTCGGGTGCTGGCAGAGGCGGGCTTTGAGGGTGTCACGCTCTACGCTCCGCAGGCGACGCAGGACGGCGAGTTTCCCAAGGTGCCGCAGCAGTTGCCCAATCCTGAACGGCCCGAGGTGTACGAGCCAATCATCGAAGCGGCCCGCAAGACCAAGGCCGACCTGGTGCTGGCCAGCGACCCGGATGCCGATCGGCTGGGAGTGGCGGTCCGAGACAGCCGCGGTCGCTACGTGATTCTCTCGGGCAACCGCGTGGGAGCCCTGCTGGCCGATTATGTGCTGCGGAAACGCAAGGGGACCGGGACGCTCGGCAAGGGAAGCTTTCTCGTCCAGACGCTGGTCACCACGCCACTCATCCCGGTGATCGCCGAAAAGTACAAGGTCACTGTCTTTGGCGACCTGCTGGTGGGATTCAAATACATCGGCCAGGTGATTGATCGCGAAGGGGCACAGCGGTTCCTGCTGGGGTGTGAAGAGTCGCTGGGCTACCTGGCGGGGGGATATGCCCGTGACAAGGATGCCGCCGTCGCCGCCCTGCTGCTGTGCGAATGCGCCTCCGAGCTGAAACGCGAAGGCAAGACCCTGCTGGACCGACTGGACGAACTCTACATTGAGCATGGCTACCACAACGAGTCGCAGTGCTCCGAGACCGCCCGCGGGGCCGAGGGCCTGGCGATGGTGGCCCGCCTGCTCGAGGCCTTCGCCACGCGTCCGCCCACGGAACTGGCCGGAGTCCGGCTGAAGCGTGTTCGCGATTACCGCAAGCACGAGATCCGCCAGTTGCCCGAGAATGAATGGCTCGCCGAGTTGCCCGTTCCGTCGGGTGACCTGGTGATTTTCGACTCCGTCCGGGGCGAGGTTGAGATCTCGTTCGCGGTCCGCCCGTCGGGGACCGAGCCCAAGATCAAGTTCTATTTCTTCGCCCATGGCAAGGTCGGCACAGTCGAAAACCTCGATAAGGTGCGAACGCACGCCGACAAAAAGCTGGCCGAGGTGGAAGAGGCGCTCGTCGCGTGGGTCCGCGCGGTCTGGTCGGAACCAGTCCAGGGGGGCTGACAAAAAGGTGTTGCGAACACGTTGGGATGTGGCGCCGGTCATCGGGTGGGCCCTGATGATCGGGAATATCAACTCCCGGGCCGGGTGTGACGAGACGACACACTTCGCCGAGCGCTTCGCTTGACTGAATCCGCTGCCTGAAGCTGCGGACCTGGCCCGGGAAGCTTTCGGGCCCGCCTGAGATGAGAGCCCAAGGCGAACTTGGGTGAGATCGGCGGGGCGCGACGAGCGAGTGGCTGTTCGACGGGAGCTTGCCAACGCCGCACTTCGCCTGGTTTGTGGTGTTCGCACCGTGGCGTTTGGTCTCTCGCCAGGCGGAAGCACCCGGCTCCTCACTGTGCCTCGCCTCGCTGTTCGATAGGTTCCTGCGGTTCGGTCTTCCGCCCGTATGATGACCTCATTCAAATCCGATCCGCACCCCGCCAAGCGAGTGCGCCTGTGATGTAATTGCCGACTCGGGCCCCACAGCCTTCCAGTTCGGCGACCAGCAATGACTGTCCAGCTGGGTTGCTTTCACCGCCCGCTTTCGTCAGCGTTGGCCTGCTCCCACCGTTCGCCCGCTGTTCCACAACTCATCTGCTGTTGGCGGATGAGTGCTCACTAGCCCCCCGCGACCTCGTCATGATTCCGAACTCCTGGATGCCCTGTTTGCGAATCTGTCGCCTGGCAGCGGTTTTTTCAGCCCTCTCGAATATCGCCGCAGGACTGGCGGTTTCGGGGCGCTTGTCTCCCTGGACGGCGGCCAATGGCTGGCTGTGCCTGGCGTCGGCGGGGCTGTATCTCGCTGGCATGGTCTGGAACGATTACTTCGACCGCGACATTGACGCCATCGAGCGCCCCCGGCGGCCCATTCCCGCGGGGCAGGTGACGGCCCTGGGCGCCTGGCGGCTGGGGCTGGGACTGCTGGTCACTGGTTTGGTCGCTTCCGCCCTGGCCGGTTGGAACGCTGGACAACCTGGGCACGCCCTCGGGGTGGCCATACCCCTCGCGCTGGCGGTCTGGGCTTACGACGCCGGAGGCAAGCAGACGCTCGCCGGGCCCTGGCTGATGGGGGCGTGTCGATCCCTGAATGTGCTGCTGGGTGCGTCGCTGATGGCCGGCGGGCTGTTCGCGTCCGGCGCGGAGATGCCCAGCGGGCGGGACGACGTCGTCGAGCCACTTTCGCGTCTGGCTCCCTGGGTGGTGGCTGGGGCCCTGGGGCTGTATGTCGCGGGCGTCACCCTGTTTGCCAAGGATGAAGCGGGCCAAAGTACCCGGCGGAAGTTGGCGATCGCGTTGCTGGTCGTCAACCTGGGGTTGGCTGTGCTGGCAGGATGGCTGGTCTGGGGAGCCGATCCACTGGGCAGGGGCCAGCGGGCGGTGCTGGCCCTGGCGATGGTGGCCGTGGTCATCAATCGTGCCGGCTGGCGGGCGTGGCAGAATCCCGGTCCGGTCCCAGTCCAGCAGGGGGTTCGCACGCTGCTGTCGTGGATCATCATTATCGACGCCGTGGTGGTCTTTCATCATCATCCCGATCCCCGTTGGGCGATTGGCGTGGCGGCGTTGTTGTGGCCCGCTCGACTGCTGGGACGTTGGCTGGCGATCACCTGACGCCAGCTCTTTCCCAAGCGGCCCCCCGGCGGTGACTGCCAGGACTGCAGTGGGGCTGTCGCTCGCTGAGAGTCGCGGTGAGTTTTGTGCGTGGGGTCGAAATTTGCCCCCGGCTGTCCTGTTCCTTCTGTCTGGAGTCTGTTTGATGAGCCACCGTCGTCTGCCGGTTGCGATTGTGTTGAGTCTGCTGTGCTGGGCCGGGGGAGTGTGTGGTCCGGTCACCCCGGTCCACGCCCAGGCGTTGCTCGAGACCGTGCCCGAAGCGGTTGGGCTCTCTTCGTCCCGGCTCCAGCGGTTGGGAGCGGTTCTCGACCAGTACGTCGCCGACGGGCGACTGGCCGGCGGAGTGGTGCAGATCAGCCGGCGGGGAAAAGTCGCCTACCTGCGATCGTTCGGAAATCGGGACCGCGAGGCGGGGGCTGCGATGTCACCCGATGCGATCTTTCGCATCGCCTCGCAGACCAAGGCGGTGGTCAGTGTCGCCACGCTGATTCTGCAAGAGGAAGGACGACTGCTGATCTCCGACCCCGTGGGCAAATACATTCCCGAGTATCTCAAGACGACGGTGGCGGTCCCGAGAGCCGAGGGGGGATACGATGTGGTTCCCGCCAAGCGCCCCATCACCATTCGCGACCTGCTGACCCACACCTCGGGCGTCGGTTACGGCGGAGGCGTGGCGAAAGACAAATGGGAGGAGGCGAAGATCACCGGCTGGTATTTCGCCAATCGTTCCGAGGCGATTGCCCAGACGGTCGCGCGGATGGCCAGTCTCCCCTTCGACGCCCAGCCGGGCGAGGCGTACGTCTATGGATACAACACCGACATCCTGGGGGCGGTGCTCGAGAAGGCGTCGGGACAGTCGCTCGACCTGCTGCTGCAGCAGAAACTGTTTGAGCCGCTGGGAATGACGGACACGCACTTTTATCTCCCGGGCGACAAGCGGGAGCGACTGGCAGTGGTCTACGGCGTCGACGGCGAGGGGCTCAAGAGGATTCCCGACGACGGAGGAATGGCGGGGCAGGGGGAGTACGTCACTGGTCCCCGCCTGAGTTTCTCGGGGGGAGCCGGCCTGCTCTCGACCGCCCACGACTATGGCCGATTCCTGCAGATGCTGCTCGATCGCGGGGTGAGCGGGGGACGCCGTGTGCTCTCGCGCAAGACCGTTGAACTGATGACTGTCGATCACCTGGGCAGCGTTCGCTTCCCGTGGAGCAACGGGACCGGCTTTGGCCTGGGATTCTCGGTCGTCGAGGACCTGGGGGGGCGCGGCACCGCTGGCTCGGTCGGGGAATTCGGTTGGGGCGGGGCTTACCACTCGACCTATTGGGTCGATCCGCAGGAACAATTGGTTGTGGTCTATTTCACCCAGCTGCTGCCGGCGGGAAGTGTGGATGACCACGGCAAACTGCGGGCCCTGGTCTACGCGGCGATCAACGACTGAGGCCCCTGTCACAGGCTGATCTGACTGTGTGAAGCGAACCAGGCCGTCGCCCTAATGGACGACGGCCTGGTTGTGTTTCGCAGAGATCACTCTCGCTGCGGAGCGTTCGCTCCCCTGCCTGGGGCGTCGCAGCCTGGGCGTTGTGAGGTCACGGGCCGTGGGCTCCGCTCGGCTCACGCGGCAGCACTGCGGCTAGACCTTTTGCAGCGGACCGTGGTTGTCGCAATGTCCGTTGTGGGGGTGATGGAGGTGGCCGTCGACCAGGTAATCGACATGGTC
>Ga0315902_10012898_pt1 | contig 10850 bp, 12 predicted proteins | sample LakEriMetagenome_9_FD_203523 | JGI IMG/M metagenome (GOLD analysis project Ga0315902, IMG submission 203523) | Freshwater fungal communities from buoy surface, Lake Erie, Ohio, United States - Buoy 12 MA117 | ecosystem: Environmental > Aquatic > Freshwater > Lake > Lake biofilm | place: USA...
GTTGGCCAACCATTCGATACTTGAATAGGTCTTGATGTCGCGAAATTTGAATAATGTAGAATTCATGATTTATAGTTTTTACCCCTCTGTGATTTACCGCAATATCTGTGATTACATTGAATTATTTGAGGCAAATGGATGAAATAAGAAACAAATCGACGGTCATCTGTAATTTTTCAAATTCAAACATGAATCTCATTTTTTTTTCTTACTTTTGCACCTCCGATACGGAAAGACCTCGTAGCTCAGCTGGATAGAGCAACTGCCTTCTAAGCAGTAGGTCACAGGTTCGAATCCTGTCGGGGTCGCCCAGTATTGTGAAATCTCGGGGAGTAGCGCAGGCCGGTAGCGCACCTGGTTTGGGACCAGGGGGTCGCAGGTTCGAATCCTGTCTCCCCGACCACTTTCAAAAGCCTCAAAGAAATTTGGGGCTTTTTTTATGGGTCCCAAAAATGGGATTTCAAGTAACCTTAACTACACTGTATCTAGTAAAAATTTGAACGCTTCACGAAGTAAGGACAAATCATCCTAAGTTTCAAAAAAATCCTTTTTTTACCCTTTTTTAGGCGCACTCAAAGGCGCACAGAAACCAATTCTGAATAAAATACATCTTTAAGAATCCTCCATATTATTTTTCAATCCCCAAAACGACTCTATCGGCATAGGAGAAATTAATAATATTACCCGAACTAAGTATCATCTGATGATGAGCGAAATGAATGCTAAGCAAAAATCATCTCTGCCTTGAAGAAAAGTATGAGCGAAAGGCCTTCCTCCACATTTAAGTACTAAACACTTCCCAAGTAAACTGATTCTTGGGTACGATAATTATATAGAAATAATGTTTTAGGGGTATTCACCCTCTGGGAATTAATTCCTTAGCCAATTTACGGGACTCTGTGAGGCTTATTTAGTTATATAGTTAAATATCGAATTGGCTTAAGCCTAGGATTTTTAGAACTCGGAATTTTAATTTTTTTTATACCTATGGGGTCTTAGGGTTCTCCAATTTCACATACCCCCTCCCATAGTGAGCCCCCCGGCTATCCCCGTAGGGAATTAGCGGGCTTCATTGGGGCTCAACTAATAAATAATTATACATGGTAACAATCATCAACTTCGAAAAACGCCAGAGCTCTTCTGGCAAAGAATTCTTCTCTTTGATTCTTCAAGGAGGAGTGGAAATGGTCCGTTCAGCTGAAACAGGTCAGTACTATGCTACAATCAAAAGATGTTCTGTGACATCTACACTTGATGAAGAAGCGTGTAAGGCTATGTTAGGCGAACAATTGGATGGCAAGATTGAAAAAGTTCAATGTTCTCCTTATGAGTTTGTGATCCCACAAACTGGAGAAGTTGTTGAACTGAGTCATCGATGGTCTTATGTCCCATCGGTTGAGACTACAATGGCTAATGCAATTAGCACCACAACATCTTATGAGGATGTATTGGCATGAATGCATAAACCCAATCGATTGCCTAAGCCTGATGGCGATAAGTGATCAATGAATTCCAGTTAGGGGGAGGCCAAAAGCTTCCCCCTTTTTTTAAACCCCAAATCAAAAAAAATATGATCTTAAGAAAAGCACATCGTAATCAAGCCAAAATCAAATTGGCTATCCAAGGTCCTAGTGGCTCTGGAAAAACCTACTCCTCCCTACTGATAGCAAGTGGGATCGTAAATTGGCAAAAAATTGCCGTCATCGACACCGAGAATCATTCAGCGGATTTGTATTCTCACTTGGGAGATTATAATGTTATCACATTGGATAGACCTTATAATCCTGAAAGTTATATTTCTGCCCTCGACTTTTGTGAGAAAGCAGGAATGGAAGTTGTCATCATTGACTCCTTATCTCACGAGTGGGATGGCGATGGTGGGATTTTAGATATCCATTCATCCATGATGGGAAACTCCTTTACCAATTGGAGCAAAGTAACCCCTAGACACAATGCACTAGTTCAACGAATTCTAAATTCACCCTGTCATATCATTGCCACCTTTCGAACTAAGCAGGACTATGTACTAAGCGACAAAAACGGCAAAGTAGTACCCGAAAAAGTGGGTTTGAAAAGTATCACAAGAGACGGCATGGACTATGAGTTCACAATTGTCTTTGATATGGATGTCAAACACAACTGTATCGCTTCTAAAGATCGAACAGAAATCTTCAGCAAATCACCTCAGTTCGTTCCCAATGAAAATACAGGCAAGTCTATTTTAGAATGGTGTGGTGATTCTCCTGGCCTAAAGGAACTTATCGACGAATGTATTGACATTGATGGTTTAAAAGCCTTGTATGAAGCCCATCCACAAGCCAGAGGAATACATAGACAGCGATTTATCGCTAAGCAACAACAACTTTTAGCCAACAAATTTTCAAAAAATGGAATTAGCCATCATTAACCCAGATTTTGCGACCCCTTCTAGGGTTTCTTCCGATGATCGATTCATACTATCAAATACTGACAGCGTCACTCTAGACCATCTAAAGGATGACTGTGTAATTCCGGTATTCTCCAAAGACAATCAACCTACCATATCGAATTCAGACTTTGTAGAAGCGATTTATGATGCCGTTCAGAATGTGTTTTATGGAGAGGAAGTACTTTCGCCTGCAATTCGAGTGTCTCACCCCATTAAAGGACGGATTCCCGAAGCCAAGGATAAAGACGCCAAGGAACTACAGGATTTTGAAAAGACGGTATATTACGAAAGAACCATGTTCACCATTGAAGTTCCATCTATATACAGGGTAATTAACAACAACCACTTGAGTTTAACTATTGGAGGCGTTAGAGGTTACCACCTAGAAAACCTTCATACCAAACGTGGTCCTCAAAAGTTCAAAGTATTTATTGGATATAGAAACCGAGTCTGCTGTAATATGTGTGTATCAACGGACGGGATTTTGGATGATATCAAAGTAAACACCGCAAGTGAATTGTTTTCAAGAGCTGAAGATCTACTCAACCGACATGAGTCAACCGAGACATTGAATCGCTACTCTAAGTGGGCAAATATCAAAATCAGAGAAAAGCAATTTGCGGAATTCATTGGCCGGTGTAAGATGCTCGGCTTTATGCCGTCCAAAGAGAAAGATGCGTATCCATTGTTCCGATTCACGGACAGTCATTTAAGCTTGGTTTTAGATGGCTATTACAAAGACAAATACTTTGGACGTGACAACGATGGAAGCATCAATCTTTGGAAGTTGTATAACTTATTTACTGGAGCCAATAAGAGTAGTTATATTGATAAATTCTTGGAACGAAGTATTAACGCCGAAAGCGTTATCGAGAATATGCGGTTGTATCTATAATGTCTACTCTGCCAGATGAAAGACCTACTCAAACTACGTGAATTATCTATTGGTTACTCACCAAAAGAAACACCACTCCCACAAATCAGAAATTCATCTGACGCCTACCGACTACTCAAAGAGTTGTTTGAGCCCAATTCATTGGGTTTAAACGAACAGTTTGTTGTTCTATTCATGAATAGAGGCAACAGGGTGATTGGTGGCTTAAAAGCGTTCAAAGGAGGCATTTCTGCTACAGTGGTAGACCATCGAATCATCTTCGCCACAGCTCTCAAAGTTCTTGCTTCAGGAATCGTGATTGCACACAATCATCCCAGTGGCAATCTAGATGCTTCGGATGAGGATTTGAAGCTAACCAAGAGAATCAAAGAAGCAGGCGAGCTATTGGACATCCGATTGATTGATCACCTCATCCTTGGCGTAAAGGATGACTATGCAAGTTTTGCTGAACACGGCTGGTTGTAAAAGAACCCCCCCACTCAGAAATGGGTGGGGGTTTATTTGATGTTTTACTCTATTTTTTTTATACATCTAACGGCGAATCCATGCTCCTTCGATGAATGTTTTCTTAATACACTAGGATTGAAATTGTTCATTTCCCAACACCAAGCACCTTTTTCATCTGGTAGTAGTAGATTTTGAACTTCGCTGGAAGACCAAAAAATACTAGAATCACCTTTCATTAAACATGCTCCATCTATTCCGCAGTAACCACTTGGGTATGCCTCAAATCCAACTGAGTTTTGCCCACTTCCTAATTTACTTTCTTTTTCGTCCCAATACCTACTCGATTTTAATCTACTTGCGGCTTCAGATTTGCCACCTACCGATTTGACTAATTGAGTCCATTCATCGTCAGAAGGAATCTTCCAACCTTCAGGAGCTAATCCTCTCCTATCATTTATCGCATACCAGTTATACAAAAGGCCATATCTTGACCATTTTGTCATCATATACAATATCTCGTAGTTATAATAACAATATGCTGCCTCACCATTTTGTCCTGCTTTTTGCCATTCCCCTGCAGATTTTGCATGTAGTATGTAATCACCATTTCGAAAAGTTGTTTTTGATAAGTTTTGTCTCATCCAAACTTGATCACCTATTATTACTTCATTCGGGATTTTTTTGGGCTCTGTAACGCTTATTTGAGTGTTTTTATCATTAAATACACTGAATTCCCTGAATTCTAATTCCCTTGATTCCTTTAATTTACTAAATTCCTCAAGTAGGCTTGGATCGGAAATTTTAAAATTAGTGAATAAAGATCTTTTATTGGGATTTTCCAAGGAATTTATTTCATTTTTATATCTTTCTCTATTTGTCTGCAAGTAATTTGTAATAATGTCGCTCTTTTTTTGTTCTTGATGTTCGGGTTGTTTTTTAGCAGGACTAGAAAATCCGTTCATTACACGTGATATTTTTTTTAGATATAGCCAATTTAAGAATCTTTGAACTATTACAGTAGTTCCTAAAAAACCAATAAAAATTAGAAGAACAATAAAAAAACCAAAATCTCTGTTTTGAACTAACCAATACCAATTATAAAAAAGACCTATTGAAAATCCAATGTTCGTTGCACCGTTCCAACCAAAGAATAAATATAGAATTCCCAATCCCAAAATTGTCCAAATCAAAGTGGAAATAAATAGCTTTAATACTGTATCCAAGTAAGTTGAAAAATCCGTTATCTCCAGTGAAATAATCCGTTCATTTATATCAATCAACTCTTCAACTTTACAGCAACTTTGAAGCATTATTGTTGACAATATTAATAACAGTGGGAAATAAGATTGTTTGAAAAACTTCTTAGTCATATTGCAAAATAATTACTTTTTCAACATATCCGTATATTCTTAGAATGTAAATAAAATTGTTTTTCTTTCCTATTGAATGGAAACAAACATTCAAATTAGAGAAGTACAGGTAAGCTATCAACCTCTTAAGGGTAAGCTGTTTCAAGTAAAAAGTGCAGATAATGCCTTTGACTATTTAAGTAGAGCCTACGATGAAGGGACTATCGGACTGTGCGAAGAATTTATGGTCTTACTACTCAACAGAGCAAACCGTGTAATTGACTGATTAAAGCCCTCTAAAGGAGGATTGACGGGAACCGTGGTAGATCTCAGGATTCTCTTCGGAACAGCTCTAAAAGCGATGCCATCGAGTATAATTGTCGCTCACAAGCCCCCTTCTAACAACCTGGTACCATCGCAAGAAGATCGTGAACTAACAAAAAAGATCAAAGATGCGGAAAAGCTCCTCGACATTTACTTGTTAGATCACTTGATTCTAGGTACTGATGACAACTTCATCAGCTTTGCAAATGAAGGTTGGGTTTGAGATTATTACTCCACTCAGAGATGAGAGGGGTATGATAGTTAAAATTTTCGGATTGGAAGTATTCTTAAGAAAGTGGAATCTCTTTTTGTGTAGATTCTCTTTCTTCCCGTTCCAAGTTGATAACTCTGTAAAAAGTTAGTAGACGCATTTTGAACCCAAAATTCATAAGAATTCTTAAAAAGCAAATCATTTATGCTCCACTCTCCGACTTGTTCATCTACTTTTAGACTAAAGTTTACTACTTTCCTATCTAAATCCCTCAAATTATTATGCATAACTGAAAGTTCTTCAGAACTGGGCAAATACCAATCTTCAAACCCCTCTTGTTTGAATTTATAGCAAAATAGTACTGGTGCACCGAGTTCATAAAACTCAATGGCTTGATTACCTAATAGGTCCTTACCATCCCAATTGACACAATTATCATATGTACTTCCAATACTTACAGGTGATTGCAAACAAATTAAACCATGTTTACCATTTTCATCAATAGCAAAAACAATTCCGCCACCAAAATAATCACCAATTTGAACTGTCGGAAGCTCACTGTCTTTTTTTGATTGCATTTCAATAATGGCCTTCAATTTTTGTTCGAATACGTCCTTACCATTTGTTACAGTGTAGGTAATACTTTTAAACCCAAGAAATATAAGTGGTGCCAAAAAACTAATATAGAAAGTACTGTAATAGTTATCAATGTAAGAATTGCAAAAAAAATCATTTGTATCTAATGTGTATAGAATGCAATATAATACTGGCTCTAAAATACAGAGTGTGACGAATACAAATGCAAAATTCAACAACCGCAGTATCGACTTTTCAATTTCCTTGTAGTAATCAATAAGTTTGATTTCATAATTTGATAAACTACTTCGAAGATGTACCTCGAATGTATAAGCAAAATCATATTTATAATCAAACTCATGGGGCATTGTAGGGGGTGGTGTAGAATTAGTTTTTGCTATTAAATAATTTTCAACCAATGAAATCAAGTTACTACGGTTTCCCAACTTACAGAAGATTGAATAGAAATATGAACAGACAAGAAATGGCAAGAAAAAAAATACTAGTATATATATTAAATCAGCTAGGCACATGGTCTGAATTTTGAAAATTACTTCTCCTCAAAAAATTAATTTGACTGTTCAAAAAGATCTAGTTGCAACTTTTTCTTACTCGATTTTTTGATTGTGCCAATATTGGAATTCAACAACACAAATCTCCAATTATGCCAATGTACTTCTTCCATTTTCTTGCCATTTGCGTTAATTAGTACGGAATTATTGATTTCACAAACAAGAATGCTACTTCTATGTTTTGGAGCACTCCTAACTGTGTAAATCTCAAGTAATTTTGGGAAAGATGTTATCATGCTTAAGGCATAGTTATCGATGGATTTGCTTCTACCATAGGTAAAATTAGCATCTATACAAAGTAATTTATCACCAGGCTTTAGTTGGAGTTTCATATTGCAATGATAATGTGATTATTATTACTGTATACGTGTTTTTATTTCTTTTTTTCTTTCCAAACATTCAAATCAGAGAAGTACAGGTAAGCTACCAACCTCTTAAGGGTAAGCTGTTTCAAGTAAAAAGTGCAGATAATGCCTTTGACTATTTAAGTAGAGCCTACGATGAGGGGACTATTGGATTGTGCGAAGAGTTCATGGTATTACTACTCAACCGAGCAAACCGTGTAATGGGCTGTTTAAGGCTTTCTAAAGGCGGATTGACTGGAACGGTAGTCGATCTTAGAATTCTCTTCGGGACTGCCTTAAAAGCGATGGCGTCAAGTATTGTAATAGCTCACAACCACCCTTCTAACAATCTACAACCATCAGATGCTGATCTCGACCTTACCAAGAAAATTAAAGAAGCTGGTAAACTGTTAGACATCAACCTACTCGATCATCTCGTCCTCGGTACTGATGACAACTACGTGAGTTTTGCACATGAGGGCTGGCTTTAATGCTGGCCCTTCAGTGTTGGAATTTATATTAACAACATAAAAGTTGATCTTCAAAAAGTTTTTACTGGCCTTGCACAATGCTGCCATCCACTTGTTGTAGCATAGCCGCTTAGTCCTTTAGATAGTGCATAATCGTCTGTTCTACAATCTAATCTCCAGTGGTAATCTTCATTGTAATAGTCTGAACACCAATAAAACCAGTCTCCAACAAGATCTTCGTTTTGATACTTGAGTTTTGGGTTAAATCCACCTATAAGACTAATCTGCTCTAAAACGATTTTCATTTCTTTAATTTTTGGCATCCGCCAAGTACCGTCACCATATGATGAACAAAGTCTTTTTGCCTCATCGAATGCAAAGATGTTTGATCCACCTATGTCTGAATTTGCAACTATTAATCCATGACATTGATTGTATAATGTCACAATAATGCCGCCCAAATGCTGTTGACCCACTTTAAAATTACAGTCGTTAATTTTGGGTGGGGGAGGTTGTGTGGTATTGGATGTTACATTTTCAGTATACTGAACTGTGGAAAGCGGGGTTGCAAAATCATTTTTAAAACTCTTAAGTTGTTTGAGTAACATTACAGGGATACAAAAGCCAATATTTTCGGCCGTTTCAATACCGCTAACTGCTACACCTATTAATTTACAATTGTCATCTAATAACGGACTACCGCTACTCCCATGCGATATAGGAGCAGTGATTTGAAGATAACTAATGGAATTGATGGATCTTTTCGCACTTAAAATCCCTTCTGAAATGGTTTTGTTTAATCCAACAGGCGACCCAATAGTAAAAACTTTCATTCCAATTTCGGACTCAGTCTCTCTGATGCTGAGTTTACTACTTGAGTTGTAAGCGATTTGGAGTAATACTAGGTCATTTATTTCGTCTATTCCGACATGTCCAAGTACCTCATACTTAACACTAGAATTATTTGTTTTTATGAAAGCCTGTTTGGCACCTTTAATCACATGAAAATTTGTAACTACTACGTTTGAATCAATAAAAAAACCCGAACCAATCGAATTTTCTGTTTCCACTGTTACAGTTGCATCAACTGCCTTCTTGTAGATTTCTTTTGCCGACAAAACTACATTGTCATTTGATTCTGTATTGTCTTTGTTTGACTGACACCCTGAGAAAAGTAACAGCATAACTGTTAGTAGCGTATAGGTAACTACATGGTTGAATTGATGTCGCATGGAATTTGATATTTTTGAGGATTAGATTTTCAATTGTTTTATTGAATTGCAAACTTATAACCTAGTGGTACATGATGGACATCTACTTTGCAATATGCTATTGAGCTGAGTATGGCAATTAGGGCACCACCCGTAATTAGTGATGATTTTACTCCTTGATCTCCAATATTGTTTATCCTTTAGATCTCTCTTTTCGTATTTAATTTCGAAATTTTCATATGTAGTTTTGAAGTTCGTAAAATTATCATCGGGTATGTTCCATAAAAATATTGCCAACATCAAATCATTTCCCCCTTCCCATAAATGACAATAAGAAATTAACTTATCTCCAGATCCATCTAACATATGATCTAACAGTAATGCATTGAATTTTTCAATTAGTTCAGGGTGTGAATAAGAAACAAACTTATTTTTCTTTGATAGCCACCGATTGTAATCCAAACGATGTTTACCATGTTTGGAATATCCTATTTTCTTTAATTGGCAATTTTTACTAATTTCAAGTAACTCATAAAAATCATTAAAAAAATTTGGATCGCCTTGCTTGACATCACCTTTTATCAATTTGTAAAGTATCCTTAATTTCACGCCATGATTGAAATGTCTGTTGTACATTACCATTATTACAAATATTCCTATTCCTAGAAAAAAACTAAATAAAATAAGATGTAAAAAATTATAGTCATTCATTTCTTTTGTTAGATTTTTTCAAACAGGATATTGGCGTTTTATGAAAATTGACACATATGCTAAGATTGCAAATTAACCATTCATCTTACAGAACTTGAAGGTGTAAAAAAACGATTACTTCTTTACAAATAACGTATATTTTTTTGAATGCTTATTATTGAATTCCGTCAGATCCTCTTTTCCAAAAGGTTGATTCATGGATGATTTACGTAACTCGTTCAATACTTCGCTCCTCTTTTTGGTGCTTTGTTGAAACACCTTCTGTTTGGGTGCTATTTTTATAGCCATAGAATATTTCCTATGTTGTAATTGTGGTGCACACTTTTGCTTATGCAATTCATATTCGATACCCAAAAATTTTGAATTGCAAAGACCACATATGTAGTTGCTACCTTTGTTTAATTTGAGCGACTTATCCTTTTTATATCTCATGTTAAATCACTCGGACAAACAATAACGGCTGATTAAATATTCAGAATCGTGAAAAGTCCAAGTTCTGAAATTTGATACATTCCGTGTAAATGGAATATCGTAGTTGATTTTCTTCACATTGTGCAGACCAATTTTGTTTAACGTCTTGACCAATATCTAAAGTAGGAATATTTGAATGTATTATCGTTTTGTATATGTTCTTTAGTTGAATCAATTGTTCATCAATAAGCAAATTGTGAATTTCTAATTTCGCACCTGATTCGACACAATAATTAACTATAAATTCTAGAAACCCCTCGTTTTCTGAATGATAAAAAGAAACATAGGTGTTCAATAATCTTCCCAGAACGTTTGACGAAATTATTCCAAGACAACCATTTTACCTATTGTAATTGCCCCCTTCCCTCAATACTAAACACCGAAATGAATGTTCCAAGGATCAATCTATTGATTTCGTCCATAGTCAATTAAATTTGTCCCATGATTACCTACAACCCCAAAGATTGGTTCACGTTCATTTTCCGACTGCACAAAACAGAAACCATGATAAAACTTTGGCCCCTGCTATTGGGGGTTGGTCTTTACAGCGCAGGCTGGGCATACATCGAAACGGTGCTGTTCAAGGACTACAAAAGCGTTGCCATGGCCTCCAACATTGGAATCATATACTCGATATTGGGCTTCACCCTGTCGTTATTCTTGGTCTTCCGCACCAATACCGCCTACGATCGATGGTGGGATGGACGTAAACTCTGGGGAGAGCTCACCAATGCCATCCGCAACTTGTCCATTCACTTAAATGCGATCCTTCCCGCCGATGACATCACCAGGAGGCGATATTACCAAACGCTGTTGGGCATGTTTCCAGTGGCCTTGCGAT
>Ga0315902_10012901_pt1 | contig 10849 bp, 9 predicted proteins | sample LakEriMetagenome_9_FD_203523 | JGI IMG/M metagenome (GOLD analysis project Ga0315902, IMG submission 203523) | Freshwater fungal communities from buoy surface, Lake Erie, Ohio, United States - Buoy 12 MA117 | ecosystem: Environmental > Aquatic > Freshwater > Lake > Lake biofilm | place: USA...
ATGAAAAACAAGGGCTAGCGCGTCACATGGTTGATGATCTACATTCGTTTATCGGCTCATCAAGTAACGAACATCGTCGCTGTTTAACGAAAACGTGTCGGATACAACTTGATCCATCTGAAACAAAAAAGACCGCACGGAGCGTTCGCATCGGTCATCCAACCGACCTACTAACACCACGCGGTCTCGGGTTGAGGTTTCGCTCACCAAGGTGAAACTTGGTCAGACAGGGAAACGAACTGTTCCATCCGGAATCCCAGGGCATCCGCCACAAGCCATCCAGCTTTGTGTCCGTTGGAATTCAGGGCAACGCGGAAGCCGTTGTTGTTGTGGTTCGACGGGTCGTTCCAGTTCCGGTTCGCCGACTGACAATTCGCGGCATCGTTGTTCCAAATGCCACCACGGTTCACGCGGTTCGAGCCCTTAAGGTTCGTCCACCTTCTAAGGTTCTATCACAGAATCTCGAAACCTCCAACTTCGCGCTGCATCACAAAAGTTAAAAATGGCATGGTACCAGTGAATCCCAATGAAAAAATTCGCGCGCAGGGGGCACCGCCCCCCGCGCCCCCGCGCTGAAGACTGTCGCTACGCCTGCGGTCTACGGCACTGCTCGGTCGCGGGGCATCCGCCCTGCGCGACCTCATGTGCCTACGACCCGCCCGTCGCTCCGCTCTACTTGTCCGCCTCCGGCGACTGGGGGATTCCGGAGGAACTCAGGGCAACGCGAAAGCCGCCGTTGCGGAGCCGGTACGACGGGTCGTTCCCGGAACGAATCGCCGACCGGCAAATCGCGGCCCCGCCGCTCCAACCGCCGCCACGGAGCACGCGGATCGAGCCCTCCTTAGGACCAAAAGGGTCGGTCAAGACCGCATCTTCGGGATACTCTCCGTACCAGTCGCTACACCACTCCCATACGTTACCGGCCATCATTTCCAACCCCCAAGCGTTTGGATCCTTGCCGTGTCCCTTCACTGGTAACGTTCGACCTTCACTCTCGGCTTGACCGAATTGCGCATAGTCCGCTAGGTCTTGCTTTTTTACGTCCTGGCCCTCATGGTTCCTAAAGTAATCCCCAGTGCTGCCACTTCTGGCTGCATACTCCCATTGAGCCTCGGTCGTTAGTGCCAGCCGGAGTTCCTTAAAGCCAATCTCCACGAACTCGCAATACCAGTAAGCGTCACTCCAACTGACTTTTACCGCAGGCTGTAACGAATGATTAAAATCGCCCGCACGTCCTTGAATGTCACGACCTACGAAATTATTGTCAAACAACCAGTACTGCTCGTTCGATACCGCGTACTTGCACAGAAGGTAACGCGAAAGATGAACCTCTTGCTCTCCCCTCCTGAAGCTTCCTGTGTCAAACTCATCTCGCTTGTCCTGAGGATCCGCAAGGACCACAAAGTTGCTTAAATCAATCAGATCTCTCGCAATCTCTTTCTCCTTGCCATCAGGCCCATTAACAATCGCCAGAAACTGACGTCGCAAATGATCACGGAGCTTAGCCCCCATTTCGGCATGACGCTGCTTTACCCATTGATCCGCCTCCCACATCAACTCCGTCGGGCGTCGCTGGTCTACTTGCGTTGGACGCTCGAAGAGAACTTTCAGCGCCTCGAAATAGCGACCAGACTCATTGTCGCTTGATGCATCCACCGGCATCTTGATGATGCCTTTCCAAATATCCGTCCAGCTTTCGTCTCCGTTGTGACCCAAGGCGCAGCGTTCTAGGTTCGTCGCGTCTCGTAAATCGACTGCCGTCGCGTACTTCGACAGGTACTTTGCACAACGCATCTCCTGAACATGCCGGGTCGGGAAGGATAAAACCTCCTTATTGATATCGGCTTGAAACGCACTGTTGTTGGTTTCAAACTCACCGATTCTCGCGTAAGCCCAGTCCCATGAACTTTCAGAGTTATGCCTTGCACCTAACATCGACTCCTTACATCCCAACAAGTACCGTTCCTTGGCGTTCCCAATAACCTTCGTGATTCGGTCGGTTGTACCAATGACTTCTTTCCAGATCCGTCGTACTGCGAGTTCGAATGCGATCGCACCCAAGGCTCGCTCGATATACTCACGACGCAGAGGTGGCGTCAAAGACCTTCCATCGATCCTTGATTTCTCCTGGGTTAAATTACGTTCAACAAATTCACGGTCGATCAGCCGATCGGACGATTGCACAAACAGGTCGCTCAAGCTCGAAAAGCTAGGCATCTGAGACTCGGTGCTCGTGCTCTCATTGATCATCACGGCAACCTGCCGCAACGTTAGCGGTGTACCAAGTTGCTTGTCCCAATCTTCACCGGAATACTTGAAACAAGCCTCCCGCCAAGATCTCACCATCGGACTTAAGGAACGCTCCATGAACTGATTTTGAAGCTCACGGCTAAATGGCTGTAAACGTATCCTCCGAAAAACGTCCTCCTTGAAGAACGTTTCTTTCTCTTCATTGACCGCATAATCTCGAGAGGTGATGATCCACAGAACCTTCTTTGTATCTTCCAGAGCTTGAGCATGGACGGCACGAAGCGAATCCTTCTGTTTATCATCCAACTCATCGTACGCATCGACGATGATCACCAGCCGCTCCTCATCGAACGCATATTCAGCAACCGATCGACAAAGCTGTGATACGTCGCGAAGCCCGGACTTGTTTTTAAGGAATTCCTTAAGCTTGGAATCTGCCGCCACGAGGTCGATCAGGTTGTCCGCGGTCGTCGTTGGCCAATTGGCTTTTGCCCAGCGAAAGACCAACGGACGGGATCCACCGAAGATCTCTCGAGAGGTAGATGCGTTTGCGAGCAATTGTTCGCACCTGTAACTCGCGACGGTTTTGCCCGAGCCTCGTGAGGCCAGGAGAATGATACCTCGCCCCGTCTTGTCCTGGACGATCTCCCGAAGAGCATTGATCAGTATCTGTTCCCCTAAGCCTGAGACCTTGGTCTCTTTCCAAGGAGATTCCAGTTTCTCTTTGTCCGTTTTCTCTCTAGGTCCCCAAGGATCTTCCCAAGTCAATTCGCTCGGGATGTACCAATCGAGATGGTGTGTTGCTTGGAGGCGTTTGTCTACGACTTCAACGGACATCTTGGAGACGATTCTCAATGCTTGGTCGAGAGTGGCTTTTGGGGGGACGCAACACGGGTTGCAGAAGTCCTCATTTTACTGGGTTTTTTTACTGGGTTTTTCGCCCAACAGGTAATTTCCTGGGTTTTCCGCGAAACCTTTTGGCTTCTCGACGCGGGATACATTCATCGCCGAGCAAGACGCTAACGGATGTTTCTGTTTTAACATCGGGTGCACTCGGGATTGCTTCTTTTGAAAAGGGTTACGGCTATGAATCGGAAAGTGGTAGAAGGAGGGGGGACGAGCAGGAGGCTCACGCTCAAGGCACTCGTGTTGGCCCCTTTGGCCGCACTCGGAATGGAAGTGCTGAAACCAAACAAGGCGTTGGCTGATCCCAATGGTACTCGACCCACGATGCTTTTGAACCTCCAAGTCGTTTCAACGGGTCAAAACACCATGCGGATCTCCGGGCGATACGTAACCTTCGAGGGATATGGAATCGCTGGCATGGAAGTCAAAATCTATGCGATCGGTGTTGCCTATTTCTCCGTGTGGGGCACTGCCTACACGCGTAACGACGGCACCTTCGTCTGGAACGGACGAAAAGTACCAAGGGGATCAGCAATACAGGTTGAGGTGCAAGGAAACGGGGCTTATTCTCGCCCCTATCCGACCTTCAACAACCCATAGGCGTCGCATATACCCCAATGCTTTGCTCGGCCTCCCTTACTGCGGTTTGGGGGGCCTTTTCTATTTCGGAACATGAGCAGGATCAGCAGAGCACTAGGGAGACGCTCATGGGTTTACGTTTTGAAGCGATCTTTGCCACTATGTTTCCAATTCACCAGGTTTTGGCCGACCGGCCTCGACGATTCGGTCCCAACGTCCAGCCACCAAATCCGCATAGTTCCTTAAATAGTCTTCGATTTCATAGGCATCTTTGTATGCTCCCTCGAAATCGTCATGCCGACGCCAATCCTCTTCTGCCATAAATAATTTTTCGGTTTGTTTTGTGGCAACTAGCAAATGCTTTATCCCGTAGTTTTTCGCCTCTTCCAGTTTCACTTTGACTTGTCCCACAGCACTCAGCAAAGGGTTGCTGGTTATCGAGTTGCAATCGTTATTCGGTAAGGAAAACTCCGCCGTTGCTGCTATATCCTTCCTGAGGACATGACCTTCAAGGGAAGATCTCATCGCTATTCCAAAGGCAAGCGTGGCGCTTGGACCGCTAAGGGCGTTCCAAAGACAAAGATGGCGAACAGATTCATCCTCATGATCGAACCAGTCGGTGGGGTTGTTTTTGTAAAGCTCAATCCTGTCTGCTACTTGCCGTTCGAAACTCTCATAGGACATTACGTCAGCGAAGGTGTAGTCGTACGGTATGAAAGACCATCGGAAATCCGTTTTCAAATCGACTTTTTGAGAAACTTTCTGACCGACCGTTGCTAACCAAGCATTGCGAATCGCTTCCTGAAAGTCACTATCCAACTGGAATGACACCCCTAAACTAGGGTGTGGATAGAACGCACCAACCGTTTGGACCTCGGATTGATTTTCCTGTGATTTGAAGCGCACAGCCTCGACAAGCAGTCTGAAAATAACACCGCGATCCTGCTTGGTCGCGACGGTCATGACCCAAGTATGACCGGCATCCCAATCCGAACAGATGTTTTCTTCCTCGGTTTTGAAGGCCCGAATAAGGAGCTGGTTACCTGTGCACTCGAGAATAGTATCGATCAGAAATGCTACTGCTGGATCAAGGTGCGCCGCGTGAGTCTCGCCTATGATCTTGTCGATTGTACGAGCAATATCGGATTTCACCGAATGAAGTGCATGCCAAGCAACAGTCCTGTGATTGCCTTTGGATGCTTCCGTTTTCGACCAACAGGTTCCCGAACCACCAAAAAAGTTCTGGTACGCCGTGATCAATGCTTTCAGACGAATTTCTAAACTAGGGCCGACTTCGTAGGCACAAAGAATGGTTGCAAGCCTCAGTTCCAATCCTCGAAGGAGTTTGATATCTTCGGGGCTGAAGGCTTGCAGTTTCCCCAAAAGGCTATGTGGTTCGGCACAAACAGCGGTCCCCTTAAATGGGTTTGCTCCGACGAGCGGCTTTAGAACTTCGTCGACGAATCGGCTTTTGTCTCCGTTCACGAAACAGCTCAAAAAGCGGCATGAGTTCTCTTGCTCCGGTCTTGGAAGCAATTGACGTGAAAGCCATGGACCAGCAGCGCATCGGAACGCTTCGGGGTCGTCAGGGAATTTTTTCGTTACTTTCTCAATGAAGTATCCGAGGTTCTCAGTGAACTTTTTCAGATCCGTTAGGGCATTCATCTCAAGTGGCTCTCGCTTTGGTTCCTGGGTGGTTTCAGAGCACAGAATCGTAATGGAAAACGTCTTGAATGCAAACGATCGACGTGTCAAATCGAAGCGACGGCTAATCCTCCGTAGCTTGGGACTCCGATCCCGAGCTTGTCCTCAGGGGCTATTTCCGGGGCGGATCTCGGCCAAACTTGTAGAACGTATGAACCAAAAAGTCGCCTGTTGGTGTTAGCAACAGGCACTTAAAAAATTGTCATCTATTCTGGTTCAGATTCGAACAGTTCTCTTAAGGCCATCTTGGCTCTCAAAAGCCGATTTTTGACAGCTTGCACGGAGATACCCATCTTTTCCGCGATGTCCTTCTGGCTTCTACCTTCAACCTTCGTTGCGATTAACAAATCGAGTTGCTCTTGAGGCAAATTCTGAATCGCCGACCGAAGCCGTTCAAGTTGATCTGTCTCGACAAGTGCATCTCGTAACACAGCGCTCCTATAATCCTCGACAAACGCTGCGTGGTTTGTACTGGCAGAATCGTTCGTGTCATGCGAAGCATCGAGGCTCTTCATTGATCTTCGTATGGTTTTTCGATATTGATCCTGAAGGAACCATTTTGCCAAGTTCTTCAAGTACGATAAATTAGCCCTTTCCCCCCTGTCTTCGAAACTTTTCCCAAGTAATACGATGTAGAAAGCTTGCATCATATCATCCAGGCTAATGTCTCCCAAGTCGGAGCCAAAGCGAATTCTCAGGGATCTCTTAATAGCTTCATAAGCTTTCAAGTACAAATCCTGTAACTCATTGGGCGTAAGCAGGCGGGCTTCGTTGTTTGTTTGAGTATAGCTTTCCCCCTCTTCCTGGCTATCCTCATCGGCCGACGCTTGCTTATGCGGAGCGCGCGACGGACCTCGATGGGTGACCCGACCTTGAACCTTCGAATCCAACGATTCGATTGCACCATCACAATCGCTATCGGGGATTACGACCTCTCCAGTCCTCATCACCGGGGTGATCGGCTGATCGTCGCTACCCTTTCTCTTGAACCGGATGTCTTGAAGCTCAAAACCCTCTGGCGCGTTTAGAACAGTTAGGTTGAACGCTCCTTCGGAATCGAGTCGGCTAGGCTCGATTCCCAAGTCGTCTTGATCCTCTGGTCGATCGCTCTTCTCCGGCTTTTTCTTCTCGGAATCGGGTTTCTTACCCGAAGCTGCGAGGCTACCGCTCGCACTGCGACGCCTTGCTTGCTCGGCCATCAAGTCACGGGGCTTTTCAACCTTGGGGTTCCAACTGACCGTTAGATCCACTGGCCCTTCTGGCGTTTCGAGCCTCGCGCTAACCGGGCTACCCGGCGATCCAAGGGCCAAGGCAAAGGGGTTTTCATCACTTGCCGTTACGATCGGGGAATAGGTTCCCAGATCGATCCTGGAAAGTCGTTCTAGGACTCCCCACGCCTCGATCAACCGTTCGAATTCCGCCAGCGATAGTTTTTTACGCATATCCACGTCTCCTTCGAAAAAACCTTCGGATAACAAGTGTACAGCACACCGTATTTGTTTTCCCGTGACGAACCGACCATAGGTTTCGGAAAAAATCTCCAGATAGCCAAAAATCACTTTTCGAGGGGGGGCCTTATGAAAAATCAAGGAAATCCCGGATTCCAACGCAACCAACGCACCCCCATCTACGGCTAACGGAAGTCCCCTCGCCGAGAGTTTTCGTTTCACGAAAGGATCTTCCTATGTGCTTCGCTGCTTGTATCCCCCCCTCCCAGCCACCAACCCGTTTGCAGGAACTGGTTCTTGTTGCGGTTTGGATGTCGTGCGCTTGCTATGTTCTCGCGAACTACTGCTGCGGCCAAACTATCTTCTATGGTATGTGGCCCCAAGTGAGCTATTTCCTGCTGGCAATCGCAATGCTGGGGGTCCAAAGACCCCGGGAATATTGAGCGAATGAAAACCTACCTGTTGGTGCAGTAAGAGCAGCGGGAATCTGCACCGACTGCCTCTTCGACAAGCTGAGGCGCTGGCCCCTGCGAGATGTACCGGATCCACGTACTGGTCGTGATCTCGCATCGCAGATACCGAGCAAACAGGTCGACCGCCAACCCGGCGGCGATCTGATTCAGAGCCAAGCTGCTGGCAACTCGCCCTCCATCGGTCCAATGCCTTCGAGTTCCCCTGCGCATAGCGCCCGCGGGACGTTGCATCTCGTAGAGAGCTTCTTGGAATTGGGCCTCCGGCAAATTAGGAACGCACCGGACACATCCCCTAAATGGTTCGAAGAGCCGAACATCGACTTGCTGTGCTAACCGGTTTCGATCGGCAGATTGAATCAGTGTTCCCACAGCGATGTGCGGAACGAGCAGGTAATTTGCCAACCGGGAACTTTGTAGATGCCCTGCCAGATCGTCCACAAAGCTGAAAACCGCCAACAAGTCCCGTCGCTTCAAATAGTCAACTAGCTTTGGGTCTTGGATCCGACCCGGAATCGACTGCACCAACAGATCCGGCGAGTTCCGGTGTAAGTGCTTACCGAGCAGGTGAGACTTGTGGCGTTTTGCACGGACATCGGCGATGCTGGCGTGGGGCATGTTGGCCAAATTGTGTGCTTTCACGATGTCGGGGTCAACCAATACCAAACCTGCGGGATCCAATGCAGCCAATTGGATCGCAAGGCACGATCCCCCCGAACCACAACCGACGACCAAAATGGTGCCTTCGTTCCAAACACCTCGGCTTTGTCCTTGAAATCCGACGATTCGACTCGCCCTGGTAGAATCCGCTTGGATCTCTTGCACCTCGGTTCTGGTTGGACCCATCGAGATCATCCCCGGGCCGACCAGTGTTATCTTCTCTAGGCAGCAAAGGGTTTTACCGCAATAGACGACGGCTTGGACGCTATCGGTCCGTTCCCTTGAAACCACTAGGTTGATAATCGTCTGGCCGGGCAGGATCAGGTCAGCAAAGTCCGCCGGTCTAGAGTCGCTTAGAACTAAAACGCAGGCAAAGATCGACTCGCTCTGTGGGGTTAGTAGCCTGTCGCGAACCTGCCAATCACCACGTGGTACGAAAGTGCGTCGGTCCCCTTCGACCTGCATCTGCATCGTGAGGATAGGGAACCTTCCCATCAGTACCGCTCGAACGGCTTGCTGAAAGTTTTCTAGATCGAGTTTCATGTAGTAGTTGGCCACAGCTTCCTCCAAGACGGAATCGAAAGTTGCAATCGAACAACGTGCTTTGTTGCTCTCCACAAATAGCCGTTACAAGGATTGCACTGGTTTCGTTCAATAATCGATTCCGCCTCTGAAAATCAACGAAACTTCCTGCCTTGATCCAACGGTACTACTCTCAGAGAAAGGAACAGTGGGTTCCTTCGAAGTTGTGAAAGGTGTTTTTCAGAAGGAGCAGTCCGATGAAAAAAGATGTGGTTTTGCCGGCTGCCGAGGAAGTACAAGCGGATACCAGCAACCTCTGCTCGAAAGAGTTCGGTCAGGTGATGGAGACACAGATCGCTGCTGTCGATCGCGAAAAGCAACGGGCTTTGGAACAAAAAGCCAAAGACGTTGCCAACAAGGATTAGGCAGGGTGGGTCGAATCACTTCATACCCAGCCACGGCAATCGTCGTGGCTGGTTTCATTTCCTATCGGACTGCATTGAGAACTCAGATGAGCGACACGACAAACTACGAATTCTTCGGCAAGTACGCTCGGGTCATCCTGAAGTCCGATTGCTGGGGAGCATTGCTGATCATCTCTCCAAGGAAGCTTGGTCGGTATCGAGTTAAGGCTCAATTGATCGATGGCAACCAACCGCTTATGGATACGGTAATCACCGTAGAGCATTCGGATGCGAGTTGCGTTGTCAGGTTTCCGGTTCGGTTGGAATCGAAGCAATTGGCGCGCATCTGGATCAAGCTCCGACCACTCCAACCGATTCAAAAATAATGGAAAGGCCACCGAAACTTTTAGGCTTCATCCTTCGGCTTAGTCGTATCAGCCGAGCGAAGAGTGTCCGATGCATGGTGCATCCTTCTTACCGGCAGGTAGCTTATTCAGAGGGATGCGAAAATGAAGAAATCGACTCGGTTTTGGTTTGGCTCGAACGAAGATGCGATGGAATGGTTGCTGCTATTCCTAGCAGCGATCAACCTTGGCATTTACACAGCGCTGGTCTGGGGCTGGCTATGGACAGGTACTCTCGTCATGGCGATGGCGTTGCTTGGCGTACTGCTCCTCAAGGTGCGGTCCCAGTACGCCTATGCGTAGACGCAGCATTGTTTTGATATTTCAATCGAGCAGGGGGCAGGCCCCCTGCACCCCGATTTTTTTAAGTCTGCCCTCGTCGGTCTTCGGCACTGCTCGGTCGCGGGGCATCCGCCCTGCGCGACCTCGTGTGCCTACGACCGCCGGTCGCTCCGCTCTACTTGTCCGCCTCCGGCGACTTGGGGATTCCGGAGGAACTCAGGGCAACGCGGAAGCCGTAGTTGATGTGGTCCGACGGGTCGTCCCAGTACCGGATCGCCGACCGACAACCCGCGGCATCGAGGCTCCAAATGCCACCACGGCCCACGCGGCCCGAGCCCTCTGCTGGTCCAACAGGATCGCTGACTGAATTTTCAGCGTAATCACCGTACCAGTCGCTGCACCATTCCCAAACATTGCCACTCATATCCACCACACCGAATCGATTTTCATGTCCACTCGCCTCGTTACTTTCAGCAAAACTATGCGGACGCCCATTGGAATTACCTGAGAACCACATGTGCTTTTTAGCCAAGCGATAATCATCACCAAACCAGTACTCAGTTTCTTTATGTAACTTGCCATCGTTCAGTTGGTTTGCGCGACAAGCGGTCTCCCATTCGGCGTCGGTAGGTAATCGATAGCCTGAACCAATCCAGAGGCAAAACATGGTGGCCATGTGCCAGTCGATCCTTGTGGCGGGTAAGTCTCCCCGATCATTATCATCAGAACGATGCATTCGGTCGAATAGCCGGTACTCGTCGTTCGTAACGACGAACTTCCTAAGCCAAAATGGAGAAACAGTGACCTTAGCAGGCCTTTTGCCCCGGAACATACTATAGTCTCCCACGTCTGGGATTCGTCGATACCAACCATTCTTTGTCTGATTTGGATGTGTAAGTGTGAGGTCCGGCGAATCGCGATCTGCGTTGAATCGCAGTGTTAATGCGCAGGAATTCTCTGCTTCGATGAGCATATTGAATTCCTGGCGAAAACCCTCAATCACCTTATTCGCACGTTGAAGTGGAGAAATCTTTCGCTGCGTAGCTATGGCATCTTGCTCGAGTCGATTATTCCAAGCGATCCACATCCATTCGCAGCGTTTGGACCTTGTGTTGCCCGAAGAAGGTTTTCGAAGGACGTTCCTAATCGCGTCCTCTAGATGCGATTCCTCATAAAAACGGTCAGGTAATTCCATGGCCATTCGCCAACATCGAGTCCAG
>Ga0315902_10012904_pt1 | contig 10847 bp, 9 predicted proteins | sample LakEriMetagenome_9_FD_203523 | JGI IMG/M metagenome (GOLD analysis project Ga0315902, IMG submission 203523) | Freshwater fungal communities from buoy surface, Lake Erie, Ohio, United States - Buoy 12 MA117 | ecosystem: Environmental > Aquatic > Freshwater > Lake > Lake biofilm | place: USA...
CTCTGAACCAGTTAGTCTAGGTTCGAATCCTAGTTCCCCAGTTTCATTCTCATCCATCAAAACAGATGGATTCTGTGCGTCGGCCATCTGGCCGGCGCGGCGCGGAAACCGCGTTGCGCTACCTCGGTGCTACCGGAGGAGCGGTTTCGCGACGGTGCTACCGGGGAGCGACTTGGTTCGGCGCGGCTGCGGGCGGAAGCCGCAAGCGGAGCTGGACCAGTCGGGCTTGCTGGCTAAGCCCGGTCGAGTCCGGCAGGTCGCTGTGTCCTGCCGAGGCGGTCTTTTGCACGATCTGCGCCCGCGGGGTTGGCGAAGCACCCGCATCGTTGCCCGACTCCGAGGCGGGTGATTACCCGACGACGGCGTTCAATGCTGGCGGTTGGTGGCAAGGCGAATGAAGAGGTATCCTCCCGCCGGAATCACATTTCATCGAGAACACCGTCGTGAGCGATCAATCAACTTATTCTCCGGGCGTGGAAGAACTGGTGATTGGACTCGTCGCGCCAATCGGCACGGATCTCGACACCGTTTCCGTCTCGTTGAGCAAAGCCTTTGAGGCAGAAAACTACTGCGCGTATCAGATTCGCCTCAGTGACCTGCTGCCGGAAGTAGCTGCGGACTTCTCGCTGGATCTGAACTGGTCCAACCCAGGGCAGCGGTACGAAAAACTCATGACCGCCGGCAACCGGTTCCGGCGGGCGATGAATCGCGGCGACGCATTGGCAATGCTTGGCGTGTGCGCCATCGAAATCATGCGCAAATCGCAGCGTTGCGAAAAACGGGTCTACGTCCTGCGGCAGCTGAAGCATCCCGCGGAAATCAAAGCGCTCCGCGCCATCTACGGCCCGGCTTTTGTGCTCATTTCGGTCGCTTCGAGCCGGCCATCGAGGTTGAAGCACATCGCGGGCCGCTTGTGCAGCGCGGCAGGACGGTTTTCCATCGATGAGGCTATGCCGGAGGCTGACGCGTTAATCAACCGCGACCAGGAAGAGCAAGACGATGAAATGGGGCAGAACGTCGGCAAGGCGTTCCATTTGGCAGATTTCTTCGTCGATGCGGATCGCGGCGCTCCGGCGGCGATTCGGCGATTGGTGCGGCTGTTGCTCGGAGATGCATTCATAACGCCGTCGCGGAGTGAACAGGGAATGTTTCTGGCGCAAGCGGCTGCCGTCCGATCTTCGTCTTTGCAAAGGCAAGTCGGAGCAATCGTGGCGACCAAAAACGGCAGTGTGGTAGCGATGGGCACCAATGAGGTTCCGCGTGCCGGAGGTGGGCTGTACTGGGAAGATGACTCGCCGGACAAGCGGGATTTCACGCTTGGGGGTGAGATCAATGATGAGTTCAAAAACCGCATTCTGGTGGAGCTCATCAGTCGGCTTGTGAAGCGCGGCGCGACGATTGGCCAGGACGCAACACACCCGCTGTTTGGAGTGACGGATGCCAAAAAGATTTCCGACTGGTTGCTCCAAGACGGCTGCCTGAAGTCGACTCGACTTATGAGCTTGCTGGAGTTCGGCAGATGTGTTCATGCGGAAATGGCGGCGTTGTGCGATGCAGCGATGCGCGGAGTCGCGGTGCGAGACTGCATCATGTTTTCGACTACGTTTCCTTGCCACGAATGCGCTCGACACATCGTTGCAGCAGGAATTGAGGAAGTCGTTTATGTAGAGCCGTACCCAAAGAGTGCGGTACGCGAGTTGTTCCCAGATTCGATCGCCTTAGAAGATGCCGAGACGACGCGACAGGTGCGATTCGTGCCGTTCGTCGGCGTAGCGCCCAGACGCTACTACGACATGTTTCGAATCGGCGACGCGGATCGGAAGGCGATCCTTCGGGACGTACGAGATGGGAAAAGCGGCCTTGGCGGGCCTCGGCTGGGCGAGTACTCTTTCCGAACTAAACTGATCAATGCGGATGTCGAAAAAGTGTGGATCAGTGATTTTGATGCGGCGGTGAAAGAAGCGAAACGGAGGACGCAACGTGGAAACGGTTCACTTTGAGCACGGCACGTTGATGGCACGCATGGAGGAAGTGGCCAGGGAGGTCAGGGAGTGGCCCGACGCACTGAGGAGAGCGGTAGGGATTGAGCCTCGCAGCGGAGAGAGCCGTCCTCACGCCGAAGAATCTGCAACCCACAGTCAGGGACAGCGGGCAAGCGATACGGCGGGCTGACTGCCTGCATCTGAGCGGCGGCACGATGCCGCCGCTGAAACCGGCAGGAAGCCGCCCTGCGGCCGGGGACGGCCGCTCCGCTGAGAACGCTCGAGGTCGCGCCCGGTGGGCTTCGGCCTAGCTGGTCGCCCCGGGAGCGGACGCGGCACGCGGCGATCGGGGCTGAGGATGAGCCCCTGGGAGCCGCCGCCGCGGGAGCGGAGCCCCTCGAACCCGGGCCGCGACACGAAGCCGCCGCCGCGGGCCTCCATTTCGGCCGAGGCGGCCTCGAGGGCGGCGGGGGCTCGGCGGCAGGAGGCCGCCGCTAAAGCCGGCAGGAGGCCTTCTGGCGGCCGGCCGCCGGCCGCTTCCTCTAGCCGCACGATGCGGCCCTTCAGCGGCGGGGAGGCCCTCGATTCCGCACTTGGGGGAGGGGGAAGCCGGGGGCGCGGCGAATGCCGCATCGCGGGGGGCGGCGAGGGGGAGGGGGGCGAGACGATGCCGGATGCGGAGGCGAGCCCCCTTCCCCCTGATGAGCCCCCCGCAGAGACCAGCATCGAGGGCTAGCCGCTGCTCAGATCACCGGGAGGGCAGGATGCCCGACCTCCGCTTTGTTGTCTTCGCGGCACGACGGAAGCCGCCCACAACGAGCTGGAGTCGTGCCGCTCGGGCCGGAGGCCACCGCCTCACTGCATCAGCTCGGCGTCGCGGCGCGAGAGCGCGAATCGTCCTCGATTGCGCGAATCTCGTCGTCAGTCAGACGGAACGCACTATAAACGGTGGCATCGATTTGCGACTCGAGGGCGGCGATCTGTCGCGTGATCGTAGCAGTCTCATGTGCAGTCTTTGCGTTTCGCTTCTGGAGTTGAAGCTCAAGGATAGTGCGAACGCAGGACTCAAGCTTCCCGCGATCGACGCAAGAGGCCGTGGTATCCACTAGCTTGCGAGGGATCGGAAGATCCTTGATGTGCTTTGATTCGTAGCTAAGCCAGCCTCCGCGAAAAACCTCGGAGGTTTGTCGGTGCACAAAGTCGACCGCCTTGCTGTTGAGAACACCGAGCAAAGCCCAAGAAGAAATCTCTGGGTTCGGCACGATTCCATAACCACCGGCAGCGCCCCCAGGGAAACAGATATCGCCGACGGTATCGATGCAGAAACTGGCGGAAGGCGCTAAATCGGGCGTGAACAGCTTCGGATGCTGTATCACGTCCAGAGCCTGATTGCGGCTGTACTGGTACCACTTGCGGCCCGACCACTTCCCTTTTTCCCGTTGATCGAGAAGCGATCGGCAGGCGACGAAGTAGGCGTGCGCTAACGGGTAATCGGCGCGCAGATCGTCAGGCGAAATAAGCTCGACTTTGCCCTCAGAGCTACGGCGGTAGGGAAAAAGAATGCGGCGCTGGGTCGTGGTTAAAGCGTAACGCCGACCGTCGCCGCCCTTGATGAGTGTTCGCAGGATCCCCGCTTCAACCTGGGTCTCGACGCCAAGGGCTTTGCTCCGAATCGTAGCTACGTTTTCTTCGTCACTAAGAAGGTCGACGATGTACACCGGGTCAGCGCCAGTCTTTAGCCCCTGAAAGATTCGCGCGGTCACGGTGTCGAGTGCGTCGCCGCCTTTCCGGAGTTTCTCGAGCAGCGGGGCGCTTGCGGCGTCCGTAAACACCCACGGGTCGCTGTGGATTTGGGCTGCGTCCACGCACATTGACGAGGCAGCCCGGGATTCGCGCCAAGTCTTGAGGTCAGCGACCTTGTCGATGGAAGCGGCTGCCTGGGGCTCGCGGTTGAGAACCATCACGCAGGTGTACGTGGTGGCACTCGCGAAAATCTGATTGTGTCCAAAGTGAACGACGTGCTCGAGGTGGCGGCCGTCAGCGATGAGGCCTCGCAAGCCTTCGCCGTATGCCGCCGTGAAGAACTTGTGCGGGAGGATGAACCCAAGCCGACCCGCGGGATTAAGCAAATCAAGGCCTTTTTCAGTGAAAACGACATACACGTCGTAGTTGCCGGCGGCAGCGGATTTGTACACGCGACCAAGATGCTCGGCTGACTCGGGCTGAAACGCCTGCATGGTCTGAATTCGGATGTACGGCGGATTACCAATAACGGCGTCAAACCCTCCGTTGCGTGCAACTTCGGGAAACTCATGCTTCCAATCGAAGGCATTGATCCTTAGCCGAGCCTCAGCATCGAGAAGATTGAGTTGCGTGGCGTCATAGAGGTCGGGGCCCACCAAGGAATTGCCGCACTTGATGTTGCCAGACAGGTTGGGCAAAGCGCGTTCGTGGAACAGGCGCAGATGAGCACCAATCGTCTCCTCGCTTTCGCCCTCAAGCACCTTGAGCAACAACGACAACTTGGTCACTTCACAAGCTTGCGCGTCGATATCAACGCCATAGATGTGAGTCGTCAGGATTCGCTTTCGTTCGGCCGACGTGAGTCGCCAGTCGTTTTTGCCTTTCAAAAAGAGCTTGGGATGTTTGCCCTTGGCGTACGGTTCCGGGCCGGCATCGAGATACTTGTTCAGATACCAGTCGAGGAGAAACTGGTACGCGCCAAGAAGGAAGCTTCCGGACCCGCATGCGGGATCAACAATCGTTAGGGCAGACGATCCGGCAGTTCTCGTCCCATTTGCAGCTTGCGAGATTCCGCCGACCTCTTCTGGAGTTCGACCTTCAAGTCGCGGCGCAACGGTGGCCTGCAAGATGTAGTCGACGATGTATGTCGGCGTGTAGAACACGCCACCGGCCTTTTTGACCTCGGGCTTCTCCTCAATCTTTGCGACGTGCGACGGCGTTAGGCGAATAACCTTGCCTAAAAACTGCTCGTAGACCTGCCCGAGAATTTCCGGCGCGAAGACGGAAAACTCGTACGGACTCTCGGGGTAGTACAGCCCTTTGAGAATCTGCTTGAGTGGCTTGTCGTCGATCTGGAGATTCGGCGAGATCTCGTCCGGAATCCCATCCCGGCCTCGCTCGGACTCGAAATGAAAAAGTCCGGAGTTGTATCGCTCGTCTGCTCGGCGAAATCTCTCCAGCAACCTCGCATATGTGTTTTCTCCGTTGGCGAGTGCCTGGAGGGTTCCGTAGGGCTCGATGCCGCGATCTTCGGCAATCCGAAGGAACATGATGCGGTCGATTGTCGCCTGGACAACGTGATTCAGCTGATGGGCGTCGAGGCCGAGGTTGCGCTTTGCGATTGCCTTGGCAAGCTGTTCCCGCCAGTTCTCGATTTCATCGAGCAAAGCATCGTCGACTTCGGCCGTTCCCCGCTTGCGCTTTGCTGTATCGACATAGCGATCAAAAGACCCTTTGAGGATCGCGTCTTTGGAAAAGATCCCGGCGATCTCGGTCCAACTTCGAGGGTCGAGGTATTGGTCGATAGTGAAGTAGCCCGTCCGCGCGGTGCTCGACGCATCTCCCGGGCCGGGCTTTAGCCGACAGTCATAGACGGCCAACTCCTCGAAGTCGGTCAGCAAAGAGAGCGGCAGCTTGGCGCTCCAGGCGTAGCGGCGCAGTTGATAAGCCGGATCAATGTCGGCGCGGATGTTGACGCTCGGCTTCTTCGCCTCGACGAAGAACTTGCGAGCACCGCCGATTCGAAAGCAGTAGTCGGGCGCTTTGGTGCCGCCGTCACGGCCGGGAACCTTGATCGAGTCCTCGTGGATCACCTCCTTGTAGGCCTCGGCGTAGCCGCTGCGGTTGTCCACGTCCCAACCGAGGGCTGCGAAGAAGGGGTCGAGGAACTCTCGGCGCAGACGCGTCTCTAGGTACTCCGCGGACCTGTAGCTCTCGGAGTGCTTCTTGAAACGATCGACGAGCTGGACCACGTCGTGAGGCGGGTCGATCGGCTCGGGGCTTTTGTCGGCGGTGGTTGCGTCAGCGCTCATGCGGGAAATCCGTTGAATCGCAGAATTTATGCTCCCCCTTGCGGGCGGTACTAGCCGGGGAAGGCGCGGGAAAACTCGTCAGAGTCGCAGGGCGGAGGGACAACCCTGGTCCCGCAAAAAAGAAATTTCGCTGTTTCGGCGGAAATGCTGGCAAAAATCGCCAAAGGATGCCGCCGCGGGCGATCGTGGGCCGGGATGAATTGCGGCCGATTTCGGCCGAACGCCAGAAGTCCGGATTCCGCCGGATCGGTCGGATTCCGCCGATCCGGGCAACGGACATCAAGGACGCCTGCGCCGCAGGGATCTACAGGGGTTTTGCTGATCCAGTCGGCGCAGGCGACTCGCAAAAAATCACGGCGGGTCGTGGGAGTACGTCTGCGCCGTCGATGCCGCGGCCGGTAGGCCGCCAGGCCTTCGGCGGTCGTCCACGGCCGGAATGGTCGGCCTCGGCGACTTCGAGGAATCCTTTGTCTTCGAGTTCGGCGAGGAACCCGCTCACGGTTGAGCGTCCGGCCTGGAGCCGCTGGCGGACGACCGCCGCCGTGAAAGGAACACTCAGCGGGTCAATGGGGTCGACCACCTCGGCCAGAACCTTTTCAAGAAACCGGCGGGCCGGGTCGGAAATGCTCTCGCCGATCGTGCGCCCGAGAGGGCCGGAAAGCAGCCGGGCGGCCAGCTCGTAGTCGGGGGGCTCGGCGATGATTCGGCCATCTTTGTCCGTACGCCGCTGGCGCTGGTGAAGCAGGGCGGATGCCTGGATCATTGACAGGATCATGGGAAAGGCACGGCGGCACTCGCAGCGGTCAGCGAACTCCTCGAGCTCGGAGGCCAGGTGTTCGGCATACGGAATCACGACCTCGTTGCGGCGCAGCAACCGCTGCAGGGCGTGGTGCCTTTCAAGAAGATGGGGCGCAACGGCCGACGCCTTGCCGCTCACATGAAATGCCAGGCGGCGCAGGATCGTCTTCGTCTGGTTCCGGCGCTCGTCGGTCGAGAGCAGAATGCAGCGGTTTGCGTCTTCCTCGAAGATCCGGGCCGCGGTGGTCGACTCGACGAAGGCAATCGGGCCGGGCTGCTCGATCGTCACGGTCTGAATCTCGCCGCCGATCTTAACGGGCATCATCTTTGAGAGGCGGCCCGCAGCCAGCATTTCCCGAAGGGCGCGGGTCGCTTCCGCCTTGTCGTCGTTGTCGATGCGCGAGCGTTCGCCGGCAACGACCCAGCGGTGCGACAGGCTGCCGGGCCGGGCGTGAAAGAGGGCCTGGGGTGTCATCTGGGTGGCGTGAACAATCGCCTCCTTCGGGAACATCGCGGCAACTCGCTCGATCGTGTAGGACTTTCCGCTCGAAGATTGGCCCTGAACGATGCCGGCGAGCGGGCGGGGCAGCAGGCGGCTGACGCCGATGAGATAGAGGGTGAGGCGCAAGTCCTCCTCGCCGGCCACGCCAGCCGCCTCGATGTCTGCGCTGATGCGGTCGATTAGGTCAGGCGCGGCGAGCATCTGCTCGGCCTCGGCGACGATCGCGGGATCCGTGGCTTCAAGGGCCTTCTGCGTGATCTCGGCCAGGTCGTCGTCGAACGGGTCGGCCGCAGGTGGCTTGTCGCCCTCGGAGCGCTTCAACGAAATCGCTAGCAACTCCGACTCGACCGCCTCGGGCGTGACGCCGGTGTCTTCGGCAATCTTCTGAGCGAACGCCTCGCGGCGCTTGGGGTTGGCGAGGTCGACGTTCTCGGTCTCAATGAGATCGCCGCGGAAGAAGACGCGGAGCGTCACCTTCATCTGCTTGCCAATAGGGGACCATTCGATCGAGAGGTCGTTGGGCTCATCAGTCATTTGGAGTCATCCTTTCTGTTCCAGCGGCGGGATCGGATGCGTGGCGGGGCAGGGGAGTTGCGCGGCGCGTCGGGGCGCACGGGCGGCGCTGCGGGCGTGGCGTCACGCTCGGCGCAGGCAACGTCCACGAGACGGGCGATCATCCGGCGGTCGTCATCGCCTACGGGGATGCGGCGCTGGATCGCTTCGACGGCGCGGCCCGACAGGGCCACTCGCTCCAGCTGCTTGAGGAACGTCGGCGCGGGCGGGGGCCGCCGCGTCGAAATTGGGCACGGGTTAAGTCCGTGCGCCTCGAGGAAGTCGGACAGGGTCGTATGCAGCGTTTGCGTGGCGTAGTAGCATCCATTCATACAGGCCCGCCTCCTACGCGGGCTTTTGCGAGCCGCCGGGTACCAGCCGGCGGCTCGCTGCTTTTGGGGGGAGGGTCAGGTCGTGGATCCGTCGGCGCGACTCGCAATCCACTTCGCGAGGTCGCTGGCGCGATAGCGGACGGCGCGGCGACCGACTCGAACTTCGGGCGGCCGGTCCTCTCGGCCCTCCCATTTCCAGCGGGCCAGCGTCTGCGGCTGGAACCCGAGCACTTCTGCTGCTTGGCGGCGCGTGAGGAGCTTGTCTTCGGTTCCGGAACTCATGGCGTTTCTCCGAGGGGTGAGCTCGTGGCGACGCGTCAACTGCTGACGCGTGGTGCCAACGAGTCACAACCTACGGACGATGAAACGCCCTTGAAATGACGCACCGACCGGTATGTCGGTGACACACCATCCGGTGTGTCATGCCGGCGTCGGGGCGCACGGGGCTAGTCGAGGCCCTTGACGATGCGCAAGAGGTGGCGATTGCTCACCTTGAACTCGGCCTCCAGAGTGGTCAGCCGGTTGCCCTTCTTCGACTTCGTCTTCTTGAGCTCGAGGTATCGGGCGCGGATCGCCTCTCGTCGAGGCGCAGCCTTCTTGCTCTTGGCTGCCGATGCCTTGGCGGCGCTGGCGCGGGCTTTTTCCAGCGCCTTCGCCTCGGCGGTCCCCTTCAACTCGTCTGAGTACCGCATCAGCGCCGCGAAGAACCCCTGGCGCACTGCGTGCAGGCAGCACGCATAGATCATGTCGAACCGGGACCGCACGGCCTCGGCGTTCTCACCAAAATGCTGTAGCTGCCATTCGGCGTAGTCGATGTTCGTGAACTCGGGCGGAAACTGCTGCGCTGCGCCCAGGGCGTCCATCTCCGATTGCTGGAGCATGAGCGCGGCGTCGAGGGCGTAATCGCTGAGCGTCTCGTCCAAGTCGGCCGGGAGTTCGATGCCGTTGATCGATCGGAGATTCGGAGGAAGGCGCACGGGCTTGCACTCGACCCAATCGCCGGAAGCCAGTTCCTCGTCGGTCAGGTAAGGCGGCGCGCTGGCCGCTTTTTTCTTCACTGGCTTCGGCTTCTTCATCACACGGCCTGCTTCGTTTCGGATGCCTTACGGCGCTCGCGGTCAGCGTCCACGACGGCCCGCATTGCGGCGGTCGCCCGCTCGACGGATTCGCGAACCGGGTCGAGCGTGAGCCTCGCGTAGACGCGCGTCGCGGCGCTGTGGCGGTGGCCGAGGCTCTTGCCGATCAGCAGCTCAGACGAGCCGCTCGCGGCCTGCCATGACCCGTAGGTGCGGCGCAGGTCGTGCAGGCGCACGTCCTCGAGGCCGGCCGCCTTGAACACTGTGGCGATGGGCTTCGTCGGATCCTGCAGGTGGCCGTGACCATGCCGGCCCGGGAAGACGTACTCGCTGCCTTTCGCCGCGGACTTCCGGGCGCGGATCACCTCGACCGCCGCGGGCACGAGAGGAACGTGAACCACCGCGCCGTTCTTGGAATCGCTGGCCGGAATCGTCCACACGGCGCGGGCCAGATCCACGTCGGTGAACTTCATGCGGAGGAGTGCGCCTTTGCGCGCGCCCGTGTAGAGGGCGAGCCGCAGGAAGTCGGCGATCCGCACGTCCGGCGCGGCGTCGATTGCGTCGAAGAGCCGGGGAAGTTCCTCCGGCGTCACGAACCGCTCGCGCTCCTGCTCGGGAAATGGCTTCACGCGGTGTGCAGGATTCGCACCGGGGAAGTCAAAGTCGGACGCGGCGATCTCATAGAGGCGGTGCATCAGCGACCGCCAGCGGTTGGCGACGTAGTGGCCGTTCTCACGGCCAATGCGCCCGTGCCGCTCCATCACGTCGATCTTGCGTACCGTCGAGAGGCGGCGGTGTTTCCAGCCGGCCGAGTACGTGTTGAAGGTCTGCTCCATCTGCTTCCAGGTGCGGCAGCGGGGCTTCCAGTGATGCTCGAGGGCGTGGTCGAGCAGCTCGCTGAAAGAAGGGTCTTGTGTGTTCTTCTGCCGGCGCTTGCGCCGCTCGGCCATCGGGTCTTTTCCCTCGGCGATCTCGCCGACGGCCTTCTCGACCAGGCGGCGCGCCGCCTCGGGCGCGAGCTCGGGGTAGTTGCCGATCCGGATTCGCTGCGGCCGGCCGTTGACCTTGCGGTAGAGGTAGTAGGTGCGCGAGCCCGCGGCCGTGAGCACGATGCAGAAGCCGCGCAGGTCTTCGTCGAAGATGGCGATGCGCCCGGAGTCGGGCGTGGGGATCGCCTCGATCGACCGCTTCGTGAGCCGCCGGCGGGTCGGCGCCGTGCGCTTGGTGATCTCGCTCGTCCCTGCCGTGATCATGCGACCTCCTTGGTTCGCTCGGATGTCGCGGTGCTACCTCGGTGCTACCGCTGGGCTCAAAATCTATCAAAAGTCGGTAGCACAAAAACAACTACCTTTTGCCTTTTTCTCCGAGAGAATCAAAGAAAGTCCATCACAAGAATCAGTCAGTCCACGACGGCCACTGGCGACTCTGAACCAGTTAGTCTAGGTTCGAATCCTAGTTCCCCAGTTTCATTCTCATCCATCAAAACAGATGGATTCTGTGCGTCGGCCATCTGGCCGGCGCGGCGCGGAAACCGCGTTGCGCTACCTCGG
>Ga0315902_10012905_pt1 | contig 10847 bp, 9 predicted proteins | sample LakEriMetagenome_9_FD_203523 | JGI IMG/M metagenome (GOLD analysis project Ga0315902, IMG submission 203523) | Freshwater fungal communities from buoy surface, Lake Erie, Ohio, United States - Buoy 12 MA117 | ecosystem: Environmental > Aquatic > Freshwater > Lake > Lake biofilm | place: USA...
GCGACCGTGGCGTGGAGCGCCTCGTACGCCGCCGTGCGGTGCGCGATCATCGGGCGCGTCATCGCCGCCAGGACCTCGGGGCGGACGCCCACCGGTCCCGGGACGAACCAGCGGTCGAGCGAGGCGCTGCTCAGGCGCCCTCGCCCGACGGGAGCTGCGGTACCGCGCTCTCCCCCGCCTGCCGGAGGAGACCGGCGTGCGTGTAGACCTCGAGCTTCTCGCGCGTGTCGGCGATGTCGAGGTTGCGCATCGTGAGCTGCCCGATGCGGTCGAGCGGGGTGAAGAACGCCTCCCCCTTCTCCATCGTGAGGCGCTCCGGCTTGTACGTCAGGTTCGGGCTCGACGTGTCGAGGATCGAGTAGTCGTTGCCGCGCCGCAGCTCCACGGTCACCTCGCCCGTGATCGCGCGCGCCACCCAGCGCTGCGCCGACTCGCGGAGCATCAGCGCCTGCGGGTCGAGCCAGCGCCCCTGGTAGAGCAGTCGCCCGAGCTTGCGTCCGTTGATCCGATACTGCTCGATGGTGTCCTCGTTGTGGATCCCCGTCACGAGGCGCTCATACGCGAGGAAGAGGAGGGCCATCCCGGGCGCCTCGTAGATCCCGCGGCTCTTCGCTTCGATGATCCGATTCTCGATCTGATCGGTCATCCCCAGGCCGTGCCGACCGCCGATCACGTTCGCCTCGAGGAAGAGGGCGAGCGCGGAGTCGAAGGTCCGCCCGTTGATCGCCACCGGCACCCCCGCCTCGAACCGGACCGAGACGGTCTCGCGCGTCACCGGGACGTCGTCCTTCCAGAAGGCGACGCCCATAATCGGCTGCACGATGTGCATCCCCTTGTCGAGGAACTCGAGGTCCTTCGCCTCGTGCGTGGCGCCGAGGAGGTTGGAGTCGGTCGAGTACGCCTTCTCGACGCTCATCTTGTACTGGAAGCCGCGGGCGATGAGGTACTCCGACATCTCCGTGCGGCCGCCGAGCTCGTCGATGAACGTCTGGTCGAGCCAGGGCTTGTACACCTTGAGGCCGGGGTTCGTCAGGAGCCCGTAGCGGTAGAACCGCTCGATGTCGTTCCCCTTGAAGGTGCTCCCATCGCCCCAGATGTTGACGCCGTCCTCGCGCATCGCCGCGACGAGCATCGTCCCCGTCACCGCCCGGCCGAGCGGGGTGGTGTTGAAGTAGGTCTGCCCGCCCGTCGAGATGTGGAACGCGCCGGACTGGATCGCCGCGAGCCCCTCGGCCACGAGCTGCGCGCGGCAGTCGACGAGGCGCGCCCGTTCGGCGCCGTACTCCATCGCTTTGCGCGGGATGGCGTCGTAGTCGGTCTCGTCGGGCTGGCCGAGGTTCGCGGTATACGCGTACGGGACGGCGCCCTTCTCGCGCATCCAGTGCAGGGCGGCGCTCGTGTCGAGGCCACCGGAGAAGGCGATGCCGACGCGCTCGCCGACAGGGAGGGACTGCAGGATCGTGGCCACGGGGTCTCCGGAACGGTGGAACGTGCCGGAAAACTACCCGCGCCCGGACCGCCGACGTAGGGCTCGCCCCCGGTTCGTCCGAGAGCGAGCCGGTCCGTTCACGCCGGCGGTGCGGCCGATCCGCCGCGGGCGGGCGTGAGGGCCCGCGCGAGCGCTGCGGCGCTCGTGGCCAGGAGCGCCGCGAAGGCGAGCGTCACGAGCACGAAGCGCTCCGGGGTCAACCGGAACACGGGGCCGATCGTCTCGAGGGTCGTCCCAGAGGCACGGGAGAGGGTGAAGGCGAGGAGCCCGCCCCACCCGAGCATCGCGCCGAGCCCTGCGATGGGCGCCGCGAATCGATCCTCGCGCCGGAGCACGCCCACGAGCGCGCCGACCACGGGGACGGACCACCAGCCGAGCCCCTGGGTGGCGAGCGCGGTGAGCGCGGCCGATCCGAGGAGCCAGAGGAGTCGGGTCATTCGGCCGCTCCGGGGCGGAGAGTGAGGGTGCTGCGCACGGCGCGGAGCGCGTCCGGCGACCGGGGGGTCTGGAGCGGGGCCAGTGCGCCGCGCCGCCAGTCGGCGAGGCGGTCGTCATACCGGGAGGAGAAGGGGTTCCCCGACTGGCCGCCAGGGTAAGTGCCCCACGCCCGGAGTGTGTCGCCGAGGGAGACCACGAAGCGCCACGACGCGCCGTGCACTCCGCGTCCGTCGTTGGGGCTCAGGGTGCCTGGTCCCGACTGCATCGGGATCGACTCACGGCCGAAGCCGGGGAGTTCGAGGAGGTGGCGGATGTTGGCCTGCCGCACCGCACCCCAGCGCCAATTCGCCGGCGCGTCGCCGTGGGCGGCGCCAGTGCGTAGCCAGGCCCGCTCGAGGCTCGCGAGGAGGATGTCGTCCCGCGTCTCCACGCGGTCGGACGTCCGGCGGTCGTCCCACCACGGGGAGGCGGGGGCGCCGAAGAGGCGCACCAGCATCATCGAGTTCGGGGTCGCCACGCGGCGGCCGGAGGTGTCGTCGGGGGCGAGGAACTCGTCCCACGTCAGGTCGGTCAGCGCGCTCAGCAGGGCGTCGTACAGGACCGCCCCGCGGCTCTCGACCGAGAATCGGCCGTCCCAGTCCTCGGTGAGGACGCGCATCGCGTCGTGGGCGCCGGGGGGCGCGTCGGCGCGCGCGCCCACCGAGGCGCGCGCCTGGTTGAGGACCGCCGCCGTGAGCGGGCTCCGCGGGTCGGTGTGCGCCGCGCTCATCTTCTCCGGGGTCATCGCCGCGTCGGCGCGCAGGATCTCGTTGATGCGCATCGCGCGCCACGGGGTGGGCCAGTCCCAACCGAGGTAGGTCGGGTCGGTCGCCGGGTCGAGCGGTTGCTGATTGGCGCTCGCGAGGTAGCCCTGCGCCGGGTCACGCACCTGCGGGATCCGCTCGAAGGGCACGTCCGCGAGCCAGTCGCTCGCGCTCCGGGAGCCGTCGAACACGCGGTCGCCGCGTCCGTCGCCGGGTCGGATCGGGAAGCGCCCCACGCTCCGGATCGCGATCTGACCGGACCGATCCGCGACCAGGAAGTTCTGCGCGGGCACCCGGAAGGGGCGCATCGCCTCATACCAGCTGTCCGTAGAGGTGGCGCGCAGCGCGCCCCACACCCCGGCGAACTCGTTCGAGGGCTCGAGCGCCGTCCAGCGCATCGAGACCCATCCCATCGGGCTCCGCAGCAGCGGGCCGCGGTGCGTGCGGTAGAGCGTATCGACGGCGAGCGTGTCGCCGCCGCGGTCGAGGAAGGCCACCACATCTGACGTCACCTCCCGATCGACCCCGTCGACGCGGTAGCGCGTCGGAGCGACGGAGTCGTCGACCGTCTCCCGATAGAAGTCGACCACGTCGGCGCCGGTGTTCGTCGCCGTCCACGCGACATCCCGGTTGAAGCCGATCGAGGGGAACGGGGAGAGAGGGAGGGTCACGCCGTACACGTCGAGTGAATCGGTGACGAGGTGCAGCTCGTACCAGATGCTCGGCAGGGTGAGCTGGAGGTGCGGGTCGCCGGCGAGAAGTGCGCGGCCGTCGGCGCTGCGCGATGGTCCCACCGCCCAGTTGTTGCTGCCGACCACGGCCTCATCGCTCAGGAGCGACGGCCCGCCGAGCCACTCGCGCGTGGCGGTGGCGCGGCGCGCCGCGGCCACGCGGGCGGGCGTCGGCGCGACGGGCGCGGGGAAGGTGAGGTCGAGGAAGCGCGGGGTCAGCCGACCCGGCACGGGGATGATCGGTTCCTGGATCGGCGCGTCGACCGGGAAGAGCGCGGCGGTCGCCTCCGCGCCGATGAGCGCCTCCACCGCCTCGCGGCGCAGTTCGTCGTCGCGATACGAGAGCGTCTGGGCCATCACCGACAGCATGTAGAACGTGTCCTGCGGGCGGAACGTCCGAGGGCGGGCGCCGAGCAGACGGTACTCCACGGGGAGTGCCGACCCGGGCATCGACGCCACCCAGGCGTTGATCCCCTCGCTGTACGCGGTCAGGAGCCCGCGGATCTCGCTGGTGTCGGGCAGCGCCGCCCACCGGGCCTCCGCGGCGGCGGCGAGGCCCCGCCGGCGCGCGCTGCGGTCGGCGGGGAGGGCGCGGGCGCCCACCAGCTCCGTCAACGTCCCCGCTGCGGCGCGGACCGTCATCTCCATCTGGAAGAGCCGGTCGCGCGCCTGCACGTAGCCGACCGCGCGGACGGCGTCCATCGTGCGTCGTGCGAAGATGTGCGGGACGCCGCGGTCGTCGTAGCGGACCTCCACCGGCTCCGTCAGCCCATCGAGCGCGAGCGTCTCGCTCGCGGTGAGCTCGGCGGCGCCGGCGGCGGCGATGAGTCCGTGCGCGGGGTCCAGCAGTGGGCCGAGCGCCGGCACCCCGCCGATCGACGTCGCACCAGCCCCGAGCCCGACGAGGAGTCCAACGGCCGCACTCCCGATCCGCACCCAGCGCGGGAGGCGGAACGATCGGCGGGCGTCCATCGCGCGCCGCTCGGCCATCAGCCCTGCTCCCCGAAGATCCCGCCGAGGAGTCCGCCCGCCGTGCCCTGCCGCTGCATCGCCGGCGCGTGCGCGATCACCTGCTCGGCGAGCCGCGAGAACGGCATCGTCTGCAGGATGACGCGGCCCGGGCCGGTCAGCTTGAGGTAGAAGAGCCCCTCGCCGCCGAAGAGCATCGTCTTCACGCCACGCACCATCTCGATGTCGTAGTCCACCGTCGGCTGCATCGCGACCAGGCAGCCGGTGTCCACCCGCAGCACCTCGCCGGCCTTGAGCTCGCGCTCGACGAGCGTCCCCGAGGCCGCGAGGAAGGCGAGACCGTCGCCGCGCAGGCGCTGCAGGATGAATCCCTCGCCGCCGAAGAAGCCCGCGCCGATGCGCCGGGTGAAGGCGATGTCCATGTCGATGCCGCGCGCGGCGCAGAGGAAGGCATCCTTCTGCGCGATCAGCTCGCCGCCCCACATCCGGAGGTCGGCCACATAGACCTTGCCCGGGGTCGGAGCGGCGAAGGCCACATCACGGCGTTGCGACGCGGCGTTCCCGAAGAGAGTGATGAAGAACGATTCGCCGGTGAGCATCCGCTTCCCCGCGCCCACGAGCTTGCCGAAGAGCCCACCCCCCGCGCCGCTGGGGTCGAGGGTCGTGGCCATCTGGATCCCGTCCTCCATGTACATCATCGCGCCGGCCTCGGCGAAGACGGCCTCGTTCGGGTCGAGGGTGATGATGACACCCTGCATGTCATCACCGATGATGCGGTAGTCGATCACGTCAGCGGGCATGATGCGCTCTCTGGCTGCGGTGTGGATGGCCGCCGGCGCCCGCCGGGGCCTTATCTCGAATGTATCGCCTCGCGAGGGGACTCGCGTCCCGGGGCGAGTAGCCGCTCCCAGTACCCGACGTCGACCCATCGCCCGAACTTGAACCCGGTCTCCCGGAAGTGGGCCACCTGGGTCATCCCCATCGCCTCGTGGAGGGCCACGCTCGCGGGGTTGGGGAGCGCGATGCCCGCCATCGCGGCGTGGTAGCCGGCCTTGCCCAGACGGTCGAAGAGCGCCGTGTACAGCGCGCGCCCCACGCCTCGACGGTGGTGGGCCGGGGCCACGTAGACGGTGACCTCCACCGAGAAGCGGTAGCCCCGGCGCGTGCGCCATGGGGTGGCATAGGCGTAGCCGGCCACCTCGCCAGCGGATTCGGCCACCAGCCAGGGGAGGCCCTGGGATTGCACGTCGGCGAGCCGCCGCGAGAGCTCGCCGGCGTCGGGCGGCGTCTCCTCGAACGTCACCGTCGTGTCGGTCACGAACGGGGCGTACAACATCGCGATGGCCGGCGCGTCTGCCGGGGTCGCGTCACGCAGCCGCATCGCGGTGGACATCGCGAGACGGGTCGCGGCCTCAGTCCAACGCCGCCGCGAACTCGCGGACGATGTCACCCGCCGGCCGGACGTCGTGGATCCCCGCCACCGACTTCCCGGCCTGCCAGTACTCGGAGGCCCCAGCCTCGCTCGTCAGCGACCGCTTGAGTCGGCGCACGGAGTTGAGCGCGTACCAGGTGCGCATCCAGTGCTTGGTGCGGCGTCCGCGGAGCATCCAGCGGGCGAACCAGCCGGCGCCGGTCCCGAGCCGGTCGATGTACGCGTTGCGGATCACGGAGACGGGGACGCCGGTGAGGCGCATCGTGAGGACGATGTCCTGCTCGTCCGCGTCGAGGATCGCCTGCTTGTAGGCGGCGCTGGTGATGCACTCCGTGGTGGCGATGAAGCGCGTCCCGAGCTGCACGCCGGCGTAGCCGAGGCGGAGGTGTGCGGCGAACTCCGCCGCCGTGCCGACCCCGCCGGCCGACACCACGGGGAGGCCGAAGGGCGCGAGCTCCTCGAGGAGCGCCTCCGCGGTGCGCGACCCCGTGTGGCCCCCCGCGCGCCGGTTCACCGCCACGAGCCCGTCGACGCCGCCGTCGACCCCCTTCTGCGCCCACTTCCGCTCGGTGACGTCGTGGTAGACCACGCCCCCGACCGCATGCACGCGGTCCACGACCCAGCGCGGGTTGCCGAGCGAGGTCAGGAAGAAGCGCACCCCCTCCTCGAGGGCGACGTCGATCCACTCCTCCATCCGGCGGCGGTAGAGCTTGTTGTTCCCTTCGATGAGCGCGTTGAACCCGATCGGCTTGGACGTGAGCTCGCGGATGCGCCGGAGGCCGGCGCGGTACTCGTGCCCGTGCACATACGTGAGTGCGATCGGCTGGACGATGCCCAGGCCACCCGCCTCACTCACCGCGGCCACGAGCTCCGGGTTGGAGCAGGGGTACATCGGCCCGCAGACGAGCGGGACCTCGATGCCGGCGTGGCGCGTGAAGGGGGTCAGCATCAGGGGGCCTTGGTGGGGGTGAGGCCGAGCCGCCAGCGCACCGTCGCGCGCGCGACCACCGCGCCTGAGGGGTCGAGACAGTCGGCGGTCACGTCGAAGTCCTGGTCGGCCGTCACGGTCGGGATCGCGACGCGGCTCACCGCGGTGATCGTCCCGCGGGCCTTCTTCATGTATTCCATCCGCATCTCGCGCACGATGCCGCGCACCCCGGCGGGGAGTCCCGCTGTCATGGCGAGGCCGCTCGCCATCTCGGCCACGTTCATCAGCGCGATCGCGTGCACCGACCCGAGGTGCTGTCGGTTCGCGCGGCGGTCGGGGATGCTGACCTCGGCGTACCCGGGCTCGAGCCGCCGGACGCTGGGGCGGGTGGAGGCCGAGTAGGGAACGGTGCGCGCGAAGATCCGCGCGAACAGCCAGCGGCCGCCCGGGAGCGGGCTGAGGGTGCGCCAGAGGGAGAGGAGGCGGGCGGCGGTGGAGGCCACGGAGCAGGGCGGGGGCGGCGAGGGTGGGTGACTCTGGAAAGATGCGGTGGCGACGGGGCGGCCGCACCGGCGCGCCGGCGGGATACCTTTCTCACCTTCCCCTCGCGGAGACGACTCTCGTGCGCGCCGTCCTGCTCCTCGCCCTCCTCGCCGCCCCGATGTCCGCCCAGTTCCCCTCGCCCCCCGTCGCCAAGCAGATCCCCGTGGAGACCATCCTCCACGGAGAGCGCCGCGTCGATCCGTACGCCTACTTCAAGGACCGGAACCACCCGGAGACGATTCCCTACCTCGAGGCGGAGAACCGCTACACCGAGGCGATGACGGCGCACACGGCGGAGCTCCAGCGGAAGCTCTACGACGAGATGCTGGGCCGCATCCAAGAGGACGACAGCCAGGTCCCCGTCCGCCGCGACGGCTGGTACTACTACACCCGGACGGAGCGGGGGAAGGCGTATCCGATCTTCGCCCGTAAGCGCGGCTCGCTCGACGCGCCGGAGGAGATCTACTTCGATCAGAACGCCGAGGCCGAGGGGCATGCGTTCTACGATCTCGGCGGGATGGAGGTGAGCCCCGACCACCAGCGGCTCGCCGTGCTCGTGGACACCACCGGCTACGAGGACTTCATCCTCCGGGTCAAGGACCTCGCCACGGGGGCGTGGTTGCCGGACGAGATCGACCGCCTCAGCTGGGGCCTCGCCTGGGCCGACGACAACCGCACGCTCTTCTACATGACGCCGGATTCGGCGAAGCGCGGCGATCGTGTCTGGCGGCACGTCGTCGGCACCCCGCGGTCGGCGGACGTCAGCGTCTATCAGGACGCCGACGTGCTCTTCAACGTGAACCTCGCGCGGTCGCGGAGCGGGGAGTTCATCCTCATCTCGTCGACCTCGTTCACGTCGAGCGAGTGGCACCTCATCCCGACCGCCCGCCCCACGGAGGCGCCGCGCGTCGTGGCCCCGCGCCGTCCCGGCGTGGAGTACGAGGTCGAGCCGGGGGAGGGGGTGCTCTACATCACCACCAACGAGGGCGCCCCGAACTTCCGCGTCATGACGGCCCCGCTCCGCGATCCGTCGCGCCGGAACTGGACCGATTGGATCGCCCCGCGCGGCGACGTCTTCATCGAAGGGGTGATGCCGTTCAAGCACCACGTCGTCGTCTCGGAGCGGCGCGATGGCCTGCGTCGCCTGCGCATCAGCGGGCTCGAGGGGCGCCGCGAGACGCACGAGGTGACGTTCCCCGAGGCGGCGTATGGCGTGTTCCCCGGAAGCAACCCGCAGTACGACGCGCGCACGCTGCGTTTCACCTACAGCTCGCTCGTCACGCCGAACACGGTGATCGACTACGAGATGGACCGCCGCACCCGCACCGAGCTCAAGCGGGACGCCGTGCTCGGCGGGTATGACCCCGCGCAGTACGAGGTGGAGCGCCTCACCGCGATCGCGCGCGACGGCGTGACGCGGATCCCCATCTCGCTCGTGCATCGGAAGGGCGTGGCGCGCGACGGCAAGGCCCCGCTCCTGCTCTACGCCTACGGCAGCTATGGCTCCACCACCGAGCCCACCTTCAGCTCGCAGCGCTTCTCGCTGATCGACCGCGGCTTCACCTACGCCATCGCGCACGTGCGCGGCGGGCAGGAGATGGGCCGCCCCTGGTACGACGACGGCAAGATGCTGCACAAGATGAACACCTTCACCGACTTCATCGACGTCGCCGACCACCTCGTGCACGAGCGGTACACGAGCCCGGACCGGCTCGCGGCGAACGGCGGGAGCGCCGGTGGCCTCCTGATGGGCGTGATCGCGAACATGCGTCCGGAGTTGTTCAAGGTGATCGTCGCCGACGTGCCCTTCGTCGACGTGATCAACACGATGCTCGACGCCAGCATCCCGCTCACCGCGCAGGAGTGGGAGCAGTGGGGGAATCCGGCGAAGCCCGAGGAGTATCGCTACCTGATGCGCTACTCGCCGTACGACAACGTGCGGCCGCAGGCGTATCCGCGGATGCTGGTGACGAGCGGCCTCAACGACTCGCGCGTCGGCTACTTCGAGCCGACCAAGTGGGTCGCCCGCCTCCGCGCCACGAAGACCGACAGCCACCCGCTCCTGCTCAAGATGCACATGGGCGCCGGGCATGGTGGCTCCTCGGGGCGGTATGAGCGGCTCCGCGAGCAGGCGTTCCGCTACGCGTTCATCGTGGATCAGGTCTCGCAGGGGCTGATCCAGTAGGCATGCCCGTGTCGACGCTCGGGGTCCTCGTCGGCGTGCAAGGTGCCGTCCTCGGCACGCTGGCGGCGCGCCTCGTGGGCGGCCGCACCCGCCGGCCGGCGGAGCGTCCGCGGCCCGAGGGACTCGAGGGGCCTGGCCTCACGATCGTCGTCGCCTGCCTGAACGAGGCGTCGCGCATCGGTCCCTGCCTCCGTGGGCTCCGCGCGCAGGGTGCCCCCGTCCACGAGATCCTCGTGGTCGACTCCGGCTCCACCGACGGCACGCGGGAACTCGTCGCGCAGGCCGCCGCCGAGGACCCGCGCATCCGCCTCGTCACCGATCCGCCGTTGCCGCCCGGATGGATCGGGAAGGCGTGGGCGCTGCAGCACGGCACCACGATCGCCTCGCAGCCTTGGGTCCTCGGCATGGACGCCGACACCGAGGCGGAGCCGGGGTGCGCCGCGGCCGTCGTGGCGGCGGCCCTCCGCGAGGGGTTCGACGTCGTCTCGTTCGCCCCCTGTTTCGATGGCCAGACGGCGGCGGAGCGCTGGGTGCAGCCCGCCATGCTGATCTCACTGCTCTACCGGACGGGGGCGGCCGGAGATCCTCGCGTCCGCCCCGACCGCATCCTCGCGAACGGCCAATGCTTCCTCGCGCGGCGTGAGGTGTTGCTCGCGCATGGCGGCTACGACCCGGTGAAGGCGTCGTTCGCCGAGGACGTCTCCCTCGTCCGGCACCTCGCCGGCCGCGGCGTCCCGGTGGGCTTCCTCGACGGCTCGCGCCTCTACCGCGTGCGCTCATATCAGGACGTGCGGCAGATGTGGCGGGAGTGGGGGCGGTCGATCGACCTCAAGGACGCGGTGACGCCGCTCCGCCGCTGGGCCGATGCGCTGCTCATCGCCCTCGCCCAGGGGGCGCAGCTGCCGCTGCTGGTCTGGCTCGGGCTCACCTGGCCGATGCTCGAGGTCGGTCCGATGCGCTCGGCGCTTCTCGGCCTGACCCTCGGGCTGCTCGGGATGCGGCTCGGCCTGCTCGTGGCGCTGCGGGGCAACTACGCGACGAGGGGGCTCCCCTGGTGGCTGAGCCCCCTCGCGGACCCGCTCGCCGCGGTCCGGATCGTCTGGTCGTCGATCCGCCGGCCGCGACGGTGGCGGAGTCGCACCTACGGCTGAGCGTCCCGGCCGCGCCCTACGCCGTCGCGGCCGCCGGGACCTTCGTCACGATCATCGCCCCCGTGATCTCATCCGCGGGGTCGACGTTGAGCGTCCCCTCCTTCGTCAGCAGGTGCTGCACGAAGGTCAGGACGTTCCGGCTGAACATCGCCGAGGCGTGGGTCGGCATCGAGGCGGG
>Ga0315902_10012911_pt1 | contig 10841 bp, 7 predicted proteins | sample LakEriMetagenome_9_FD_203523 | JGI IMG/M metagenome (GOLD analysis project Ga0315902, IMG submission 203523) | Freshwater fungal communities from buoy surface, Lake Erie, Ohio, United States - Buoy 12 MA117 | ecosystem: Environmental > Aquatic > Freshwater > Lake > Lake biofilm | place: USA...
CGGACTCTTTATCAGCGGGAATCCAGATTTGCTCTTTAAGCAGGTAATTGCCGCAACAACAGTTGCCGCGTTCTCGTTCATTGGAACCTGGATTATCGCCACAGTTATCTCACGAACTATTGGATTTAGGGTCTCTCGTGATCAAGAAATGACGGGTCTAGATACTGTGGAGCACGCCGAATCGGCCTATGATTTATAGCAGGGAGATGCCATGAAATTAATAACTGCTGTCGTCAAGCCACAGCGCGTGCACGCAATTAAAGATGCGTTACACGAAGCTGGCATTAGTGGAATTACGGTCACTCAGGTTGATGGCTTCGGTCGGCAAAAGGGCCATACCGAGGTCTATCGCGGCGCGAGCGTCACCGTTGATTTCGTTGCGAAATCCAAGCTTGAGATTCTGGTTAGTGATGGTGACGTTAAGCGGATCACGGATGTGATTGTTGCGTCGGCAAATACCGGAAGCATTGGTGATGGAAAGATTTGGGTCACCGCCGTTGAAGAAGTTATTCGCGTGCGCACAAGTGAGCGCGGCGACGCTGCTATCTAACTAAGTGCAGCGTCAGTAAAGCATTTAGCTAGTTGGCGCCTTAAAATTTGGACAGCTCGCTAGAACGCGCTCTATTGCGGCTTTTTCTGCCGAAGTAATCCATAAGCCGTATTTCACTTTTACCACTACTTGGCGAGATACGTACGCGCACCGATAGGACTTTGCCGGTGGCAACCATGTGGCCGCATCAGCATCCCCCTTCTGTCTATTTAAACGAGCGCTAACTGCCAATAAATTGGTTGGGTCGTTGGCAAACTCGAGGCGCTTCGTATCGCTCCACTGGAATGCGCCTACTTGCCAGGCGTGCGACAAAGCAACGACATGATCGATATCGACATCTGATTTGCCGAAGATAAATTCTATAGCTGTGCCTGAATAAGGATCGTTGAGTACGCCACCTATCACTTTGCAATCATCGGTTTTCTCTTTGAAAACTAGATTGATTAAATCTCGCTTGAGCATGTCATTTCGCGCATCGCAACCGTTGCGATCGGGGTCGCGCCAGTGCGAGAAGGCGCTGCGCGAATATCCCGTCTTTGGCGCCTTTCCCTTAACAACAAGAGTGTCGAGAAGCGCGAGAGTTGCACCCTTTTTGATTGCAGTTGTTGCGGCTGCACGTGTATGTGTTGACGCAGAAGAGATCAGTGGTGCAAGTAAGGCAACCGAGAGTGCAATTGCAATTACTGCCGAGGGCTTGCCTGAAGTCAATCGCCCGAATCTTTTCGCCATAGTGTGAATTCTCAACTACACACGGTAAGAAATCCATGCGAAAGTAGTCAGAGTTAAGCGGCTATAAAGAATTAGCCAAAAAGAAAAGGGTGGCAATCGCGAAGATTGCCACCCTCTGTTGGAGCGCTTACTAGTCTGAACTAGTTCTGTGCTTGAGGTGCCTCTGGTGCTGGTGCCTCTGGTGCTGGTGCCTCTGGTGCTGGTGCCTCTGGTGCAGCAGCTGGAGCATTGAACTCTCCGCCACCTGTTGGCCCAGCTTGTGGTCCACCGAAGCCCATAGCGGCATTCGCTTGATCCTGAGGGAGATTGTTTCCCATTGCATCTTTCGGAGGAGCAATCCAGGCGCCTGAAGCTGCCTGAACCATTCCTGGTGCAGTTGGTCCAGCACCACCAAAGTTTCCACCTTGTGGTCCACCAAAGTTTCCACCTTGATCGAATCCACCTTGTGGTCCACCAAAGTTTCCACCTTGATCGAATCCACCTTGTGGTCCACCAAATGCTGGCATTGGTCCGCCGAATCCACCTTGTGGTCCACCAAATGCTGGCATTGGTCCGCCGAATCCACCTTGTGGTCCACCAAATGCTGGCATTGGTCCGCCGAAGCCACCTTGTGGTCCACCGAAGTTTCCAGTTTGCATGTTGTCTTGCCAATCTTGGAATTGTTCCTCGTATTGAGTGAACTCTTCCTCGTAGGCTGCAACTTCTTCGTTGTATTCGGATAGGGCTTCTTCAAGTCTGCCTTCAACTTCCTCGAAGAGTTCCTTTCCTTCAGGAGACTTCTTCAAGAGAGCTTGAAGCTGTTGTCCGGCTTTTGTCTCGCCAAGTTTGTGCATCAACATGTCAAACATGCGAGGATCATTTCCGATCATGTCGGCAATCTTGTCCCCATCCTGACTAAGAATCCGTTGAAGATCTTTTCCGCCTCGAGGAACAATTCCACCGAGTACGTTCTGGACTAGTTTCAATCCTTGACGTGAATTTGCCGCTTGTGCAATCAATCCCATCAAGTCATCGACTTTGTCGCCGAAAACTTCCTTGGTGATTTCCTGCATATCCGGTTGTAGTGGCTCCATTGGAGGCTCTGGCGGACGGAAAGGATCGTCCTTCCGGCCAGACATGACTTCCTCGGCGGACATTTTCTGCCATCCGCCCTTTGGAGCCATCATCGGGCCACCCATTGGACCCATTGGTCCACCGAAACCACCAGGACCCATAGGTCCACCAGGTCCGCCGAACATCTTGCCCATCATGTCGCCCATTGCGCCCATTGGGCCGTTAGGTCCGCCGAAACCACCAGGACCCATAGGTCCACCAGGTCCGCCGAACATCTTGCCCATCATGTCGCCCATTGCGCCCATTGGTCCACCAAAGCCGGGTCCGCCAGGTCCACCCATTGGACCGTTAGGTCCACCGAAGTTTCCTGGTCCACCCATTGGACCCATAGGTCCGCCGAAGTTTCCTGGGCCACCCATTGGACCGCCGAAGCCTGGTCCACCAGGTCCACCCATTGGACCCATAGGTCCGCCGAAGTTTCCTGGTCCACCCATTGGACCCATAGGTCCGCCGAAGTTTCCTGGTCCACCCATTGGACCCATAGGTCCGCCGAAGTTTCCTGGTCCACCCATTGGACCGCCGAAGTTTCCTGGTCCACCCATAGGTCCGCCGAAGTTTCCTGGCCCATCCATCGGCCCGCCAAATCCTGGTCCGCCAGGTCCACCCATTGGACCGTTAGGTCCGCCGAAGTTTCCTGGTCCGCCAGGTCCACCCATTGGACCGTTAGGTCCGCCGAAGTTTCCTGGTCCGCCAGGTCCACCCATTGGACCGTTAGGTCCGCCGAAGTTTCCTGGTCCGCCAGGTCCACCCATTGGACCGTTAGGTCCGCCGAAGCCCATTGTTTGGTTCGCCTGATCTTGCGGAAGATTATTTCCCATCGCATCTTTAGGCGGAGCGATCCACGCGCCACCAGCTGTTTGAACCATTCCAGGTGCAGTTGGTCCACCGAAGTTTCCTGGAGGTGGTGGAGGCATTCCTGGTCCACCGAAGTTTCCTGGAGGTGGTGGAGGCATTCCTGGTCCACCGAAGTTTCCTGGAGGTGGTGGAGGCATTCCTGGTCCACCGAAGTTTCCTGGAGGTGGTGGAGGCATTCCTGGACCACCAGTGCCGCCGCCGAAATCTGCTGGAGGAGCAGGAGGTGGCGGTGGAGGAGGTGCAATGTTTGTTGGAGGAGGAGGAGGAGGAGGAGGAGGAGGAGGCGGTGGGGGTGCGCCGGCTCCTGGATTTTGAGGTGGAGGTGCTTCTGTCATTGATACTCCAAATTAATCGTTGGGGTTCTGCTGACGAGAGTGTATTCCTCCGAGAAAAAGGCCTACAAGTAGCAAGTCTCGGCGATTCCCCAAATGTGCAGTGAAATATGGGGTAACCCCAACTCAATAAAAAAAATGTTGGTTTTGGGGAAAGTTGCGGGAAGGGTAGATTGGCCTCTCCCGACGTCACTTCCCTGCGTCTGGTAATTGCGTCGTTAGCTCAGTTGGTAGAGCAGGTGACTCTTAATCACCGGGTCGGCGGTTCGAGCCCGTCACGACGCACTTTTGAATATAAAAGCGCACTCGAATCGTTGAAAAAATCACTAATGACTTGGTGATTTACTATCGAAAAGTCTTTCCTCGGCAAAAAAGGTTGATTGCGCAGCCGTCGGTCATTTCACTTTATATCCCGCAGGACATTTGGGGGCTAATCCGGTTACCCTCTTAGCAGTTTTGCCTTTGATGCAGATAACCGAAATCATTTTTGATTTTTCAACTGATCTTTCAGTTTTGGAATTCACCAAATTTGATAATTCCGTTATGGATTTGTCTATCTGGTCATTTTCAAAAACAAACTGCTCAAAAGTATCTTTCATAGATTCAGGAATTCGAGAAATGCCTATATTGTGATTTTGCCATAATGAATCCAATTGATTCACTTTATCTGGATTTGATTTCTTTGCCTTACTTATCAGAACGTAGAGACTATTGACTTTTGCTAATTTGGCTTTATTTGCTTCTTCCCATTCTGGAAGTTGTATATCTTTTTCTGCGACCCACGCAAGAGACCCCTTCTTATAAATGCAGTAGGATCTAATTCCTGAAACTAATTTGACTGAATATAGTTTGGCACACAGTTCTAATTCCTTAGATTTTTCAATAGACTGATTTTTCATCCAAGTTAGGGTATTTCCACGTTCTGTATTTGAATTGCAGAATAATTCTTCATCATTTAATTGATTTGTCTTGGTCATTATGGAACTGCCTTTAGCTTCACATGGAAAATTCGGATATGTGGGTTGTAACACAGCCATCGAAGTTACGTGCCCATTAATACCTATGACTTGTCTTTGTCCAGATGAATTGCACATCCCACTTACCACCGCGCGGGCAATCGCACCATAGTAGTATTGGAAGGCTTGTGTATAGGTAATTGTTGCCTCGTAAATCTTTAAATCGGTTCCACTTTGCCCAACCAATCGTGTTTGAATTAACCTTTTGCTTTCTGAGTCGGTTAGTTCAATTATTGGACTCAAATTTGCAACCGGAGAAATAATCTTAAAGCCAACCTTAAAAGACTCTCCAATTTTTACAGAGTAATCAGCGACCTGTAAATCTTCGATTGTGCAGGTTGGAATTGAAGAGTCAGAAGCTATCGTGATCTGCGGGCCATAGGTGATTGCTCGCGTGGCGCCTTCGCAGGAAGGATAAATTAATACTGCTTGAAGGTTTTGATTACCTACAAAGTTGGCAGGTATTTGAAAGGTCGCCCGGTATTTCGCCCAATTATTTGAATCTAAGCCCGAAAAAATCATGCGTTGTTGGAGGTAGGCCACTGAACTTGAGAAATTTACTTCGGGTGCAATTTTCGGGTCAGCGTAGTTAATGTCTGAATCATATTGAATCATTGAAAAGTCGACGTGAAAGGACTGACCAGGTTTTATAAACGTAGAAGATGACGAGGGTGTTGAAATTCCACATCCTCCACCAGCGTGCGCTGAAGGCGTAGCTAAATTCATAGATGCCAGTAATAAACTCACAACTGCTAAAAAGGTTTGCGTTCGCTTCACCTAAAAATCCTACTCAACTCTTGCACCATTGCCCACAATCTTCCCGTGACATTTTTACGAACCAAGCAGCAACAGAGGGTTTCGCCCAAGCGAAATGGTCTTGTCCGACTCTTAATCACCGGGTCAGGGGTTCGAGCCCGTCACGACGCACAGATCGTGTGTTGTAGCGACTCAAATTCCCGACAACTCAGTCAAAGACTGAGTGAGTTCTAATCAGTCGGTCACTTCTTCAACTTATAACCACTTGGACATTTCGGCTTTACCGCAATGACATTCTTAGTGAGTTTTCCGTTGCGGCATGTGATAGTTACTTTTTTTGTTGCAGCAGACTTTGCTTCTGCTTGCTTGTCTTTTAGTTCTACAACTGCTTTTGCCTCAGCATTTTGTTTGGCTTGATAATCAAGATTTGCAAGTACCTTGAATGTTGCTCTCTGTTTAGTAACTTCTTCTGCAAATACAACTAGGTCTTTCACTTTTACGGATTGACCACTCGAAAGTGGAGCTTTCGAGTACATCTCTACATCATCACGGGGATTGACTACAAGGTCTTGCTCAGAAGGCTGGATGCTTATTGGGCCCTTCAAGGAAGCCACCTTCATATCAATTAAATAGACAAGAAGTCCATCATTTCCCTCTAATGCATCGAATTCAGATTCAGTTCTAAGCTCGACAACTAAAGCCAAAGTGCCATCGAATGGATGTACATATATTTTTTTTCCGGAAATCTGATTAAGAGGGGTCAGGCTATGCGAAATAGAAGAGTTAATTGTGTAATCACAAATGACATCACTATCTTCAATCCAACCTTGAACCCACCTCTGAAATCCAAAAAATGAATTGGCATTCCCAGACGTGTTTCCCATAAAGTCAAAAGGCCCTGGAGATTTTCCTGATGTCCCGGTTCCTGGAATGTAATAGTCATACATGCCTAGGAAATGTCCGTACTCGTGCGCAAAAACTTTCCAAGACGGTACTGGAGAATTCATTGTTCCAACTTGCCCCACGAGTTGAGAATTAATTAGAGTTTTTCCACCGACGTCTATAGGCAAATCGAGAAAGGCAGAACCGTAATATCCTAAAGACTTCGAGGTAGGGGCAAAAACATTAATACTTGAATAACCGTTAAGTTGTCCCTTCAACTTAGCAAGACTCACTGCTTCCTTCACCATCCGGTGATCCTGTTGAACACCATTATTGAAGTAACGACCCGTTGAAAACGGAGCAAAACTACTGTCGAGACTATTTAAAGTGACAACAGAGGAGAAGATTGAAAACTTTGGAGAGAATTTTCCATTCGAGCTAGCACTAAAAAATTTTTCGACAGTTGCCGGTGATAAGGTGTTGTTTACGACAGATTCAAGACTCTCAGTCAATCGTGCATCCGGAAAATCAATAACAAGGATTAAGTTCTGAGTGATTCCAAATTGTTGAACTCGGTCGGAGTTTCGAGGAAAGCCAAGTCGAGTAGAACCTAATTTAGAATCTTTGACTTTGCAGTCTGTTGGCTTAACAAGGATCTCGTCGAGCTTGAAACCCAATCCTGGTTTGTAATACAAGGAGCCAGGAAGAGTCTCGAGCGTCACGCCATCTGAAGAGAGTGAAAGTCTCCAAATTACACCTGCAGCGTTCTTAAAGTAATAGCCCTTTGCGTCGCGACTCAGAGAACCAATCTGCCACTCCGGTGATGAACTTTGATTACTGACTGCATCTTCGATTACATAGCATCCAATTATTGATTGTGGCTGAGTCACTGGGTCAACAGAATTCGTAGCAAGTAATGTGAACTCTTGTCCAGAATTTAGAAATCTTAAATGCTTGGTTTTTTTGGTTTCAATATTTGGAGTTAAATCGATAACTTCAGGACAACTAGCTAACCAACTTGGCTTCTTTCGCTCTTCAGCATTTGCTGGCTGAAGATAACTTACAGACAGACTAAAAATAAGTATTGCTGCGACGGTGCGAGAAGCTTGCTTAGCAACCCTTGTTGAAACCATTCACTAATTATGGCCACAGCCAATCGTTAATTCTAATTCCTGACTTGTTAGAAGAATCCCTGAAGGCCCAGTTGGCAGACAGTTGACTGACTCAGCACGCATAAGCGGTCTTTTCGGGCTGGTTACGAGGCTCGTGAGTGCAAAATGTTATTACTTTTTACTTCATTTGTTCATTAAATAATAAAGAGGGTTACTCAACTCAAATTTGAGTGAAGTAACCCTCTTTAGGGCGCCCCGACTTAGATTAGAAAGGGAGTGCGAGCAGCATTACGTAATCGATTCCGTCAGAAACTCCATTCGCTGTACAAGTTCCCAAGTACATGAAGGTTTTTCCGCCGTTCTCTTTCGCGCAGATAGCTTGCTTTTGATACGGATCAAATGAGCCTGACGGACCTGCAGGACCTTGCGGACCAATCGGACCCTGTGCACCCGTGTCACCCTTCACCCCTTGCGGACCTGCTGGGCCAGTTGCTCCTTGCGCGCCAGGAATACCTTGCGTTCCGGTATCTCCCTTATCGCCTTGTGGGCCAGGAATGCCTTGCAAACCTTGCGGACCTTGCAAGCCCTGTGTTCCGGTGTCGCCCTTATCGCCCTTATCGCCTTGTGGTCCAGGAATTCCTTGCAGACCCTGCGGACCCTGTGGACCCTGTTCACCCTGCGGTCCAATCGGACCCACCGCGCCTGTTGCGCCAGTTAGCCCTTGAGTGCCTTGTTCACCTTGCGGTCCAGGAATACCTTGCAAACCTTGCGGACCTTGTAAACCCTGTAGGCCATCTACACCGTCTAGACCGTCTACACCGGGAAGTCCTGGCAGACCAGGATCACCCTTCTCGCCTTTTTCACCCTGAGGGCCTTGCAACCCTTGCGGGCCAGTTAATCCCTGAATGCCTTGCACTCCTTGTGCACCTTGATCGCCTGTCAAACCTTTCTCACCTTGTGCACCTTGATCCCCTGTCAAACCTTTCTCACCTTGTGCACCTTGATCGCCTGTCAAACCTTTCTCACCTTGTGCACCCGTTGCACCCGTTGCACCTGTTGCACCTGTTGCACCACCAGGACCTTGTGGACCTTGTGCGCCGGTTGCACCAGTTGCACCACCAGGTCCCTGTGGACCTTGTGCACCCGTTGCTCCAGTTGCTCCTGTTGCTCCCGTTGCGCCCGTTGCTCCAGTTGCGCCAGTTGCTCCTGTTGCGCCCGTTGCTCCTGTTGCGCCCGTTGCTCCAGTTAAACCAACTTCACCTGTTGCACCCACAAGCCCCTCAGCTCCATCAGCTCCTGGTGCACCAACAGCACCTCTCGCGCCACTTGGCCCAGCAGGCCCGGTTAAGCCCGTGAGAGTTGCAGTTGATTGAATGGTGCCGTCGGGAAATTTAAGTGCGCGTGCAAGAGATAGGTATCCCTGATCGCCAAAGTTGCCGATGGTTATATCTTGGCTGGAAACTGCTGATTCAATTCCCGTTGTTGTTAACCGACTATTTCCAATACGAAGTGAGTCAGTACCATCGAGCAAAAGCGCTCCTGAATCGACGGTTAGTCCAGCCTGAGTTCCTGTCGTTTGATCTTGAATATAGAGCGTGCCAGGACCTAACTGAAGAGACTTCCATCGTTTGTCATTTGTTCCGAGCGTGTATTTGTTATCCGCCGACGGGATGATGTCACCATTCAAAGCTGCTTTACTAGAAATCAAATGGGTCGCACCCGTTGCTTCTGTAATCACAATTGTCGACGCTCCGGCGGCGATCAAAATCGCCACGATGCTCAACGCTATTGCGGTTTTACTTCTTGAGACCATTTCACATTCCAATCTTTGTTAGTTGATCACGAAGCGAGGCAGCACTCAGCGCCTGCCCTGGGATCGGGTCGAATATTTCTATTTGATACTTGGTGTTAGGAATCGCGACAAAGACACCTGTGCGTCGTTCTTTTGGATAGAAGACCAAATTTCCATTGGCATTCTTAAATGAAACATTGGTGTTTTTTGTCGCAACATTTAGTGAGTCAGAGAAAGCAGTTGGCGAAAAGTACGTACCAACAACACGGGTATCGGTAATCACTTTTTTCGTTTTGTCTTTACTCTTTTGTGGAAGATACGTCAGAATCATTTGATTCTTCTTCGAACTATCCAACGTATACAAAGAGTTCAACAGTGGCCCTGTCCAGTAGACAGTGATCTTCTCTGCTGCCACTAACTCTCTCAGTTGGACTTCTGTCATGGCAGTTTTTCCCTTTAGGGCGGTGACGCGCCACTCTCGCTCGCTACTGGCACCGACCTGAAAAACTCCTACTAACGTTAAGCTTCCAACGAGAAGTAGGATGAAAAATACGCGTACCCGAAAGCTCTCGGGCGTAGTTGAATTTGGTTGAAATGTAATTGCTGCTTCTTTAACATCGATACTCATGTGCGGAACAGTAAGAAACCGTTCTTGCAGATCGCGTACGTTCTCTTCACGACGACCTAGCAACTCCCTGCAGGTTTATGAAATCTTCTACTTTCCTCTCAACGCAGTCAGCGCCCACAAAATCGCAATCACATCAATAACCTCCTGAATAAGAGCGCCTTGACTTGCATTCGCAAAACCAAATGCGCCAGCAAACATTGCAATCAGAGACAACCCCATACCAATTGCAACAGCTTCAGATGCTTTTTTCATAGAGTTTTTAGCAATTGAAATCGCTACCGCTAGGCGATCGATTGAATCTTCCACAATTACAACATCAGCTGCTTCACTGGCTGCGGTGGCTCCCCTAGCGCCCATAGCCACCCCTACATCAGCAAGAGCGAGCGCTGGAGCATCGTTAATCCCATCTCCAACAATGACGACAACTCCAGCCTGCTGAGAAATGTATTCTCGCGCGATTTCCAATTTACGTTGCGGAGTAAGTTCTGAGAAAACTTTCGTGATTCCAATAGCTTCGGCAACTCTCTCGGCTACCTCTCGCTTATCTCCGGTGAGCATGGCAATCTCCACAACTCCTGAGTTTCTAAGGTCGGTCAGCATTTGGTGAGATTCATCTCGAATGGGGTCTGTCATTCCGATGATGCCAATCAACTGATCATCTCGGTACACACCAACTTCGAGTTCGTCGATTGCCTTGCGCCACGAAGGAACTTCATCTGCCAATTGCCCTACTGCAATGTGAGCTCCTGCAACACGTCCGCTCATTGAGTGACCAAGTTTTTCGTGGAGTCCTACAACTGGAAGTAGCTCGATATTTCGAGCCTTGGCTCCTTTGACCAATGACTGCGCCACTACGTGGCTGCTGTACTGATCAACCGATGCGGCCATTTGCAAAACCTGTTGTGAAGTGAATTCTGGATCGCTATCAATGGAGTTAATCTCAGGTCCTCCATACGTCAACGTGCCAGTCTTATCAAGCAGGACGATTCGTGCTTTCGCCAAGGTTTCAAGAATTGCTCCACTCTTGATAATCGCACCATGTTTTGCGGTTACAGACAAACCTGAAACAACCGCGA
>Ga0315902_10012912_pt1 | contig 10841 bp, 9 predicted proteins | sample LakEriMetagenome_9_FD_203523 | JGI IMG/M metagenome (GOLD analysis project Ga0315902, IMG submission 203523) | Freshwater fungal communities from buoy surface, Lake Erie, Ohio, United States - Buoy 12 MA117 | ecosystem: Environmental > Aquatic > Freshwater > Lake > Lake biofilm | place: USA...
TCGGCAATAGGCTGTGTAGATCCCATTCCCTTCTGGTTTAATCTTTTGCGATCTATCCCTCTTGCTACAAGATAATTGACAACGGCAGAGGCGCGATGAACGGACAAAGTCATGTTGTCGCTTGCTTTTCCTATATTGTCTGTATGGCCAATGATTTCAATTTTCAGTGTCGGATTATCAATCAGCAATTGGATAAGTTTATTCAACTCGTAGAATGAAGCTGACTGAAGTTCTGATCTGCCTGTTTCGAAGAAGATATTTTTAAGGGTGATGCTGGCGTTGATTTCAATTGGTGTTAAAGCTATGTCGACTACATATCCGGAGTCAACCAATTTATCTTTCATTGAAAAGGTTTCTGAGAAGAACAGATATCCTTTGCGGTTGACATTGAATGCATAGGTTTTCCCAAGGGGCATAGGAATCAAATAAGTTCCGTCTGTCTTTGTTTGAATTCTGTAAATGGTTTCATTGCGCTCCAGGTCTTTTAATTCAACCATCGAAGGAACTCCGTTTAGCGTTCGCTTATCAAACACTTTTCCGGTAATCCATAATGTTTTGACTGGCTGCGCATCGGATGGTAATTCAAAAGTATACAGATCAAGCCCACCTCTGCTATCCATGCCATCACTTGCAAAAATTCCCGTTTTGCCATCTGCGGAAACAAATAAAGTCCCTTCATCATCGATGGTGTTAATCGGATAACCAAGGTTTTCGGGTTTTCCCCATTTGCCATCCGGTTGTTTTCTGCTTATAAACAAATCGGTTCCTCCATAGCCGGGTAAGCCACTACTTGCGAAATAGAACGTCTGGTTGTCGGCGTGTATAAAAGGACTGTTCTCCTCTCCCGGTGTATTGAAATCTGGCCCCATATTTACAGGCTCACTCCATTTTCCATTCGGCAATAGGGTTGAGTAATAAAGGTCGCTGCCTCCGTATCCGTTTGGTTTCGTTGAAGAGAAATAAAGCACTTGAAGGTCGGGCGAAAGAGATGGTTGGCTTTCCCAGTGTTCACTATTTACAGAGGAGCCAAGATTTACACGTTCACTCCACTGATTATTTTTAAGGTAGGATACGAAGATATCGCAGCTGCCATACCCGTCTTCCATTTCGCAGGCAGTGAAGTAGAGCGTTTTTCCATCCTGAGAAATCGTTTGTGCTCCTTCGTTGTTAGGAGTGTTGAGGTTTCCTTCAAGCGGCATTGCTATTCTCCAGTCGCCTTCGATGCGGTTACTTGCAAAGAAGTCTTCGTTTCTTTTTTCTCCTTTTCTTGTAAAAATAATTGTAGAGCGGTCGATGGTCATCATGGGAAAATATTCAGAATACCTTGAATTGATTTTATCTCCCATGTTAATCGGAATAAATTTATAACCGGTATGTGTCTTTAGCTTTTCATAATTCAGTGCAAATTCATAGGCTAATTTTTTTTGTCGGGCAGATTTACGCGTGCGTTCATTTAGATTTGGCAATTGGAGGTACCGGTTAATTGCATCAAGAGCTTTCTGAAACTGACCGTTTCCAGCCAGTGCAATGGAATAAACCATCAAATAACCCTGAGCATATAATGTGTCTTCATGAATAACTTTTTCGTAAAGCTCAACAGAGGAGGGGTAGTTTTTCTGTTCAGAATAAATGCCTGCCTTTATAAAATATCCATCCAGGAAACGAGGATGTTTTTTTATGCATTCATCCAGCAGCTCAAAAGCTTTTTCATAATTTGAATAGTTGATTTCATTCAGAGCCTCCTGATACAATACCTGGATTTTTTTGGGCAACTCTTCCGGTTTGTACCATTGTCCGTGTGATAGCTGAACAATTGAAAAGAGAGAAAAGAAAATAAGTATTGAGATTCTGAGCATAGATGAATATAGTAATTATTGAACAGGCAAGCAATCTGTATATATTAGTAAACTGATGTCTTTGTATCCCGTTTTGTTAAAGAAAGTTACAACTGAAAGTTGTTATAAAACTATCTGACTAAGGAACGTGGATATATTTATGAATTTGTAAACAAAGTGCCCACTTTGGGTTTTTCTGAATGTATTCGACAATTAAAGGCGTTACTTTTTCACTCTTTTCCCATTCGGGTTGGAGAAAAAGGCGGCATTGAGGTGATACTTTTTCTGCATACAATTCAGCCCATTGCAGATCGGAGGGGTGATATACAACAACTTTCAGCTCGTTTGCTTCTTTGCAGATTTCGGGAAGTGGAGCTTTGAATTTCTTAGGAGAAAGGCAAATCCAGTCCCAGCTTCCGGATAAAGGATGAGCACCTGAAGTTTCAATGTGAGTACGATAGCCTGCTTCTTTGATTGAAGCTGTAAGTTCATTGAGATCATGCATCAGTGGTTCGCCTCCTGTGATGACCACAATCGGGTTCATGTTTTTTTGTTGAGTTGTCGGTAACCTATTTTGCAGGTTAGAGATGATCTCTTCAACTGAGAATGAGGGGTGTTTTGTTGCATCCCAACTGTCTTTAACATCACACCAGACGCAACCTACATCACAACCACCCAGCCTAATGAAATAGGCTGCTTTTCCCTGATAGGTTCCTTCGCCTTGTAAGGTGTAGAAGGATTCCATCACCGGAATTTTTTGTGTGGTTATAACTGAGGAGGATAAACTCATTGTCTGGTTGTTCTAAGTTGATAGGCGTGAAATGTGTTTTTCATTAATGCGGCAATTGTCATTGGTCCTACTCCTCCGGGTACAGGAGTGATTGCAGAACAAATAGGTGCTACTTCATCAAAAAGTACATCACCTTTTAATGCAAAGCCGGATTTTTTAGAAGGGTCTTTTACCCTTGTTATTCCTACATCAATTACAACGGCTCCATCCTTGATCATATCCGCTCCGATAAATTCAGTCTGACCAAGTGCTGCAATAATAATATCTCCCTGTAGACAAATTTCTTTTAAGCCGACGGTAGCGGAGTGGCAAAGAGTAACGGTACAGTCACCCGGGTAAGATTTTCTGCTGAGCAGAATGCTAATAGGCGTTCCTACAATATGACTTCTTCCGATCACAACTGCATGTTTCCCTTTTGTTTGAATTTGATAATGCTCCAATAAAAGTAAAATACCGTAAGGTGTTGCCGGGATAAAACTTGGTTTCCCCGCAACCATGTTGCCTATGCTGACAGGATGAAATCCATCAACATCTTTGGACGGATCTATACGTTCAATTACTTTTTCTTCCTGAATATGTTTGGGAAGAGGAAGCTGAACAAGGATGCCATCAACTGTTGGATGAGCATTCAATCGATCTATTTCTGATAGTAGCTCCTCTTCAGTAATGGTATCCGGCAATCTGATTAATGTGGATTCATAACCGATATCACCACAGGTTTTTACTTTGGCCCCAACATAAGTTTCGCTTGCGCCATTTGCACCAATCAGAATTGCTGCCAGGTGAGGAGGACGCTGACCACTGTTTCTAAGCACCTGTGTTTTCTCTTTCAGGTTCAGCTGAATTGCCTGTGATGCGATTTTGCCGTCAAGTAATTGCATGGTACAAAATTACTTGACAGATTTTGCTTTCCGTCAAAAAGAAAAAAAATAAAATTTAACAGGAAAAGAGCTAAAGGGCGTCTGTTAATTTCGAATTGCTAAAACACCACGACAGTGCCTAACCTATTATTTACTTTTTGTTTATTTGTTTTCAGTTTCTCTTCAGCACAACCGCCCGGATTAACTGGTAAAATTCTGGATCCATCTTCCGGCACTTATTTTAAGGACATCGCTGATCCGTTTGCTGCTGTACTTAATCCGGCATCTGCTGCCAAGTTTAAAAAAAGGACCTTTGCTTTCTCAGGTGAGAAACGATATGGCTTTCGCTTATTTAATCTTCTTTCGGCTTCTGTTGCTATACCTGTTTCAACCGGATGCTTGACCGGACAACTTGATTATTTTGGTTTCAGTAAATACTCGGAAACGCAAATTGGTGTATGTTATGCCAGGACTTTAGGCGAGCGTGCTGATATCGGACTGCGGTTTAATTTTTTTCAAGTGAGGGTTACAAACTTTCCCACTGAAATTGCGCTGTATCCGCAACTTGGTTTTAGATATATCGTTCATAAAAATCTGTTACTCGGGTTAAGTATTAGTAATCCGACCGGTATGGTTGCATTGCAAAATGGCCGTCAATTTCAACCTCTAATTCTAAGAATAGGGTTTGGCTATATTCTTTCAGAAGTTACAGCTATTGCAGCAGAGGTTATTAAAGAGGAAAAAACTGTATCGGGTATTGTTTGTGCAATCCGCTACAGTCCGCTTCCGGCATTTTCAATGAGGCTTGGCATTAATTCGGTTTCCGGTCAGTCATTCATCAATTTACTTCTCCAAAAAAACAAATGGCAATTTGTTACGGGTCTTGTCTGGCATCAGGAATTAGGATTTAGCCCAACAGTGGGAGGATATTGTTCTTTTTAAAATTAAGTTGATGTCTGCAAGAATACTTTTGTTTTTACTCATATATTTTTTTTCAATAAATACATTTTGTCAGGAAACATCCTTGCAGGATAACTATGAGCAATTTTCACAGCGAGAGGATCCTTCAAGTGAAGATGATGCCTATCAGCAGAATCTTGACTATTTCATAAAAAATGCGCTTGATCTGAATCAGGCAGAAGAGCACGAGTTACAAACATTCTCATTTCTTACGGTTCTTCATATATCTGCTTTTTTACGTTATCGTGAAATAGCCGGGAAATTATTATCTGTTTATGAATTACAGGCCATACCGGGTTGGGATCTTGAAACAATTCAGAAAATGCTTCCTTATATCAGAGTTGGACCTGCATTAACTTTCAAAGAAGATCTCATAAAGAGATTTAAAAAAGGAGAGTACGCTATTATTGCACGTATGGTCTATAACCCTGCAACAACTACTGAACAAATTTACACAGGGGGAAGAGAGCAGGTTTTTTCGCGAATACAGTACAGGCAGGGCAATACCCTGCAATGGGGTATATCAGCTGAGAAAGATGCAGGAGAGCCGTGGTTTGGTAGTAAGAGACGGTATGGGTTTGACTTTTATTCGGGACATCTGTTTTTTAGAAATTCCCGGATGATAAAAGTATGTGCATTGGGTGATTATGTGGTAAATGTGGGTCAAGGGTTGATCCACTGGCAAAGTATGGCCTTTCGAAAAGGAGCAGATATTTTACAAGTGAAGCGGCAGGCGGAGGTGTTACGGCCTTATCATTCAGCCGGTGAAGTTTTTTTTCAAAGAGGCGCAGGTGTCACGATTGGAAAAAATAAATGGTCATTAACCGGTTTTTATTCTTCAAGGAGGATGGATGGAACAGTTGTGAATGATAGTATTGGAGGAGGTCAGCATTTGCTTTCTTGGAAAAAAGATGGTTATCATCGTTCTGAAAGAGAATTTTCACTCAAGAATACCTGGCGACTGAATACATTCGGAAGTTGTATTCGATTAGGGACTGCCTCAAAAAATATTTCATTTAATGTACTGCATTATGCAATGAGTGCTTTTATGCAAAAGCCCGATTTGCCCTATCATTTTTTTTCATTTGAGGGTAGATCGATTACAAACCTCAGTATAGACTGGGGGATGACAAAGGGTAATGTTCACTGGTTTGGAGAAGCTGCAGTACACAACTTAAAAAGTTTTGCATTTTTGAGCGGGCTACTTGCAAGTCTGGATTCAAGGATGTTGTTTTCATTTTTATACCGAAAAATATCACCTGCTTATCAAACTTTATTTGGAAATGCCTTTACTGAATCAAGCGGCGTATCAAATGAAAACGGAATCTTTGCTGGAATCAGTTTCAGGCCATCGCCCAAATGGAAAATTGAAGGTTACATAGACCTGTATCGCTTTCCCTGGCTGCGGTATCAAAAAGATGCGCCTGTTACCGGTACTGATTTATTTATTCAATGCAGTCACCGTTTTAGTAAAGAGTTTGAGTTTTTAACCCAATACAGGGTTGAGTCAGTCAATGAAATTGAAGAAGGTTCTTTTTCAAATCGTCAAATAGCTGCCTTTCCTGTTCATAAAAGACAATGGCGAACTCAGTTTCATGTTAAAATGAATAAATCACTTATGTGGCGAAGCAGGGCTGAAATGATCTGGGTTTATTCTTCTGATCCTGAGCCTGATCGTGGCTTTCTTGCATATACTGATTTAATTTATAAGCCTATGATGAAGCACTATTCTGCAGGGATTCGCTGGCAGTTTTTTGAAACGGAGAGCTATGATGCAAGGATTTATGCATTTGAGAATGATGTATTATTTCGCTTTTCGGTACCTTCTTTTAATGGAAAGGGGAAGCGTTACTATGTCAATTTGCAGTATGATCTAAGTAAAAAAATAAGTTTCTGGCTTCGATGGGCACATACAATATCGCGTGATAACAATGAGTTGATTTCGGACAACAATCATAAAACAGGTATGAATGTTCAGATCAGATTCGTTTTTTAAATTTATTTTTGTTGAACAATTAATTTTTAAAAATGAAGTCATTCATAATTTCTTTCATTTACTTGTTTTTATCTCTCAACCTTATTGCTCAGGTTAAAAGAGATCGTGCTGCTATTCTTTCGAATAAGGCAGATAGTCTGTCACGTTTGTTAAAACAGGAAAGAAAGACATATCAGGAACAGAGTAAGAATTATTCTGAACGAATAGCATATTTGGAGATGCAGTTAAAAAAATATGATTCGTCTTTCAGTAAAACTCAGTCTGAGTTAACAGAAGTTAAAAATCAGTCTGTTGTTCAGAAAAACAGCCTTGAAACCAAAGAACAGTATATCGCAAGACTTGAATTAGAGTTGAATAATGTCTATGCTAGCCAGAGTGTAAAGATTGGAAATCAATACTGGATGTCTCAGAATCTCAATGTAAGTACTTTCAGAAACGGAGATCCCATTTATGAGGCGAAGACAAATGCGGAGTGGGTGAGTGCTTCGGAAAGAAAGCAGCCCGCCTGGTGTTATTATGAGAGCCAGCAAAAAAACGGCGTGAAGTATGGGAAATTGTATAATTGGTATGCCGTAACCGATCCGCGAGGTATTGCTCCAAAAGGCTGGCGTATGCCATCTTTAAAAGACTGGGATACTTTATTCTTAGCGATAGGGGGTGAAGATGAAGCAGGATTCAAAATGAAAAATGAAAACGGCTGGGAGGCAGGTGGAAACGGCAGCAATGAAACCGGTTTTTCTGCAATGCCGGGAGGGTATCGTGACCAGGCAGGGATTTTTTATTATCCTGGCATCAGCGGATATTGGTGGACAACAACAGAACAAAACCAATTCAATGGTTTGTGCTTATACGCAAATTATTACTTCAATAATTTCTACAGGTCTTATACAAATAAAAAATGCGGATTGTCGGTCAGGTGCATCAGAGAATAGTTTATTCTGTATGAACGCTTGTTCGGGTAATCTCCATAAATGGATGTCGGTAAGGAGTTTCATTGATCCGTTCATTTTTCGCTACTTTTGCCTTCCTTAAAAATTCAGATTTTATGCCTGCACTGGAAAATCGTCAGTTCATCGAACTGGAACAGCCGGTTAAAGAGTTGGCCGATCAGCTTTTGGAAGTCCGGAAACTGGCTGAAAAAAATACAGATGTCGATTACACGGATACTATCGAGCAACTTGAAAAAAGAATGCTCGATAAGAGATCTGAAATAACACAACATCTTACAAGCTGGCAAAAGGTACAATTAAGCAGACATCCCGACAGACCATATACACTCAAATACATCGATAAGATGTGTGCCGATTTTATAGAGTTACATGGCGACAGGGGAGTGAAAGATGATAAAGCGATGGTTGGCGGTTTCGCAAGTCTGGACGGACAGACAGTGATGTTTATAGGTCAACAGAAAGGAAGCAATACGAAAATGCGTCAGCTGCGTAATTTCGGAATGGCAAATCCTGAGGGTTACCGAAAGGCATTGCGATTGATGAAATTGGCTGAAAAATTCAATAAGCCCATCGTTACTTTAATTGATACGCCAGGCGCTTTTCCCGGATTAGAGGCCGAGGAAAGAGGTCAGGGTGAGGCAATAGCCAGAAATATTTACGAGATGATTCGTTTGCGCGTTCCCGTTATTTGTGTCATTATCGGAGAAGGAGCAAGCGGAGGCGCCCTTGGCATTGGTGTGGGAGATAAGGTATTGATGCTTGAAAATACCTGGTATACTGTGATATCACCTGAAAGTTGCAGTTCCATTTTATGGAGAAGCTGGGACAAGAAAGAAGTTGCAGCAGAACAATTGAAACTTACTCCTGAATATATGAAGGATTTCGGCCTGGTAGATGAAATCGTTCCAGAGCCTGCCGGAGGAGCTCACTGGAATTATGACGAGGCTGCGGATAATCTTAAAAAAACATTAGTGCGTTTATTGTCTGAACTATCAAAAACAGATCCCGAAGAAAGAGTGAAAAGTCGTATTGAGAGGTATAGTAAAATGGGTTTCTGGAATGAAAACTGATAAGATAATTTCTTTCTTTTAGAATATGTCGATTTTCGAAAAATTACAAGGAACGGGAGTTGCATTAGTCACTCCTTTTAATCAGGATGGATCAATTGATTTTGAGTCGTACAAAAAATTAATTGATTATGTGGTAGATGGAGGATGTAATTATGTGGTAACCTTGGGCACTACAGGAGAGGCTCCTGTGCTTGATAAAGATGAAAAAATAAAAATCATCAATACCACCTATGAGTATGTGAATGAACGAGTTCCTGTTGTAGTTGGCGTTGGAGGTAATTATACTGCATCTGTCTTGAACGACCTTCATCAGTTACCTTTAGAATCGGCAACGGCTGTTTTAAGTGTCAGTCCTTATTATAGTAAGCCTTCCCAGGAAGGAATTTATCTTCATTACAAAGCGGTTGCAGAAACGTCTCCTAAGCCGGTGATCTTATATAATGTTCCGGGAAGAACAGGAAGAGATGTGTCGGTAGATACTGTGGTTCGTCTTGCACGAGAAGTGTCTAATATTATTGGAATCAAAGATGCTTCAGGTGATGTGGGTACCGGTATCCGTTTGTTAAAACATTGCCCTGATTCCTTTATGATAATAAGCGGAGATGATCCGCTTGCTGTTTCGCAGATTGCCTGCGGGATGTCTGGTGTTATCAGTGTAGCCGCCAATGCTTTCCCGCATCGTTTTTCTGAGATGATCACTGCAGCACTCGACAACAATTTTCAAAAGGCAAACAAAATTAATGCTGATTTGCTTGAAGCATACGATCTGATGTTCTGTGAAAATAATCCTGCCGGCATCAAGGCATTTCTTACGGAGATGAATCTGATAGAAAATCACTTAAGGTTGCCGGGTGTACCTCTTTCTGCTTCTCACCATCAGAAAGTAAAAAATTTTCTTGCTAGTTATAAATCATAGTAAGATTTATACCAGGTAGGTCACTCCTTCTTTTGCAGCTAGTGTTTCAGGGAAGATTGTTTTTGCTTCCGATTCAAATTCATCAATATTTTCAAATTTTGCTGAAAAATGTCCGATCAACAAACGTTTGACGTTTGCTTTTTTGGCAAGTTCAGCAGCCTGAACTGAGGTCGAATGATAGCGTTCTGCCGCTTTTTCTACAAGTGAAGCAGGGTAAGTTGCTTCATGATATAAAAGATCTACTCCTTTCACTACAGTTGCCAGTTCCGGTTCGTAAAGTGTATCTGCAGCAAAGGCATATGCGCGTGGATTTTCTCCTGCTGTAGTTACAGCATCATTAATAATGATTTTCCCATCCGGCAGTAAATAATCTTCTCCTTCCTGCAGTCGGGAGAAAAAAGTATGGGGGATGCCCAATGCTGCAGCTTTCTCCGCAAGAACCTTCCTTGGCTTCCTTTTTTCTTTTACCAGAAAACCGCGGCATTCAATGCGGTGTTTGGTGCTGAAACAGGACACTGTGTAGGAGCGCGTATCCAGCAAGTGGCCATCTTCTTTGATCGCATGAAAACTCAGTTCGTAAGGGAGGTGTGTATCAGAAAGTTGAAACTGTGTTTTTATAAGAGATTCAAGCGGTGCCGGTCCATATACATGTAGTGGCTGAATACGACCTAGTAAGGCAAAACTGCTAAGCAAACCAATTAGACCGAAGTAATGATCTCCGTGCAGATGTGAAATAAAAATATGATTGATTCGGCTTCGTTTAATCTTAAAATTCATAATCTGGATCTGAGTGCCCTCTCCGCAATCAAACAATAAAAGATCTTCAGAGGTAGTGATAACCTGAGAAGTAGGATGCCGCCCGTGTGCCGGTATCGCAGAATTGTTTCCTAAGATGGTTACAGCCAGCATGAATGTTATTTGGTTTTAGGCCGGAAAATCATCGTCATTTAAAAATTCTCTTTCAATCTCTTCCATCTGTACGATATCCCAGGCTTCACTCTCCGTGGGTGTCGTATTCAGTAATTCAAGATATCCAAATTTTTCAAATTCATCCTCGACAGTTTTCTGCAAACCGCATAAAACAAAAGAATGGCCTGCATCATAAGCCTGCTCCTGGGATTTAACAAATATTTCAGCTGCAGCTTCACTAATTTGCCTCACGTTTGCCAGATCAATGATCACATTTTTAATGTGTCCTTCCCGGTAATTTCGGATCAGTTCTTTTAATGAATCTGCCATATTAACAGATAAATCTTCTTCAAGCAGTCGAATGACCTGAAATTTTTCTTTGGTATCAATTTTGAAGTTCATGAAATATTAACAGCTATGTGTAAATTGTCGAAAATTCGTCTCAAAAATATTCGTTATACTTGTAAAAACCGAAAATCCCACTATGGATCATAATTTTTCATCACAAGTCAAAGAAATCATCTCCTTCAGCAGAGAAGAAGCTTTGCGTCTCGG
>Ga0315902_10012913_pt1 | contig 10841 bp, 8 predicted proteins | sample LakEriMetagenome_9_FD_203523 | JGI IMG/M metagenome (GOLD analysis project Ga0315902, IMG submission 203523) | Freshwater fungal communities from buoy surface, Lake Erie, Ohio, United States - Buoy 12 MA117 | ecosystem: Environmental > Aquatic > Freshwater > Lake > Lake biofilm | place: USA...
CGCCCGGGAGCTTGTGTCCGTGGAGGGCGAAGACAAGCGCCGCCAGCGGGTGCGGTGGTGGAGCGCGATCGCTCTCTTGAGAAGCCTCTCGTCGAGTCCGGCTGCCGCGGCCGCGACGCTCGTGAATCGGGCCCGTGGCCTGGGGGCGGCGTCGGAGGAGGAAGCCAACGAGTTGGGGCGAGCGGCCGCCACCGATGCCGACACTGAAGACGCCGACGAGGCAGACGATGCTTCGGCCGGTGCGGAGATCGACGACTCCCCTACCCCGACCGACCGCCGCCGACTGCAAACGCTCGCCAAGCGGGCCTCAGAGCTGGAGGGCGACGCCGACGCCAAGCTCGCCGCCCTCGTCAAGCTGCTCAAGGACATGCTCAAGCGGAAGCGATCCCCAATCGTCTTCTGCCGCTATATCGCAACAGCCGAGTATGTGGCGGCCGAACTGCGAAACCGCCTTGCCGTCAAAGGCCTCGAGATCGATTGCGTCACCGGGGCGTTACCGCCGGCCGAGCGCGAGGAGCGGGTCGAGAAACTTGCCGCGTTCGAGAAGCGGCTGCTCATCGCCACCGACTGCCTGTCCGAGGGCATCAACCTGCAGGAGTCCTTCGACGCCGTCGTCCACTACGACCTGGCCTGGAATCCCACCCGCCACGAGCAGCGTGAGGGCCGCGTGGATCGCTATGGCCAGCGGCAACCCACGGCGGAGATCGCCTTCCTCTACGGGGCCGACAACGGCATCGACGGCATCGTGCTCGACATCCTCATCAACAAGCACCGCAGCATCCAGAAGACGCTGGGCGTCAGCGTGCCCGTGCCGATCAACACGGAGAAGGTGATCGAGGCCATCTTCGAGGGGCTCTTGCTGCGGGGCGGCACGGCAAAGGCCACGCAAAAACTGCTTCCCGAGGTCGAGGAGTATCTCAAACCGACCACCACGGATCTTCACGCGGAGTGGGATCGCGAGGCCGAGCGGTCGAAGCGCACCCGCACGATGTTCGCCCAGGAGGCGATTCGCACGGACGTGGCGGCAAGCTGGATCGACGCCTGCCAGTCGATCGGCAAGACCGTGGACGTGGAGCGATTCGTGACGCGGGCGGTGGAAACGCTCGGCGGCATCGTGAAACAGGTCGAGAAGGCCGGCGGCCGCACGATCCTGTCGATCGACCTCACGGCGACCGATCCGGCTTTCAGGGCTGGCCTCCCCGAGGGCCTGCCCGACCGGTTCGACGCGGTCTTCGAACTGCCCCATGTCGAGAAGACCATCCTGCTCGTCCGCACGCATCCGTTCGTCGAGGCATTGGCGAGCTTTCTCGTGGGCACGGCGATCGACGAGCCGGCGGCGTCGAAGGCGGCCCGGTCTGGTGCAATCCGCACGCAGGCCGTCGCCAAGCGCACCACGCTCCTCTTGCTGCGGCTGCGCTTCCACATCCTGCGGACGGTGGCCGGCGACACGCGGGAGCTCTTGGCTGAGGAGTGCTGCATCGTGGGCTTCGAGGGCGCCCCCGAGCAGCCCTCCTGGCTCTCAACCGAGCAGGCCGAAACGCTGCTGACAGCCGCCCCCGACGCCAACATCGCCCCGGAGCAGGCTCGTCAGTTCGTGGGCAAGGTCGTAGACGCCACCGCCGCCCTGACTCCGCATCTCGACGGCTTCGCCGCTGAGCGGGCGAAGACACTTCTGGCCGTCCATCGCCAGCTGCGAGACGAGAGCCGGATCAAGGGCCTCAAGTACGACGTGCGCCCGCAACTGCCCGTAGACGTCCTGGGCGTTTACGTACTCCTGCCGATGGGAGCGTAAACCTATGGCCAAGAAACGCCGTCAATTCGCCTTCCAGCACGTCACCGCGGTCGGGCCCATGCTGCCCACCGACGTGCTCGAGCGCGTGGCCAATGAGGATGCAAAACTCCCGGGCCTGTGGCCCTCCGATTACGGCCTCGCGGAGACCGAGCGGCTCGGCGAGGCGATCACCCGCTCCTGGACCCGACTCACTGACATCCATCGGGCCTTTACCGACGAGCTGGCCAAGTCGCCGCTCCTCGACACCGCGGCCGGCCCCACGTTCAAGCAGTGGCTGCGATTCCTCTTCCAGGAGCTCGGCTACGGCACGCTCACCGCCACGCCCACCGCCCGCACGCTTGACGACACCACCAGCTCGTCCGGCCAGTCGTTCCCGATCTCGCACCAGTGGAACCACCTTCCGATCCATCTGGTCGGCGTAAACGTGCCGCTCGACCGCCGCACCTCGGGCGTGACGGGCGCCAGCCGCTCAGCCCCCCATTCGCTCATCCAGGAATGGCTCAACCGCAGCGAGGGCTCCCTCTGGGGCATCGTCTCCAACGGCCGCCAGCTCCGGCTCGTCCGCGACAACGTGAGCATGACGCGGCAGGCGTTCGCGGAGTTCGACCTGGAGGCCATGTTCAAGGGCCAGTCGTTCGCCGATTTTCGGCTTCTCTGGCTCACGCTCCACGCCACGCGGTTCGACGTTCCCGCCGACGGCCAGCCCCACGAGTGCATCATCGAGAAATGGCACGTCGAGGGGGCCACCGTCGGCACCCGCGTGCTCGGCGAGCTTTCCACGGGCGTCAAGCAAGCGATCGAAGCCCTCGGTCGCGGTTTCCTCGCCCATCCCGCCAACGACGACCTCCGCACGGCCCTCGCCTCAGGGTCACTCGCGGGCCAGGAGTATTACCGCCAGCTGCTCCGGCTCGTGTATCGCCTTCTCTTCCTCTTCGTCACCGAGAGCCGCGACCTGCTCCTCGACCCCGCCGCCCCTCGCCGGGCCCGCGACCTCTACAAGCAAAACTACTCCGCCACTCGCCTCCAGACGCTTGCCGGCACCACCCGCGGCAACCGCCATCGCGACCTCTACGAATCGCTCAAGCTCGTGATGAAGGCACTCGGCGGCTCTGGCGCTGCCCCGCTCGGCCTTCTCGGCCTCGGCGGCTACCTCTGGAGCGACGCCGCCCTCGGCCTCCTCGGCACCGCCGCCCTCTCCAACGCCGCGCTCCTCGCCGCCGTCCGCAGCCTCTCCTACATCGTCGATAAAGACGGCCGCCGCCCCGTGGACTACAAGAACCTCGGCAGCGAGGAACTCGGCGGTGTCTACGAACAACTCCTTGAACTCCACCCTGAGATCAACCCCACGGCCCCGCTGGCCGCTGACCGGTTTACGCTCGGCATCTCAGCGGGCAACGAACGCAAAACTTCGGGCTCCCACTACACGCCTGACTCGCTCGTGCAGGTCTGCCTCGCCACGGCCCTCGAGCCGCTCCTGGCCGAGCGTCTCGCCGGCAAGAAGGGCGCCGACGCCGAGACCGCCCTGCTCGCACTCAAGATCTGCGACACCGCCGTTGGCAGCGGCCACTTTTTGATTGGCGCCGCCCACCGGCTGGCCAAGCGGCTCGCGGCCGTCCGCACGGGCGACACCGAGCCGAGCCCGGAGGCCTATCGCACCGCCCTCCGCGACTGCATCCGCAACTGCCTCTATGGCGTGGATCTGAACCCTATGGCAGCCGAACTCTGCCGCGTGAACCTCTGGCTTGAATCGATGGAGCCGGGCAAGCCGCTCTCGTTCCTTGACCACCACATCAAGATCGGCAACAGCCTTCTCGGGGCCACGCCCGCCCTCCTCGCCGCCGGCATCCCCGACGCGGCCTTCGAGCCGATCGAGGGCGACGACAAGAAACTCTGCTCCCGATTCAAGAAGGCCAACAAGAAAGAACGCGAAGACGCCAAGAACAAGCAGCAAAGCCTCTTTGCTGCTCCGCTCAAGCTCGGCAACCTGACGAGCGTCTACGCGGCCCTCTCGGCTCTCCCCGACGACTCGCTCGACCAGGTGGCCGCCAAGGCCCGCCAATACGAAACCCTCGTCTCGTCGAGCGACTACAAATCCGGCCGGCTCCTCGCCGACGCCTGGTGCGCCGCCTTCGTCTGGAAAAAGACGCCCGAGTTCGACTTTCCCGTCACTGAGGAAGTCTTCCGCGCGATCGAGTCCAACCCGCACTCCCTCGCCCCATGGATGCTCGACGAGATTCAACGCCTCGCCAAGCAATACAAGTTCTTCCACTGGCACCTCGAATTCCCCGACGTATTCACCGCGGCGCCGGACGCCGCGAACCCGAATGGCTGGACCGGCGGGTTTGACTGCATCCTGGGGAATCCCGTGTGGGAACGAGTGAAGCTCCAGGAGCAGGAGTTTTTCGCAACGCGGGCCCCGGAGATTGCGACCGCTGCGAACGCCGCGGCTCGCAAGAAACTCATCGCCGCCCTGCCCGAGACCAACCCGCCTCTCTGGACCGAATGGTGCGACGCTCTCCGCGAGTCGCAGGGGGCCAGCCAGTTCATGCGCGAAAGCGGCCGGTATCCGCTCTGCGGCGTCGGCGACATCAACACGTTCGCCGTGTTCTCGGAACTCAACCGCACCGTCCTCCGCCCCACCGGCCGCGCGGCCTTCATCGTGCCGGCCGGGATCGCGACTGACGACACGACGAAAGCCTTCTTCGACGACCTCGTTAAGAAGTCGTCGCTTGCGGCCGTTTATCACTTCGAGAACGAAGACAAGCTGTTCGCCGACGTTCACCACTCATTCCGCTTCGTGATCGTGGGCCTGGGTCCAGCCAAGGCCGCCGACCTCGTCTTCTTTGCCCGCCAGGCATCGGCCCTCGCCGACAAGAGCCGCCGCTTTTCTCTCTCTGCAGAAGATATCCAGCTCATTAACCCGAACTCCCGGACGTGCCCGACGTTCCGATCCGCAGCAGACGCTGAACTCAACAAATACATCTACCGCCGCACCGGCGTCTTGTGGGACGAAACCAAGCCCGACGGCAACCCGTGGGGTTTGAGCTTTGCGACGATGTTTCACATGACCAACGACTCCGGCCTCTTCCGCACGCGGGCCGAGATGGAAACCGCCGGCCAAACGCTCACCGGCAACACCTGGGACGGCCCGCTCGGCAAGTTCTTTCCGCTGATCGAAGCGAAGATGGTCAGCCAATTCGACCATCGTTTCTCGACGTACGAAGGTGCGACGCAGGCTCAAGTCAACGTCGGAACCCTACCTCGTCTCGACGCGACTGCGCATGCAGATCCACTGCGCCTACCGCTGCCGGCCAACTGGGTGGCCGAAGATGACGTCGCCACCAGGACTGCGGGAAAGCTCGATCGTGCATGGTTCGTCGGCTGGCGCGACATCACCCAGCACAGCAATCAGCGCACCATGATGGCATCGTTGTTTCCACGCGCAGGCGTTGGCAACACCTTTCCGTTGCTGACGTGCCAAGCAGGCGTTTCGGGCTTCATCGATCTATATGCAGCACTGTGCTCGTTCGTATTCGACTTTTTCACCCGCCAGAAGCTCGGCGGCACGCACCTCAACTACCACACGGTCAAACAGCTTCCAATCCCAGGTCCGGCAGCGTTCGCTCAGCCCTACGGGTTCACGAGTGATCAGCCCATCTCTGAATGGCTTCTCCCCCGCATCGTCGAGTTGACGTACACGGCGTGGGATCTTGAACCGTTCGCTTCGGACTGCGGGTATGCGGGTCCGCCCTTCGTGTGGGACGAGGAGCGTCGCTTCCTGCTACGAGCGGAGCTCGACGCAGCCTTCTTCCACCTCTACCTGGGCACACCCGACGAGTGGTTCCGCAACGCCAGCGACGCCCTTAAGTCCACGCTCCCGACGCCCCGCGACGCGGTGAGCCACATCATGGAAACCTTTCCGATCGTGAAAAAGAAAGACCTTGAGTCCTTCGGCACCTACCGCACGAAAGACACGATCCTCGAAATCTACGACGCCCTTGAATCCGCCATCCTCACCGGCCAGCCCTACCACACCCGCCTCTCCCCGCGTCCGGCCGCCCCCTCTCTCTGCCACCCCGCCGCAACTCGGCCAACTTCAGCTCCGCTTGTTTCTGGCAAGGCTCCACAGAAGTGACACGCATGCCCCGAAGCCATGAGAGGTGCACTTACTGTGGCGAAGCGGCTGACACAAAAGACCACGTGATTCCAAAGAGTTTCTTCAACAAGGAGATCCGCACCTCAACTTCCAGTCCATCGATGGTGTTAGTTCCTTCTTGCCGGCAATGCAACAACTTTTTTAGCAAGCATGAGAAGGATGCGCGGCCCGAACTGCTCATGGCTGGACCTACAAATGATGCCGTCCGAAGTTTGTTTTTCGGCAACGTCGTGCGAGATCTGTCGCGCCCTGAGGGGCGAGGGAGCCTCATGCGACTGTACGCCAAGCTCAGGCCTGTGACCTTAGACGGATGCTTGCGCATGGAGATCGTCCCCCATCTGTCCGTCGATGTCACGTTCGTTCTCCGCAAAATCATCCGGGGCCTCAGCCGGCACCACGGACTCATCTGGCCGGTTCCAGACACAGGCGTGGACGTTCACCCAATGAACATCGACCTACCAGACGCTCTTGTCGATGCACTTGAACACCACGTCTGCGATCCTTCGGTCTTTCGCTATGGCTTCTGCGTAACGCCTCTTGATGACCTTCACTCCGTGTGGCGAATCACGTTCTACGGCACCCGTACCTTTCTGGGAGCCATTAGGAGGAACTCGAGCGGAGTCGGCGTCGTCAATACCGGCGACTCCTTAACGCTGAAGGAGGCTACGACTTCACGAGACTCCGCGACTTCCTAATTGGTCACACCTTCGCCATGCCGCCAAAGAAAACAGTCAGGACCGTCGCCGCCTTCATCACCGAGGTTGGACGCACGTGCCGGAGCGATGAGGTCGTCTTCCGCGGCCAACCTGCGAAGCAGCCACTGCTGCCTCGCATCGGCCGACCCTCATTTCGCCCGCGGCGGGCGATTGCCACCGATGAGCGTGAAATGGTGGAGCACTTTCGTTCTCGCTCGCTACCGCATCTGACTGTGACGCCCGATAACGACTGGGAGTGGCTCGCACTCGCGCAGCATCATGGCATGGCAACGCGGCTGCTCGACTGGACACAGAACCCGTTGGCAGCGCTGTGGTTTGCCGTGCACGCCCCAACCACCCGCAGGACCGATGGCGAAGTCTGGTATTTCGCCGTACGCGCCGGTGATCGCCCAGCTCCGGGAAAATGCCTATCCCCTTTTGACATCACACGCACGTGGGTCGTCAGACCGCGACACATCGCGCCCCGCATAACACGACAGGCCGGGTGGTTCACGGCTCATCACGCAGTCGGCCGACGGCCGAAGTTCGTACCGCTGGACGCAAATGAGCAGTTCGAGAACCGGCTACACCGCCTGGTTATTCCGCACGAATGCTTTGCCCGCATACGAGCTACCCTAGATCGCTGTGGCATACATCGCGCCTCTTTGATGCCAGATCTCAGCGGACTAGCCATGCATATCGAGTGGCTTCATTCCCGGCTACCAGACGAAGCGCAAAAGCCGGCGAAGACTGGACGCCAGCAAAAGACTCGCAGATGAAGGCGCCCGGATCACCCTGAGCAAAATAGCGGCTGGCCGACGCTTCGCAGGCGAATCATGAATGCAACCAATTGGCCAGGGGCGGCGATGAAGCCCCTACCGTTTGTGCAAGCTAATCGGCCGCGAGGGAATCCCTACGCCGGACTTTACGCCGCGTGATATCGACCGGCGGCACCGTGACTTTCAAGGCCGCATGCCTGTCCGGATCTTTTACGCCCCCAAACCACACCGCGCGGTTTGCGAGCCGCCCATTCGGGACCGGGTGATACGCAGGAAAATATCCACCGCTGTAGTTCTCAGACAGATTCTCGATCGTGCAGTTTTCGCACAACCAAGCGAACGCACTCTCATCGAGGTCGCCACAGTACCCGTAACCCCTGTCGACAGCCAGGTAGTGCTTTCGTCCGCTGGCTTCATATTCGAAGGCCGCATAAAGCCTTCCTGGACAATGGCATTCCGGATCCGGCGGCATAAGCCCATTTGGGCCAGCCGAAACGTTATTCGTGACGAGATCCCAGTGATCCACTTCCGAGTTACATGGAACAAAAGGCTTGCCCTCATGGGTGCCATCACGATGAAGACGAATGTCCTTGATGCCATACCTACAGAACAATGTCTTGCCACCAAGCCCTCCGAACAATAATTGCTGTACTTGCGTCCGCTCGCTCTCGACCACGCTGGTTTCGAGCATCACCTCGGAAAAGCATGAAGTCGGGGCATAGAGGTTCTCGCTACCGACCAACAAAACTCCCGACTGCTCGAAAAAGATGACCTTCGAATGCAGTCGAGGAACTGACCGGACCTCAAACCAGGGGTATCGCCTAACAAATTCAAGGGCAGTCGGTTCGTACTTCTGATCGATGTAGATCAGCGAATTCGGGCGAAGCGTCGCCCAAAAACTGAAGTCTCTGTGGCTAAAGCTATACGTCGCTGCGACGACCCTGCCGTCTCGCCAAGGGTCGTACCGATTGAAGAAATCATTGAATGACATGTCCCGGTAGAGATGAACAAATGGAACGCGGTGAAGAGTTAGATCCTTGCTCATTCAAATGACTTCCTTCGCAACAATCAGCAAACCACACTCGCTCTCAAGCCTTCCGCGTTGGCCGCCCCCACTCCCCGTACTCGTCACGTTTGCCTCAAGACGATTGACATGATGACCGTCACGGTTACCACAGAGTACGCCGATATCACCAGGGAAGTCACCCATCCAGGATAGCCCGCGCTCTTGAGTCTTAGAATGCCGTGAAACTGGTTCACAAAGAAGAGAAAGACACCAAAAACGCCAAGGACAACCGCAATCAGCAACTCGAGGTAAAGAGGCCCTTGCGTCGCGTGGCGAAACTTCCACATGGCTGCACCGAGCACAATAGCCACAATGCCGAGGTTTCGCACATGGTCAAATAGAAACTTAACGGCGCTGTCATCGGAAGCAATTGCTCGCACAAGTCTGTACATACCGAACCTTCTTATGGACCGGTTTGCGGATCGCAAGGCGCCCCAACACAAACGATCCTCTGCAAGAACACGCTGATTGATCAATGGGGAGTAGTTTACCCACCGCGCGAGGGTCAGCGATTATGGAAATTCGAGCGGCCAACCAGCAAGACAGCCGAAAAGGGGCTAGCGGCTTAATCTCAGCAAGCAGGAGATGAGCCCCACGGCCGCCAGGCTTCTCAACGGCGGCTGCCTTCATTGCGTCGCGGTGCCCAAGTCTCCGTACCGTCCCGGCATCCACAAGTTTGTCGGCGTCCTCCACGGCCGCCGAGCGCGAAAGAGAATCTTCGTGACGATAAGCCCGTTCACGGGCGAGGATGTGGACTACGCCGACCAGATTGGCACGAAGATCGTTCTCGTGGACGGGTGCACCCTCGCCCGGCTCATGATCATCCACGACGTCGGCTGCGCCCCAGCCCAGACATTCGTCGTTAAGACACTCGACTCCGACTACTTCATTGAGGAGTGAACAGATCGGGGCGCGGCCTGAACAGACAACTGACTCGAGCCTGCGCGTGATGCCGTTTGTTCACACACATCGTTTGATATACTGACGTTTAGTGCCGAAGCGACCCGGCTCCGGGTATTTCGTCAGGGACGATAACAATGACCAAGGACCGGTCGAAAAATCCATCGAACGAGGGCCGCAACCTGGAGCTCGCGATAGCGCGGTCTTTGGTTCATGCCGAGCCATTCACAGGAGACGTCTTTCGCGTCGCAAATAGGGGCTTTGCCGGCATTACCACCCTGCTTAGCGGCATCGGTGCCATGCAGCATGGTGGACGGTGGAACGCCGCGGGAGAGTTTCGCGTTTTCTACGCTGCGATGGATCTGGAGACAGCGTTCGCCGAAAAAGCCCATTCCAGCCGGCACTCCGGCATCCCTCCTGAGCAGTGGCTCCCGGCTGTCATCGTTCTTGTGCAAGTCAAACTCACCCGCGTACTTGACCTGACGGTAACTACATCCCGAAACCGGCTCGGGCTTACATTGGAGGCAATGGTCGCGGAGCGACCTCCTGCAGCCAACGAATCGAGCTACGAGACAACCCGTCATGCGATCGCTCGCGCTGCTCGCCAGGCAGGGATAGAAGCACTCATCGTGCCGTCCGCCCGAAGACTCGGTGGAAAAAACCTGGCCGTCTTTCCCGACAATCTCGGTAAAAAATCGAGGCTCGTGATCGTCCATCCCGAGAGCCTGCCGAAGCGACGCTGATCGACGCTAGGTCGGCTCACCAGATCCGACTTCGTACACCATCCGCCAGATCCGATCGATCTCACCGCGTTCGATCACCTCGACGGGCTTGAGCCCCTGGAACGCCGGATTCGGCGTGTCGAGCCATGCCCCAATAAACTCCTCACGCATGATGGTGTTCAGGGCGGCGCGCAGGCGAGCAATCTCCCGCATCTTGAGGAGACTCGGGCCGCTCAGAGGTTTAGAACCCTCCCAGTCGGCGATAGCCCGTTCGGAAAAACCAGTAATCCGCGAAAACAACCGCCTTCCCAAATGCAGCCCATGCCGAATCTCCAACACGGACACGCCTCCCGGCGTGCGTCCGGACGGCCCGACCGCGCCGCGTGCCCCCGCCGTGCTTGCGATGCGATAAGCTTTTCGAGCTACTCGCCTTGGGCGGCCGGTGGCCGTCACCTTTTTTGTGTTGCGACTCGTTTTCGTTGCCATGAAACCCTCCTGTCCTTACGGGAAGTATCGGCCACAGGTGCAGGAAATTCAAGACGATCTGCATGCAGATCTGCAGCTCCCCTAAAATCAGGGCTTGGCACGATGCCAGGGCAAGGCGGCCTTTCTGGCTACGACACCTGAAGGCCCCGCGAACGCGAAGAAGCTAAAGGCAGCTTCCGGCGATTCACTCCCTTGAGTCCGCCGCCGTAGGATTCCGCGGTCTGGCGAAGTGTGTGCTCTCGTCT
>Ga0315902_10012917_pt1 | contig 10838 bp, 8 predicted proteins | sample LakEriMetagenome_9_FD_203523 | JGI IMG/M metagenome (GOLD analysis project Ga0315902, IMG submission 203523) | Freshwater fungal communities from buoy surface, Lake Erie, Ohio, United States - Buoy 12 MA117 | ecosystem: Environmental > Aquatic > Freshwater > Lake > Lake biofilm | place: USA...
ACGCTTGCAGAACTCCGCAGCCGTCAGTCCCGTCCCCTCATATCGCGCCAGCCGCCGCTGCCACTCGGCCAGCTTCTTCCGATCCACGCCTCGTCCCATGAAATGACTCCGTTGCCAATGGAAAAGGGCCACCGGCCGAAGCTATCAGGGGATGCAAGAGTGGTTGTGGTGTGCGCACACTCATACGCTTCACACTTGAACCTCGCGCGTGACGCTGGTCGGGACTGCCCACGCCCCATCGCCGGTCGTTCGTTTCGGCCTTCCAGGCCTCCACCCTCTCGAGGCTGCCTGCGCTCCGCCATCCCTGGCTACGCTGGTCAGCCACGCCGGCTCCTGGGGCATGGACAATCCCTCCCTCGCCGTTGTTGCCCAGGAGAGGTTCGTGCGCGAGGCTCAAGTGTGAGCCGTATAACTCATGCGACTGTCTGGCCTGCCTTGGAAATCCTGATCCAGGCGATATGGAAGGTCTACTGCCAGTGGGCCACGAGCTTGGATCTCCTCCGGCCGCCACAACGAGAGCCGGTAACCGCCCGGAGTTCGGCGTGCCTGACGAGCTGGAGGCCGTTCCCGGGCTTGTAGTGGCTGGCTGGGGCTGAGGTCATGCCCCGACGCCGTTCACCATTCTGAGGGTAGCCCGCTTGGCGTCGAAGTTCTCGAGGTCGAAGCCACCGTAGGCCTCGGCCACTTCGGCATGCTCTTTGTGCCGCCGGTTCGCCAAGACCTCAAGAATGTGCTCGAAGATATGAGGCCCGCCGCAGTCTTCGGGTGGGCCCGATCGCTTGAGGTGATGCAGCGTGTGAAGTTTGCAGTCGGCAGTCTGGATGCGACGCCAGATGACGGGGTGTGTGTCCACCTGCGTGATCTTGAACTGGTAGACGAAGCATGGAGCCGGAGCCCACGCCCCACCAGCACGAGGCCGGACGGAACAACTGGGCTGCTTCTTTGTGACGGCTTTCTTTTTCGCCATGCCGTGTGACCTGTATTTGCGCTTCCCGAGTTCAGTGCCCGGGCTTCTTCCTCCGGGTGGGTTTCTTTTTCGCCGTCGTCGAAGGTCGTAAAGCCTCCTCGACGCTCTTTGCCGCCCCGTCTGCCATCGTTTCGCCGACCCAGTCATGCATGGCTGTCATCAGGGACTTGGCCGTCATGAGCAGGCCGACTTGCAGGGCTGCCGGGGCCACGCAGAGTTCACCGGCCACTGCCATGAGCATGCCGCCGACTTCTGCCAGCGTGTAGTCTTCCCCGCCGGCAGCCAGTCGCTTTCGAACAGCAGGCGTTACGTCTTCCAGCGTGACGAGCACCGACTTCTCAAGTTTCCCGGGTACGAATGTCTCCAGCACCCGGCTCTTGGCGCCCCTCTGCTCGGCTACCCTTAGAACCCCGGCGGCCCATGTGGCGAGAAATGCGGCCTGGTCAGAGATCTGCTTCTGCCGCTCGGCTTCATCGCGCTCCGCCGCCTGGGCCTTTTTTGTTGTCTTTTTCACGGGCGGCTCCTCGTCCGTGAACGCGTCGAGCAAATCGGTCATCTTCTCGAACGCCGAGTCCAGAACCTTACGGAGCTTCTTGTTGGGCGTGTGGTTGGACTCCGCCGCTAGATACCCCGAGAAATCTTCGAGGTCGTCCAGCGTGAGCAACAGGGGCTGCTCCGGGTGGACCTTCTTGAGCTGGGCTTCGTATTCGGGCGGCAGGGACGTCAGGTGGTCCAGAATCGCCTTCCGCTCGGCTGGCGTGAGGTCCAGTTCGAGCTTCTGGCCCGGCTGGATGGAGGTGCGTTTCGGGGGCACTGAAATCGCCTGTTGGTTGGTTGGGTGGGCAGAGGAATCGAGCAGTATCCTCATCCCAGCCAATCCAGGCAAAGACGAACGTGGAGTCCTCGAGGTAGGGAACGGCGGCCTGGATGACTTCCTTGGGCAACGGTAGGTCTGACTCGATGGGCTCGCCCGCCATCGCCTCGGCTCATCTCGGGCCGTTCCACTGAGGCCAGAACGAAGCGGACAGCGAGCGTATTCGGGCGTCATTGCCTGCCTGGCTGCCCGCGATGCCTGCAGTATCTCTTTGATTCTTCGACAGGCAACGTCTTCTCCAGGTCCACGTCGTTGAAACTGTGCCTGGTTCCCCAGCCGAAGATTCTCTCGAACCAGGGCAAGAGCCGGTTGTTCTCGAGTCTCTTCTGGAAGTAGACCTCGTGCTCCTTCTCCTTGATCCCCATCTCGTAGAGGTCTTTGTCGTGAGCCGTGATCCCGAGGTCGTTGAAGTACCGCATCATGACGAAGTACTCGCAGACGTTCCCGCTCTCCAGTCGCCCGGCAAAGAAGTAGGGCATGAACCAGCCGATGACGTAGCAGCCCATCGAGAGCATCTTGCCGATGATGTGGTACTTGATCTCGTTGTAGCGGGAGGCCTGGATTCCGTACTGCTGCATGATTGCCAAGACGATCTCGCGGTGATGCCACTCGTCGTTCTCGATCTGCCCGATGGCCCGCTTCTCGTCGGGGTTCCTCACCGATCCAGCGTGGCCGATGTAGGCAAATGCCGCTGCCTTCTCAGCTGAGTAGGCCATCTGCAGCAGCTTGACGAGCTTCGGGTGGTCGATGGTCGGTGACGTGCTCACGATGCCCAAATAACCGTGGGACAAGCTCGTTTGTTAACCCGAGAGCATGCGTGCGGAACCGGACATGGGCATTGGGGGTTCCTTCCGCCCATCAAACATGGACTCTGCCTGGGCGTACTCCTGCGAGCAATCCACGCCCCCGTCTGTTCCTGGCCACGTCTTGCGAAAAGCCACGCACATCAGGCTCAGGAGGTGCCGGCCGCTGGCGCGACCGGTGCGGCGGCCTACTTCGTGAACCGGGCGTCCTTCGGGTTGCCGCGGGAAAGCACGTAGGCGAGGAGATCGAGCACCTCGGCCTCGTTCAACTGGTCGAGCAGCCCCTGCGGCATGAGCGACGTCGGGGAGGCGCTCACCTCCTCGACGTCGGCCCGCGCGAGTTCCACGAACTTCGTCGCATCCTCCGGATCGGTGACCACGACGAGCTTCTCCGGCGACTCGCCCACAATCCGGCCGGTGATCACCCTGCCGTCCGCGGTCTGCACGATGCTCGCCTTGTACTGGTCGGAGACCACCTTGCTCGGCAGCACGATCGCCTCGACGAGATCCTTCACCTGGAAGCGGCCGGCCGCCTGCGTGAGGTCGGGGCCGGTCGCACCGCCGTCGTTTCCGTAGCGGTGGCAGACCACGCAGCGGGCCGCGGCGAAGGCCCGCTTGCCGTGCTCGAAGTTCCTGCCGGAGGCCAGGCCCGCGTCGGCCTTGGCGAGCACGTCATCCACCGTCCACGCCCGGCCGGGCCCCGCGGGCTTCGGCAGCGGCGGCGGCACCCAGTGCTCGAGCACGCCCTGCGCCTCGAGCGCGAGCTTCTCGTTGTCCGTGAACCGGGCCAGGCTCTCGGCCTGGATGTTCGCAAGAAACTTCCGGAAGCTGTGGCCCCCGGCCCAGTCGCGGGTGGTCCGAAACCAAGCGTAGTAGGCCTTGATGTCGGCAGGCGTCCAGGCCTCCTTCTCGGCGACGGTCCGCAGGGCGTAGGCATAGTGGATCTGCAGGAGGTCGGGCCGCTTCTCGAGCGAGGCGCGGACAGCCCCGCCGTAGCCGGCGTTGCGGGCGATGATCCGCCGCAGCTCGTCCTCGTCGGACGCAAGGTTCGTCACTCCGGCCGAGGCCGACGGGGCGGCGAGGAGACCGCAAAGTTGCGTCACGATGCCGGGGGCGCGAATGCCCACGAGCAGGCTCGCGAGCTCGCGGTCGAGGTCGAAAGAGCCCGACGGGAAGAGGGGCGAGAGCCGGGCCGCAATCCCGGCCCGCGCGGCGGCCGGCGGCATGCCGAGGCGGACGACCGCGAGCTCGTAGGCCCGCGCGAGGTCGATCTTCCCGGCCACGTCGAGCTTCGCAGGATCGATCGGGTCGAGCGCCGCGAGCACGGCGGGCAGGGCCGCGGGCTCGGCCTGCCGGGCGACGGCGATCGCGGCGGCGATCCGGGCCCGGGGCGCGGCGCTCGCGAGGGCCTTGTCCTGCCAGAGTTCGAGCGGCTGGTGCTCGAGCGCGATCCGCGCCGCGGACCGCAAGAACCGGTCCGGGCTCGCCAGATGAGGCAGGGCCTGCGCCACGGCGGCGACGGGGTCCGCGGCGCGGCGGTGCAGGGACTCGAGCTCGTGCCGCAGTTTGCGCTCGGCGACGCCCGCCACGCTCTTCGCATCGGCCGGCCCCGTGGGCTCGGGGCCCGCGTAGGTCACGCGGTAGAGCTCGCCCTGGCCGCCGCGGCCGCCGACCGTGAAGTACATCGCCCCGTCGGCTCCCACGACCGCGTCTGTCAGCGGCAGCGGCGTCCGCGACACGAACTGCTCCTTCACGGCCGTGTAGGTGGAACCCTCCGGCTCGAGGTGCACCGCGTACATCGTGCCGAACGTCCAGTCGCAGACGAAGAGCGCCCGTTGGTACTTGGCAGGAAACTTCGTCCCGTAGCCGAACGTCACGCCCACGGGCGACCCGGGCCCGAGTTCCATGCACGGCGGCAGGCTGTCGGGGAAGCAGGCAGGCCACTTGCCCGAGCCCGATCGCCAGCCCAGATCGCTGCCGCTCGTGGCGTGGTTGACCCGCGTGGGGCGATACCACGGCAGGCCGAAGTCCCACTCCATGTCGGCGTCGTAGACGAACATCTCGCCGTCGGCGTTGAAGGCGAAGTCATAAGGATTGCGGTAGCCGGCAGTCCAGATTTCCCAGGATTTCCCGTCGCGGTCGGTGCTCGCCACATAGCCGCCCGGCGCGAGGATCCCGGTGGCATGGCCGTTGGCGTCCCAGAGCCGCGTGATGATCTGGTCCTCGTCCCAGTTGGCCGGCAGCCTGCTCGTGCCATCGGCAGGGAGCTCGACCCGGCGCTGGTTCGCGCGGATGCCCCCCATCGTCTGCGGCTCCGTCACATTCTTCACTGCGAACGGGGTCTTCGTGTGGTTGCCGCAGATCACGAACAGCCGCGTGCCGTCGGGCGAGAGGCGGACGGCATGGGGGCCATGCTCGCCGGCCCCCTGGAGGTCGCGAAGCTTTTCGACCGCCTCGAGCGCGCCGTCACCATCCTTGTCGGTCACGCGGTAGAGGCCACTCCCCGGTCCGCCGTTGCAGACGACGTACAGGGCGTCGAAGGCCCACAGCAGCCCCTGCGCGGCGGTGATGCTCGCAGGGATCCGCTCGACGACGGTCGGCTTCGAACCGTCGAGCGGAGCCGGCGTGATCAGCACGAGCCCCTTGTCACGCTGGTCGCTGGCGACGAGCCGGCCCTGCGGATCGGTCGCCAGGCAGACCCACGAGCCGAGCTCGTCGTTGGGCACCACGAACAGCCGCTCGACGCGGAAGCCGGAGGGCACGGCGAAGGGCGGGGAGGGGTTCTTCTCGGTCTCGGCATCGCCGACGACCGGCATGCGCTCGGCCTGCTGCTCCCAGCGGTCGGCGGCGCAGGCCGCGGACGCGAGCGACACGACCAGGCAGGCGGCGAGAACGTGGATCCGGGGCACGGGGTGGGCTCCTGGGCTGGGGAGGAGGGGCGGGGTGCACGGCGGACTTCGTTCCTTATATCCGCGGCCCCAGAATCACGCCACGCAGACGCGACCCCCGCCCGCTCACGATCCGCTCATCGGCCGGATCCGCGGTGAGGAAGTGCCATCGACCTGGCTATCCTTAAGCCGCGGACGGTTTCCCGCCGGGCGAGAAACCACCTCCCCCGCGACCGGCAGCCTGACCTGAGAGAGCCGATGCTCGCCCAGGCCGGAGATGAACAACGTTCGTCCGTCCGCGCCGCCGAAGGCCAAGCCGTAGACATTCGTGGGCATGCCCGCTGCCACGGAAGGGTCGCCCACGATCATCGCCGCCAACGTCTTGCCATCGGGAGTGAACACCGCGACGGCACTCCCCGACGAATGGCCATGGGATCCCCCGATGTAGATGCAGCCGCTGGCGTCCACGGCCAAGCCGTGAATCCGCCCCAGCCACCCGAGCAGTTTGTCCGAGCCATCCTTGGCAGGCGGCAGGTCCTCGAGATGCGTGGTCGTGAACCGATCGACCGCGATGAAGAACGAGCCTTCTCCCAGGCTGCCATCCTCGTTCACCGGAAATCGCCACACGCCCCGGTGTTGAGGATTCGGCAATTGCGACGCCACGTACAACCAATCGTGGCCGGGGCTCAGGCCGAGCCCGTAAGAATGGCCGACGTGAGGCTTTGCAATCTTGACGTCGTCGAGAGTGAGCTCCTGTTTCCCCGGCAACACGTAGCGAGTCCCCGTCGAGGGATACCCCGACCAGTAGATCGTTCCGTTGGGGTGCGTCGCCAGCATCAGCGGCGTGCAGAGGCCGGTCTGGGGCTGCTGGTTGCGGTGGTCGACGCCCCGCTCGGCGAGGAGCGTCTCCTCTTTGCCATCCGCCGTGAATCGGGCGAGGCGATAGAGGACCTCGTCCTTGTTCTCGGTGAGGAGCAGCCGTCCCTGGAGGTCCACCGCGACGCCAAACGGATTCGTCAGTCCCTGCTCCGCGAAGATCTCGAACGTGTGAGGCGGCGTGAAGGCATGAAGCTGCGGGGGTTCGCGATTGGCGATGATCAACCGCCCATTCCACCAGGCCATGCCCTTGGCGATGAAGGACGGGCTGGAGACAACCTGCCGGGCGTAATACACGCCGGAAACCGCCGCCTCGTCGGCCCGGATGGCCACGATGGACGAAAGCCCGATCAGCATGGTCAGACAGATCGTTTTCATGATGATCACGAGAAAAATGATTTTCGTTCGGCCGCTGGCGCGGCGGCAATCGTCGAGCGCCGGCCGCCCCCTGCCAGCCAGCCACCGGCGCAGGCGCGGGTCACCACCAGCACGACCACCGCGGCGAGCACCATCAAGACCGAGACGGCCACGGCGGCCCGGAGATTGCCGATCGACAGTTCCAGGAACACGGTCGTTGAGAGCACCTCGGTCTTCATCCGCGTCGCCCCCGCGAACACCAACAGCGGCCCGAACTCCCCCAACGCCCGCGCCCAGGCGATCGTGCCGGCGGCGAGAATCGGCCCTCCTGCCTGCGGCAGGACGACGCGGGTGAAGGCCTGGGCCCGCGTGCAGCCGAGCACGACCGCGACCCGTTCCTGCCGCGGGTCGATCTGGTCGAAACCGGCCCGCATGATCCGCGCGGCGAAGGCGGCGGACACCATGAACTGGGCGAGAATCACGGCCGGCACCTGAAACACCACCCGATCCGCGACCAGCCGAAAGGGCCAGAACTGGAACAGGATCAGGAGGCTGATGCCGAGCACCAGCGGAGGCAGCACGATCGGGATGTCGAGGATCGCGTCGACGAGCTGCCGGCCCCGGAACTCGTGCCGCGAGAGCAGGTAGCCCAGCGGAATCGCCACCACCAGCGAGAGCAGGGTCGTGATGCTGCAGGAGACCAGCGTGAGCGCGAACGAATGCCGGATCGCGGGATCGGCGAACACGCCCAGCAGCGCCTGGCCCGCGTTCCACACCGGCTGGAGCAGCCGCAGCGGGGCCGCCGGCGCGGCGCCGGCGGTGGCCAGAAAAGCCACGTCGGCCGTCATCAGCGCCACGAGCGCAGCCACGTAGAATCCGCCCAATGCCACGAGCACCGTCAGGAAGACGGTGTCGGCGCGGCGGATGCTGTCCGCGGCGGCGGGGCCGGACGGCGGCGGCGGGGCGGAAGCGGTCATGGCGCGGCGGTGGGGGCGGCGCGTCGCCAGCGAAAACCTGCGGCCTCGAAGGACGCGCGGCCACGAGTGACCGCGTCCATGAGCCGGCGGGAAAGCCACTTGAACTCGCTGCGCCGGGCCACGCCGATGGGCTGCACGGCCACCGCCTCCGGCACGGCGACGCGGATCATGTCGACCTCCCGATCCGCGAGCTTCACATCGGATTCGTAGACGAACGCGGCATCGACGGAACCCGTGGTGACCATCGGCAGGAGGAGCGCCGAGCTGCAGGTCTCGGCGACGACGTTGGGCATGATCCTGTCGAGCAGCCCTTGGGCGCGGAGCAACTGCCTGGTGAGAACGCCGATCGTGCACTGCTTGGGCTGGCCGACGGCGAGCCGCAGGCCCGGGGCGGTGAGGTCGGCGATCGCGGCGATGTTCCTGGGATTGCCCTTGGGCACGGCGATCACCACCTCGGTCTCGGAGATGTCGGCGTCGTCCTGGAACAGCCCGCCGACTTCGTTGAGATAGGAGCGGTCACAAGCCATGTAGAGGTCGGGAAAGCCCCGCCCCTGCTGCCAGTCGGCGATCGCCTTCATCTGCCCGGTGAGAATGCCGCAGCCGTTGTAGACCGTATTGATCTTCACCCCCTCGCGTTGCTCGAAGGCCGCCAGGATCGGCTCGACGGCGCGGCGGTTCACAGCACCGCAGTAGAAGTTCAGCTCCGGCCGCACCGCCCACGGGTCGCCGTCGATGACGTCGTATCCGGCGGCGGTGAACGCCTCGAGGCCACGGTCTCGCGCCGTGAGGTAGCGTGCCAACCGCAGGGCGGCCGTCGGCGAGCGGGCGGTGGAGAGCACGGCGATCACGACCCGGGCCCGGGCACCGTCGAGCTCGGGGCAGGGCACGATCTCCAGGTCCGCTTCGGCGGCGACGTTGGCCCGCCAGGCGATGGCGGCGTCGGCGGCGCCGATCTTCACCGCGCTCACGACCTCCGGCACCGTGGGCAGAAAGCCGCCCCGCGCCCGCACCGCCTGCTCGATATCGGCCCAGCGCGTCGCCCGCTCGAGGGCCGCACGGGTGACCTTGCCGATCGCCGCCTGGTCGGGGCTGCCGAGCATCGTGCGGACGTCGGCACGCGTCAGGTCGGCCAGCCCGCCGATGCCCTTGGGGTTGCCCTTGGCCACGCAGAGCACAGCCCGCTGCTCGGCGACCGGCAGCGTCTCGGCGAGCAGGCCGGCTTCGGCAAGCGTCGCCAGATAGGCGTCGTCGGCCAGGAGCACCAGATCGCCGGTCTTCGCGATGACGATCTGGCTGACGAGCGTGTTCGAGCCGCCGTATTGCAGCAGCACGCGGCCGTCGGTCTCATTCCGATAGGCGGCGAGGGCCCGCTCCACCGGTGCCCGCAGCCCGGCCGCGCACGCCAGTTCCACGACCTCCGCCGCCGGGTCCGGCGGCCGGTCCGCCAGGAGCAGGCCCACCGCCACCGCCAACACCGCGGCCCCGGCCAGAAGGAGCAGCGCCGACCGCGAGACGATGCCGCGGCGGCCGACCACCTTCGTCTCGTTGCCTCGGTACCGGATCATGCCATGGCTCCTGTGACGAAGGCTTCGTCGCCCTGCACGACGCCGCGATCCTCGAGCACGAAGCATACCTCCGCCAGGCGGCGACTTTCACGGGTATCGTGCGTGACGTGCAGCACGGTGACCCCGGTGGACCGGTGGACGTCGGCGAGCACGTCGCACGCGCCGGCCCGGGTCGCCTCGTCGAGCCCGGTGAGCGGCTCGTCGAGCAGCAGCACCGCAGGGCGGAAGACCAGCGCCCGCGCGACCGCCACCCGCTGTGCCTCGCCGCCGCTCAGACCCGCGGGATGTCTGGTCAGCAGGGGCTCGATGCCCAGGAGCGTCGCCACTTCCGCGACCCGCGGGACAATCGTGGCCCGCGGCCACCGGCGCACCTCCAGCGGCAGCGCGATCTGCCGGCCGACCGTCATGTGAGAAAAGAGCACCCGGTCTTGCGGCACATAACCGATGTCGCGGGCGGCCGCCGGCAAGCGGGTGACGTCGCGATCACCCAGCCGGATCGATCCCGCCGCCACGGGCCGCAGCCCGCAGATCGCTTCGAGCAACGTGCTCTTGCCGCTGCCGGTGCGGCCCATCAGCACGCCGTAGGCTCCTGCCGGCACCGCGAAGCCGACGTTCCGCAGTTCGAACGCGCCGCTTCGCACGGTCACCGCGTCGAGCATGATCATGGACTGGCTCCGGCGGCGCGGCCGCTGGCAAGGGAGGTTTGTCGCGAGAGCACGGCGGGGCTTCGCGACACGTTGGAACGGCACAATCCGCTGGACTCGGAACACCCGCCAACAGCCTTCCGGAAGTTATAGTATCAGACAGGTGCGGCTCACGTCGCGGGTGGTCACACGGGTTCTCAACGGCGAGGCGGTCATGGCGAAGCGATGCGGGGCAGGCGGATGGGCAGGCCTCGTCGCCGCACTGGTGGTGCTGCTGCCAGCCTCGGTGTCCGCGTGCGACGACCCCGTCTATCGCTATGCCCTCGAACGATGGCGGCCCGACGACTTCCTGCTCGTGGTGCCGGCATCCGCACAGGAGCCGCTGCGGCAGGAGATCGCCGCGCTCGCGAGCCGCAGGCCGCGGGCCAACGTCGCGGTCCTCGATCCGGCGGAGGCCGAGCGGATCGGTCGCCGGGCCGATCCCGACCGGATGGTGCTCCTCGCACCACCGGACAAATGGCGGCCGGGCAAGTTCGAGGAAGTCTGGAGCGGCCCCCCGACGGCCGCATCGCTCGCCCGCCTCGCGGATTCACCGGCGCGGCAGGAACTCGCCCGGCGGCTCATCTCCGGCGAGGCCATCGTGTGGATCGTCGTCGACCGCGGCGAAGCCGACGTCGCCGATGGGCTGCAGAAACTCGGTCCTTTGATCACCGAGTTCATCCAGGACGTCGTCGCCATGGACGAGTCCCGGAAGGACGAACCGTCACCGGACGAGCCCGATGCGCCGGCCCTGAAGCCGAGCGACAAGGCGGTCTTTTGGCCTCCCCGGATGTCCGTTCTCCGGGTGCGGGCCGACGACCCCCAGGAGCAGGTGTTTACGGCGTTGC
>Ga0315902_10012918_pt1 | contig 10837 bp, 1 predicted proteins | sample LakEriMetagenome_9_FD_203523 | JGI IMG/M metagenome (GOLD analysis project Ga0315902, IMG submission 203523) | Freshwater fungal communities from buoy surface, Lake Erie, Ohio, United States - Buoy 12 MA117 | ecosystem: Environmental > Aquatic > Freshwater > Lake > Lake biofilm | place: USA...
TCAATGGTGAAGTAGACCAGTTTTCCATCGTAGGTTTTGATGGCTGCCCTTGATCTATCTGTCTGCAGTTCGACTTTCGGTAGATCGCCTTCAAACTCCTTCAGCCAGTATTCTTTTTGATGAGCCTGGCTTCCCGAAGCGACCAGTTCATTTTGCCACGCGGCATAATCGCGATATTGTACCGGAGGCTGGTTGTCTGAATGATCCTTGACTCCATGGGAATAATCACTGATCAGGGACTTCATGAGAAGTTCCATGGACCATCCATCTGAAATGATATGATGTACGTTAATGAGCAACACGTTTTTGTTCTGTTCAAGCTGAATGAGCGTGGCCCGTAACAGACTTTCATTTTCCAGGTTGAATGTATAGTGTACCTCATTGTTTGCGATCGAACGAACAGCATGATTCCTGTCCCTTTCAAGGGTCAGGTCGATGACTTTGAGACGAAAGCAATGCGCATGCGACGCTCTGATGAACTGTACAGGGACTCCCTCATGTACCCTGAAGTTTGTCCTGAGACTTTCCTGACGCACGATCAGTGCATCGAATGCCTCTTCAAGTCTTCTTACGTCTATGTCGCCTGCGATCTCATACGCCCTTTTGATATTGTACGTGATGGAGTTTTTCTCCATGTTATGGAGCACCCACATCCTTCTTTGCGCAGCGGAAACCGGATAATGGTCCTGGCTTTTCACGTTGGGGATCTCAGCCAGACCTTTGAAAGGGGCATTCTGGATGAATTCCAGCATCTGATGCAGTACGGGATTCCGGAATAGATCCCGAATGCGCACCTGTCTCTTGAACTCTTTTTGGATCTTGCTCAACAGAAGCATTCCATTGAGCGAGTTGCCTCCATGATCGAAAAAGTTGTCTGTCCTGTTGCCTATATCGGCAATCAATACTTCGGACCAAAGCTTCGCGAGGCTTTTCTCCTCCTGACTGATGAATGTTTTTTCCTGATACGCCGCTATCTTTTTTTCGCTTCGGTAAGCTTTGAGCTTTCTGACATCGATCTTCCCATTTTCATTGAGGGGCATTTCATCCAGGCGGAACCAGATCGCGGGCACATGGGAATCAGGAAGAAATTGTGACATTTCCCGTTTCCCGGCTTCTGTATCTATATTGGCACTTGCGGTGAAGAATAGACAAAGTTGTTCTCTTGAATCATCAACGATCACCTTTGCATTTTTTATGGACGCGATCCGGTACGCCGCCCATTCGATGCCTTTCAGATCGATCCTTACTCCCCTTATTTTTATCTGATCATCGGACCGGCCTTCGATATACAGGTTCCCGGCATTGTCCAGGTATCCGATATCTCCTGAAGTATAGGCAATCATATCTGCCTGCTCACTCGATTTGGTCCACGGCTCGTCTATTCGACCACCGTCGAGGTACCCGAATGTCGGATAACTTGTATGAACGATCACCTGTCCCGCCTGCCCCGGGATGTGATTCGGCTGGTCGTGTGAAATGGAAATGACGGTATCAGGCAACGCTCTTCCGGCCGGAACACTGGATTGATCCGTTGGGATCTTCGTTAGAAATTCATGATATGTCCTGATCAATGTGGTTTCCGTAGAGCCATAAAAATTCACAAGGATCGATCTTCGGCCAAAAATGTCATACCAGCGATTCACATCGCTTGGTTGCATCGCCTCTCCGGAAAGAAAGACATACTTCAGCTTTTTGAACAGGGAAATGCCTTTGGACCCATCTTCTATTTCGCTGAGAATGATCCTGAAGACGGATGGCACAAGGTGCAGATGCGATATTTCCTCTCGATCGATCCACTGTACCAATGCGCTGGGAAGTTCCCTTACATGCCCCGGGGGGATGCTTATTGTACCCCCCTTCACAAGGGGTAGTAGCAGATCCCTGAAAGAAGCATCGAACGTAGGCTCTGTGAGCCAGCCCGTGTTCACCTTGTCATGATCGGTGAACCGACCAGCCTGCCACGTGATGAAATGATCCAGGCTGGACACACTGCCATAGACCGTTTTGGGCGAACCTGTTGAGCCTGAAGTCCGCACGAGATATCCGGTTTTTGCATCGGCAATATCATTGTCTCGATATGAATGTCCGATGCTCTTTGATATCCGTATCAACTCCCATTTGTGTGCGGAGTAGAAGCAGATGACCCATTGCAGACAGTCTCCCAGCGTATGTAGCGCTTCTTCCAGTTCTGCCTTGTGGCAGATCAGCACCCTGATGCCTGTGGATTTCAGGTAGGAAGGCAGGGAGCGAATGTCCCTGTCCAGGTTCACGGGTACATAGACCGCGTTCAGCTTCCAGATGGCTATCAGCGAAATGACCTGCTCCGCTGACCGACCCATGCCCACGGCAACCGGGAAGAAGCCGCCTTCAGTTGAACAACCTGACTCCATGATCGTCTCGGACAACTCTGTGGATAAGCGGTCCAACCGGGCATGGGTGATCTCGATCCCTTCGACTGAGATCGCAATGGCCGTATCGTCAGTGGACGGTTCGTCCAGATAAAGGCCGAGGAGCCCTCTGTATGGGAATGGGAGACCATGGTTCATAGGATGATACTAATTGCGTTCATTGGATAAGCTGTAATGCGAAACAACCTCTGCGATGGATGTTTCCGGATTGCCTGACATATACTCCAGGAGGTTTTTCCAGTTGCTGAAAAAATCCTCTATCAAGTCCTGAGTGAAGATCAGGTCGTTATATTCGAAGTTGAACTCCAATGTGCCATCCACTTCCCTGAGCTCGATGAACAAATCCAGCTTTGAGTGTTCCGGATCTATGAATTTACGTTCTATCTCCATGCCATTCAGCTCAAAACGGGCTTCTTCATGGTTTTGAAGAACGAACAGTATATCAAACAAAGGGTGTCGGGAAGGGTCTCTCTTGAAACCACTTTTTTGGACCATGAGATTGAATGGATAGGATTGATGCTGCATGACCTTTGAAATGGACAGCTGTACTTTTGAGATATGATCACGTAAAGTATCCCGTTCCTCGATGTGTATATGTATGGGTAAAAGGTTCACAAAATTGCCTACCACATCTTCAAGCCTTTTATCCATACGGGAAGAGAATGGACTGCCGGTGACGATGGACTTTTTCCCTGATGTAAGACACAGAAGCAGGCTCAAACTCGCTTGCATGTATGAGAACAAAGACACCTGGGCTGCGTTTTTTAAGCGCAGCATCCGCTCGAACAGGGATGGATCAATGGATCGTTTCATCTTCTCCCCACTGTAGGAATAGGTGGCGGAACGTTCAAATTCCTGGAGCAGATAATTCTCTGAAACGAAGCTTTTCACCATTTTCATCCAGAAATCCTCATCCCGACTGCCCTGTTCGCCAGGTAGATAAATCTCCTGTTGATACACACAATAGTCTTTGTAATGTATCTCAGGGATCTTCTTTTCCGGCTCGACATTGCCTGAGTATTGCGTATAAAGCTGATCCAGTCGCCGGGTGTAATATCCAAGGGCCCATCCATCCGCCGCAATGTGATGGAGGTTCAAAATGAATGCACCCTGATTCCCGCTGCGTACAATATGAATCCTGAACGGGTGTTCTTCTTCCAGATCAAAGGGGTAGCAGGATTCCGATCTGAAAATGTCTTTTACCGCAATGTCCAGCTCGTCGATACTGTCGAACTCGATGTTGTGCACAGTCAGTTTCACAACACCATCTATCTTCTGATAGATGAGGCCTTCCTCAAGAAGATATCGTGTTCTGAAAATCTCCTGTTCCTCGCAGATGTGCATGACAGCCTTTTCGAAGGCATGGACATTCAATTGTCCCGTAAAGGAATAGACCCCTGTCAGATTGTACAGGGAAGCGTTGTCATCAAGCTGATTCTGTATCCAGATCTGTTTTTGTTCTTCAGAGGCGAGATACATCTCACGAGGGTCAGCCAGCGTCAATTCAGACGACGCCTTTTTTCCGGTTCCATGGACCCTGGACCTGATCAGATCTATTTGTTCCTGAAAAGTGAGGTTTTGAATGAGGTCCCGCACGTTTATATCTATGCCTGAATACCGCTCCTTCACCCTGTTTGAAAGTTTCACCAGCAATACTGAGTTTCCACCCAGCTGGAAGAAATGATGGTGCCCCAGCAGATCCCTTTCACCCAGGAGATCATGCCAAAGTCCTGTGACAAAAAGCGAAATGTCGTCTTTGACTGTCGGTTCGATTCCCCGATCCGGAAGGCTTGGGGATTCAGCGATGATCTCGTTGATTCTATGCTTGAATCTCCCTTCAGGAATGAAGGGTATTTTTCTCCACAAACCTCTTGTACTGTTGTTTGCAGGGGAGGCTGCAATAACTACGGGAGGCGGATCGACAACACCTATCAAATGCCGGAAATATTCTGCCAGGTCGTTCCTGGAAACATGTTCCAGCATCGTCTCCGGTAGAAACCCCGCCTCCTTCGACTTGCCAAAGTCTTTCCAGATGGGAAAAAGAATGGTGAATGCTTCCTGATCTACATCTTTCCTGCCAGATGCCCACGCATCAAGAACGTGGTTGCTGAAGAGGTAAGCCCCCTGACCCGGAGAATTGAACATCCCAGATGCCGAAGAGATAAATATGACCCTTTTCGGTTTGGTCGATTCTACGATGGGCTTCCATTGAAATGTTTTCAAGTCTATTTGACGAATGAAATCAGCCGGGCTGTGATCCAACAGGCTGATGTATTCAGAGGTTCCCGCAGCGAGTACAAAATCATCCAGTACTAAAGTATTCTCCTGAATCACATCCTGTATCGACTTTATGGTTTGTGGGGAACTCAGATCCCCACTTGTGCAATGCACTTTCACTCCTTCGGATTCCCATTTCCTGATTTCTGTGCGAATATGCCGGTCCCGTTCAGGATCGGTTTCCGCACCTTCAGGTTGTACAGGCCTTTTGCCATGCAGTACCAGTTTCTTTGCGCCCAGGCGAACATATTCCGCGGCCATAAGCAAACCCATCTCTGAAGTACCGCCGATGATCAGGGCGGATTCAGGATTTCGTCTGCTCCCGCTGTGCAGAGATTCAGATCTCACATGAAGCTTGTACTTCCTGGCACCTCTGACACAAAAAGGATCCGATGGATCGTCTTCACTACTCAAATGTTCAATGAGTTCTTCAAAGATGGAACCATCCGTATCCACCCACTGAATCGACCCCTTTTCCCACTCCGTTTTCAACGAACGGGTGTATCCCAGCCATCCATAGGATACATCGTTGATGCAATCCTCCAGACCTGAGACACGGATCGATCTGCTCACCAGGAACACCAGGTTCAGACTTCCATGTTCGAGCCCACTTAGAGTCTGTACCCATTGCATCACACGCGCTATTCCATCCTTATCATCGACAGCATGCAGGTCAAGAATGACAGTGCTTGTGCTTTGAGGGTTGCTGCCAAGTTTCAGAACGACATCATCCGGGTCCAGATAGCGCGATGCATTGAATAATTTCTGGTTGTGGAAGCCTACCAGCATGATATCACCCGCATTCCTCTGATCTGATTTGTCTTTTGCGACCGGCTTCCATTCCGGAAGCAGGTATTCCATGGACCGGGATCTACTCCCTTCGAATTGGCCGTAGTTATCGTAGGGTATTTCAAAGAAACCCTTATCCCATGGATACAATGGCAAAAGATCGATGCGATCTGGATCTCCTTTTACGTAAGCAGGGTTTACGCCTTTTTGATACAGGCTTCTGACCGAATTGACAAAACTGTGCCAACAGTTTGTTTCTCGGAACAGACTGGGTTGATAGATCAGATCGTTGCGCTGAATCCCTTTCAGGAAGTAATGTGACGTCAGCGGATGCAGACTTATCTCCGTGAAGATGGAGAACCCTTGCTTGAGCAATTCTTTCTGTGCTTGGTAGAACTGGAACGGGTTTCTCAGGTTGTCCTTCCAATAGGAGGGACTGAAATCCCCTGGCTTCATCCATCTGCCATAGGCGGTGGAAAACATCTTGCAATGAGCCGGTTTCCAGGCAACATCCGCGATGTCATTCGCGAACAATTCTAAAAACACTTCAATGGAGGAGCAATGTGAGGCAACGGTTGTTTCGGCTCTCCTGCAGTACAAACCCAGTTCATCCAGTTCTTTTTGGACCAGATCGAGCGTTTCCGACCCTGATGCCAGTAAATAGGAATTTTCAGAATAATAGCCGGCTATTTCAACATCGGAATGAGCATGCATCAATTCCTTCAGTCGGTGCTCATCGAGTTCCGCCATGCAGAACTGGGTTCCAGAGACATATTTGACAAGATAATAGGATCTAAGGCTGATTATCCTCACCGCATCCTTCAAGCAGAGGGAACCGGCGACATAAGCTGCTGAGATTTCCCCCAAACTAATACCCATCACACATTCAGGTCTGTAACCATAAAACATCCAGAGTTTGGCCAGAGAAACCTGCAATGCGAACAAGGCAGGTTGAAGGGACGTTTCATTTCTCAGTAATGTTTCTGAGGCATTGATCATGTTTTCAGATATGGAAAAACCCAGAACAGGCTCGAATTCCCGGGATACTTCATCAAACACACTTTTGAAGTATGGGGAATTCGTGTAGAGCGCTCTTCCCATACCCGTCCACTGGCCTCCCTGGCCCGAAAAAAGGAAAACGATTTTCCCGTTGGCTGCCGGCGATGTCAACAGGGGAATATCCGTTTCCTGCCGCAGTATCATCCGAATTTCTTCCAGCAGTGAGTGTTTATCATGCGCGGCCACAAACATTCTGTATTCAAAATGATCCCTGTATGCCGTGTTGGCTGAAAGGTAGGAAGGGATCTCGCCTGCTTCCATGTTCTCCAAACGGACCAGATGGATTTCAAGAAGCCTGCGCAAGGCGTTTCTTGTTCTGGCACTGCAGAACAATGCAAATGATCCATAATCCTGATGATTTGCAACAGTCCTTGTTTCTCCTGCTTCACCCAATACGGCATGAATGTTTGTTCCGGAAATGCCGAATCCGCTCACTCCGGCGTATCTCAACCCGGGTTTCTCCAGGGATCCTACCCGGTTTACCTTGAGAGGGGAATTGTCCCAATGAAAGTTTTTATTCAGTTCTTCAATAGCTATTTGCGGGTAAATTCGTTTTTTTCTCAGGCTGAGCAGCGCTTTGGCTACAGATGCAATTCCGGCTGCATATTCAGTGTGCCCTAAGTTGGCTTTTATGCTTCCCAAATGCAATTCAGGAGCATATTGAAATACGGAGTGCAACGCCTGTAATTCTATGGCGTCACCCAACGAAGTGCCGGTCCCATGGGCTTCAATGTATCCGATCTCCATAGGACTCACACCAGCTTTTTGAAGGGCACTGACGATGACAGCTTCCTGCGCTTTTTGACTGGGGGCTGTATAGCCGTTGCTTTGACCGTCGTGGTTCATGGCAGTCCCCTTGACGATCCCCAGTATCCTGTTGCCATCCCTGATCGCATCTGAAGCCCTTCTGAGGAATACGAATCCACCTCCCTCGCCCCGTCCAAAACCAATGGCATCATTGGAAAATGTCTTACATCTTCCATGGACCGCCATGGCGCCAAGCTGGCTGAATCCTATATGTCCTTTGGGCGAAAGAATCAGGTTTATACCCCCTGCCAGCGCATAGTCACACTCATTATTCAACAGACTCTGTCCCGCCAGATGTATGGCAGCCAGGGAAGAGGAACAGGCTGTATCGAGGCTCAATACGGGACCCTTCAGGTTCAGCTTGTATGCGAGCCGCCCGGATGCGGAAGCCACGATACTGCCGGTCGCGGAATATTCTGTCGGGAGATTTGACATCAACCCGTCAAAGTCGGAGTGTACGGTTCCCACATAGACCGCTGTGGACGACCCATTGATGTCATTCAACAGGATGCCTGAATGCTGAATGGCTTCAACGGCAAGCTCCAGCAGGATGCGCTGCTGTGGGTCCGTATGTTTGGCTTCTTCCGCAGGCACATTGAAAAAATGATGATCAAAGAATTCGATCTGGTCGAGATATCCTCCCGCAAAAGTGTACGCTTTCCCTTCTTCGCCTTTGGTTCCGAGCCATCTCTCAGAATTCCATCGCCCTTCTGGTCGTTCCTTTACACCGCATTCCCCACTGTCCAAAAATAAATGAAGGTCTTCCAGCGAATTGACCTGGGGATATCGCAGGGAAATTCCAACGATTGCAATATCCTGACTGGAACCCGATCGCTGCCTTTCGATTTGTTCTTCCAATGCGGAGATCCGGTCATAAGCTCTTTTCAGGAGATCCTTTACTTGCGCCTCATCCATCATTTGAATGATTTGAGTTTTTCATTAAGCATATTCTGAAGTCTCATTAAATCATCATCCCCTTCCATTGTATCAGCTGTCTGATGTAGCTCTTCTTTTTCCTGCTTGTACTCTGACTGTAAAAACTGAAGCAGCCGGATCGGAGTCGGATATGCGTAAATGATGGTGCTGGAAAGATTCATCCCCAATGATTCATTGATCTTGTTTGACAACTCAATGGCGAGAAGTGAGTTGAAACCGATTTCTTCGAATGGTTTTTTGAAGTCTATCCGTCCTGGCACATCTTTCAATATTTCTCCCAAAATATTTCGCAATTCTTCCTCCAGATCGCCAACGATCCGCTCGGGAACCGACTTTTCGTCCGGATGTTCAATGTTATGGCCAAGGTTTTTCAATGGTCCGAACTGCCTCATTCGCGGTGCCATTTTGAAGTACCTGTCCCAATCGATGTCGAGAACCGCCTGATAACCGGGCTTGATGGTATCCAAAAACCCTAACATATGTTGGGGTGGGGTGGATGTAAACCCCCATTCCCTTTGGAAATGTTCATTGGATCCCGCCTGTATCATCCTGCTGTCCTTCCACCCCCCCCAAGCGATGCTGTAAACTTTCATTTCAGTTTCATCTTCAGCCAATCCATCCATCCAGCCATTTGCAAATGCGTAATGTCCCAAATAAGGAGCTCCCGTCATTGTAACTGCAGATGACGCCATTATGAAAAAACGGGCATTGCATTCGACAGCCTTTTTATATAGTTGTACGGATAAATCGACTTTGGGTTGCAAGACAGCGGACACTTCTTCCGGAGAATAGTCATTGATCAGCAGATTCGAGTAGGTTCCGGCGAGGTGTATGACTCCGCCAACAGGTATATCTGTGTATTTGAAAATCGAATCCAACCCATGGTCTTTGTCAAAATAATCATATGTTCCTCCAGACGTTTTGAATCTTTCAAGGGCTGCAAGATGCTCCTTGGACAAATGCTCCAATGGTCTTTTCCCCAATAGATAAAGGTGCTTGACTCCCTTTTTATGGAGAAACTGGATGAAATGCAAGCCCAGGGACCCTGAAGCACCACTCAGGATGTATCCCTTGTTCTTATTGATCTCAATGCCTGACTCTTTATTGACATCGTCAGCATCTTCGCTGACAAAAACATATTCCCATACTTTTCCTTCCTGAACCTTGTAGATCCCAAAAGAATCCGATTCAAAATCAATGGAGAAATCTGCACCCTCGTCCCATAGGAAGACCACATGCAACAGGGGACACTGCCTTTCCAGGAAGAACGACTGTATGAATGCAGCGAAGCCGAGACAATAGTTTTCTCTTTCTGATGGCACAATGTTTGACAGATCGATTGTCAGTACATCGGTATCGACCGTATCCGCCTTTCCTATAAAGGTTGCGAACTCCAAAAAGCGAGCATGGACTTCAAGAGTGGACCCGGTGGATGAGACGACCCACACCAATCGTTTCCCGTCAATTTTTCCGGAGTTGCCATGCGGGAGAACCTCTCTCCATTGCCGTAAATAAAATTTGGTTCGATGTTCCCGGGCTTTTTCCCTGGTCAGATGTCTCTCCACTGTTTCCTTTATCCAGAATCGTTCCTTCCTGAAGGAATACAGGGGGGCACTTTCTATATGATATCGGTCATCTGCAAAAAAAGGCCTTAACATCAGATTCAACCCTTTTTCAAACAGATAGGCAAAAGTTTCATAAAAACCATTTGGGTTTGACATGGTTGCCATACCGGGTCGCGCATGAAGGATCTGTGGTTTTTCTCTTACAGCCAAACCTGTCAGGGTGTTTCCCGGACCCACCTCCAGCAGGACGGCATTTTCCTCGACAGGCTCCATGGATTTCAGAAAATTGACTGGCTTTAGGATCTGGTTGGACCAGTACTGATGTCGTATTTCCTCCACTGTTATAGGTCGGCCATCCAAATTGGAATAAATGGGATACCTGGAGGGTCCAAAAGGAATGGCATTCAGATCCTGTTCAATAGCCAATGCTGCCTCAACCATCAACCTTGAGTGGAAGGCGTGCAGTGAATTCACCACCCTGGATGAAATGCCCTTCTTTGTCAGGTATTCCTCGAATCCCGCCATTTCCTCCATTCCTCCTGAAACGACAATTTGATGTGCACCATTTAAAGCTGCAATATCAACATCGTTTATCCCTGTATATTCGGAAAGCTCTTCAACAGAACTTTTAACTGCCACCATCCTTCCCGGAGGGGCAGCCGCCATCAACCGGCCTCTGCGCACGATCAACTTCATGGCCTCCGGCAGACCCATCATTCCCCCGAAACAGGCGGCAGCCAGTTCGCCTACGCTATGACCTATCAAAGCTTTGGGTTCTACGCCATGAGCTTCCCAACACTTGGCCACTGCATAGGAAACAGCGAAGATGGCGGGTTGGGTAAACTCCGTTTTTGCCAATGTCTCCTGACTGGAATCAAAAATCAAGGCAAGGAGGCTGTTTCCCGTTATGGATCTGTAGTTTTCATCACACCTGTCCAGATGCTCTTTGAACACAGGGTGCTTTTCATAAAGTGATCTACCCATCCCATGGAATTG
>Ga0315902_10012921_pt1 | contig 10836 bp, 5 predicted proteins | sample LakEriMetagenome_9_FD_203523 | JGI IMG/M metagenome (GOLD analysis project Ga0315902, IMG submission 203523) | Freshwater fungal communities from buoy surface, Lake Erie, Ohio, United States - Buoy 12 MA117 | ecosystem: Environmental > Aquatic > Freshwater > Lake > Lake biofilm | place: USA...
TGTCATCACTCGGCCTCTTTGGTGACGGACTTTTAAGCAACGCACATTCTGTGCGAAAATCCAAAAACCAAGGAGGCCGATTTTCTTAACCCCCATCTCCACAACGACTAAAAAGCCGGACGATCTCCGCAGGGGGGGAACTGCTGGTGCTGCGCACCTTGAGAAAACTGGTGCTGTGCATCCGAAAAAATGCAGTGCTGCGCATCCGGAACAATGCAGTGCTGGATCGCGTTTGTTGCCGGGAGACGCGAGAGTGCGGACGGCCGGGGGAGTTGGGGGGTGGGTTCAAGTCTGGCGAAGGGGGACATCCTTGTGGAATCGCCATCCGACACCGCACCCCCGCCTCGCGGCCCTGTCCGCGTTCCCCTCGAGGGGGTCCGCGAGGGGGGTCCGCGAGGGGGAGCCGCGGGGGTCATGACAGTCGGCGGCAGCCCAGGTCCATCAGGCTCGCGGCTCACTCACCCCGCACTGGGGTCACCAGGGTGCCAATGCGGTCGATGTGGGCCGTGAGGGTGTCCCCGGGCTTCACGAACGTCCCCGACGAGCTGCCGACGCCAGCGGGGGTTCCGGTGGAGATGATGTCCCCCGGTTCGAGGGTGACGAAGCTCGAGATGAACTCGATGAGGGCGGCCACCGGGAAGATCATCAGCCCGGTCGAGGCGTTCTGCCGAACCTCGTCATTGAGCTTGAGGTGCATTGGCAGTTGCTGCGGATCGGGAATCGCATCGGCCGAGGTGATGCAGGGACCGCACGGGCAGAAGCTGTCGTGCCACTTGCCGTGGAGCCAGTCGAAAAAGGTGTCCTTGGGCCGTTCTTTGCGCTGGGGATTCGGCCGGAACTTGCGGTTGGAGATGTCGTTGATGACGGTGTAGCCGGCGACCGCCGAAAGAGCCTCGGCCTCGCGCAGACCCTTCACCCGCCGGCCGATGACCACGGCCAGCTCCAGCTCCCAGTCGATCGCCTTGGGGGAGATCGCGGGAATGGTGATTGGCTGGCCCGGGTGGGTCAGCGTCGTGCTGGGGGGTTTCATGAAGACGTAGGGGAAGGTCTCGGCCCGCTCGGCGGCGATGCCGCCCCCTTCGCGGATGTGGTCGGCATAGTTCCCGGCCAGCAGCAGCAGCTTGTTGGGGCGGGGGACGGGGACGAGCACCTGGGCCTGGGCCGTCGGCATGGCGAGCCGGGCGGCGGTCTGCTGTCCCGGTCCCGCCAGCCATTTCGAAAGCTGCAGGGCCGACTCACGGCAGTCCCCCCCGGGGAGCAACGGCAGCAGGTCGTCGGTGCCCGGCAGGGTCAGTTGCTGACCGGTCTGGCGGGTGAACTCACCGGCCGCCGCCGCCACGGGGACGAGAGACTCTTCGGAGTAAAACGCAGACCGCGAGACACCCGCATCAGAAAATCGGCACAGTCGCATGGCAGGGGAGCTGGAGGAGAAACCAGGGGACAGGGAGACGACAACGGGCCACTGTACGGCCCGGCGGGTGGGGCTGGCAATCGACTCTTCTCGATGACTTTCACCCCTGCGGGAACTATCATCGGAACGCCGGGAAGCATCCCGGCCGGACCGGCGTTTCGACCGGGCCGTCAGTCGGCTTCCTGTGCTGGATGGAACATGACAATTTGCCGCAACGGGTTGTGGTGCGTGGTGCTGGTCGGGCTGCTCTCGGGATCGCCCGCCGTGGCCCAGCAAAACTGGCCCGCCTTCCGGGGGGCCGACGCACGGGGTGTGGCCGACGAGGCGCAGCTTCCCGATCGCTGGTCAGCCACCCAAAACGTGGCCTGGAAAGTCGAGACCCCGGGACGGGGCTGGTCGTCGCCCATTGTCTGGGGCAACCGGGTCTACCTCACCTCCTGCATTGACAGTGGGGCTCCCCCCGAAGCGCGCAAGGGGCTGTACTTTGGCGGGGAACAGAAAAAGGCCCCGCAGCGCGAACACCTCTGGCAGGTGCTGTGCCTCGACCTGCAGACCGGGGCCACCGTCTGGACCCGCACCGTGCACCAGGGGATTCCGCAGACCCCGCTGCATGTCAAGAACACCTACGCTTCGGAAACCCCCGTCACCGACGGGAAGTTTGTCTATGCGTACTTCGGCAACCTCGGCGTGTACTGCCTCGACCTGGAAGGGAAGGTGGTCTGGTCGCGCACGATGGAGCCGCATCGTACGCAGATGGACTGGGGTCCGGCTGCCTCACCCGCGCTGGCCGATGGCCGGCTCTATATCGTCAACGACAACCAGGACGACTCGTACCTGCTGGCCCTCGATGGGGTGACCGGCGACGAGGTGTGGCGGGTGAAGCGTGACGAGCAGAGCAACTGGTCGACCCCCTTCATCTGGAAGAATGCCGACCGGACCGAGATTGTGACCGCCGGGACCCGCAAGTTCCGCTCGTACAGCCTGGAGGGGAAGGTACTGTGGGAACTCGAAGGGACCTCTCCCATCACCATCGCGACCCCCTACGAAAGTGACGGGCTGCTCTACATCAGTTCGGGCTATGTGCTGGCGCCCAAGAAGCCGATCTATGCGATTCGTCCGGGGGCCCAGGGGAACCTGACCCTGTCGGACAAGCAGAAATCGAGCAAGCACATCGCCTGGGTCCAGCGGACCGCCGCGCCGTACAACCCGACGACGCTGGTGTATCGCGACCGCCTGTATGTGCTGTACGACCGGGGGCTGATGGCGTGCCTGAATTCCCGCACCGGTGAGATCATTTACGACAAGAAACGGCTCGGCGCAACCGAGTTCACCGCCTCTCCCTGGGCGAATGGGGGCAAGATCTTCTGCCTGAGTGAATCGGGTGAGACCTATGTCATTCCCGCCGGCGACAAGTTCTCGATCGAGCACACGAACACGCTGGAGGAAGACGACATGGGGATGGCGACACCGGCGATTGCCGACAATCGCCTGCTGATCCGCACGCTCGGCCGGCTCTACTGCATCCGCCAGGGGGAATAACGGGCGCGATGAGTGGGCCTGCCTGGGGCGATCGCTCTTGGAATCGATCGCCGTTCGCATGGGCGCCCCGGTTGGATCACGCGCGAACGTCCCGGCGATGGCTTACGGTCTCCTGCACCACTGGCTGATCCGCGCTTCCGCCCCAGCCGCAGTCGTCGAACCGCGATTCGAACCAGAGCACACCGCTCCGACACACACCCTGTGTGCCGAGGGACAATTCGGATAGAATAGAAGGACTTCGGGAGTGTACGCGGATCTGGTGACCGTCACGGGCTTCAAACCCGGTGTGAGGCCCGCACAGGGCGTCAGGTGGGTTCGATTCCCATCCACTCCCGCTTAAAACCCCGTTTTTCCGCAGAAAAACGAGGTTTTTCGCGTTTTTGAGGCCTTCCCGGGGAGAGTGGTTTCCCGCTGTTTCCAGCCGGTTCCCGCAGGTGCTGCGGTAAAATCTGCGGTCATCCTCCGCGAGCCTTTTCGAAGTCCGATTCACGCACCTGAAGGTAGTGATCCCGGGCCACTTGCAGACGACATGCACCGGGTGCAGTTCGTTGGTCCCAACCCCGAGGGGACGTCGCACCGTGCGGGATCCCGGGTTTTGGGATCGAACGAAGACTCTGGCCGCATGGGAAGACGGCGAACGGTGCCGTACTCCAGGCTGTCGGCGAACGGCCCAGCGTCAGCTGGCTGGTGGAACCATGCCACGCGCGGGCGATTCGCGAGTATTACGACGTTCCACGCGTCTCGACACCGTTGGTCCCAAACCCCGATGGCACGTCGCACCATGCGTGAGCCCGAGTGTTGGCATCGACCGATGACTCTGGCCGCATGGGAAGACGGCGGTAGCGCCGTACTGCAGGTTGACGGCCAACGGCCCAGCGTCCGCTGGCTGGTGGAGCCGTCCACCCCCCCCACCATCTTCCCTGACCGCACGCCGTCCACCGCACACAATCCCTGAAGGAGGATATGCTTGCGGTTTGGGTGACTGAAGCGCTGCGCCGGTGCCCCGAGGTGACTTGTCCAGCAAATCGGCGTGCCTGGGGAGGTGTTGTCTCCAACGCCAGGAAAACTTCCTTCGCCGCCTGGCACCGCATGGTCCACGCGATTCGCCAAACGAAGTGCCGGGACCGCCGGCTTTTGGAGCACAACCAGCGTCGCGCGAGTGAGCACCTCTCTCTCCGCCCGGCCTGTCCGGGCGCTTGGCCGAGGCCCGCCGCAGAATCACCGCTGATGTCGATCGCTACAACACTGTTCGACTAGACTCTGCGAGTGGCCCCTCCCCCGGCGGACACTCTTGAGGGACTCGAACAGTTGATTGTCAGGAATGTCACCGCAGGTGGTGGAGGCCCGCCACCGACACCAGATTGCCCGCCACGAGAGACTTCCCCCGCGAAAGGTTGCCGAAAGACTCTTTCCAGGAGACACTGATCTCTGGCTCGGTGGGAGGATCAGTTTCTGCCGAGGTGCCACCGGAGCACCCTCTCAAGGGCCCGGGCTTCCTGACCTTCGGAATTGGCACCAGGACATCACACCGTTGCGGTTCGATCCCGCACGTTCCGACCGGATGCATCACCGTCCCATTCACCAATGTCGTCCCGATGAACTTCCCGTGTCGGCTGAGCCGGCGCACAGTCACCGGACACGTCGCAACCCATTTGACGCAAGGCTGAGTGATCATGGCTGACAAACAAGACTATGACGCAAGCCTGCTGGGTGATCAAAACACGTTTCAGGGCAAGGCCAGGGCCGGCCGGGACGATCGGGAGGCCCGCAGCCTTGGTGATCAAGCCACGTTCGCCGGCGGTCGGCCTGCATCGGATCCCCAGAGTCTTGGCGATCAGATGACTTTCGGGGGCAACGATGGCGCGGCAAGCCCTGATGACGATGGCATGGAGATCGTCGACCTGGCTGCCCGATACACGAACGAAAAAGTCCTTGGCAAGGGGGGGATGGGCGAGGTGCTGTTGGCCACCGACAAGCGCCTGGATCGCAAGGTGGCCATCAAGCGAATCCTCGGCGATGCGGCGCGGAGCAAGACCGCGGTCAGTCGCTTTCTGACGGAAGCCAAATCCATTGCGGCGTTGAACCATCCCAACATCGTCCAGATCTATGACTACGGTCGCGCCAAGGATGGACCGTTTCTGATCATGGAATACGTCGATGGCAATTCACTGCTCGATCGCTGCCGACAGGGGGCCGTGCCCGTCGAGCAGGCGGTTTCGTTGGTGTGCCAGTTGTGCGACGGGTTGGGCCGGGCGCACGACTTGGGGATCATCCACCGCGACATCAAGCCCGCCAACGTGCTGCTGACCCAGGATGGCATACCCAAGCTGACAGATTTCGGTCTCGCCAAGGCGGAATCTGCCGACACGGGAATGACGATGACAGGCGCTGTCCTGGGCACGCTCGAGTTCATGCCTCCGGAGCAGCGGAGGGATGCGGCACTGACGGATGCGCGGAGTGACCTGTGGTCCCTGGCGGCGACGTTGTACCAGCTGGTCACCGGAGAGACACCGCGCGTGATTGATCTGGAGGCGGTGCCCCAGCAACTGCGGCCAGTGCTGTCCCAGGCCCTGAAGACACAGAAAGAGCAACGCTATCAAAGTGCGAAAGAGTTCCGGGATGCGCTGAAGGCTGCCCTGGCGGGCGCCGGTGAGGTGCCGCTGGAGGAAGGGAGTTGTCCCCGTTGTGGCACGACAAACCCGTTTGACCGGAATTTTTGCCGCAACGAGGCCTGTGGTGCCAACCTCCAGGTCGCCTGCCTGTCCTGTTCGCACAAGATTCCGATGTGGGAGAAAGTCTGCAACAACTGTGGCGCGAAACAGGAAGACCTGCTGAAAGAGCGTCGCAGCAAAATGTCAACGCAGCAGTCGGAAGCGGAGAGCCGGCTGAAGGAGTACAACTTCGAGGGGGCCGTCACACTGGCTGTGGCGCTGCGCGATGAACCGGATCTGCGGCTGCGGCATCTGCAGGGGTGGGCCGAGAAATTCCTGCCGACCGTGGACCAGGGACGTCAGCAGCAGCTGGATCGGATCGGTACCCTGCTAGGTGAGGCGCGGCAGCACGCCAAAGCCCATGACTATGCAGCGGGAATTCACGCGCTGGAGCAGGTGCCGGTGATCCTGCGGGGTATGAAGGTTCCCCAGCAGACCCAGACGGCTGGAGAACTGTTGAGCGACCTGCAGGCAAAGCAGACCCAGATCAGGCAACTGGAAGCGTTGATCCGTCAGCGAGTGGCGGGTCAACAGCTGAACGGTTTGCCTAAGGAAGTGGACGAACTCCTCAAGCTGCGCCCCGATCGTAAAGATCTGCAGAAGCTGAAACAGCAGCTGATGGAGCGGGAAGCGAGGCTGATCGCCACCCGTGATGAAGCCGTGTCGAGTGCGCAGTCTCTGCTGGAGAACCAGGACTACGAGGGGGCGTTTCAGGCACTGGCACAGGTCAATCCGCAAGTGGAGACCGATGAGGTCCGCCGGTTACGGTTCACGGCCACATCCCGGCGTGACCGGCTGGCCCAGTTGCAGAGGTCGATTGAAGATTCTGTGTTCGACAAAAAGTTGCATGGTCTGCTGGAGCCAGTGCGTGAGTTTCTGCAATTAAAATCGAATGATGCAACGATGATCACGTTGCGTGATCGTCTGATCAAGCGGGATAAAAGGAATGCCTCTGAGGTGTCGAGCGTGGTGGAGAATGCGCGGGGCCTGCGTGCCGAGTGCCAGTTTGAGGCAGCGGTGAACCTACTGGAGAAGATTCCGGGGGAACTGCGGACTCAAGAGACGGATCAGCTGCTGGTCAACTGCAGCACACTCTCCAGGCAACGGTCCAAGGCTTTGGCGGCGCTGCGGAATGCGATGGAGGCGGGGGATTATCATTCGGGTCTGGATACAGCGATGTCCTACGCGGCATCGCTGAAACGGGAACTACTGACTGACACCGAGTTCGATCAGGAGGACGCGGAGTGCCGCGAGGCGGAGCAAGCGGCTGTCTTTTTGCAGGCATCACTGAAAAGGCTGAGGAGTGGTGCCGGGATTCTGGTCCTAATGGGGCCGGTAGTCGCTGGGGTGCTGTGGGTCCAAGCAACCCTGAAATCTCGGGCCTTGGCGGTGGCAGTTCAGGGACAGCAGTGGGACGAAGTCCTGAAGATCGATGAAAGGCATCTGCCAGCACTGGTTGGGCGTGCCAATCAACGGTTGTTGTCTGTACCACCGGATGTGGACGGAGCGTTGGCGGATATCGGGCTGGCGGAACAGGTGGGTCCCACCAACGCGGCAATCCAGCCGGCAAAGGGACTGGCGTATGTGAAGCGAGCCGCTGCGCTGGCAACGGCAGGCAAGATTGCGGATGCCGAGAAGGACCTGCAGGCAGCCGAGACTCTCGGAGCACGCTCCAGTGATCTGACAGCCGGTCGGCAGGTGCTTGGGGCAGCGTATTTGAAGCGAGCCGCTGCGCTGGCAACGGCAGGCAAGATTGCGGATGCTGAGAAGGACCTGCAGGTAGCCGAGACTCTCGGAGCACGCTCCAGTGATCTGACAGCCGGTCGACAGGTGCTTGGGGCAGCGTATGTGAAGCGAGCCGCTGCGCTGGCAACGGCAGGCAAGATTGCGGATGCCGAAAAGGAACTGAAGCACGCCGAGACTCTCGGGGTACACTCGAGTGATCTGACAGCCGGTCGGCAGGTGCTTGCGGCGGGTTATGTGAAACTGGCGGAGACGGCCGTCATTCAGCGTGATGTGGTAGGTATCCGTGCGGCTTGCGATTCCGCCGAGCGGTATGCGGCTGCTTCGCACGACTTGCAGCGGCTGAGAGCGGCAGCATTCCACGCGGAAGGCGAACAGAGGGAGAAGTCTGGTGATCTTTCGGGAGCTATGAATGCTTTGGAAGAGGCCGTGAAACTCGACCGCAGCTTGGGGCTGAAGACAGAACGGGCCGTGCTGCATGTGAAGCTCGCAGAGCAGGCGACAGCCAAGCAGGACTACCAGACGGCAGCGACAGCGTTGGAGGCCGCGGTGTCACTGGACAAGGCAGCGAGTGGAGTTCGGGAACTGGCTTTGACCTTCGCCGAGCAAGTGATCGTGTTATTTGAAAGCGACGCGAGCGCGGCGAATCAGCTTGCCGCGATGGACGCCGTGAAGACAATCGAATCAGTGGATCCCGGGAATTCTCAACTTACTGCATTGCGGGGCCGCGTGGTGGCGACCGTGATCAAGCGAGCTGAAGCATCGGTAGCGACCGATTTGGATACAAGTCTGTCTTGTTATGAGCAGGCATTGAGTCTCGGGGCTTCTGTGGCGGACGTTGCTAAATTGAAAGGCGTGATGGTAACACTCGTTCGGTCGCGTTTCGAGAAATCGCTCGCGGAGCAAGATGCAGGAAAAAGAGCGGCTGCTGATTACGAAGCCCTTGTGCGGCTGGATTCGCAAATGGCGGGTGGTTTCATCGCCGAGGTTGCAAAGCTTCCGACAAGAAAGAACTCAATCGGTATGACTTTCAGGCTGTTGCCTGGCGGTGTATTCACAATGAGCGAAGGCAAGGAGGCGCACAAAGTCACTCTGACGAAGCCGTTCGAGATCGGCGTTTACGAGGTGACTCAGAAGCAGTACCAGCGTGTGATGGGGCCGAAACCGAGCGCATTTCCGGGACCACAGAACCCTGTGGAACAGGTGTCCTGGGACGACGCCGTGGAGTTCTGCCGCAAGCTTTCGGCGATGCCTGAAGAGAAGGCTGCCGGTTACGTGTACCGCCTACCGACAGAAGCGGAATGGGAGTACGCATGCCGTGCGGGGACTGATACCAAGTACAGCTTTGGTGACGACGAATCTCAGTTGGGTGACTACGCGTGGTACGATAGAAATAGCGAGAAAAAGACGCATCCCGTTGGCCAAAAGAAGCCAAACCCCTGGGGTCTATATGACATGCATGGAAACGTGTGGGAGTGGTGTCAGGACTGGGAAGGTAATTACCCGAGTGGAGCCGCGGTCGATCCCACGGGGCCACCTTCGGCCTCGTCCCGGGTGTTACGGGGCGGTTCCCTGGGCAACGGCACCGTCTACTGCCGCACGGCTGATCGCAACGGCACCTTACCGGGCGTTCGGGGCAACAACTTCGGTTTGCGTGTCGTCCGCAGTTCCGAGCGGTAACAGTCATGACCAGCCAGGATGCACAGCCCTGAGCGGAGACACGTGACGGTGCGGTGAGAGGGCCTCAGCTCGCCCCCACCGTCTCGGTTTGGTGCCGACCGCGACGGGGCCCCGCCCGACAGCCGGTGTAGCAACCTTTGTCTGCGGCTTCTACAAGTCCGGAAAAGCTGAACTCACGAGCGGCCCGGAGTCCCCGGGACGCGGGGTGGCTTGAAGAGGACTCGTGATTGCCAGCCGCGCGCTCACTCCCGCCCCCGCGACTCCAGCAACCCGGCAATCGTTCCCAGCTTCCGCCGCAGGCTCCGGATCTCCCGCCGCAGGTCTCCTGCCGGTAAGTCAATCGTTTCGAGGTGCAGGTCCAGCCAGCGCTGCCAGGACCAGACCTGGTGCTGGAGCCTGGCGGTGAAGTCTCCGCTGTCGGCCAGGCTGGGCTTGCGGCCTCCCTGTCGACGACGCCCGCAGACCGCGATGATCTCCACCTGGAGGCGGTGGCTGCTCCACTTTTGGTTGAGACACCTCTGGGCAAGTCGGTCACGTTCGGGTCCCTTGGGCACGCTGACCAGCCCATGAGCGCGGAGATTCACCGGAGAGAACGGAATGCTCGTCTCGAACCCGACATTGGCCCCCCGATCGTCACGAGCGTGGGATCAACCATCCAATGAAATCGGGTGGACGACTCCCGAAGAGCTCTTCCCACGTACGTGGAATGAAAAACGGTCTTCCGTCGTTCTTCGACTGGATCGGGGTGCCCCCACGAGCGTGGGAGTCTTGACGGAATGACGTTCCTTTCAACAGCGGCAAGTTGTGTATCGCACTTCAGGAGTGCCTCACCATTACCTTCCGGTGATCGCCGCAGTGACCTTTGTTCGTTGGTGCGTTGGCAGCGAGTCTCGGCCAGATCTCGACCAGCCGCTCGACCAGTGCGGCGAGATCCGGATCCTGGGCGAGTGCGCTCAGGAATTCGATACGCTCTCCGGAGGAAGCAGTGTTGACCGCAGAAAATGCGGTGGGTTCGATTCCCATCCGCTCCCGCTTTTTTTGCCCCGCAGTCGGGCTGACGGCTGGTGTCGCGCACCACCCCTGATCGAAGTTGCCCGAAAATCGAAGTTGCCCGAAATCAGGCCGGCCCGTCATTTGGGGTATGAGACTGGCCCGGTCACTGGTCCGACGGATCTCAGAGGACGGACCTCAGATATCGAGGCCCTGGACCCGGGCGACTTCGTAGACGTCCTTGTCGCCGCGGCCCGACAGGCAGATCACGACCACGTCATCCTTCGAACGCAGCCCGGCGGTCTTCAGCGCCTGCGCAATCGCATGCGAGCTTTCCAAAGCGGGGAGGATCCCCTCGGTCCGGGCCAGCATGTGGTAGGCGTCGAGGGCTTCGGAATCGAGGACGGGGGTGTATGTCACCCGGCCGGTGTCTTTCCAGTAGCTGTGCTCGGGACCGACGCCCGGGTAATCGAGACCGGCAGAGACCGAGTGGACGTCTTCGGTCTGTCCATCCCGGTCCTGCAGCACATAGCTGTAGCTGCCGTGCAGCACCCCCTTGACCCCGTAGCTGAGGGTGCAGGCGTGCTGGCCCGGCTGATTCCCCCGGCCTCCCGGTTCAACCCCGGTGAGGGCGACGCTGTCATCTTCAACGAACGGGTAGAACATCCCGGCCGAGTTCGATCCACCCCCGACGCAGGCAATCACCTCGTTGGGCAACTGCCCGAGTTGTTCGAGACACTGGGCGCGGGTCTCGCGGCCGAT
>Ga0315902_10012923_pt1 | contig 10835 bp, 10 predicted proteins | sample LakEriMetagenome_9_FD_203523 | JGI IMG/M metagenome (GOLD analysis project Ga0315902, IMG submission 203523) | Freshwater fungal communities from buoy surface, Lake Erie, Ohio, United States - Buoy 12 MA117 | ecosystem: Environmental > Aquatic > Freshwater > Lake > Lake biofilm | place: USA...
TTATCGGAAGTCAAACGGCTTTTCAATTGACGATTTGCGTATCAAACGATAGAAAATTTTACGAGGCCCGCTATTCCGCAGGGCTGAGTCGAAGCAAGCAAGAGGAATCCGGGAGAATGGCCACCGCCGCCGTCCAGCCGCAGAGCACGCCCTCCGTGCCGACCAGCGCAGAACTGATCGCCCGCGCCAAGGCGATGATCCCCACCCTAAAGGCCCGCGCGCGCACCTGCGTGGCCAACCGCGACGTTTCGGCCGAAACCATTGCCGAGATGCAGGAAGCCGGCTTTTTCCGCATCCTCCAGCCCATGCGCTATGGCGGTTACGAGATGCATCCGAACGTGTTCTTCGAGGTGCAGAAGGCGCTGGCCGAAGGCTGCATGTCGACCGGCTGGATGTATGGCGTGCTGGGCTGCCACCCCTATGAAATGGCCCTGTTCCATGACGAGGCCCAGCAGGAAGTCTGGGGCGAGGATCCGGCGATGCTGGTTTCATCGACCTATCAGCCTGTCGGCAAGGTCACCCATGTCGAGGGCGGCTTCCGCCTGTCGGGCCATTGGGGCTTCTCGACCGGTTCGGTCCATTGCGGCTGGGTGCTGTTGGGCGCGTTCTGCCCGCCCAAGGACGATGGCACCCCGGCCGAAATGCGCACCTTCCTGCTGCCGCGCAGCGATTACACCATCGGCAAGGATGCCTGGCACACCTTCGGTCTGCAGGGCACCGGCAGCCATGACATCATCGTCGATGACGTGTTCGTGCCCGATTACCGCACGCACCGCTCAATCGACGGGTTCCTCTGTCAGAACCCCGGCCAGGAAGTGAACACTGGCCCGCTTTATCGCCTGCCCTGGGCACAGGTATTCGTTCGCTCGGTTTCAACCGCCGCGTTCGGTGGCGCCCAGGCTGCGATCAACGCTGCGATGCAGATCATGCAGGACCGCGTCTCGACCAACACGGGCAAGGCTTCGAAGCAGGACCCGATCCTGCACGCCGCGATCGCCCGCGCACTGGCCGAAAAGGGCGAGATGGAAACCACCCTGCGGCTCACCTTCGAGGACCTGATGGCCTATGCCGAGCGCGGCGAGGCGATCCCGATGGAAAAGCGGGCGTTCTATACCTACCAGTCGGCCACGGTGGTGCGGCGGCTGGCCGGGCTGGTGGATGACATCGTCCAGCTGTTGGGCGGACGGGCCATCTACATGACCAGCGACATCATCCAGCCCTGGCTCGATCTTCATGCGGGCCGGGCCCACGTGGCCAACGATCCCGCCAACCGGACCGGCGATGCAGTGAACGCCATGCTGGGCGAGGCCCCGCTTAATCCGTTCCTGTAACGCACGATCAAGGGAGAGGGGACATGACCGGGCTGGCGGAAGCAACCTACGAAGTTGCGGGCGGCTACCAGATCCACCTGAAGTCGGCCGGGGCGGGCCCGGTGGTGGTCTTCATCCACGGCAGCGGGCCGGGGGCATCGGGGGCTTCGAATTTCCGACAGAACTGGCCGGAATTCGTTGCGGCCGGCTATCAGGTGATCCTGCCCGACATGATCGGCTATGGCGCTTCGTCCAAGCCTGAAGGCATCGACTATACCTTGCAGCTGTTCACCGACACACTCTATGACGCGCTGCGCCAGCACGGGATCGAGCGGGCCATCCTGGTCGGCAATTCGCTGGGCGGCGGGGTGGCGATCCAGCTGACGCTCGACCATCCGGAGTTCACTGAACGGCTGATCTTGATGGCGCCGGGCTGCATTGAGGAGCAGGCCGACTATTTCAAGATGCCGGGGATCACCAAAATGGTCTCCAACTTTGGCGGGCCGGATTTCAACCTCGATGAACAGCGCCGCCTGATCGGCAACCTGGTTCATCCGGATTTTGCATCGCAGATTCCGGATGCCCTGGTCGCGGAGCGTTTTGCCGTTGCCCGGACCCAGCCCAAGGATGTGCTGATGCGGATGCGTACGCCCAACCTTGGCCCGCGGGTAGGCGATCTGAAGGTGCCGATCTTTGTGCTGTGGGGACTGAACGACGAATTTTGCCCGGAAAGCGGCGCGCGGCATTTCCTTGATCGTTGTGACGATGCCCGCTGCATGACCTTCACCCGCACCGGTCACTGGGTGCAGGTTGAGCGGGCGGCGGAGTTCAACCGCTACAGCCTGGAATTCCTGCGTGGCTGATGGCTATCCGCTGATCCCGGAAGAACTGCCTGGCCAGTTCCGCGCCGCGATGCGGCGGCTGGCGGCCTCGGTCGCCGTGGTCGCGGCGCGAGGCGAAAGCGGGCCGGTCGGCATGGCGGCCACCTCGATCACCTCGCTCACCGTCGATCCGCCCGCCGTGCTGGTCTGCGTCAACCGTTCCACCTTGCTGCACGGCCTGCTGGTGCCGACCGCGCCGCTCTCGGTGAACCTGCTGGCGCGCGACCAGCAGGACGTTTCGGCGGCTTTTGGTGGCGGCGTGCCGCAGGAACAGCGGTTCGGGATCGGTGACTGGCGCGAAGGTTTCAATGGCCTGCCCGAACTGGCCGGGGCCCAGGCCAACCTCAGCTGCGTGATCGATGCGATGCTGGCCTATGGCACCCATTCGATCGTGATCGCCCGCGTGCTGCGCGCCACCGTGAGCGACACGGTCGCGCCGCTGATCTACCAGGACGGAGCTTACCTGTGAGCCTGCGCGAAGACCTGTCCGCCGAACTCTATCACAGCTTGCGCGAACGCCGCACGGTCCTGCCGTTGATCGAACGCTATCCTGATCTGACCGTCGACGATGCCTATGCCATTTCGCTCGGTTTCCTGGCCCGGCGGCAGGCCGATGGCGAGCGCGTGATCGGCAAGAAGATCGGTGTGACCAGCAAGGCGGTGCAGGACATGCTGGGGGTGCACCAGCCCGATTTCGGTTTCCTGACCGACTGGATGGAAGTGGGCGCTGAAATCGACATCGACGCCAAGGCGCTGATCGCGCCGCGCGCCGAGGCCGAGATCGCCTTCGTGCTGAAGCACAGTCTCAACGGCCCCGGCGTGACCGCCGCCGATGTCATGGCGGCGACCGACTACATCGCCCCCTGCTTCGAGATCGTCGACAGCCGCATCCGCGACTGGAAGATCGGGATCGTCGATACCGTGGCCGACAATGCCTCTTGCGGAGTCTTCGTCCTGGGTGAGGCGAAGGCCGATCCCCATGCGCACGATCTGCCCGCGCTCCACGTCACCGTCACCAAGAACGGCGCCCCACTGTCGGAAGGCTATGGCAGCGCGGTCCAGGGTGATCCGGCTCAGGCGGTAGCCTGGCTCGCCAATACGCTGGGCGCCTATGGCGTCACGCTCGATGCCGGGGACGTGATCCTGTCCGGCAGCCTTGTCCCGCTGGAACCGGCGGTGAAGGGCGATGTGTTTGAAATGACCCTGCACGGTGTTGGCACCTGCACGGCCCGGTTTGTCTAAGGAAGCAGCAATGGCACGCGTAAAGGCCGCGATCATCGGTTCGGGCAATATCGGCACCGACCTGATGATGAAGATGATCAAGTATCCGCAGAACATGGAGCTGGCGGCAGTGGTGGGGATCGATCCCACGTCCGAAGGCCTCGCCATGGCCCGGCAGCATGGCATTGCCACGACCCATGAAGGCATCGAGGGACTGAAGAAGCTGCCCTGCTATGGCGAGATCGGCATCGCCTTCGACGCGACCAGCGCCTATGCTCACAAGGCCCATGACGAGGCGCTGCGCGCCGATGGGATCCAGGTGGTGGACCTGACCCCGGCCGCGATCGGGCCCTTCACCGTGCCGCCGGTCAACATGAGCCAGCACCTCGATCAGCCCAACGTCAACATGGTGACCTGCGGCGGCCAGGCGACCATCCCGATGGTTGCTGCCGTGGCGCGTGTTTCCGACAAGCTCCACTATGCCGAGATTGTTGCCTCGGTCTCCTCGCGCTCGGCCGGTCCTGGCACGCGGGCCAATATTGACGAGTTTACCCGCACCACGGCGCGCGCGATCGAAGTGGTCGGCGGCGCGACCAGGGGCAAGGCGATCATCATCCTCAACCCAGCCGAACCGCCGATGATCATGCGCGACACGGTCTTCACCCTGTCAGAAGGTGGCAGCGAGGACGCGATCCGCCGCTCGGTCGAGGAGATGGTGGCCGAAGTGCAGAAGTATGTTCCCGGCTATCGGCTCAAGCAGGAAGTTCAGTTCGAGCGCTTTGGCGATAACAACAAGCTGAAAATCCCCGGGATGGGCGAATTCACCGGTATCAAGTCGATGATCATGCTCGAGGTCGAGGGCGCCGGCGATTACCTGCCGAGCTATTCCGGCAACCTCGACATCATGACCGCCGCGGCCAAGGCCACCGGCGAGCTGCTCGCGGCGCGGAGGATGGCACAATGAGCAAGTTCAACGTCGAAGCCGGGGACAAGCTTTATATCCAGGACGTAACCCTGCGCGATGGCATGCATGCTGTCCGCCACATGTACGGGATCGATCATGTCCGCGCGATTGCCACGGCAATCGAGGCATCGGGGGTCGATGCAATCGAAGTCGCGCATGGCGACGGCCTGTCGGGCGCCAGCTTCAATTACGGCTTCGGTGCCCATACCGATTGGGAATGGCTGGAAGCCGTGGCCGAGGTACTCGACAAGTGCGTGCTGACCACCCTGATCCTGCCCGGCGTGGGCACGGTGGAGGAACTGCGCCGCGCCTATGATATCGGCGTCCGCTCGGTCCGCGTCGCGACCCACTGCACCGAGGCCGATGTCAGCAAGCAGCACATCGGCATCGCCCGCGACCTGGGCATGGACGTTTCCGGTTTCCTGATGATGAGCCACATGATCGAACCAGATCATCTGGCCAGCCAGGCGTTGCTGATGGAAAGCTATGGCGCACAATGTGTCTATGTCACCGACAGCGGCGGTGCGCTCGACATGGACGGAGTGCGCGCCCGGTTCGAAGCCTATGACCGGGTGCTGAAGCCCGAGACCCAGCGCGGCATGCACGCGCACCATAATCTGTCGCTCGGCGTGGCCAACTCAATCGTCGCGGCGCAATGCGGAGCGGTGCGGATCGACGCCTCGCTAACCGGCATGGGCGCAGGCGCGGGCAATGCCCCGCTCGAAGTGTTCGTGGCTGCGGTGGACCGCAAGGGCTGGAACCACGGCTGCGACGTCAGCCTGCTGATGGACGCCGCCGAAGACCTGGTGCGCCCGCTGCAGGACCGCCCGGTGCGGGTCGACCGCGAAACGCTGAGCCTGGGCTATGCCGGGGTCTACTCCAGCTTCCTGCGTCATGCCGAAAAGGCCAGCGAGACCTATGGCATCGACACCCGCGAGATCCTGCTCGAGCTTGGCCGCCGCAAGATGGTCGGCGGGCAGGAAGACATGATCGTCGATGTGGCGCTCGATATGGTGAAAGCCAAGGCAGGCTAGAACAATGACCGAAATCTCGCAGCACCGCCCCTATCCCGCCGCCGAAGTTCCCGGCTGGGATTTCGAAACCGACGTGGCCGTGATCGGCTTTGGCGCGACCGGCGCTTGCGCAGCGATCGAGGCGGCCGATGCCGGCGCGCGGGTCATGCTGTTCGAGCGCAATTCGGGCAGCGGTGGGGCTTCGGGCCTGTCCGGCGGAGAAATCTACATCGGCGGGGGCGGCGGCACCGATGCCCAGCGCGCGGCTGGGTTCGAGGATTCGACCGAGGATTTCACCGCCTATCTCAAGCTTGCGGGAGGCCCCTGCGTCGACGAGGCCAAGTGCGAGCTCTATGGGCGCGAGGCGCTGAACCACTATGCCTGGCTGAAGGCGCAAGGCGTGCCCTACCGCGGCAATTACCTCCCCGGAAAACATATCGAACCGACCGATGACAGCACACTGATCTGGTCGGGCAGCGAAGCGGCAGCGCCGTTTTGCGACCTGGCCAGACCGGCCCCGCGCGGGCACGTGATCCAGCACATGGGCTGGGGCGGCGGGCGTCCGCTGGTCGACGTGCTGGAAGCCAGTGCACGCGCCAAGGGGGTAGAGGTGGTGACCGATGCCCGCGCCCTCGCGCTGGTGCAGGATGGTGAACGGATCGTCGGGCTCGTGGTGCGGATCGACAACCAGCCGCGCTTCGTCAAGGCAGCACGCGGCGTGGTGCTGGCTACCGGGGGCTTCGTGTTCAACCAGGCGATGCGGCGCAAGCATTGCCCCGATACCTTCAAGCTCAACGACCCGATCGGCGACAAGGACGATGGCCTGGGGATCGAACTGGGCCTCGGCGCAGGCGGCGAGGCGATCCACATGGACCAGTTCTTTACCACCTGTCCGTGGACCATGCCCGAAAGCCATGCCTATGGCGTCTTCGTCAACACCAAGGGGCAACGCTTCATCAACGAAGACTGCTATCACGGCCGGGTCAGCCGCTGTGCGGTCGACCAGCCGGGTGGCAAGGTCTACCTGCTGCTCGACAACGCCCACTTCGTCCAGCCGATGGACTTTGCCCGGATGCGCATAGCCGGCACCGGCGAGACCTGGGAAGAGGTTGAGGCCGAACTGGAACTGCCGGCAGGCACGCTCAGCGCGACCATGGCGGTTTACAACGAGCACGCCCGGCAGGGCCGCGATCCGCTGTTCGACAAGCGGGTGCCGATCCTGGTGCCGCTGGACCAGGGGCCGTTCATCGCGCTCGAGCTCGATTTCCACGACAGCTATTTCAGCTTCTTCACGCTCGGCGGATTGAAGACGTCGGCCGATGGGGAAGTGCTGGATCGCGGTGGCGCGCCGGTTGCCGGCCTGTTCGCAGCGGGGCGCTGCACCTCTGGTCTGCCGGCCTGGGGGCATGGCTATTCATCCGGCATGAGCCTGGCGGATTGCACCTTCTTCGGTCGCCAGGCCGGGCGCAAGGCCGCCGGTGCCTGACGGGATCGCCGGGCGGCTGCGGCTGCTTGAAGACCGCGAGGCAATCCGCGACCTGATTGCCCGTTATGGACCGCTGGCCGATGCCGGAAATGCTGAAGCCGTGGCCGCGCTGTGGCACGAGGACGGGGTCTATGCCGTCGGCGGCATGGGCGAGGCGCGAGGACGCGAGGCCATTGCCGCGCTGATCAGCGGCCCGGTCCACCAGTCGCTGCTGACCGATGGCTGCGCCCATGTCCTGACCAGTCCGGCGATCGACCTTGCGGGTGACAGCGCCGTGGCGCGCTGCCACAGCCTGGTCTTCCGCCATGAGGATGGCGAATGGGCACCGGTGCGGGTGGCGGCCAACCGCTGGGAACTGCGGCGCGGCTTGACCGGCTGGCAGGTGATGCGCCGCGACAACGCCCTGCTGGACGGGAGCCTGGCGGCGCGGGCCTTGCTCAGCTGACCAGCTGGCCGCCGTCCACCACCAGCACCGTCCCGGTGGCCTTGCGCGCCTTGTCCGAGGCGAGAAAGGCCACGGCCTCGGCAATGTCCTCGGGATCGCAGCTGCCGTCGACCAGCTTGGGCATGCCGCGCATCACCATCGGCCAGTCGATATCGCCCTCGGGCGGAGCCTGTTTGGTCATCGGCGTGTTGACGTGTCCAGGGCAGACCGCATTGATCCGCACGCCCATGGGCGCATATTCGGCCGCCAGCGCGGTCGTCATGCCGACCACCGCATGCTTCGAGGCGCAATATGCGGCGGTGTAGATCATACCGCGCAGGCCCGAGGTCGAACCGATATTGACGATGTTGCCCTTTGACTCGACCAGATGCGGCAGCGCAGCCTGGCTCAGCACGAAGACGCTGGTGGTGTTGATCCGCAGGATCTTCTCGAAATCCTCGACGGCAAAAGTCGCGGTCGGAGCCCACTTGAGCATCCCGGCAACGTTGCACAACACGTCAAGGCCGCCCTCGGCAGCCGTGGCCACCAGCGCGCGGCAGGAGGCGTGGTCCTCGGCATCGTAGACAACGGGCGTGGCCGCAGCGCCAATCAGCGCGGCTGTCTCGGCCAGTCCTGCCGCATTGACGTCCCCGATGATCACCTGCGCGCCCTCGCTGGCAAACAGCACCGCGGTCGCCCGGCCAATCCCCGATGCGGCGCCCGTTACCAGCACTCGCTTGCCTGCAAACCGCATTGCCTGTCTCCTTATCCGAAATTCTCGGGTGCATCGCCCATCACAGCAACGGTCGGCCGCCCTTCCCCGTCCACACTATGGATCAGGCACGAAAGGCGGCGCGAACGAGTCTCAGCGATCCACCAGCGCCCGTCCTGCTTCACGTAAACGTCGTCATACTCCACACCCATCTGGGTGAGCATCCGGCTGGCCAGATTGATGTTGTGGAACAGTAGTGACCATTGCCCGGTGGCGCGGTCATCGCCTTCGAAGGCAATGACCCCGTTGGCTCCATGGTGAATGTCGAAGATCCCTGGTGCACAGCCCATCTCGGCATAGACCGCCACGAACGCCTCGCGATCAGCAAAGGCAGGGAAGCCGTCATAGGCAATGACGGCCCCCACCGGCAGCAGGCAGTCGCGTACGGCCGCGGGATCCTTGGTGTCGCAGGCGCGCAGATAGCGAGCCTTGAGATCGCGGATCGCGCGGTCGTCCTCCAGCCGTTGCAGCCGCGCTTCGAGCGTCACCATCCCGGTCAGAACTTCATCCCCACGGTCACGCCGAAGGTACGCGGTTCGGGGAAATAGCCCAGCAGGATCCCGCCGAAGCCAGGGCCAAAATCGATGAAGTTGGCCGGATCGGCTTCCTTGGTCAGGTTGCGGACAAAGGCGGAGATATCGACCTTCACCCCGCCCAGCGGGATTTCGCCCACGCTGGCGCGCAGGTTGACGATGGTGCGCCCCTTCGACTGGCTCGATCCCGCGACCTGGTCGGACCGGGTGGGCATGACCAGCGGATAGGGAAAGGTATAGTACTTGGAGACATAGCTGAGATCGCCATAGAAGTTCAGCTTGCCCCAGTCGCCGCTCAGCGCTTCCCAATCGAAGCCCAGCGAGGCCGTGGTCTTGGGCGCGTGCGGGAAGGCGCGGTTGGCGGACACGTTCACCCCGCCATCGATGAAGCTCTTGTACTTGGGATCGAGGATCGCAAGCGAGCCGTTGATCGTCAGGCTGTCGACCGGGCGCAGCACGGTTTCGAACTCAAGCCCCTGAATCCGCGCGCCGGCGGCATTGCGGATCACGGATGCGGCCCCGGTGGTCGCCGTGAAGACCGACAGCTGCATGTCCTTGTGTTCGCTGCGGAAAGCCGCGACATTGAAGATCACCCGGCCATCGGCCAGCTTGGTCTTCACGCCCACTTCATAGCTATCCACCTGTTCGGGCCGATAGGGATTGCACAGTTCGGTTGCCCCGCTCGGGCAGGCCGCAGTCGGCGCGGCGAAGACGTTGGTTTCACCGTTGAAGCCGCCCGATTTGAAGCCCTGGGCAAAGCGGGCATAGAGATTGATGTTGTCGCTCGCTTCCCAGGCCAGCGTCACGGCGGGCGAGAAGTTGTTGTACTTCGCGTCCGGGATCACGCCATAGGCCAGGTTCGCCACCACCAGCGGCGCCAAGATGCCGTTCCCGACATCCCGATTGACCCGGAAGAAGCGGCGCACGTCCTTCTTTTCGTGCGTGTAACGGCCGCCCAGCGTTACCTTCAGCGCGTCGGTCAGCTTGTAATCGAGCTGGGCATAGATCGCGAGCGCCTCGGTGTTGGAGCCATAGTCCGATTGCAGGTCCACGCCGCCGCCGAAATAGGTCTGCGGGTTCAGCGTTTCGGCCTTTTCGTCGAAATAGAACCCGCCGAGCACGTAATTGAGGCGGCCATCGGCCAGTTCGCCGGTCAGCTGCAGTTCCTGGCTGAAGGCATGATAATCGGTGATGCGCTGGGTGAAGGCCACCGGCAGTGGCGAGCCGTCAAGGTCAAGCCCGTCGGCCCAGTCCAGATCGCGATAGGCCGTGATCGACTTCAGCGTGGCGCTGCCCAGTTCGGCAGTCAGTGTCAGGGCATGGCCATAGGAGCGCGAGCGTTCATAGGCCGGGGCATCGATGGCTGCCGTCGTCACCCGGTTGGCGTTAGTGTAGCGATTGAGCGGGAAGAACGCCCCGGCGAAGGGATAGCTGGGCGAAGCCGGATCGAAGATGTCGCGCGGATCGCCATTGCGGTTGACGCGCAGCAGCTGCGAGAACGGCGGGTCCTGGCTCGCCTTGCTATAGTCATAGGTGTAATCGGCGGTGATGCTGTCGGACAGCTGCGCGCGCAGCTGGACCATGAAGCTGCCGGAATCGATCGAGTCGGTGCGGTCTGCGCCCGATGGTGAATTGGGCACCAGGTCGATCAGGCCATCGCGCTTGCGATACTGGCCCGAAACCTTGACCGAGAACGGCCCGAACTTGGGCAGATCAAGCACGCCGCGCAGCTTCACCTCGTTGAAGCTGCCATAGGTGGCGTCAAAAGCCCCGCCCAGTTCGCCGCTGGGCTTCTTGGTGACAAGGTTGACCGCGCCGGCCAGGGCATTGCGGCCATAGAGCGTGCCCTGCGGACCGCGCAGCAACTCCACCCGCTCCAGATCGGCAACATCGAAGATCGAACCCTGGGCCTTGGCGATGTAGACGCCGTCCAGGTACAGCCCGACCGCCGGTTCCCAAGTGATCGCGGGATTGATGGTCACCGAACCGCGGATTGAGATCTGCGAGATCGTCTTCGAAGCGGGCGCCCGCTCGATCTTCACGTTGGGGGCGATGGTGCCCAGCTTGTCGATAGAATCGACCCCGCGGCTTTCCAGGTACTCGCTGCCCACCGCCGAAATCGCGATCGGCACGTCCTGCAGGTTTTCCGAGCGCTTCTGGGCGGTAACGACGATATCGCCGATGCCATCATCGGGTGCCTGCGCGGCATCCTGGGCCAGAGCGGGGGCTGC
>Ga0315902_10012928_pt1 | contig 10834 bp, 5 predicted proteins | sample LakEriMetagenome_9_FD_203523 | JGI IMG/M metagenome (GOLD analysis project Ga0315902, IMG submission 203523) | Freshwater fungal communities from buoy surface, Lake Erie, Ohio, United States - Buoy 12 MA117 | ecosystem: Environmental > Aquatic > Freshwater > Lake > Lake biofilm | place: USA...
ATTAATGCAGAATACTATATTAACAAATGATATAGAAATATTACGCACAATATATGTATTATTTCCAGATATAGAGCAGGCTAATAATATCTATAAAATATTTTATTTAGCATGTCAAGTAGGTAATGTAGATATATTTCGCCAACTAATAATTATATATCCAGATGTTGATTTTACATTAGATAATTATAGGATGTTTAATATAGCAGTGAAACATAATAATCTAGAGTTAGCAATATTATTACATGACTTAGTACCTAATACACCCATAATAGAACCACATTATATTTATTGTATTTCTAACAAAAATATAGATATGTTTTATACTTTATACAAATGGGCGAAACCATTTAGCTACCTAAAACTATTTTTTATGAGTTGTCTAAACAATAATTTGGTGGTTAGTAATTTTCTCCTGAAAAATAATAGTGGAATAGTAAAACAGGATAGTATTTTTGATGAGCTTTTTCTGGATGTTTGTAAAAAAGGCTACTACGAAATGGTTATTTTTTTGTTGCCATTAACAAAAAATCCAGATTATATTACTATTTTTAGAAAAGTAGCATCACGTGGACATTTAGATATTTTAAAACTAGTCACAGATTGTATAGTAGATAAAGAACTTTTAGATTTTGAACAATCTTTTATAAAATGTTGTGAACGTGGTCATGTAGATATTATAAAATATCTATCAAAGTGGCCAGTGGATAAGACGGTAGGATTTAGCAAGAGTTTTATTCATGGACATGTAAAAATATTAGAATACTTATATAAAAGTGATAATACTCTAATAAATACTATAAACGAACACCATCTTATATTAGCATGTAATAATAATAGTGCCAAGTCATTTATTTTTCTATCTAACTACAAAAATGATATAGCTATACCAGATGAATGTTTATGTTTGGCATTACAGAGTAATAATTATTGTTTGGTGGAATATCTCATACTAAATGGATTTTGTGTTGATGATATTACATATTGTATAGCAATTAAAAATGCTAATTTAGATATAATAAGCTTAATAGATACGTATTTTGAGTTGGAATATATACCCAAATTCTTAACAGACACATTATTAACTCACAATGCGCAATTATTTAAATATATGTTAGATAAGTATACTATTGTAGATGGTATAGTTAACATTGCTACTTATAATAGTCTAATTAATATAATTTTTGCTGAAAAAATAGTAGAATCTTGCTATGTATTGTTAGAACATTTGGATAATAAAAATATTAAGCTGGATCTGAACCGTTTTTTAGATACAGCAATAGCACAGCGTAGTGCTGAACTATTGAGTGTATTACTTGAACATGGATATCCTATATCAGATATACAATTCAATAATATAGTAAATATGGGTGATCAATATTTATTAGAGGTAGCTATTAATACTAATGTAAATTTAAAATTAAATAGTTCTGCGTTACTTAATACCATAGTACATAATAATGATGAAATACTTAAGATACTAAAAAGCACTGGTATGCTACCACCATATGATATATATGAATCAGGATTAGTAGTTTTTGATAATAAATTTGTCAAAGTTAGGGATGCTAATATATATTCTATATTGTATAATGCTGAAAATTTGCGTATAAATTATAGTGTCATAGATTTACCAAATGAAAAATGTATAATTTGTTATGAACCACTGATAAATAATAGTATAAAAACATCATGTGGCCATATGTATCATAAAGACTGTATATTAAAATGGTTGGTCACAAATTTTAATTGTCCATATTGTAGACAAATTTTATATTTATAAATAGGCATATGCCAGCTAAATATTATACATCACTTGGTAATATTTTATTTGTGCATTGATTTATACAATATTTGTAAAGATAAATACATATTTGTAGAACGCTAAGTTGTATCAATACATGACCTATTAATGGATCTACACTACTACTGTCTAGATAGCAATATCTAGTATGTATATCAATATATCCATTATATATTATGTACATAGTTATATTAATTGGGCGAACATAATCGTTATATCTAGCTAAAGTACATGATATATTGTGAACTAAATCATATGCTGTATAATATCCATCATAACATATATATTTTTGCCATGTTATACAGTTATTTACACATGAACTATAGCATTTTTGGTTACATACTTGTTTACATGAGTAATCTTCCTCTATACATTTAGAACAATTTTTAGAATAACTTGTGTGGGTGTTTGGAAAAAAACTAGAAAGTTGTCTATTACCTAAACAAAATGGCTGAAATGTTCGGTGACATGACAAACACAAAAAAATAATACCACCACCTAGCGTAATTAAAAAAATAGCACATTTAACAAATGGTATATATGATGTTGGTTTTTCCGTAATACTATGAGGAGCATATCTATTTATATTTCTATTCATATTATTATATAAAATATTCTTCTTTCTTAACTTCTTTGTTCTTAATACACGTTTTATATACAAGTCCATTTTTGTTAACTAAGACACTATAAAACATCCAGTTACTATTAGAGACACTGCGGACAGATTTAAAATTGTTGGCTTTTGGTAACTAACATTTTAACTTAGGCCTTTACAAATTTCTCAGTTGATTTTTTATATTTACATTTTAAGACCATAAAGAAATATTTACTTTTTATTTTATGGTCTCATTTTACATATCACAAAAACCAACTGAGAAATTTGTAAAGCCTTATTTTAACTCACAAAAATGGATTGGCATATATATATATATATATACATATATTCAAACTTGCACAAATTTTGATTTAATAAATTTTTATGAACATACCACCATAATTAACATATAAAGTTGTACAAAAATATTATTTAATATATAATGGATAATACTATTATTAATTTAGATAATTATTTATCAGTAGATACAAATAAGTTAACATGTGTTAAAATAGATAGTGGTATGACAGCTAAGGCATTAATCACATTTTTTGGTAATAAATTACCTAACCTAACTAAGTTAAATTGCTATAATTGCATAGAGTTACAGAACTTGCCAGCATTACCTAATCTAAAGATACTAAACTGTTGTGATTGTATCATGTTAACGGTTATACCAGTATTACCTAAACTAACCGAACTAAATTGTGATGGCTGTACTAATTTAATAAAAATACCAGCATTGCCTAACCTTACTTATTTAGAGTGTAATAGCTGTGTAAAGTTAACTAGTATACCAGAGTGTCCTAATCTTACTAGTTTAGAATGTAAAAAGTGTATTGGATTAACTAGTATATCAGAGTGTCCTAACCTAAATTACGTAGAGTGTAGTGGATGTACCGGGTTAACTAGTATACCAGAGTGTAATAATCTTGCGCATTTAGAATGTAATAGCTGTACTCGGTTGACTAATATAAGTGGGTGTGTTAATCTAAGTTATTTAGAGTGTAACGGATGTACCAGGTTAACTATATTACGCGAACTACCCAACCTAGAGACAATATTCTGTTGTGACTGTACCATGTTAACGTCTATATCAAAGTTGCCTAAATTAACAGAACTATTCTGTAATGAGTGTACCACGTTAACCCGCATAACTAATATACCTTGTTTAATTGAACTAAATTGTTATAAATGTACCCAGTTAAAGTCTATATTAGAGTGTCCTAACATTATTGACTTGGATTGTACTGATTGTACTGAGCTAACGAGCTTACCCAAGTTATCTAACCTAAAAAAACTAAGATGTAGTGGGTGTATATGTTTAACTAGCATACCAGACTGTCCTAACCTAACAAATTTATCATGTAAAGGGTGTGTACATCTAACTGTTATACCAGTATGTCCTGTTTTAGTTAATCTAGACTGTAGTAATTGTGTGCGTTTAGAATTTATACCAACATTGCCAAACCTAGATAGTGTTAGTTGTGGTGAGTGTGTTAGATTAACTAGAATACCAGAGTTACCTAAGTTAACATCACTATATTGTGATAAGTGCGTCCAGTTAAACATTATAGAAAATTTACCTAATCTAACTAAACTAGATTGTAGTGGGTGTACTAATTTAACAACTATACCAATATTACCCAATCTAAAATTGATCAGATATAGTTCAGAAACAGTCAATATATATACTATTCCTTTAAGATTTTTAAATAATCTGGATGAAGACACACTGACTAAAGCACTAGAATATAATCCCAGCAATATTAATAGTGTGTTCAATACGAATATTGTGTCGCATACTACTATTAATAGTATGTTAGAGTTACTAGCAGAATATATAGAGTATGCTGATAGCAATACTGCGAAAGAATTAGAAACTCTGTGTTATAATAATGAAATAATCTTACCTACTTTAGTAAAACCGACTAGACACTACAGTATAACCTCACTAATAGATTATACACAGTAAGATCATAAATATAATTAAGAATAAGTAAGTTCACTACCACTAAAAATAGAATTTTTAAGATAGGTGAGCTATTAGCGAGGTTATACTGTAGAAAGTTTGTTGGTGACAAAAATATGGTTACAAAATAATATTTAATACATTCTTTAGAATTTAGTAAATTATCAAATTTGCGGTGAATGGAGTAGCCTATAAACGGGCATAATATACCCAAGACTTACTAAACATATCTTTATAGAATAGTTTTACCACACAGATAAAAAATTGATCTTACAAGTTAAATATATATAATAGTAATTAATAGGAAATTTAACATATAATATTTAACATATAATGTCATCTGTTGTTATTAATTTAGATAATTATTTATCAGTAGAAACTAACAAATTAACCAGTGTTACAATAGATAGTAGTATGAAGGAGGAAACACTAAGAATATTCTTAGACAGAGACTTATCTAACCTAACCACCCTATGTTGTGACTGTTGTGTCTGGTTAACTAGTATACCAGATCTACCTAACTTAACAGAGTTACGCTGTAACAGGTGTACCGGGTTAACTAGCATACCTGAGCTACCTAACTTAACTAATCTAGTATGTTCTGGTTGTACTATGTTAGATACAATACCAGTGTTTCCTAACCTAACTAGGTTGAAATGTAATGACTGTGTTAAATTAACAGTGCTACCAGAATTACATAATCTAACTAGTCTAACATGTACTAATTGTGATAAGTTGGATAAAATATCAGAATTACCTAATCTAACTAATCTAATATGTGATGGCTGTAGTAGTCTAATAAACTTACCACCATTGCTAAGTTTAAAGTCTATATATTATAGTAATGACACTATTAATATATATACTATTCCATTGTGGTTATTTAATCCTATAACAACAGATGTATTAATAAAAACACTGGAATACAATCCACAGAATATTAATAGTATTTTTAATCATTATTATACTAGTGCTAGTATTATAAATAACAATTTAGACATACTATTACAATACATAGATTATGCGGATAGTGATACTTATGATAAATTAGTAAGACTATGTATTGATAGTAATACAATATTACCTATATTAGTAAAGCCTACAACACGTAAAAAAAAAATGTTGTAAATAGTACTCTCGTTGTCACATTAAGTACATTAAAATTGATAAGTTTATGATAATTTATATCATAATTACTAAAAAGAAAATTACATTAGTGTAAATGACATACATTAGTTTACATAATTATTTGACAATAGATACTAATATTTTAACTAATGCACAAATTGTAGCCCATATGACAGCTGACAAGCTAGAGGAGTTTTTTAAAAGAGATCTGGTTAATTTAACAAAACTTGACTGTTCTGATTGTATAGAGTTAACTGAGTTACCAGTATTGCCTAGTCTGACCGAATTAAACTGTATAGGGTGTACAAATTTAAAGGAGATACCAGCATTGCCTAATCTAGAAAAACTATATTGCAGTAAGTGTACAAAGTTAACCAGTATACCAAAAATGTCTAAATTGAGTATATTAAAGTGTATTGGATGTCACAATTTAATATACATATCAGAGTTGCCAAGTCTAACAGAACTAAATTGCAAAAGATGTCACTATTTAAAACACATACCAATGTCTATTAATCTATCTAAATTATGTTGTGGAGAATGTACGGGACTAACTCAAATACCAGTATTACCTAACCTAATTACACTAGACTGTAGCGAGTGTACAGGACTAACTCAAATACCAGTATTACCTAACCTAATTACACTAGACTGTAGCGAGTGTACAGGACTAACTCAAATACCAGTGTTACCTACACTAATTGAGTTGATGTGTTGGGAGTGTGTAAAGTTAACAGAAATATCAGTGTTACCTAAGCTACAGATGCTACAATGTAGCAAGTGTAGAGATCTATCACAGATACCAGTATTACCCAACCTAATTAAACTAAATTGTAGTGAGTGTAAAGGACTAACACAAATACCAGATTTACCTAACTTAAATGAGTTATTAATCAGTGAGTGTACAGAAATAACACAAATACCAATGTTGCCTAATCTAGTTAGGTTATATTGTGAAAAATGTCCAGGATTAAAGACCATACCACTTTTGCCTAACCTACAGTTGCTACATTGTAGTGAGTGTATTGCGTTAACAGAAATACCAGTTTTACCTAAGCTGACTTCTCTAGATTGCAAAAACTGTATAATACAAATACCAGTATTACCCAATCTACATTTTCTAAACTGTGGATATTGTGAAGAACTAACACAAATACCTATGTTATTAACCCTAACTGATTTATATTGTTATAGGTGTATTAAATTAGAGTACATACCACCATTACCTAACCTAAAAACGCTTTTCTGTATAGAATGTACTATGTTAACTAGTATACCTATATTACCAAATCTAATAGAATTGAACTGTAAAAAGTGTAGCATGTTAAATAGTATATCAGTATTACCTAACTTGCTAAATCTAACATGCGACTTGTGTAGTAGCTTAGAAATGATACCACAATTACCTAATCTACACATACTAGAATGCCATGATTGTATGGTATTGAGTGAAATACCGGTACTACCAAAGTTAGATACTGTTAAATATAGTAAAGATATAGTAAAGAGTTATAGTGTTCCATTGAGGTTTTTAAATCATGTAGACTGTGATACATTAACTAAAGCACTTGAATACAATCCATATAATATTAATGACGTTTTTAGTAATAAACATATATCAGATACTACTATACATGATACCTTAAGTGTTCTTGTACAATATCTGGAGTATGCTAACAGTGGTACTCGTATAAAACTAGAAAGTTTATCAGTTGAAAATGAGATTAGTTTGCCAATATTGGTAAAACCTGCTGATCGATAGTTTATAGTATATTTTTTTGTATGATAATAATGGTCAATATGTAGTCGCCGGCTAAAATGGTCCCAATTGGGACCATTTATTTATGGTCAGCAACGAGACCACCTATAAAAAATTTGTAAATCACCTATTACCACATCGAAAATAATTGGTCCCAATTGGGACCAATCTGGAGTTTACTTATTAAAAAAAACATCAACAGTTATGTGTACAACTATCATAATTAGTGACAAAAATAATGGGATTTTTATTATTTTGGAAATTATCTGAAGTTTTATAACAGTAACTACACCATTAAAAAGCGAAATCTCTTTTTATTTTATTCATACCATAAAAAGAGATTTTTGGTGAACATAAGTATTAAAAATATTTAGAAATTTATCCTACACTCTAATATACAATGAATCCTGTGAAACCACATTTTTAACCACTAAATTCTCTAATTGGTGAAGTAGGTCCAACATTTCAACATTATTAAAATACGTAGCTACATTCCGCCATTCTTCTATAAGATTTACTAGTTTAAGAATACCACGAGTTAGGTTACCCTCCATAATATCATATTTACCTATAATATCACCTATTTTCATATCATCATTAACCCAATCCTCAACAATATTAAACCATGTAGTATTTATATCCCAATAGGTATGTTCTAATGCCAATCCCATATTATCAGCCAGTTCTGAATAATAAGTTGAGCGACCATTTATATATTTAATAGTATCTGTTGCCATAGTGGTACCCTGTACTCTGTCATCACTAATAAATAGGCTTAAATATTTTAATATGTCCACATTATTATAGTTTTCAATATTTTTAGAAATATAATTGTATAGATCCATACTTAATATACAATGTCCTTCATTTATTTCAGTGCTGGCAACTCCCATTGGTGTTAAGTTTTCATTTGTGAGAGTTGTTAAGTCCTCTGGTAAATTTTGTAGATAGCCTATTTTTTCTAAGAAATTGGCGTAATTTTCCAAAAATTTGTTGAGATTACCGAATTCTCCCAACTCTTGTGTATAGTATTCTAAATCACTCTCTAATCTAAGTTTTTCACCATATTTAGAATATAGGTCCTCCCACCGTTTACCTATATTTGTATTTTTCCATTGTTCTATTTTTCGTTGTATATCTTTTTTGGATACTATATCTTTAGCTAATTTTAAACTAGTTTCTAGTGTATGTCTTTGCTCTAAAATCTGTATTTCTCTATCTGAAAATGTAATATTAGAAATACTGGTTTTTAAATTTGCCAGTTTTTCAGTGAGACTATCCTTATATTGAAGTTGCTCCAGATACCAAAAACTATTTGTAACTATATCAGACCATTTATAAATATTAGAGTTAAGACTTTTGAGTATAAATTGAAATCCAAACTCCATTTTACTTTCCAGTGGAGATTTACGACCACACATCATAGTTTTGATCTTGTCCTCACTCTCTGGGTGTCTCATAGGACAATAGATAACATATCCACGAGTATCCTTACCACGTCTGCCAGCTCTTCCAGCCATTTGTAAGAATTCATCTGTTAGTAACATACGATTAGATCCATCACCATCTGGTTTGTTAAACTCTAAAAATACTACTGTTTTGGTTGGCATATTTAACCCCACACTAAATGTTTCAGTTGCGAATAGTACTTTTACAAATCCCTTGCTAAAAATAATCTCCACGGTTTCTTTTAAAATAGGTACCAATCCACTATGATGAAATGCCACACCTTTTTTAAGAACATCCAACAGTAGATAATATTGTGGTAGGTGTCGCAACTGTTCAAAATAGTGGTGGGTATAAAATTTAAATATATGTTCTATTTCAGCACTTTCCTTGCCTGTTATAAGACTATCCTGAATACTTTTACTATATAATTCACAATTTCTACGTGAAAATGTAAAGCAAATTGCTGGACACAAACCACAATACTTAAGATATTCTACTAAATTATTAAGTCTATTACGTCCTGAAAAAGTTTTATCTGCTATGCGTTTATATTCATCACTATCAGTGGGCAGTGTATAATCTATCATCTTATTATGTTCACGCACCCAATTAGAATATACTTTAGCACCTTTATAATCTCCAGTGTTATTCATAATTTCTATTAGAGCCCCATCACACAATTTGGGATTGGCTAAGTCAGCATAAGGTGTGGGTTTGAATAAGTAATATGTTAGTGGGACAACTCTAACCGTATTAGACATCATATATAGGTCTGTTTCGCGAATACGTGCCAACCATTTCCCCAAGATTTCTGGATTATCAATCGTGGCACTCAATAATACAAGTCTAATTTCTTTTGGCAACATAATAAGTGTCTCCTCCCATACATGTCCTCTATCTCGGTTATTAATATAGTGGACTTCGTCCATAATAACATAACCAACATCCTGAAGACTAAGAGTACTAGTAATACCTAAATCTTTAGTATAACTCTTGGTTTTGTATAGGAGATTACATAAGATTTCAGCAGTCATAATTAGTATTTGAGCATCTGGGTTAAATTTGATATCACCAGTTAAAATACCTACATTCTCCGCACCATATATGTCTTTAAACTCCTTATATTTTTGGTTACTAAGTGCTTTTATGGGACTGGTGAAAATAACACGTTTGCCTATTTTCAAAGAATAGGCAATACAGTAATCAGCCAACAAAGTTTTACCAGATCCAGTCATAGCAAGACATAGGACATTATTGTTATTATTTATAGCTCGCACAGCGTGACGTTGAAAATTATCTAATGGATAAGGATATTGCTTTACTAGTTCACTATCATTCCAATTATCCAACTTAATAGTGTTTGTTATAAATAGAGACATTCTAAATATTAAAGATATTTATTAATAGGGTTGTGTATTTTCAAATTTTTTATAACATACAGATATCAATTTTACTATTTTATTGGCTAATGAAAACTGGGTATTGTTCAAATTATTATTTTAGTAGGTGATCGCAAAATAAATATAAGACTTAGTGTTTTTATAAATTTCTCAGTTTAGTTTTTAGGGATAGTAGATTAACACCATAAAATAAATGGTAGATATTATTTTGTGATGGTAAAATGTAAATACAAGTCTATTTTTGTGATCTAAAACGTCCATGACCATAAATGGATTATTTTTTATGTATCCTATTACCTGATTACTGTAACCGGACGTTTTTACTGTCGTAGCTCACAAAAACAGACTTGTATTAAAAATGGACTGAGAAATTTGTAAAGGCCTAACAAAAAACTATAGACTTTTCTATTTTTTACTAGCAGATTTAACCAACAATTCTTTATTTCCACTAATCCATCTATGAACTACTTCTATTTCATAATCTATTATATTACTATCACTGATAACATCAGACATGTCAGCGCGTTTAATATTATATTCACTAACAATTGTATCACTTAATATCTTCAGTAAATATAGATTAATATCATCCTTTTCATTTATGGCTTCTAGCACCCTTCTAAATAAATTACCATAGCGAACCATAAGTAAATCATAAAGATGCTGTCTTTTTTCAGCTGTAAAAACTAAAGTACTTTCATCTAAAGTGTTATCATCCTCATAATAT
>Ga0315902_10012929_pt1 | contig 10833 bp, 7 predicted proteins | sample LakEriMetagenome_9_FD_203523 | JGI IMG/M metagenome (GOLD analysis project Ga0315902, IMG submission 203523) | Freshwater fungal communities from buoy surface, Lake Erie, Ohio, United States - Buoy 12 MA117 | ecosystem: Environmental > Aquatic > Freshwater > Lake > Lake biofilm | place: USA...
TCCCATGCAGATCCGATGCCAACCGCTACGCCGCCGGCCCGAAACCAGTCGAAACGCGTTTTTTCAGGCGTTTCGTCCCTCCCTCGCCACCTGAACCGGCATCGCCGTGTCGACGCGGGGCGACACGGCGGCGACACCACGTCGACAGGATGCACCGTGGCGACCGGGGCGACTCAAGATCGCTCCACCACTCGCACGAATAGCCAAGGGCGGCATGCCCGCGGGGAGCGGTATACTCCGCGTGTGACGATTGTGCCGGTGGGGCAGGCCGCGATCGCCCCGGGCGGCCAGGACCACCATGACATACGCACTGCTCGGCCTGATCGCCCTCGTGCTGCTCACGGGCCTCGTCGCCTTCGGCGTCGGCCACCAGCGGTGGAGTTGGGGCACGCTGATCGCGGCGATCCTCGTGCTCCTCACGGCCACGGGCTATCTCTACCTCGCCTCGCGGTTCGCCGCATACGAGTCGAAGCAGGTGGAGGCGGTCGGAAGGAAGCAGATCGAACTCGCCAAGGTCCGCGACGCTCTCATGCCCGACCCGTCGAACGGCGGCAGGCTCAGGCCGATCGCCGGTGACGGCCCCGAATCCAAGTCGATCGCGGCGCTGACCGAGGAGCAGGAGCGGTGGCGGAGGGTCCTCGACCGAATAGACACCTGGCGGGATCGCTCCTGGACGAAGGCGTCGTTCGATCCGCCGAAGGCCGATGGCGAAACCGGGGAGATCCGGATACCGTTCGCGGCCGAAGCCCCGCGGCCCGCCGAGGGGGCCGATGTCGCGGCACCTGCGACACCTGCGGCGGCGCCCGACACGCCCCCCCTTGACCCAGGGGCCACGGTCTACGTGTTCGACGACACGGCAGCGCAGGAAGGCGGCCACTACCTCGGCGCATTCAGGGTGCAGTCGTCCACCGTCGATGCGGCGTCCGGCCAGTCAGTCCTTGCGATCCTGCAAACCGCGGCACGGGACGATTACGACAAGCGGGTGTGGGATCAGTCCTACGATTCGGTCACCGTGTACGAGTCCCTGCCGCCGGACCGCTGGACTGGCTTCTCCAAGCCCAGACAGGAGACGGAAGCCGGACAGGGGGTTCCCGACCCAGGACAACTCTCGCTCGACGAGATCGAGAAGATGCTCGACGAGCGCGACCGCCAACGAGCATCCCTCGACCAGGCGGAGCCGGAAAAAGCGACGATTGAGAAAGATGAGTGGGATCAGATTCGGAAACGCCTCGACGACGGAATCGAATTGGCAGGAAGGTACTGGGCCGTCGTGAAGTTCAAAGAGGCAACCACCGTGGCCGGGGCGGGCGAAGACGAGCAGGCCCCGCTGACCTTCGAGCCCGACGCGGTGGCCGAGTTCGACCTTCAGACCGCCTCTGCCCTCGCGGACGGCGGCAAAGCCACCATCGAAGAGGTGTACCGTCGACGCACGCTCAGCGACGCGGGCACCCAGATCCACGGGTCGAGCATTTCCAGGCCGTCCGGAGCGGACAACACGCTGATCGTGGATGGCGTGGCCGCCTTGGCCGCGGTTCTGAAACGGGAAATCGGCTCGCTCGAGGCCTCCGCAAAGCGACTCGAAGAGTCGAAAGCAGACATCGACGCGGAGATGAAAGCCACGAATGCCCGCGGCGATAGGCTCGCCGCCGACAAGAAGTCGTGGGATCGCGATGCTGCGGAAGCCACTCGCATGGCCGATTCGTTCGCGAAAGCAGTAGCGGAATCCCGCGGGCAGTTGGCGGCCACCGAGCAGGCCATTCTCGCCCTGGGCGCCGAACTGCGGACGTCGGTCGGCCGGCTCGTGGAGCGGATCGACGCCGTGGCGCCCGCCCCTGGCCGGCCGCCGGCGGCGGGCACGCCTTAGGCGTTTTCCGCGGCATCGACGGCGGTGGTCACAGTCGGCTACATTCTCGGTCTGGCCAGTTCCGGGCCGGAAAAGCCCCGCAGGATGTTCCCCGCCATGACCACCGCAGCCCGCGCCGGGCACACCAACACCCACCGCCTCCGCAAGGCGGTCCACCACAATAAGTTCGCCAGCAAGCGGGGCATGCTGGAGCGCATGTTCACGCTCTGGTTCCGCGGGTTCGTCTACAACCAGATCTGGGAGGATCCGCGTGTCGACGCCCAGGCGCTGCGGATGGGGCCGGACTCGAGCATCCTGACGATCTCCAGCGGTGGCTGCAACGTCCTCAACTACCTGATTCACCGCCCGAAGCGGATCGTGGCGATCGACCTCAACGCCAACCACATGGCGCTGACGCGGCTCAAGCTCAAGGCACTGGAGCGGCTGCCCGACTACGAAACGTTCTACAAGTTCTTCGGTTACGGGCGGCATCCCGACAACGTCGCCAACTACAACCGCTACCTCCGTGACGCCCTCGACCCTGACACCCGCGCCTTCTGGGAAACGACCGACTGGCCGGGCAAGGCGGTTGGCCCCAAGCGGATCAACTATTTCAAGACCGGCTTCTACGAGAAGGCGAAACTCGGCCAGTTCTTTCGCGTGATACACGGCCTGGCCCGCCGCATGGGCCGCGACCCCGGCCACCTGCTCACCGCGAAGACGATCGCCGAGCAGGAACGAATCTTTGACGAGCAGTATTCCTCGCTGTTCGACAATCGCATCGTGCGTTGGATGGGCCGGCAGCCGGTCGCCGTCTACAGCCTCGGCATCCCGCCGAGCCAGCATGCCGCCATGCTGGAGGAGCACGACGGCGACGGCAGCCGACTCTTCGACATGTACAAGCAGCGGCTGCGGCGGCTCGCGTGCGGCTTCCCGCTCGACGACAACTACTTCGCCTGGCAGGCCTTCGGCCGCCGCTACGACCACGAGCACCGCAAGGCGCTTCCCGACTACCTCAAGCGGGAGAACTACGAGACGATCAAGTCGGCGGTCGGATGCGTGGAGACGCACATCGTGTCACTCGCCGACCAGATTCGTCACGAGAAGCCGGGCAGCCTCAACTCCTTCATCCTCCTCGACAGCCAGGACTGGATGCCACCGGCCGTGATCGACGAGCTCTGGACGGAAATCTCGAAGGTGGGCGCGCCAGGGACCCGGGTGATCTTCCGCACGGCGGGCGAACTCTCGCCCATCGAGAAGGCGCTCTCGTCCGCCACGATGGCCCGCTTCCGATCCCACGCCGCCGAGGCCCGGGCCCTGAGCGCCCAGGATCGGTCTGCGATCTATGGCATGTTCCACCTCTACGAGCTCGTGGAACCGGCAGCGTCATGACGGAGCCCGTGGCCGCCGATCAGGCCGTGGCGATGGACCGGATGTACCGGCTCACGCGGCACGTGTACGACGTGACGCGGGCCTACTACCTCCTCGGCCGCGACCGGATGCTGGCCAAGGTGGCCACCAACCCCAGCACGGCTACGCTCGAGGTGGGCTGCGGCACGGCCCGCAACCTGATCAAGCTCGCTCGACGCCCCGAGCCCGGCTTGCTCTGCGGCCTCGATGCCTCTCAGGAGATGCTCGACACGGCGGAGGCAAGCATCGCCCGCGCCGGCGTGCCCGCGGCGGGCCACGAGCGGATCCGACTCCGACAGGGGCTTGCGGAAGCGCTCGACGCGAAGACGATGTTCGGCCGCGACGAGCCCTTCGACACGATCTTCTTCTCGTACTGCCTCTCGATGGTCCCCACCTGGCCCGGGGCGATCGAGGCGGCCATGGCCAACCTGAAGACGGGCGGCCACCTTGTGATCGTGGACTTCTGGGACCAGAAGGACCTTCCGGGAGTCTTCGCCGCCGGCCTCAAGAAGTGGCTGTCGATGTTCCACGTGCACTACCGCCCGGAGGTGCACGACGCCCTCGCGGCGCTGGGCACGTCGGGCCGAGCCGAAGTGGCATTCGAATCGGTGGCGAAGCGGTATGCCTACATCGCTTCGCTCAGGAAGCGCTGACACCGGTCCACGCAGAAGGGCTCCGTGGCGGTGCCGTGCATTCCGTAGGTGCAGGTTGGCAACCTGCACCTGAAGCGGAGCCGGCCGGAAACCATCCGCCGGGTGCCACCCTGCGGCCACGATTCCGAGGACCTCCCGCCGACAATCTGCGTACACCTGCGGCACGCCCGGATGCCGTTTACGGGAACAGGAACACCAGGCCTGTGACGGTGGCGGCCTCGACGGCCATGCCGCGGAGGCTGATCGGAATCGCCGGGACGGTCCACGGCGCACAGTCGCCGGGGCGGTAATACCCGAGCGGATAGACGCACTCCCACGGCAGTTCCACGCCCATCTTGTAGGGAAGCACGGGCAGCGTGGTGAAGAAGTGGGCAGCCGAGAAGAAGGGATCGGCCAGCGGGCCGTGCGAGTGGCCATACCGCTCCAGCTGCCAATCCTCGAAGTAGAGCGGCTTGTGGCAGTAGCCGGCAGCCTTCCAGGTGAACATCGTCGTGGCGAACCGCCGCGGCTCGAACGTCTCACCCTCGAGCCGGCACTCGCAGGGATAGTCGTTGCCGGGCCGGCCGCCGACGCGGATGTCGAGATCGATCCCCGCGAGACGGTCGTCGCGAAGCCGCTGGAGCGCCTCGCGGCAGTCGCGGCTCTCTTCAACGCACGGCTGCTTTCGGGCTGTCTCGCCGCCGGCTTCGTCCGCGACCAGGTCGATCGCTGGTTCCTCCGCAGCCGCGGGCTCCCCGTCCACTGCTGGCTCCGGCACGATCGCCGGCGCAGCCTCATCGACCTCCGGAATCAGCGCGGGCTCGACCGAGCCCGATGCAACGTCCTCGTCGGTGCCGGAATCGGCGATCACCGGCGACAGCGTGCAGAACAGGGCCTCGGGTGTTCGGAGAAACGTCCGCCACTCCTCGGCCATCACGGCCGCGCTGCAGAGCAGGGCGATCGCCAGCCCCGCAGCCGCCTCACTCCGGCTTCGCGTGCTCCGCGGTGTAGTTCGGGGCTTCCTGGGTGATGACGATGTCATGGGGATGGCTCTCGCGGACGCTGGCGGCGGTCACTTGGATAAATTTCGCCTCGGTCCGGAGTTCGTCGATGGTCCGCGTGCCGCAGTAGCCCATCCCGGCCCGGAGGCCGCCGACGAGCTGGTAGACGAACACGCTCATGGGCCCCTTGAAGGGCACCCGACCCTCGACTCCCTCCGGCACGAGTTTGTCACTGCCCCGGCCCGTCACCTTCTGGCGGTAGCGCTCGCTCGACCCGTGAACCATCGCCCCCAGCGATCCCATCCCGCGGTAGGCCTTGAACGTCCGCCCCTGATAGAGGACGGTCTGCCCCGGACTTTCCGCCGTGCCTGCCAGCAGCCCGCCGATCATGCAGCAGTGGGCTCCCGCGGCGATCGCCTTGGTGATGTCTCCCGAGTAACGAATGCCTCCGTCGGCGATCACGGGCACGCCGGCGCCGGCCGCCTCCTGCGAAGCCTCCCAGACCGCCGTGATCTGGGGGACGCCCACACCGGAGATGACCCGCGTGGTACAGATCGACCCGGGACCGATCCCAACTTTGACTCCATCTGCGCCAGCCTTGATGAGATCCCGACAGCCTTCCCGGGTTGCCACGTTTCCCGCAACCACCTCGATCTCCCAGCGTTTCTTGATTGCCGCAACGGTCTCCAAAACGTTGGCCGAGTGCCCATGGGCGCTGTCGACCACCAGCATGTCGACCCCCTTGGCGATCATCGCCGCCGCCCGATCGAAGTCGAACACGCCCAGCGCCGCCCCGACCCGCAGCCGGCCCTGCCGGTCCTTGCAGGCGTTCGGGAAGCGTTTCATCATGTCGATGTCCTTGATGGTGATCAGGCCGGTGAGCAGCCCGCCACCGTCGACGAGGAGGAGCTTCTCCACCTTGTTGGCCATCAGGATCTTCTCGGCCTCGTCGAGCGACACCGTTCCGGTGGCGGTCACGAGGCCCGACTTGGTCATGATCTCCGCGATCGGCGTCTCCCCGCTCTCCAGAAAGCGGAGGTCACGGCGGGTGATGATGCCGACCAGACGCCTGCCGCCGTCCGTGATCGGTACGCCCGAGATGTTCTGCTGATCCATCACGTCGCGGGCCCTGGCGACGGTGGCCGAGGGGGGCAGCGTGACCGGATCCATGATGATCCCGTTGGCGCTCCGCTTGACCTTGTCCACCTCCTCGGCCTGCCGTTCGATCGAGAGGTTCTTGTGGATCACGCCCAGCCCGCCCTCCTGGGCCAGGGCGATCGCCATCTCGCTCTCCGTCACGGTGTCCATCGGGGAGGAGACGATCGGGATCTTGAGTTCGATCCCCCGGGTGAGCCGCGTGCTTGTGTCCACGTCCGAGGGAACCACCGCGGAATACCGGGGAACCAGCAGGACGTCGTCGAAAGTGATTCCGGTGGCGACGATTTTCCCGTCCATGAGGCCTCCCTGGCAGCGAATCGCGGGGCTGGAAAAGTCGCGGATTATGGGGCCGAAGTCTCCGAATCGGCAACGACAGACGGATGCCAAGCCTGTTTCCGCGGGCTGCGGCGGCGAACGCACGGCGCGAAAGCGTGTCCTAGGTTTGTGGTGCCCTTCGAAACCGGCGCCTGCCGGGGGCAGCCTCCGTCCCTTCCGGTTCATGCCATGCGTTTCGCCAACGACTCCGGTTCCACCCTTCCCGGCCCCGTCCTGCGAGCGATTCCCGCCCCCCAGGAGCAACCCGCCGCTCCCGACCGGGCGACGATGGATGCCCATCTGGCCCGCAACCGGTACGGCCGGTTCACGCTCACCGAGGCCGTCCGCCCCGGTTGGCAACTCGACGTGGTGCCCCAGGCCGGGTTCCGTCACGACGCCTATGTCGATCCGCGAACCGGCGCCCGGATGCCGGCGGTGATCGCCGCCGTCTCCAGCGAGGACCTGTTCGCCACGTTCCTCGACCTCCTCGAACCGCTCGGCGACGGCTGCGATGTGGTGCTCGAGTCATCGCACGACTCCGCCACCAGCCGCCGCGAACTCACCCGCGAGGGCGTGGAGCGGCTGGTGCTCGAAAGCATGCTCTGGGAATACGAGGACCTGCTCCTCAATGACGGCTGCACATCGATCGCCGTCATGCACCCGGAACTCTCGCTCGAAGTTCAGCTCGACGAGCACAAACTGCTCGTCGTCTACGCGCAGACCCGGCTCCCCTTCGAGCGGATTCTGAAGGACCGGGGGATCGAGCGGAACGATCGGATCCGGTTCATCTCGCAGGGCGAGCACCTCCACACCTCGCATGCCCGCCACACGCGGCAGTTCGAGGAACTTGCGGGCCGCCTCGGGGCCTGCTGAGCGCCGGACCGATGAGGCGAGACCGAGCAACGTAGTCGGCATCAGGAAGCCCAATCGCGTAAGCGATGGGGACGGCGTCCAGCGGGCCACGATCGTACCGCTCACGCGGTTACGCTTTCTGCTGCCCAAGCGAAATCAGGAAGCCCAATCGCGTAAGCGATGGGGACGGCGTCCAGCGGGCCACGATCGTACCGCTTACGCGGTTACGCTTCCTGCTGCCCAAGCGAAATCAGGAAGCCCAATCGCGTAAGCGATGGGGACGGCGTCCAGCGGGCCACGATCGTACCGCTTACGCGGTTACGCTTCCTGCCCGCCGGTGGCGGGCGACGGCCAAGAACGCGGCGGCGAGCCATACCCACGAGGCAGATGGTTCCGGAACGGTCGACACCTGTGGAGCCGCGCCGGGCAGATAGCCGCCCGCGTCGTAGAGTCCTGCGCCGAGGAAGTCGGCCGTGTCGAGAATGTCGAGCACCGCGTCGTAGTTGAAGTCGCCGTCCTGCCAGTCGACCGGGCTACCGGCATCGAACCGGCTGCCGGCGATGAAGTTGGCCGCGTCGAGGATGTCGACAAAACCGTCGAGGTTCGTGTCTCCGGCCGCGGCGTAGCCCACACTCGCCGTGCCGTCGGAGTTGAAGAGCCAGCCGACCGACCGCAACTGACCGCCCGCCGCCGCGGCCGACGACGTGATCCCACTCGTGCCCGTCCAGAGGCCCGTCGTGCCCCGACCGGCCAGCACGTCGGCCTTCAAGTCCGCGGCCGAGATCCCGCCGGACGCGATGTCGAGCCGCGCAGCGCCGAGGTCGAGCCGCGCCGCTTTCGTCTGCGCGACCGACAGGAGCGGCAGTGAAAGGACGTCGCCGCGATCGGCCGGAAGCGTCAGCGTGCCGCCGACGACCGTGATTCCGCCGGCCACCACCCCGGACGCCAAGGCGGCAGCCGACGAGGCCTCCAGCGTGCCCGCCAGGAGCGTGGTGCCGCCCGTGTACGAGTTGGCCGCGGCGAGCACGAGCCGGCCGGAACCGGTCTTCACCAGGCCGCCCGAGCCGCTGATCGTCCGCGCGATTGTGAGGATGCCCGCATCCACGCCGATCCCGGTCGAGCCCGACCCCAGCACCACGCGACCGGTCCCGGAGGCGCAGGTGTTGGTGCCCGAAATGCTGCGGAGCGCCCCGCCGCTTCCACTGACGCCCAGGCCACGGAGCGTGAGCACGCCGTTGGTGTTGCCGACACCCACGCCCACGACGTGCAACGCCGCCCCGGCCTCGACGGCGATGTCGTTGATCGTCCAACCGAAAGCGGCGGCATCGGCGACGCGGGTGACACCCTCGGCGAGCGACCAGTCGGCCTTGAACGCGTTCACGCCACCGCTGTTGGCGGTGAGCGTGAGCGTGCCGCTGCCGAGTTTCGTGATCGCGCCGACTCCGATCGCAGGCCCGAGTCGGGCGCCGACGACCAGATGGCTCGTGCCCCGCACCTCCCAGGCCTGCGGGGTTCCCAGGATCACGTCCGCCGAAGCGCCGGAACCGCCCGCATCGCCGGTGATCGAGTGGCTGCCGGAAAACACCGTGATGCCGCTGCTTCCCAGCGTGAGCTGGCCGTGCGTGCCACCCACCCGGAGCGTGAGCGGGGCCGTAGGGGCATCGAACTGCACGCTGTTGACCGTGATCGCGCCGCCGGGCCGCGTCATCAGGGCCGTCGACCCGGTCACGTTGAACACCACGTCGGTTCGGGCCGACGGCGCGGCCGAGTTGGTCCGCGCACCGAGCGTCCGCGACCAGTTCGTCCAGCCGCCGGTGCCGCTGGTCCAAGTCGTGCCCTGATCGCCCACCCAGAAGCGGAGATCCACGCCCGACGCCCGGCGCTCGGCGAGCTGAGACTTGTAGAGGCTGTCGGTGGGGTTGTTCGTGGTGTCGCCGAGAGTCACCCGGGTGCCGAGTGAATCGTAGGTGCCCACCTTGCCGCCTTCGGTCACGAGCGTGCCCACCGAGCCGATCAGCCAGTTGGTCGCCGTCGGCGGATTCTGCACGATGAAACTGTCGGCCTTGGAGTTCCAGACCACCGAGTTGGCACCCGCCCAGCCGTGGCCGGTGCCCATGTTGCCCCGGTCGCGGATGTTGATCGCGTCGCCACTGACCAACATGGTGTCGAAGAGGATGCCGCTCGCCCAGCGATGGTGCGTTCCCGTGTCAGATTTCGCCGAGGTGGCCGTGCCGCTGACGAAGGCCGTGGGGCCGGTCGTGTCGGAGCCGGTGACGAAGTCATGCCGTCCCTCCGCGGCCGTCGAGTCGAGTACCAGAGCGAGTTGGCCATCGACGTTGTACGTATAACGGCGGCTGCCCGTGATGGTTCCCGAAGGCAGCAGCGACCGGGCCTGGCTGGTGGTCACGAACTTGCCGTCATCGTGGACGGTCGTCGCAGCGTAGGGAAAGTGACGGGCTTCGATCTGCCGGACGAAGACGTTCTCCGCGGCCTCGATACCCACGAAACTCCAGGCCCGGGCCTCGTTGAGTTCGTCCCGGCTCGCGAGTGACTGCCCCACGAGGTTCTCCACGCCGACGTTCGTGACTCGCCCGCCCGACGTGAACCCGTTGTACCGTTGGATCGTGCCGCCGCCGTAGGCCGTCTCGATCGCGGAAGTGATCGGCGCGTCGACGAAGACGCGGTTGCCTTCGATCCGGGTGATCGTCCGGTCCGAGTTCTGCTGCCGCCAGCCGGGCTGCCAGGGGTTGTCGAGCAGGTTCATGCCGTTGGCGTTGATCCAGGCCTGATTGCTCGTCCAGTTGACGTTGATCGTGTGCCCCACCGAGAGGCCCGTCGTCGAGGCGACGGTGAAACTCGTCGCCCCAACGGGGACGCGGGCATCGGCGATTGCGATCTTCGAGAATCCCGCGTGATTGGGCCCCGCGGACGAGCTGCCGATCGAGACCACGTCGCGGGTGCTGGTGCCGGTTGCGATCAGCCGCGAGGCCGACCCGGAGGTGAGATCCCGGCCCGAACCACGGAGCACGATCCCGCTGGCGGCGATCTTGATTTGGCCGGCGATCTCGTAGTCACCGGGAGCGAGCTGCACGGTGCCGCGGAAGCCATTCGCCTGGATCGGCAGCGCCGCCACCGAGTTGATGGCCGTCTGGATCCGCGACGTGGCGTCACCGGTTGTCGCCGTCACCGTCACGACCACGGGCGGCGTCGCCGGCAGGTCGGCCCAGCCCGCGCCGTAGCCCACCATGGAAAAGTCGGGAATCCGGTCGCCGTCCGTCTGCTCGCGATAGGAGAGCGCTCCGTCAGTTCCCCGCCAGACCCAGGTGCTCGTCGCCCCGAAGACCGGCGGAGTGCCGAGAGCCACCACGAATGCCATCATCCCCGACACCGCCGGGAAAGTGGAACGGCGAAACGATGCCCCTGCAGCCACGCTCAGCACCCCAAACGACACCCCCGGATCCAGTCCGGTGAAGCTACGATTGTACTCCTCTATCGGGCCGGCCGGGTGCTTTGGGTTCGCCGTGCCAGCGAACCGCGAGGAAAGCCCATGGTGCGCCTGCCACCGCTACTTCGTGGAGATGTCGATGTCGAAGACGTTTCCGCTGCCCTTGACCTCGAACGA
>Ga0315902_10012934_pt1 | contig 10829 bp, 9 predicted proteins | sample LakEriMetagenome_9_FD_203523 | JGI IMG/M metagenome (GOLD analysis project Ga0315902, IMG submission 203523) | Freshwater fungal communities from buoy surface, Lake Erie, Ohio, United States - Buoy 12 MA117 | ecosystem: Environmental > Aquatic > Freshwater > Lake > Lake biofilm | place: USA...
AACCTACTTTTACTTCCTGGGTCTCGTATCCTACGAAAGATACTTCCAGTGAGCCATTGTTTGGAACAGTAATAGAATAAGATCCATCAGCGCCAGTTGTAGTGGCTGTAGATGAACCCTTTACCTTTACGGTAGCGCCGGAAAGACCACCGCCTGTGTCACCACCGGAAACCTTACCGATGACTTTTTTCTGTGCAAAAGACGCAGACACCAACAGCCCCATAAAGAGGGTCAGCAATCCAGTCCTCATTGCAATAACAAGCCTACTTTTCATGCAATAGTTGTTTTTAATGATAGATTGGGGTTGTGAAAAAATATGTGGATAAAATCGTTTTTCAGCGTTGAACGGTTGTGTTTCAGTTATAAACGGCGGCTAAAGTAGTATTTCTTGTGATAAAATTTAACATAAATATCAAAAAAAGTTTATTTTGAATGTGTAAATAATACACATAATTATTTCTTTTCCCTACCTGCCATAAGACATTTCCGAAATCGTTTGCGCTGCATCAACTTTAAAAAAATCCATCCTAAATCCATAAATATACTCATCAACAATATTGAGCGACTTGAAGAAAATTCATTATTTATGCATTTCACAAATAATTGTCCCAGTGAAAAAAATAATGTTGATTATCAGTCTCTTATGTGTGGCCTTCTGTTCCTATGCCCAGGTAAAAAAGGTTCCTGAGTTTAGTTTTACAAGAATGGACAATGGCGAGGCCTTTACCCAAAAGGGCATTGCCGCCGGTAAAAAAACCTTTTTCATCTTCTTTGATACGGAATGCCCCCACTGCATGCAGGCGATCAGCGAGTATAACGACAATGAAAAATCACTGAACAACATCAATATGATCATGATCACCCGTGATCCAAAAAAAGATGTAGTCCCTTTTCTGAAAAACTTTGGTCCGAAACTCATCATTAAAAAAAACGTGACGGTAGTATCGGATAAAAATAATCAGTTCATTGCCCGCTTCCTCCCCCGAAAATTTCCCTCCATGTTCCTTTTCAGCAAATCCAATGACCTGATGCTGTACAGCGATGAGGAAAAAGACATCTCAAAATTTCTTACCTTGATCAAAGCAAAATAAAACAACGCAACATGATGACAAGAAGAGACCTCCTCAAACAAATGGCATGGGTGACCGCTGGTTCATTCATGATCAATGAAACCATGGCATTTGACGTTAAAAATAAAAAGGTAGGTGTGCAGCTCTATACTCTGCGTAATGCCATTGGTAAAGACACCAAGGGAACACTAAAAAAAGTTGCCGACCTGGGATATGGTGAAGTAGAAAGCTTCGGATACAATGGCAAATTCTTTGGCATGAGCGCCTCTGAATATAAAACTGTATTGAGCGATCTCGGACTCTCCGCACCATCCGGACATTATATGTACGGCAACTTTGGAAATAAAAAAATTCCCGGCACTGTTTTATATGGCTGGGAAAAAGCAGTAGAAGATGCTGCAGCACTCGGTCAGCAATATATGGTCATCGCCTACCTCATGCCTGAAGAAAGAGGAGACATAGATAATTATAAGAGAACTGCAGAAGGTCTCTCGAAAGCAGCTGAAGTTTGTAAAAAATCCGGCATCCAACTTTGCTACCACAACCACGATTTTGAATTCGAAGCTCAGAACGGCATCCTTCCTTTTGATATCCTGACCAAAGAAACATCTGCTGATTTGGTGAAAATTGAACTGGATTTGTATTGGGCTTCAAAGGCTGGACAAGACCCTGTATCGCTATTCAAACAACACAAAGGGCGCGTTGCCCTCTGGCATGTGAAGGATATGGATAACACACCTAAAAAACATTTTACAGAAGTGGGTAATGGTGTGATCGACTTCGCCACCATATTTAAAAATGCCAAAACATCTGGCATGAAACATTTCTTTGTTGAACAAGACGAATGCCCTGGTTCTCCATTCGACAGCATCGCAAAAAGCATTGGCCACATCAAATCAAATCTGATCAAACAGTTGTAAACCTTCCTCAATGAAAGTTTTCAATTATGTATTCGGATTCGTTTTCATTGTATTTGCTTTGTTGCAAATCAATGATCCAGATCCCTATCTCTGGATCCCCATATACGGTTATGCATCACTGCTCAGTTTTTTAAATGCAAAGAATAAATATGATGGCTTTGCTAACTATGCGCTGATCATCTTTTGTGTTCTCTATGGCGCCAAACTGCTTCTTGTATCAGATGGCGTAGTATCATGGTATAACCAGCACGATGCCGAAAACCTGGTGCAAAGCATGAAGGCCACCAAACCCTGGATAGAAAATACAAGAGAGTTCGGAGGGCTGCTGATCATTCTGATATCAGTCATCCCCAACATCATATCCCAACAAAAAAGCCGGAGCAAATAACTCCGGCTTTTCTTCCTGTATCACTTCATTATTGCGATGCCAATAACCTGATCCTTGTAACAGCAATCATCTTTGACTCTGCTTTGTCTAATTTATCTATCTTCATCACCAGATTAAACGGCTGATCAGGAATGTTCTGAACAGGCACTTTAACTGTTGTTGACTTAAGATCAACATCTTTACCAATCTTTACATCGCCAAGCTTGACACCATTCACATCATTGACAAACCAGCTGATATTAAAGCCGTAATCAGGTGCTGCCCGCATTGAATAATCAAGTTCGAAAGCCACGACTTGATTTAGGTTCACATTGTCAAAATTCATGGTTCCTGATGCTCCTTCAATCATTGCCATTTTTTGTCCACCAAACTCAGCAACCCTTAGAGACTTTGTAGAACTTGCTGCATCTACCGACAATACAGGGCTCTTCAATGTCAATACACCATAACCACTTTGGGGCCTGAGACCTGCACCTCCCTTGTCGGTATACGTTGCTGTTATCATCATGGTATTGCCCCTACCCATGTCTTTGGCAGTAGCTGTAATGGTTCCCTTTGCAGGCAATGAAGGCTGTTCCTTTTTGTTGAGACCCAGGATCCAGTCAACAATCATCTCAGCATCAGAAGTTTTAAGATCCGGATGCGCCGACATGGCAACTTCTCCCCAAACTCCGCCACCGCCTTTGATGATCTTGTTGGTGAGATACGCCTTTGCCTTGGGATCTTTTTCATATTTGGCTGCTACCTGGTTGTAAGCAGGTCCGATTGATTTTTCAGCTTCCTTATGACAGGCCTTACAATCAAGTGTAGCCGCGAGGTTCTTGCCCTCCATCGCTGAAGTGATGATCTGATGCCCTACTACTTGTGCCTTATCTGGACTGCTCAGGTAATCGACTTTCACAAAAATAGATTTTGGATCGATACCACCTTTTTCAGTATTCCCGTCTTCCTTATCGCTGACCGTTACAGAATAGGGAACAGGAATACCAGGGAAATAGAAATTATTGCTGCTTTCATTTTTAACTACAACAACAGGTTCTTCGTTGCCAGCATAAATTTTCAACACCTCACTTTTAGTGATAGCTCCCTTGCTATCCTTTGCCTCTACATATATATTGTATTCACCGGGCTTGGTAAATGTGAAACTGGTTGAGGTCACATTTGCGCTCGACTTTACTGCAGACCCAAAATGCCATGTGTATGTGATGGCATCCTTATCTGGATCAACCGTGCCTTCTGCACTGGCCTTTACGGTGAAAGGCAGTGATCCGGTTTTCTTGCTGATGCTGATCTTTGGCTTGGGCGCCCTGTTGCCACCATTGAAATCAATCCTGGAAAGACCGGCATCCTTGTTCTTGGCGAACCATCCTGTGCCATACTCAAGCACATACAACCTGCCATCCGGACCCATCTCCATATCAATGGGATTGGCAAACTTGGTGCTTGCCATGAAAGGTTCCATTTTTTCATAATTGCCATCCTTGTCCAAACTCACCATCTTGATCCATCCCCTCATCCATTCATAGAACATGAGCTTCCCATCGTAATAGGAAGGAAAGCGGGTCGCTGCAGGATATAGGTCTGAATAATAAACAGGACCAGCCATGGCATTACGACCTCCGGTACCCAAATCGGGGAACTCGGCTGATTTGGCATAAGGATACCAGATGAAAGCCGGACTCACAGGAGGCAACTCTACCAAACCGGTATTGTTCTTGGAAAGATTCATTGGTTTTTTGGGATCATAATAATCCCCGGATTTGCCCGTTTCATAATCAAACTGGCGATTGGGATAATTGTTCCCGATAAACAAAGGCCATCCAAAATAACCTGCTTTCTTGGCCTGATTCAATTCATCATATCCCCTGGAACCCCTTTCAGGATTATCTTCCTGCGCATCCGGACCTACATCACCCCAGTAGAGATAGCCGTTCTTTTTGTCGACCGAAATACGATAGGAATTTCTTGTGCCCATGGTATAGATTTCCGGTCTGGTCTTGGCTGTTCCCTGAGGGAAAAGATTTCCTTCGGGGATAGTATAGCTTCCATCGGTATTGACGTTGATGCGCAAAACCTTTCCGCGAAGATCATTGGTATTGGAGGAACTCCTTCTGGCATCATATTGCTCAAAGCCTTCACGGTTGTCCATCGGACCATAACCATCCAACTTGTATTTTGAATTGGCCTGGTTGAATGGCGTGGCATTGTCGCCTGTTGAAAGAAACAATTCCCTGCCCTTTCCAAAGGTCAGTGAACCACCGGTATGACAACAGATCTTTCTGGTGGATCCCACATCAAGGATCTTCACTTCAGATTTCAGATCGAGCTTACCATCTTTGAACACGAACCTCGACAAACGATTGGCTGCTGTATCATTGGTAGCATAATACATGTAAATAAAATTGTTTTTCGCAAAATCAGGATCGGCGGTGATGCCCAATAATCCTTCTTCTGCATTCACACCAGGCACACCTGATCGTGAATAGAGCTCGAACTTCGCTACCTGTGTAACTTTCTTGGTGGCATTACTGTAATGCATCACTTCGCCTTTGCGCTGTGTAACCAATATATCAAGGTTGGGTAGGATCGCCATTTCTGTTGGCTCATCAAAAACACCTCCGGCCAATACATTCTTGGTGAAACGATCCTCTTCAGGAACATTCTGTGTTTTAGCTTTTTTATAATCCGGCTTGATGCCATTGCCAATAGCATACTTGATGCCACCGAGGATATGTTTCAAATACAAAGGATCTGCAAACGACTCGTTGGTATGTCCGAGTTCTGTATAGAAAGAACGGCCCCCATCAAACTCATGGTACCAGGCCATGGGATGATTGTCGCCATTCTCACCACCCTGATAGGATTTCTCATCGATGCTGATCAGCACCTTCACGTAATCAGGAACTTTCTTGAAGTTGTACCACTCATCATATCGCTCCCATGTGTCTGGCAAATGCGATGTGCTGATATGCGATTTATCGTGAACAACAAGTTTAGCATTCTGCTGCTTGGGATGGCTTTTGAAATAAGCCCCTGATAGTTTACCATACCATGGCCAGAAATATTCACAATCCGTTGCAGCATGAATACCCATGTATCCGCCACCAGATTGGATGTATCTTTCGAAAGCTGCCTGCTGCATGTGATCCAGTACATCACCGGTTGCACTGAGAAACACAACAGCATTGTATTGTTTGAGATTGGCATCATTGAAAACAGTTGCACTTTCGGTTGTGTCTACCACAAAACCGTTTTCTTTACCCAATTTCATGATGGCCAATTTGCCAACAGGAATTGAACCGTGTCTGAATCCGGCCGTCTTGGAAAACACCAGCACTTTTGTTTGTGCCGACGCTGAAATCACTCCTACACACATCATCGCGATGACAAATGTTCTGATCATTGTTGTTCTTTTCATGAATCGATTACGTTTTGCTATTTACAGAAATGGAAAACGCCGCAAGACTGCGGCGTTACGTTTATTTATTAATGATTAGAGTTGTTTGATCTTAACATCCCTGAACCAAACCTTGTTGCCATGGTCCTGTAAAGAGATCCTGCCTTTTGCAAATTTTCCAAAACCAGGTGAGGTTTTGAATTTGCTACCTGCCACCATCTTGTTCCAGTTTTCATCTCCAACTGTTGTGGTTACCACATTTTCTCCATTGAGAAAAAGTTTGAGTTCACCCTTGTTGTAAATGATCTCTGCTTTGTTCCATTCACCAACCGCCTTAACGGTTTCCTTGCTTGAGGAGATCAGATCATAAAGATCACCTGCCCTGTGCTTGATGATCTTGGCATCGGCATGCTTATCATTGTCCAATACCTGCATCTCCATGCCGGTGAGATAAGACTTCTTGTAAGATGAGTCTTCTTTCACGCCAAAGATGATGCCGCTGTTGCCACCTTCTGAGATCTTCCACTCCACACTGAAATGGTAGTTCTCATATTCAAGATCAGTGGTCAGATCACCGCCGGTTTTCACACCTGGCTTGTTGATAGGGTTGAACATAAGCACACCATCTTCTACCTGCCAGGATTCACCGGTGGCTTCACCACGATAAATGTGCCAACCTTTGAGTGTCTTGCCATCAAAGAGTTTGGTCCACCCTTTTGCAGGTTTGGTTGGTTTGGGTGTTGGGTTGGTAAATGATGTTGCTACGAACATCAGAAAAAGGCAGGCAATCGTTGTAAGGGTTCTCATTGTATGTTATTTTTTCATTGACAGGATATACTCCACCATCGCAGACGCATCTTCAGCAGTCACATTAGGGTGAGCCGACATCGGGATCTCGCCCCAATTGCCCTGACCGCCATTGATGATCTTTTCAGCCAACATCTTAACGTTAGATGCTTTATTCTCATATTTCTTTGCAACATCTGCGTAAGCGGGACCGATCAGCTTTTCGTTGTCTTTGTGACAAGTGCGGCAGTCGGATGCTTCAATAAGTGCCTTGCCGTCCTTCTTGGCAACAGCAGGCTTTTCGGCTTCAGCAGGTGCAGCGGCCGCCTCTTCTTTTGCCGGAGCCGACTCCTCAGTTGTTGCGTTGCTGATGGGTTTTGTTTCTGTTTCGGTTGTCTCTCCACCACCACAGGCATACAGACCTGCAGCGATTGCCATGATCATGATTGCTTTTTTCATTGCTTGTTTTTGTTTTGTCGTTTTTGTTTATATCCCCAGGATCTTCCTGTTGAAATCTTCGTTGCTGCCGGTGCCGGCGAAATCATCAAATGCCTTTTCTGTAACGCGGATGATCTTGTCCTTGATGAACACCGCTCCCTCTTTGGCCCCATCCTCCGGATGCTTTAGCGCACATTCCCATTCCATCACTGCCCATCCGGTATAATCATATCCGGTGAGCTTGCTGAAGATGGCAGAGAAATCGACTTGTCCATCACCGAGCGACCTAAACCTGCCTGCGCGCTGCACCCAATTCTGATAACCGCCATACACACCCTGCTTTCCAGTGGGATTGAACTCAGCATCCTTCACATGGAACATCTTGATGCGCTCATGGTAATGATCAATATAAGCAAGATAGTCGAGGCATTGTAATACAAAATGGCTGGGATCATACAAGAGACAGGCACGCTTGTGGTTGCCGGTCTTTTCCAGGAACATCTCATAAGAGATACCATCGTGAAGATCTTCACCGGGATGGATCTCATAACAAAGGTCAACTCCATTTTCATCAAATACATTCAGAATGGGCAACCACCGGTTGGCAAGCTCCGTGAATCCGGTCTCTACCAAACCCGCAGGCCTTTGTGGCCATGGGTATACCGTGTGCCAGAGCAAGGCTCCGCTGAAAGTAGCGTGGGCATTGAGTCCCAGGTTGGCCGAAGCCTTGGCTGCATATTTCAATTGTTGCACGGCCCATTCGGTCCTTGCCTTGTTGTTTCCTCTTACGCTCTCTGGTGCAAAACCATCGAACTGATCATCATACGCTGGATGCACGGCCACGAGTTGTCCCTGCAGGTGTGTCGACAACTCCGTGATCTGCAAGCCTGCTGCTTCCACGATGCCTTTCACTTCATCAGCATAGGTTTTGCTTTCAGCTGCTTTTTGCAGGTCGATGCATCTTCCATCCCAGCTGGGGATCTGCACACCTACAAAACCCAGATCAGCCGCCCATTTGCAGATGGTTGACAGATCATTGAAAGGCGCTTTGTCGCCCATGAACTGGGCAAGAAATATACCGGGACCTTTGATCGTTTTCATGTTTTATTTTTTCAGTTACACAGTGTGGGGAGTCCATTTCTGATCCGACTGTGATGAGAGCACCACATTATCGATGAAGGCCATGCCGCGGATACCGTCTTCCACCCCGGGGAAGTCGAGCATCTCAGGCGTAGGCTGCGCACCATCCATCATGGCTCCGAGTGTCAGTGAGAAGTTTCTGTAGATATTGGCAAATGCTTCGAGGTATCCTTCGGGGTGACCACCAGGTGTTCTGGAATTGTGCACGGCGAAGCTGGACAATCTTCCGCCATAGTTGCCACCGGCACGATAGATCTGTGCAGGCTGATCGAGCCAGCGCACAATCATTGTGTTTGGCTCATGTTGTGCCCATTCCAATCCGCCATGCTCACCATATACCCTGATCTTGATACCGTTCTCTTCACCGGCAGCTACCTGTGATGCCATCAGCACACCGGCTGCACCATTCTCGAATTTGAGCAATACATTGCCATCATCATCGAGCATCCTTCCTTCCACCATCACATTCAGATCAGCACAGATGTGTGAGATTTTCAATCCGCTAACATATTCTGCAAGATGTGCGCAATGGGTTCCGATATCACCCATGCAACCGCTCTTGCCGCTGCGCTTGGGGTCGGTCCTCCACGCTGCCTGGGCATTGCCCTCGCGCTCGGATAATTTGCTCAGCCATCCCTGCGGATATTCCACCCATACTTTTCTGATCTTACCAAGCTTGCCGGCCTTGATCATCTGACGGGCTTCTTTCACCAACGGATATCCTGAATACGTATGCGTAAGGCAAAGGACCTTACCCGTTGCCTCCTGTATTTTTTTGAGCTCCTTCGCTTCGTCTAGTGTGAAGGTGATGGGTTTTTCTATCACCACATGAAAGCCGTGTTCCATGGCCATTTTGGCAGGAGCGAAGTGAGCGAAGTTGGGTGTTACGATCGTTACAAAATCCATTCTCTCACCCTCAGGAAGCTGACTCTCTTTGGTGATCATTTCATCAAAAGTGAGATAGGTCCTGTTCTCGGGTAGAAAGAGTGACTTACCTGAATCTTTGGCGATATCAGGATTGATGCTGAGTGCACCACAGACCAGTTCTATCAATCCGTCCATACCGGCCGCATGGCGATGGATGGCACCAATGAAGGCATCCTTGCCTCCGCCTACCATGCCCATTCTGAGTTTTCTGTTCATGTTGAAAAGGTTGAAATAAGTTGTTGAAGTAGCGGTTTTAAAAGTACAAAAAAAGAGGGGACAATCGTCCCCTCTTTAAAAAAATATGAGTTGGTTTTTAAGCGGCCTGTTTCTTCTTTCCGAAGAAGTACAGAGCAGCAAATGCTACAATCAAAATACCGGGGAACAACAACATGTTGGAGAGGGTGGCCTGACCTGCAGCGAGATCAGCAGCATCGCCTACCAGACCCGTTGCTTCAGCAGCGGTTTTGTTGTCTTTGATCCATCCACCAATGATGGGCTGGAACATGGAAGAGGAAAACATTCCGATACCGCCCATGATCGACAATCCGAGTGCTCCGGTTTCAGGAAGATGTTGTCCCACGTATCCCAGCATGTTGGGCCAGAAGTAACAGATACCCAAGGCATAGAATACTGCAGCCACATACAACATGGAACCACTCATGGTGCTCAGCATATAGATACCAATTACGCCGAAAATAGCAGATCCGAGAAGTACACCAGCAGTATTCAGTTTTTCAACCAACGGACCAGCGAAATACCTGCCCACAGCCATGAGACCGGTTACGAGGGCGAGGATCAGCATGGGGCTTGCACCTGCTTTCGCGAGGATGGGTCCGACCCATTGTTGTGGACCAAACTCAGAGATGGCGGTGAGGGCCATACAGGCAGCCATGAAGAGATAGAGTGGATTCAGCATCGCTTTGAAGCTAGCCAGTGCAGAACCGGAAGCTGCCTTCGGTTGAGGAAATGCTTGACCGAAAAACAAGAAAGCATAAATAATGGTAGGAACCAGGATTACCCAGATTTGCGCCTGCCAAGGCATGGCGGCATCAGTCATGAATTTGGAAATCAGGGAGCCCAAAACGATACCGCCAGGGAACCACATGTGGAAACGGTTCAGTTTGCTGTGGAACTCGTTTCCACTGTAGGAGTCAGCAATCATGGGGTTACAGGCTGCTTCTGTACAACCGTTTCCGATACCGATCAATAGGGTGGAGATCAGCAATACGTTATAGCTGCTCGCATAGATGGTGGTGAGGATACCGATGGCGTGGGCAACAAAGGCCAACTGCATGATGAGCTTAGGACCCAGCTGCGCGTAGAAGACACCGCCAAGGATCATGGAAATCGGAAATCCGAGGAACCACATGGAGTTGATGGTACCCAACTGTACTGGATCTAAACTAAGCTCTGTTCCCAACTGTGTAAGGATACCTGCACGGATACTGAAAGAGAAAGCTGTTGTGATCAGTGCGAAGCAACTCGCATAGAATAGCCTGTTGGCATTGACATTTTGACTCATGGCAATCAATTTTGGTTTAAGGGTTAATGGCTACGCCATTGTTGAATAGGGAAGCTAAATAAAGTTCTTTTTATGGCCAAATTTTTTGGGGAATGCACGTTGAAAGAGGTTGAGGGAGGTTTAGAGAAGTTGAGAGAGGTTTAATCTGTATTCTTCAACCTCCCTAAACCTCCCTCAACCTCTCTAAACCTCTCTAAACATGAATTTAATTCCCTATCTTAAATAAAAAAATGAGCTCCCA
>Ga0315902_10012935_pt1 | contig 10829 bp, 6 predicted proteins | sample LakEriMetagenome_9_FD_203523 | JGI IMG/M metagenome (GOLD analysis project Ga0315902, IMG submission 203523) | Freshwater fungal communities from buoy surface, Lake Erie, Ohio, United States - Buoy 12 MA117 | ecosystem: Environmental > Aquatic > Freshwater > Lake > Lake biofilm | place: USA...
GCACTCAATAAAACTACACTTATATCAGCACCTATTAAGCAACTATTCAGCGTGGTTACGCTGGCAGGCTGGGTTATAGGCGGTTTTGCCATGGTAGTAGGCGGTTTTGGCATTGCCAATATCATGTTTGTATCCGTAAAAGAACGCACCAACCAAATCGGTATTCAAAAAGCGCTGGGGGCAAAAAACTACTTTATCCTTTCCGAGTTTTTAGTCGAATCGGTTATGCTGTGTATAGCAGGCGGAAGTATTGGCATTGGTATTGTCAGCCTGATCAGTTACGCGGCCAACAGCGTGTCTGACTTTGAAGTGTACCTGAGTTTGAAAAACATTGCTACCGGACTTACTGTATCGGTCGTTATTGGATTAATTTCAGGCATTTTACCGGCCTACAATGCATCTCGGCTAAATCCGGTAGATGCTATACGGGCTAAGTAATGTTTATTTAACCCATGCGGATGTACCTGTTCAGAAATTAACTACCGCAGCCGGGTATAGTGAATTTAAAGTAGTTTTCAAATACCAGGTCAAGTGAATAGGTGCGCATTACTTTATCGTACTTTAAGTTTCCGCTGAAGGCTCTGAATTGAGGGACTCCTGCTTTATTGGTTAAAAATCCCTCCAGAAACTGATCCTTTTCATTGAGGACCAATGTGTCTTTAATTGAACCTCCATTGTACGGGTTAATCACCGAAATGATGTAAGACGATTGATTAATTAATCTCAGTTGAGTTTTGCCTTTATCTAATTCAGTTTCTGTTTTTACATTGGGGTCGCATCCAATTTTGTAATAATAGACGCGCTGCTTAGGTAATTCAATCAAGCTGCCCGATTTACAGGTAATCTTCGCATCGACAAAAACTTTGCAGAAATAATTGATGTACTGTGCCCAAAAAACACCCGGATCATAGTTAACACTGTATACATATTCGCTGACAGCACACGGATCATACTCATCGACTTTCTGATAAAGAATAGGTTTACCGAGGCACCTGTTGTATTCATGATCAACTACAAATTTGACTTTGGCTTTTCCAAATTCATTGAATGCGGGTAGCTTCATGCTTACCTGCGGTACATCATATCCTTTCCACGTACCGTAAGTACTGGTATACCATGTTGGATACAGATTCCAGTAACTAAGTATTCCGTGGTCAACCTGCCAGTAAGCCCAGAAAGTTTCTAAATCGTATTCCGGGTTAATGACTATTTTAGAGAAACCACAACCGAGGGTATAATCTTTGAATAAAAAGAAATATGAATTAAACATATAATTATCCCTAAATATAAGCTTGCCGTTTTCAAATGGCAACTTGGAGTAAGGAATGATGATAGGCACGTAAGCATACTCAAACTCATTTAAGTTTTTGTTGTAAATGGAGGTCATTCCCGCCTGATAAAGAGACAGTGATTTATCGGTAATATCCATTTCTATTATTCGTCCACCTTTTATACCTTCAGGATAAAAAACCTCAACAGACTGTCCGGCTGCCGTAGTAAAGCGTACATCAGGAACGCGAATCACCCCATTAAACAGGCGTGGTTTATTGATGTAATTACATTGTTCATCGTAAAACCCTGATGTTTCCAACTCAATTCGTGTGTTTGAATAGATACTGGCAGTCACATTCTCAACTGGTATGGTATCGGGTATAACCTTTTGAGTATACAGCGTATCAACCAAAGTTTTAACTACAACCGGAAGCCTTCTTTTGCCCTTAATTTCTTCTCGTATTCGTTTTACTTTTATGTTCTTCCCACCAATAGGCTGACCTTCGTAAAAATAGTCTGAACCCACAATGCTGTCCTCTTCGTACTCTACTAATTCTTTCCAAGTTGTATCCCACGAATCATCGGTTACTGTTTGTTCTCGTATACTTTGTATCACATTGATTGTGTTCCTTACCACAAATTTTGCACCTTTAACCGGATACCTGAATGTAAATTTTACACCGCTCAAATTTTGATGCTCAAACACCAGTGTGTCTGTTGCTTTTTTACCGCGAAACATGGCAGGATATTGCTGCATTTTGCAACCGGCAGGCAAATTAGTATTTCGGTAAAACGAGAGCTTGACAAATGGGTTATTGGTTCTGCTTGTAATGTATATCTCCTCCTCTATAGGCATACAATCTTTTGCTTCTGCTATAATTTTAACTAAAATCGGATCGGCTTCTGTTGGGTTAGCTTCCGGCTTCAGCATCAAAGGCAATGAACCGTCCTGATTTACATTATAAAAATATTCTCCGTTCGCGTCTGTTATCAGCGAAGCTGCATCACCTTCAATGGATACGGTTACATTTTCCGGAACAACCCCTGTTTCATCCATGATTCCAAATGAAAGATTTATGGCAGGATTGAGAAGAACTCCCGCATCGAATCCCAATTGAAGTTCTGAAAAATCATCCAGCGGATTACGGCAGTTGCTTAAAACAACTAGCAACAAACCAAGTATAATGACCTTTGAAAATTTCATATTCATGTACTTTTGTTATCTGATTTTTACATTAAACGTAAGCATGGCACACGGATACCATGTGAACGAACTAAATGCTTTATTAAGTATAGCTTTGTTATTATCATTTGCCGTAGGACTGATTGCCTCCGTGGCCTGTAAGTTTATAACCGGTGCCCCCTGATAAAATACTCCCAGGTCAAATACAAACGAAAACCGGTGATCAGAATAGTTTCTGCCCATTCCAAGACCCAGATAAGGTTGCCATGTGGCTGTGGTCAAGTCAAATTTAATTTGACCTAACTGATCAGGCCCAAATGCCAGATTCCCGTAATTGTATGTACTAAGCGCTGAAATAGTCACCGCGGTTGTAAATGTTGAATAGGCTGCTCCGGCTTTAAGGTGAAAGTTTCCTTTAAACGGATAAACCGAAAGTAAAATGGGAATCTTGCTGCTCTGAATGGTTGAAGTAACTCCCACCTTCTCTTCTTGAATAGAAATTTCACTCGTATAGTTGTAACTAAAACGATAGTATCCTAGGCTTATACACCAAGATTTATGCAGTGCTTTATGCAGACCTGCACCATAGCCCAGCGTACCTGCTGATGCAGATAATACCCATCCCTTTGTCAGCGGCAGTATAGAGCACTTTTTTGTGTACTGAGTAGTGTCAGTAGTCGTTTGGGCATGTGAAGTGCGGGTTAGACATAGTAGTACAACCAGTATACAAAATATTCGATGGTAGGTATGTGCATAAATCCTTAACGGACTGATCCAACAGGCGCACATAAAGCACAAAAAACTGCGAACAGAAAAATTCATGCAGGGTTAAGTTTATGGTTCAAATAAAAGTACAAAATACACATTTTGTGTTATTTGCAAATTATTTTTTGTTGCACAAAGAAGTAGCCCAAATGCAACAACAGGCCTCGCCTATTTGGTAACCACTACCTTGGTTTGTTCCACTTTGCCAGTATCTAAAGTTAGTTTGAGCATGTATACTCCAGTGTGCATGTGGCTGAACGTATGTTCCGACTCGCATCTGCCGCTTTCTACTTCTTTGCCTGTTATATCGGTTAGTGTGTAGCTGCCCGATAGTTGTGTGCGCAAGGTAAACTGTCCTGAGCCTGGATTAGGGAACACAACGGATTGTGATGTAGCCTCTTTCTCCTCTTCAGTGGCTACCACTACCGTGTGCGAATAGGTAAATGTAGCATCCTTATCTACCATTTTTAATCGGTAGTAATTCAGTGTTGTAGCACTATTGTCCCATGTCACATAATTTGCTGCTGAACTGCCTTGTCCTCGTCCATATAGTTTTTCAATTGGGGTAAAGCTCGTCCCGTCTGTTGATTTTTCTACTTCGTAGTGGCTGAAATTAATTTCGGATGCCGACTGCCAGTTGATGCGAACACGCTGTTTACTTTCTGCTGTGGCTTTCAACTCAATCAATTCTACCGGCACCGGATTTTGATTGGATACGACAATATAAAATCGGCTACGACCAAAACTGGATGGCACACTGCTGTTTACCGAAAATGTATAATTAGGTTGTGTCATCAGATTGGTAGCGGTGGGGATGTATGTGTCTATGAGGGTTACATGATCTTGAATGGCCAGCGTGCTGCTGTTATCAAAACGTAGCGTATAACTGCCACTGCCCGGAACAACTACATTCAATCGGATGGTATCGTTTACTGTGGTGGTGGGTCGGCAACTGATGGTTAAATCCACGCTGTCGCTGCCCCATGCCGAAACATTGACCGATGCCGGAAACAGGCGTGTATCATACACATCTTCATTTACCGTTGATCCGTCCAGGTATTTAATACACATCTCATCGCGGTTAAAACTGTCGCGTATCAGTTGTATGCGGCAGGCGCTGTTGTTTATGTTTTTGAACAACCCTGTAGTGCTGCTTGCCTTATGCGATTCACGCAATGTAAGCGATGGGCTAACATCTGTAGCCTTAACAAAAAAGGCCTGACCCGATGCAATAATACCGGATGAAAGGGCACCTGTACCGGTATTGCTTTCAGCATTGTAGCTATTGTACACGTTGCTTATAGGATTATAGATATACACGCTGTGATACAGCTGTGCATAATCTGTACCGGTGTAGCCACTGCCCGATGCAGTGCGACCGGGGTCATGTATGGCGTTCCAGTCAATAGCGCTGGGGTATGGATTACCTACCATATTCCAGCCATCACCTGTATTGGGTGGAGTACTGGGGCTAAATGTAAGCGGAACAGCAACAGTACCCTGATTGGGCACACCCCTAAAATCGAGTGTTACGGCATTTTGTGGGGTAGTGCTGTTGCGACTAATGCGCGAAGTGTCGCTGCGGTCGCCCCGCACAAACATGCGGTAGCCAATGCCGCGCACAAGTACACTATCAATATGATTAATACTTACCCATCCGTTTGATGATGCACCGCTTACCGCTTCGTTGTACCGAAACACCGAAGGACTGTTATTGTAAGTGGCATCAAAACCGTTACTGTTTATCGTGCCCATGGTAGTGCCTGTTCCCGTGCCGGTTACGTGCATTTCCTGGCGAATATCCTGTAAAGTTGAATTTTGCACAGGCGAACTTATAAAACGCCACCTTCGGCCATAGCTGTTGGTGGGGCCGGGGCTGGCCATGGCAGGCACAAAACGCTGCACAATGGCATTGCCGGTAATAGAACCGCTGCTGTTGCCTATACTTGCTGTGCCTGTGGCATCACTTTGTAAGGTAAGCGTACCGCTGTTATTTAGTGTGCCGTTAACGCTGAGTACGCCACTGGGTGTTACCGTTAAACTTGCCCCACTAATAATATTAATGGTAGTGCCTGCTGTTACAGTTTGGCTACTGCTAAGCACAGGTTGTTGCGTAGCTGTCGGGGGTACAATGGCTGTTTCATTAGCTGGGAAAGTGCCTCCTACCCAATTGGCTCCCAGGCTAAAATCGGTGCTGCTATTGCCGGTAAATAATTTATTGGTGAGGTAAGCATTTTCTGTACCTGAAGCTATTGCATCACCACGGCCATTGCCGCCATAGTACATCGCATCAAAAGTGATGGTACTTAAATTTGTTTCGGGAGAAGCTGTAACAACATCTCCTTTACCATCGCCACCAGTGAATTGACCAAAACTATACCCCGGAATAAACCATAAAATGAGGCATAGTGGAGTAGTATATAGTATTCTCATAGTTCTTTTGCTTCTTACTTTTAAATTGCCATGCTTATGGAGCTGTGCGCACACCCCGACCAGACCAATCCATTATGCGTAATAGTCTTGGGTCCTGTGCTCTTGTTCTGTCTGATGTTCTCAAAAACGCAGTTCCGTTGAACCTTCCGCCCCTGAATCCATATCCCGAAGTTGTACCAGGGCCGGGCCAATTGGTAACATTTGGGTTGCCATCAGATCCCAAGGCACCATCTCCATGCAGGCCGGTAAAGAGTCTTGCTGTTGAGGCCCCAACCGGTATCACCCTTTCCCAGAGGTTACCGCTCAACTCCATTATTCCATAATAGGATGCTCCAGAGGATTCACGGTTACTAGATGCTGTTGCAAATGCACCAACACGAACCGGAAATGATGTGCCTCCTGCATTGCAGTTAGCCCCGGCATTGGAAGAAATCTCAGCTGCTGTTCCACCACTGGTCACGCCTGTCATAACAGAGCTAAAAATAGTACCCCAGGCAAGTTCATCAGATACAGGGTTTGCTGCACCCCGGCAAGCTTTCTCATATTCCAGCTCAGTCATAGTTCGCAATCCGGACCAATCGAGATAGGCTGTTACATCGCCCCAAGTCATCCAGTTACAAGCTAACCATTCCCCATCGTCAGTTTCATTATACGTTCCATTTCCATTCACATTACAGGCATACACCGCAGGTACAAGTGTGATATCGTTACCTGGTGTTTGTATATCAATGCCGCTTCGGTTGTTATTAGTGCTTAATAAAGCACCATTACCGGCAGGACTGTTAGGTGCAATACCCGTTCGTGTTGCTTGCTGCTGGTAGGTTAGGGTATTTAAAAAATCGCGATAAGACCCTTGTGTAGTTTCGTACTTCATGCAGTAAAATGCGGCAAAACCTTTTGGGTAGGCTGCAGGCAAAGTCTGGGTGGTGGCGCTTGAGAAGTCTTCCGGTTGACCACCGTCTCTGGAGGCAGGGGCAACGTTTATTCCAAGATTGGCCGTACTAGTGCCACCTAACGTCAGCTGAGCCTCACTGGTTATCTGAAATGGGGTAGTGTTGGTATTGCCGACACAAAACTGAGCTAGCTGTTCAGTAGAACCATCACCCACAAAAAAACTACCCTGCGGCACGTACACCATTTCAATGGCAAATACCTGTACAGTTACAACAGCATCATCTGCCACTCCATTGGCACCATAATTCCAGCGCAACTGGGTGTTGGTAAATGTATTGTTACCACTGCCAGCGCTGTTTCGGTAAATAAAAACACCCAAAGCCGGATTTGTAGTAGCATTAAACGTACTGCCTGGAGTTAGCAGGCCGGCATCAATGGTGCTGCCGCTTGGGGCCGAATGGCCTGTGTTGTTAAGGCGGGTATGCTCCCATATGCGGATGCATTCAATACTTGCACCACTTAATGGTGTGGTAGGTGTAGCACTTACCACAAATTGTGTGCTATTGGTAATGCTGCTAATAACCGAGTTGGCGGCAAAAGCACCCGTTCCACTGCTAACCCGTACGGGCATTCCTACACGTAAATTAGTGGTACTAGTTACAGTTACAGTGGTGCCGCTGCTGTTTACACCAGTAAATGTAGGGTTGCTTGCCCCTACCCTAAATTTTACAAACACCCAGGCTGCATCCCACCAACTATTAATATATGCATCTGCTGTAGCACCTGATCCTGCACCTCCGGTAAATGAAACGGTAGGAACGGAGGTATAGCCACTACCGGCATTGGTGATGGTAATTCCTGTAACTGCCCCACCGCTAATGGTTGCTGTGGCAGTAGCACCAGAGCCACCGCCACCGGTAATATTTACGGTTGGAGCAGATGTGTAACCGCTACCACCTGTTTTTATGCCTATGTAACTAATGCTGCCACTGGTACTGTTCCAACGCCAGCTATTGGCCCAACTTAGGTCGAATTTTACATGGATATAATTAGAAGGGTTATTAACTCCAAAACTATTGAATCTGTTAACCAAACTTACATTGCTTACTGCAATATTATTAGCGAATACCAATATGGGTTTACCAATGAGGGCAATAATCAGCGAGAATATCGAGAGGTGTTTTATACATTTAGTACAGCGCATAGTAGTAATAGTAATTAAGTTTTGGTATACATCGTTTAAAATTACGGAGCAAGCCTGACACCCCGAAAACCGCGTTCACTGGCTCGATTGGTAAGCGTAATGACTACAAAATTGCGGTCTGAAACACGCATATTAGTTGCAGCTTGGAACCAAGCGCCCCCCCGTAAGCCCGACCCGGTGGCTCCGGTAACTTCGCCACTTGTAAGGCCCGGCCAGGCAGTAGTAGTAGCATGGCCTGCAGTACTTAATAAGCCGCTGCCGTGCAGCCCGGTAAATGCCCTACCATCGGTATTACCTATGGTTACGGCACGCTCCCACAGGTTGCCGCTCATTTCCATAATGCCATAATAAGTAGCACCAGCTTGGGCACGGGTGGTGGCTACACCGGCAAAAGCACCCACACGCAAAGGGCCGTCTATTACTCCATCTGTAGTAGAATAGGATGCATTACCGTTTGTACCGGTACTCGGAGCATTAGGCAATTCATTGGCAGCACCCGGATTGGCCAAGGATGCATAAGTGGTAGCATGAATTGCACTGCTGCCCCAGGCGTACTCTCCGCTTACCGCAGTTTGGTTGCCCCGGCAGGCTTTTTCGTATTCCAATTCCGTCATAGGCCGTAAGCCACTCCATTGCATGTAGGCGCAACCATCCATCCAGTTTAGCTGGCCCATGGCTATCCATTCTCCGTCATCGCTCTGGTTTACGCCCGTAGGTAAGGTGGCTGAAGTATTTAAATCGCAGGCATAGGTACGCGGGCTTATGCCACCCGGGTCGGCAATTAAGCGCAGCCCAATGCGGTTGGCCGGTGAGGTAAGGTTGCTTACTTCGCTGCCGCTCCATGTGGTGCCATTATAGGTAAAACCGCCTGCGTAGCGGCCTACGGTGCCATCCATGGTTACACGGTTGGCCTGCTGGGTGCGGGTAAGTGTATTTAAAAAATCGCGGTATTGGCCTTGGCTTATTTCATACTTCATGCAATAAAAGGCGGCAAATCCTTTGGGGTAAGCTGCGGCAAGGGTAGCTTCGGCATCGGCAGCAGCATTTCCTATGGAATTATTACCACTACTTGAAGTTCCCCATAATTTACCTGCTACATTGTCAATACCCAATGCCGCTTCGCTTGTAATTTGAAAAGGGATGGTAGCACCACTTACCCAAGAACCATTGGTGAAACTGCCGCTTTCTGTACCACCACTTCCCACAAAAAAACTGCCTTGTGGCACATACACCATTTCAATGGCAAATACCTGTATGCTTACAATGGCATCATCCCTTACTGTGTTGGCACCATAGTTCCAGCGCAGTTGGGTGTTGTTAAAGGTATTGGTGCCGCTGCCTGCGCTGCTGCGGTAAATAAAAGCTCCCGTGCCGTCAGTTGGTACATCAATGGTGCTGCCGCTTGCGGCCGTATGGCCGGTAGTGTTTAAACTGGCATGCTCCCAAATGCGGATGCATTCAATACTGGCACTGCTTAAGGGAGTAGTAGGAGTTGCACTTACCACAAATTGGGTAGCATTGGTAATGCTGCTAATTACACTATTGGCTGCAAACGCTCCTGTACCACTGGTAACTCGCACCGGCATGCCCACACGCAGGTTGGTGGTGCTGCTAACAGTAACTGTAGTGCCACTGCTGCTTACACCTATAAATGTGGGGTTGCTTGCACCCACCCTGAACTTTACAAATACCCAGGCGGCATCCCAGTTGGATGGGCCGGTGCTTACGCGCCAGCTGTTTTCCCAGCTCAGGTTAAATTGTACCAAACTAAAGTTAGCGGCATTGTTGGGGCCGGCTGTGGTGGTTTGCCCTGTGAGACTTGCGTTACTTACAGCAATGTTATTAGCGGTTGATGTGTGTGCACTAAATAGCAGGCAAGCACTCAATAAAATACTTGCAAACCGAAAGTTAATGTTATATGTAGTAATAAAGCGAATGGCAGGGTGAATCATTGCCGCAACAATATTGAATATTCTAATATACCCTACGTTTTTATAGGCTTTTTATATAAATTGTTATATTTACTATATAACTTAACTTTTATTTATTATGAACACGTATCTATCCTATAAAAACTGTTTTTCTATTCTGATATCCTTACCTATACCAATATAAACCTCTATTAGTCAAATGAATAAAACGATTTAGTGTAAATGCCTATCGCAAATCCCTTTGATCAATCGAACGGTTAGTATTGAAATAAAATGGCTATTTCGCTACCACGACTTTTACCTGCTGTACACTGCCGTCATCTACTTGTAGTTTTAGCGTATATACTCCGCTACGTATTTGACTGAACGTGTGCTCCTTGCTGTACCTTCCGCTTTCTACTTCTTTACCATTTATATCGAAAAGTATATAGCTGCCCGGCACATCTGTTCGCAACGTGAATTGTCCTGTATTCGGATTGGGAAATACTTCGGCAACCGATAATTTACGTGTTACAGACTCTGCAGACACAGGTGTACTGTTCGATACCACGATATAAAACCGGCCACGTCCAAAGGTTTGTGGCACAGCAGTATTCACACTGAAGGTATAGTTCGGTTGTGCGATGAGATTTGTGGTGGTGCTGGCATACGCATCAATCAAAGTCACATGATCTTGAATAGCCAGCGTGCTGCTGTTGTTAAATCGTAGCGTATAATTGCCACTGCCCGGAACAGCCACATTCAATCGGATGGTATCGTTAATGGTGGTGGTAGGTCGGCAACTGATGGTTAAATCCACACTGTCGCTGCCCCATGCCGATACATTGACCGAGGCCGATAATAAACGTGTATCGTATGAGTCTTCATTTGTGCTCGAGCCATCCAAGTATTTAATACACATCTCATCGCGGTTAAAACTGTCGCGTATCAGTTGTATGTAACATGCACTGTTGTTTATCGTTTTAAACAAGCCTTTAGTGCTGTTTGCCTTATGCGACTCGCGTAACATTAGCGTTGGGTTGTCAGCTGTAGCCTTCACAAAAAAGGCCTGACCCGATGCAATAATACCGGAAGTGAGTGAGCCGGTTCCTGTATTGCTCAGTGCATTGTACGAATTGTATACATTGGTAACCGGATTATACACGTA
>Ga0315902_10012937_pt1 | contig 10828 bp, 2 predicted proteins | sample LakEriMetagenome_9_FD_203523 | JGI IMG/M metagenome (GOLD analysis project Ga0315902, IMG submission 203523) | Freshwater fungal communities from buoy surface, Lake Erie, Ohio, United States - Buoy 12 MA117 | ecosystem: Environmental > Aquatic > Freshwater > Lake > Lake biofilm | place: USA...
AAGTTTAAACAAATCTAATTTTACTAACTGAGATCTATAATCAATTATATTAACATCTTTTTCACTTTTTAATCCATATGTCCTTATATTTAGATCATCACTAGTAATTATCTGTCCATTTTCATCTAATATATTACTATTTGAATATATATCACCGAGTAGATATATTAAATTTTTATTTTTATTAATTTTTTTACACTGTTCTGTTATATTTGTTGTTTTCAGTATATCATAAATTATTAAATATTTATTGTTAAAAGATATGTTATAATCTAGGTTAGGATATACGAATATTTTACCGAATGTTATGTCCATTAGTTTATTAAATATTTCTATTTTATCATTTTGATTTAATTGATTGTCTTCAAATAAATTTAAACGTAAATTTTTATCTATGTTTTTGTATATATTGTCATATGCATAAAGTATTTTTTCATCATTATATGGATATTTTAGTTTAATTCGTTTGTTATTATCATATTTTAATTTATGTTTTATATTTAATATAATGGATGATATTGCTAGATATAATATTTCTATTTTTTTGTCATCAGAATAATATTTGTATTTTTGATTTGTTATGTCTAATTTACCGTATTTATAATATCCATCATTATATATATTTACTTTTAATTCATTATAGTTAAATTTATTTATCAGAGTGTATATTGATGTATATTTATGTAAATCTTCGGGTATTTTATGATATTTTATTAATATTGATTTTTTAGCTAGTTCTATTATAGATAACATATTATTATGAATAAAAGTATTATTTTTTTTGTCTCTTATCAAATCTATTAAATTATTTACCATTATTTGATTGTATTTGAATTTAGGTTTACACATTAATATATTAAACATATTTTCTGTGTTATTTATGTTTTTATTAAAAAAATCAATAAATAATTTTACATCATTCTTTATTTTTTTTATTGCGTTCATTTTTTCCACATATAATACGTCTTTTTCTTTTTCTATTGTAGAATCAATATTTTTAAATGCCATATTATTTGTAGTTTTCACATTTATTTTTTTCATTTCTTCGTAAATTTCTGCTACTTTTTTATTATTCATATCAAAAGTTGCTATATACTTATTATAATTTTTAGTAAAACAACAAATATTGAATAATAATAAAAATAATTCATTATTAATAGTTATATTATAAGCTTTTATAAAATTTAATATTATAATATTTTTGTCTATATTACTAATATCTATTTGTTCATCTGGTTTATAATTAAAAAAAAAGTCTTTATAAATATTATATAAATCTTTGTTTTTGTATTTTTCTAATGTATCATTATATGATTGTATAAACTGATCAGTTATAAAATTATATATTTTATTCTTAATATTTTCTACTAATTGATCAATGTCTATTTTATTTATTTTGTCCATATCTATTTCGTTTTTACTATCGCTAATCTCCATTAAAATATCATTAAACAAAAATTTATATTCGGTATTTTTTATTTTATTTATATAGAACACTATATTAGATATGTCCCCGTTATACTCATAATCTGTTAATTCTTTTATAGCAGAATTAACTTTATTATCTTTTATTAATTTATCTAATTGTCCTTCAACTGTTGAAAAACTATCAAATATATCTTTATCTGTTTTTTGTTTATCTACACTTTTATTATAAATATAACTATTAAATATATCATTTAATACTAGTTCAATATATTTATTTATAATTTCTTCTTTATTTACCCCTTCTTTATAAAGATCATTTAAATTATAATCAAAATTTTTAAATTTTTTTTTAATATTAGTATAATCATATAAAATATAATTAAATATTTTGTCACATTTATTTTCCCATCCATCTTCTTTTTTTTTTATATTTTTTATATTTTTTATATTTATATCATAATATAATACTAAAAACAAGTGATTATTATAAACATAATTTTTAAGATCATTTATTATATTTTTGTTATTTTTACTATTTTCATCGTTTTCAAATTCAAAAAGGTCAGAAAACTCTGAATTATCACCATACTTATAATAAAGTATATCATCTATATTTTTACTAAAATCATATTTATAAACAGACGGGTAACTTTTATTTAATAAATAAATTTTATCATATAATTCTTCTTTTGTTCCTAACATATTTTTTATTAATTGTGGCATATTTACAATTAATTGTTTTTCCAGGTTTATATCTTCTTCCTGTTTTTTTTGTTGTTCAACAGTTAATTTAATAGGTTTATTATGTCTTAACTGTTTCTCTACTCTAATTTCAGTAATATACAACATATCAACTAGTTTATCTAGTTGAATGCCATATTTGTATTTATCAAAATGACCATATTGTTTAAATAAATTAGATGTATATATCAAAATATGTTTTGTTTTTTCATAAAAAGTATCAGATAAATAGTATGATATATCATTAGTAATTAATTGTTTTAATTTAATCATTTTTTGTAAATTAATATATATATCTGTTAATTCATTTAGTATATTTATTCCCCCCTCTTTTTCTTTTTCTTTAGGATTTATATATTTATTTAAAACATTTTCAATAAATAAATCTATATATAACATATTTTCATATTTTTTGTCCTCTATTTGTTTCAAATCAATAATATTATCTAATTTTTCTTGTATATTATTTGGTTGTTTTACAATTAATTTCGTTGCATCATTTAAATTATAAATAATCTCGATATCTACAATATTTGTTTCATATATTATACTATTTAATATATTTAAATAGTCTATATTATTTCTTATTTTGTTCTTAATATCATCAGATATATTTAAATTGATACTATCACATATGGATTTTATATAATTTAATTTGTTTTTTAATAAATTCTCGTAGATTATAGATAATTTAATGTATGTATTTTTATTATTTAAAATATCATCTATTAATTCATTTTTTTTATTACTATTATCATAGTATTTATCATATATTTTACTTAAATCATCTTTATTCTTATATTTTAAACAGTTTATTAAAATATCAATTAGTTTCTCTATTAAATCTAATTGTAAATTCATATCAATAATAAACATATCATTAAGAGATCTATCAGATAATAGATAAACAACAGTATAATAATAAGTATAAAAATATCCATATTTAACATCCCGATTAAAGTATAATATTTTGTATTCATCATCTAGATTAGATAATTCATTTATATTTTTTATTTTCAATAATTTATTAACTATATTTTCATAAAAAAAACCTACTTTATCATCAATATACATATTATCTGACATATAAGCATAACAATATGCCATAAATGACCTATAAAAATCTAAAAATAACACACCCCTTGTATTTATATCTAAAAACTTATACCCAAATACATTATAATCTTTACTTTTTTCATGATGTACTGATGTATAATTAATTAATATAATATCTACTTTATGATTACCGTCATTATAATTTTCAAAAATAATGGCCACCGCTTCAAAATCGTATATATTTTTATTTAATTGCTCTTTAAATATATAAAATTGATTTTTTTCTAAATTTGTTTTAATATAATTGCTATCATATTTTATTTCCTGATTATAATTATTTAGTATTTTATTATCTTTTATTTCATTTTGAATCAAACCAATAATATTATCTGGATTAAAATATGAATCTGATATCACTTCCCTAAATAATAATGTGGCTTTATTGTCGATTATTTCTTTCAAAAAATCTCTCTTTATTTTCATTGTAACTATATAATAATAATATCAAAAAAAAATAATATCATTAATCTTCTGTATTTTAAAAAAATTGAAGTTTTTATTCTCTCCAAAATGTTAAATTTTTCACAGATGAATATAACCAATGCTATTGGCTATTGAAAGAAATATTCACGCTGAAAAAAAATCCAATGAAAATATTAATCAATTACAAATTGAAGTAAAAGATATGGAAGGAGAAATTGCAATGTTGAAAAAAAACTAGATGGATTACAAATTGAAGGCTCTAAGTTTGAAGAAATTTCTCTACTGAAACAATAAATTGAAGGACTTACCTTTTACTTGGAATCAAAAAAATATTGGTTGACTACGAAAAAAATTTTCAAAATGTACTCATCAAAAACCGCGTGTCACTGATGCTTAATTTGAATTGTTCATGATCAAAAAATTGCATTTTTTTGTTTAAAAAAATATTTTATAACAAAAAAATAATTAAAAATTTAAAATTTAATTTAATGCTTTTCTAAATAATTTAGATATATAATAATCGCCGGATATTATCTCTTTTTCTGTTAATTTACAGAACCAGTTATATTTTTTATCATCCCCACAGTAATAACTATTAGCTAGAAAGATAAACAATAATTTATCTGGATTATCATATTCAATATTTTTGTTAAATATTAAATCAGGAGCAACCCAGTGTCCATATTTATCTCTACTACCATCTGCATTTGTATCAAAATGATAATATTTGTAATTATTTTGTTCTAATTCTTTAATACTATCCCATAAGATTAATTTACCAAGATCAAAATATTTAAAATTTTTAAAATCATGAGATTCGTCTAATTTTTTATCTAGTTTATCTAAAGATAATTTCATAAGCTTACTATTTTTTATTGCTGCCATTGCTCCATTAGATGGTTTAGAATATCCTTGATTATTTTTACAAATCATACCAGTGCATCCAAAACCAATAAAATCTGTATTCATGTTCAACAAATCTATAATCGGTTGTAGATTAGACATAACTATAGTGTCGGCATCTAGCCACAATCCGCCATATTTGTATAATAATGCCACACGAATGTAATCTGTCTTTAGAGCTATCGGTAGATTATTAATATCACGTCTAAGATCTGGTAAATAATCATATATATTATGATTATCTAATAGAACAAGATTAAATAGATAACTTTTGTTTTTCATGATTTTTAAACACAAGCTGATATAGTCAGGTGGTTTAGATGCACCAGGCTTTAACTCCCAGTAGACCCATAAATATGGTTTTTCTGGGTTATCAAAGTGCTCTAGACCAGATTCTAGATAACTGGTGATGTAGTATATAATAATCGATATGATCAATATATATATTATAGTATAACGGATAGATGATGATGGATTCATATATAGAGATACATATGAAAAAAATTGAAGTTAGGAGTCTAAGGTAGATCTTTTAGTTATATGTATGATTACCCCTTTAGTTTTGATCTATTGATCCTACTAACGCTTCAAAATGTCCGCTGTTTCTGCTGTCTCTGTTGTCCCTGCTGTCGATGATGCTGCTGTTGCTGCTGCTGTTGCTTCTGCTGTTGCTGCTAGCGCTTTAGAACGACAAAAAAAGGCCATTGTGGAAAGAGAAAAAGAAATTGAGAAATTTACTAGTGAATTGTCTACCTTGAATTCTGATAAAGATCAGATGGCTAAAGAAGTAGATAAACTTGTTGCTGAATTGGAAAAAGCTCGGGAAAAGCTGACAGAGAAAAACACGAGAATTGCTATCGTGTCTGGCGAGATCAACAATCTTCAAAGAGAAATTGAAGACCTGAAGAAAGAGAAGAAAGAGGAGAAGAAAGAGGAGAAGAAAGAGGAGAAGAAAGAGGAGAAGAAAGAGGAGAAGAAAGAGGAGAAGAAAGAGGAGAAGAAAGAGGAGAAGAAAGTCAAAACCTTTTCAGCCATCGCTTCGTCGTCTTCTGTTCAACAGAAGATAAAACCGGCATCAGAACCAACCGGTTTTATCTGTAAGACAAAAAAGCTTGCTCCGAAAAAACAAACCGATGAAGAAAAAATTACCGAATGGTTGGAAAAACATGGCCAAGAACATTCATGCGTCAGAGAGGCACTTCCTGCTTATCTCAATAAACAAATTTCTTTTCCACGAACAAATTCAACAGGAAAGGGTGAAACTCGTTGTGTGATGTGTGGTCTTACTGATAGTCATGCACACAAACAGTGCACTTCCGACACTTATTTAAAAGTGAATGAATGTTTGAAATGGGATCTGTTTATTTTGTTCAAAAACCATTATTTGAAATCCCCTCAAATCGGAATGGACAAACGCCCTTCGATCACACTTGTTGGTTCTCCAAATGACATTATATATTTGGATGATCATTCTGTTCAACCGATAAATTATTACTATTTAATGGACTATGCGAACGACTTGTGTGGATCGATGAATATTGATCCGGTCTTTGACGGAAGGCATGGTAGTTATTATGGTGATTGTCTTGTGTGTGGTGTGGAAGAGTATCATTCGTTTGTTGAATGTCGGGAAAATGCATTTCGCATCATGTCCGATGTTTTCAACATCGATGAAAATGCCAAAACATGGTTGATACGAAAATTCATTAGCAAAAAATAGATCATTCGTTTGTTTTTTTTGTTTTAAAAAATATTTTACAACAAAAAAAAATAATAAATTTAGAAATAATTCATAAAATAATAATCACCTCTCCAATTAACAGTATTAGTAATACTACCAGTTACATCAATATTTATATTAGTTCCAGATATATTTGCATCAACAGTAAAAGTTATATCATCCGTGATACTTAATAAATCGATACCAGATCCTAATATGCTTACAACACCTGCTATATTTTTAAATCCACCGGTTAATTCAAATACAGCACCAACAGATCCAGTTAATTGTATAGCGGCTAGTCTTATATTAAGATAATATACGTTATTATTGCTAGTATTAAGAGTTAATATAGTCTGAGTTGGTGTGATTGAATCAGTACTAGTATAAACAGTAATATATGGATTAATTACACTAATAACAGTTGAATCAGATGTATTTTGTAATAAGATACCGGTGCTTCCAGTCAATCCTCTGATAACTAGATCAGGTCCAGTAGCACCTAAAATTAAAGATAAATTATTACCAGTAGTACCTAAAGTTACATTGGCACCAGATCCAGTAGGTCCAGTTAAACCAGTCGGTCCTATTAATCCAGTAGGCCCTGTTGAACCAGTCGGACCTGTAGAACCAGTTAAACCAGTCGGTCCAGTTAATCCTGTAGGACCAGTTAATCCTGTAGGACCAGTCGATCCAGTTGATCCAGTTGATCCAGTTGATCCAGTAGGTCCAGTTAAACCAGTAGGACCGGTTAATCCTGTAGGACCAGTTGATCCAGTTGATCCAGTTGATCCAGTAGGACCAGTTAATCCTGTAGGACCAGTTAATCCGGTAGGACCAGTCGATCCAGTTGATCCAGTTGATCCAGTTGATCCAGTAGGACCAGTTAATCCGGTAGGACCAGTCGATCCAGTTGATCCAGTTGATCCAGTAGGTCCAGTTAAACCAGTTGGACCGGTTAATCCTGTAGGACCAGTTGATCCAGTTGATCCAGTAGGTCCTGTTGGACCAGTTAATCCTGTAGGACCAGTCGATCCAGTTGATCCAGTAGGTCCTGTTGGACCAGTTAAACCAGTAGGACCAGTCGATCCAGTTGATCCAGTAGGACCAGTTAATCCAGTAGGACCAGTAGTACCAGTAGGTCCGGTTAAACCAGTAGGACCAGTAGGTCCAGTGATACCAGTAGGTCCAGTTGAACCAGTAGGACCAGTTAAACCAGTAGGACCAGTAGGACCAGTAGGACCAGTTAAACCAGTCGGTCCAGTGACTCCTGTAGTACCAGTAAAACCAGTAGGTCCAGTAAAACCAGTAGGACCAGTTAAACCAGTAGGTCCGGTTGAACCAGTAGGTCCAGTTGAACCGGTAGAGCCAGTAACTCCGGTAGGTCCAGTTGTTCCAGTTACTCCTGTAGGTCCAGTAAAACCAGTAGGTCCGGTAACTCCTGTAGGACCAGTTAAACCAGTAGGTCCAGTTGTTCCAGTTACTCCTGTAGGTCCAGTAAAACCAGTAGGTCCGGTAACTCCGGTAGGACCAGTTAAACCAGTAGGTCCAGTTGAACCAGTAGGTCCAGTTGAACCAGTAGAGCCAGTAACTCCTGTAGGTCCAGTTGTTCCAGTTACTCCTGTAGGTCCAGTAAAACCAGTAGGTCCGGTAACTCCGGTAGGACCAGTTAAACCAGTAGGTCCAGTTGAACCAGTAGGTCCAGTTGAACCAGTCGGTCCAGTGACTCCTGTAGGTCCAGTTGTTCCAGTTACTCCTGTAGGTCCAGTAAAACCAGTAGGTCCAGTTAAACCAGTAGGCCCGGTTAAACCAGTAGGTCCAGTTGAACCAGTAGGTCCAGTTGAACCAGTAGAGCCAGTAACTCCTGTAGGTCCAGTTGTTCCAGTTACTCCTGTAGGTCCAGTAAAACCAGTAGGTCCGGTAACTCCAGTAGGACCAGTTAAACCAGTAGGCCCAGTTGAACCAGTAGGTCCAGTTGAACCAGTAGAGCCAGTAACTCCTGTAGGTCCAGTAAAACCAGTAGGTCCGGTAACTCCGGTGGGACCAGTTAAACCAGTAGGTCCGGTAACTCCGGTAGGACCAGTTAAACCAGTAGGTCCGGTAACTCCGGTAGGACCAGTAAAACCAGTAGGTCCGGTTAAACCAGTAGGTCCGGTTGAACCAGTAGGTCCGGTTAAACCAGTCGGTCCGGTTGAACCAGTAGGACCGGTTGAACCAGTAGGTCCAGTTAAACCTGTTGGTCCAGTTGAACCAGTTAAACCAGTAGGTCCAGTGACTCCTGTAGGACCAGTTAAACCAGTAGGTCCAGTGACTCCTGTAGGACCAGTTAAACCAGTTGGTCCAGTGACTCCTGTAGGACCAGTTAAACCAGTTGGTCCAGTGACTCCTGTAGGACCAGTTAAACCAGTTGGTCCAGTTGGTCCATTTGAACCAGTCGGACCAGTTGAACCAGTTAAACCAGTCGGACCAGTTGAACCAGTTAAACCAGTAGGCCCAGTGACTCCTGTAGGACCAGTTAAACCAGTAGGACCAGTTAAACCAGTAGGACCAGTTAAACCAGTAGGACCAGTAACTCCGGTAGGTCCAGTTGAACCAGTAGGCCCTGATGAACCAGTCGGACCAGTAACTCCAGTAGGACCAGTTAAACCAGTTGGTCCAGTTGAACCAGTAGGCCCTGATGAACCAGTCGGACCAGTAACTCCAGTAGGACCAGTTAAACCAGTTGGTCCAGTTAAACCAGTAGGACCAGTAAGTCCTGTAGGACCAGTTAAACCGGTTGGTCCAGTTGAACCAGTAGGACCAGTAAGTCCTGTAGGACCAGTTAAACCGGTTGGTCCAGTTGAACCAGTTAAACCAGTAGGGCCAGTAACTCCTGTAGGACCAGTTAAACCAGTTGACCCTGTAACTCCTGTAGGTCCAGTTAAACCAGTAGGTCCAGTAACTCCTGTAGGTCCAGTTAAACCAGTAGGTCCAGTTAAACCAGTAGGTCCAGTTAAACCAGTCGGTCCGGTGATTCCTGTAGTACCAGTAAAACCAGTAGGCCCGGTGACTCCTGTAGGACCCGTAAAACCAGTAGGTCCGGTGACTCCGGTGACTCCTGTAGGACCAGTTAAACCAGTAGGCCCAGTTAAACCAGTAGGTCCGGTGACTCCTGTAGTACCAGTAAAACCAGTAGGTCCAGTTGAACCAGTAGGACCAGTAAAACCAGTAGGTCCAGTTAAACCTGTCGGTCCAGTTAAACCAGTCGGTCCAGTTAAACCAGTCGGTCCAGTGACTCCTGTAGAACCAGTAAAACCAGTAGGTCCGGTGACTCCTGTCGTACCAGTTACTCCTGTAGGACCAGTTATACCAGTCGGTCCAGTGACTCCTGTAGAACCAGTAAAACCAGTAGATCCAGTTGAACCAGTCGGACCAGTTGAACCAGTTAAACCAGTCGGACCAGTTGAACCAGTTAAACCAGTAGGTCCAGTGACTCCTGTAGGACCAGTTAAACCAGTGGGACCAGTTAAACCAGTAGGTCCAGTGACTCCTGTAGAACCAGTTGAACCAGTCGGACCAGTTAAACCAGTAGGTCCAGTTAAACCAGTCGGACCAGTAACTCCAGTAGGACCAGTTAAACCAGTTGGTCCAGTTGAACCAGTAGGGCCAGTAACTCCAGTAGGACCAGTTAAACCAGTTGGTCCAGTTGAACCAGTTAAACCAGTAGGGCCAATAACTCCTGTAGGACCAGTTAAACCAGTTGACCCTGTAACTCCTGTAGGTCCAGTTAAACCAGTCGGTCCAGTTAAACCAGTCGGTCCAGTTAAACCAGTCGGTCCAGTTAAACCAGTCGGTCCGGTGATTCCTGTAGTACCAGTAGGCCCGGTGACTCCTGTAGGACCCGTAAAACCAGTAGGTCCAGTTAAACCAGTAGGACCAGTTAAACCGGTAGGTCCAGTTAAACCAGTCGGTCCAGTTATACCAGTAGGTCCAGTTGAACCAGTAGGTCCAGTTGAACCAGTAGGTCCAGTTGAACCAGTCGGTCCAGTTGAACCAGTAGGACCAGTTATACCAGTAGGCCCAGTTGAACCAGTAGGACCAGTTACTCCTGTAGGACCAGTTATACCAGTCGGTCCAGTGACTCCTGTAGAACCAGTAAAACCAGTAGATCCAGTTGAACCAGTTGGACCAATTACTCCTGTAGGACCAGTTATACCAGTCGGCCCAGTGACTCCTGTAGGACCAGTTATACCAGTCGGTCCAGTGACTCCTGTAGGACCAGTTAAACCAGTAGGTCCAGTTAAACCAGTAGGTCCAGTTAAACCAGTAGGTCCAGTTGAACCAGTTGTTCCAGTGACTCCAGTAGGCCCAGTTAAACCAGTTGCTCCAGTTGAACCAGTAGGACCAGTAACTCCTGTAGGACCAGTTAAACCAGTTGCTCCAGTTGAACCAGTTAAACCAGTAGGTCCAGTGACTCCTGTAGGACCAGTTAAACCAGTAGGTCCAGTGACTCCTGTA
>Ga0315902_10012938_pt1 | contig 10828 bp, 12 predicted proteins | sample LakEriMetagenome_9_FD_203523 | JGI IMG/M metagenome (GOLD analysis project Ga0315902, IMG submission 203523) | Freshwater fungal communities from buoy surface, Lake Erie, Ohio, United States - Buoy 12 MA117 | ecosystem: Environmental > Aquatic > Freshwater > Lake > Lake biofilm | place: USA...
AAATCAATATCACTCAACTTTGGCTTATTTAGCCTAGGAAATGTTCAAGTTCAAGCAGCACCTATTGCTGAAAGTTTAGGTAAAAACAATATTACAGCAGAAGCAATTCCTGAGCCAGAGCCTGTTCAATTAACTGTGGCAGAAAATTTGTCTGTTAAGCCTCCAAGTAAACCAATTATTCAAACCTCCAAACTTGAAATTCCAAAAATTGGATTAAATGTAGGGGTTGGTTTTGCCAGTGTTAAAAATTTGCCAGTTCTTGATGAAAAACTTCTATATTCCCCACTACTTGAAGATCAGCTTAGCAATGATTTTTGCAGTTTAGGAAAGGCAAGCTATGTTTATGGTCATTCCGAACCTTCTGTGGCTGGAACCGAGAACTATCCGGCAACTTACATTTTTAGTAAGCTTGATCAGCTAAAGGTTGGAGATAAAATTTCTACCTTTAATTCCCAAGGTCAAAAATGCACTTATGCAATCACTGAAATTTTTATTGTAACCACAGATAGCAATAATCAAGCAACCGATGCAGATTACGCCAAGCTTTTTTACCCAGAACTTAATGAGGAGAAAAGTATTTTAACTTTGCAAACCTGCGTTAAAGGTTCGGCTACAGAAAGGTTAATTGTAAGAGGGGTTAGTGTTTAGTTTTTGGAAAAATAATTAATAAAAAACCTACATCTAGTGTAGGTTATAAATTTAAAACATCTATGGTTTAAAATAAATGTCAGCTACCTGTTGTGGTAATCGTTGTAACTAGGAGTGTCATCACTCGGACCGCTTTTGGAAATATCTGGGTTTTTTGCCCATTCTCCAGTTTTTGTACCGATGTGATCGTTCTCGTTTTCAGACCAATGTGCATTTTTGACATTGCCTTGAGGGTCAACAGTAACGATCATGTGAGGATAATCATCTTTATTATCTCTATGTTCTGCTCCTCTGGATAGAATCCTTAGATCTCCTTTGGGAGTTACTTCAGCTTTCGTGTCAACACGATCGCCCTTATTCCAATCGCCCCAGCCTCTTGAACCCATTGTAAAATCCTCGCAATATGGTAGAATTGAATCAAACTAAATAGTAAATAATCACTAAAAAGTGAAAACAAATAATATATATATATATATATTTATAGTTGACACTTGTCAAGAAATTCTTAATTATCCGTGCATGCACAGCTTCTATAAATCAACAGACTTTCACATTTTTGATGGAAAATATAAAGATTTTATGGTGGGTGTTTTGTTTCTTGATAAAGAAATTCCTGAACTAAAAGAAAGCGGCAGGTGGGAAAATAATTTGAAGTTAAAAGATTCATTATTACAGGAAATTAGCCCAATTGAAATTGGTTTTTCTGATGATGTAAAAGTTATCGCAGCAATGGATTCCACTCTTATTCTAAGAAAAATAGAGTTTGACCAAGATTTTCTAAAACTGGTAGTAAAAAACAATGACTTTGATAAACTACAAGATTTAACCTTACAAGCAATAAACATGGCTACAAAAGTTATTTTAAAATCTATTCAAAAAAAATTACAAAATCATGAAATTTCAATGAAAGATTATATTGATAGAATAATTCTAAATCATGAAAATAAAGGGTTGTGGATGAATTTAAAAAGCGTTGATGAAGAAGGAAAAGAAATAGCTTTTTATGCTACACATGGGGAAACTGATCTTTCAGGGTTAGAGGGTTTAGGTAGAAACAATTAAATTATGCTCAAATATTTTAATATAAAAATCAGCTCAGAATTTAAGAGTGAAGTTGAAAAATTCAATATCATACTTATCATTTTGAACGAGTATGAAATTGAACAGCTAAAAAAAGATAGTATTTGGCATAATGATAGAGCAGGATATGAAGTATTGGAAAATAACGAAATAGGCACCAATCAAATACCACTTGTAGTTATTCTAGATCATAGCTTTACAATAAGAAATATTAGTTTAGACAGAGAATTTTTTGGTTTTAAAACGAATTCTATAAATAGATCTAGATACTTGGCTGATAGAGTTCCATTGCTGATTAAGCAGTGTTTGGTTGAAGTTATTAAATTGATGCAGAAAACAATGAAAACTAATGAAGTAAATATGAATGATTTTATTGCTCAAATTGCTAAAAATACAAAAGAGAAAGAAACATCTATGCAATGGGAAGTAAGTAGCTCTAAGGTAGAGAAAATATCTTTTTATCTAGTTGTTGAATCAGACCGAAAACAGCTAAAATAATTTAAAAAAGCTAAGTTGCATCTTGAACTTACCCGCCAATCTTAAATTCTACTACATCTCCGTCTTCCATGATGTAGTCTTTGCCAAGGGTTTTGACCATTCCTTTTTCGAAACATTCTTTCCAGCTTCCGGCCTCAACAAAGTCTGGGTATTTTACAACTTCGGCTTTAATAAACTTTTTTTCAAAATCGGTGTGAATAACCCCGGCACATTGTGGTGCTGTAGAACCTGTTTTAAAAGTCCAGCTTCTTGCTTCCACTTCGCCAACGGTTAAATATGTACTTAAACCAAGTTTAGAATAACAAGCCCTAATTAATTGATCCAGCCCAGTGTGTTCGTTTAAACCAAGCTCTAGTCTGTCGCTGGTGGACATATCTTGCATTCCAGATTCCAATAAAATATCTAAATCGAAATCGCTGTTGTAGGCTTCGTTTTTACCGTCCAAATTGATATTGGCTAATCTTAAAATTGGCTTATCGGTTACCAGGTTTAAAGACTTTCTGAATTTGGTTAATTCTTCCTCTCCAACTTTTGGGGTTACAACAGTGCTGGCTAATTTGTTATCTACTAAGGCTGAAAGAATTTCTTTGGCTAAACTAAGTTTTTCAGCGCCTAACAATTGATTGGTTTTCATGTCTTTTTCCAATCTGTTCATTTGTTTTTCAAGCGAAGCTTGATCGCGTAAAACAAGCTCTAGTAATAAAATTTCTTCGTCATCGGCTGGATTTATTCTGTTTTCAACATGAACAATGTCGTCGTTTTGGAAAGTTCTAACTACAAGTAAAATTAAATCGGTTTCGGCAATATGGCTTAAAAACTGATTACCAAGACCAGCACCTTGACTGGCGTTTTTTACAAGCCCAGCAATATCTTTGAATTCAATTAAAGAATAAACTTCTTTCTTGGCGTTAACCAATTTAGATAATTCTAAAACCCTGGAATCAGGAACTTCAACCACCCCAGTGTTAGGTTCAATAGTGCAGAATGGATAGTTTTCAGCTGAAACATTGCGTTTAGTTAAAAGATTGAATAGGGTGGATTTTCCTGCGTTCGGAAGACCAACAAGACCGACGGATAACATATTATTTTAATTTAATTTCGAACAAATCTAGCAACAAGTTAGCTAGGGCAGTTTGAGCTAGGGCGTATATTTTAGGTGATTGAACTGAACTGTTTAAAACTAAATCGAAGTGTTTGAAAAAACTGTTAATGCTTTTATCTAAATCGGCTAAATCAGTTTTTAGGGTTTTTTGGGATACTCGGTTAAAATCGTCGTAATTTGTTTCACGCAGGAATAAAATTAAATTTAGAAAATTTTCCATGCTTATTTCCCCAAGACTGCCTAAGGTTAAGTTTATACCATCCAAACCAGCATCCTCCATTTTGGAAGCCAAACTAAGGCAAAGTCCAAAAAAATCTTCAGGGCTATTTATTGTTTCAGGCCAACTATTTAATTGCTCGTTAAAATTGCGGGTGTTTTTTAGAGAAACAAGATGAATGTTATTATCAAATTCAGTATTAGACATTGGAAATTTTGTTTGATTTTAGTTTAATAATTTAGTTTAGTTAAAGTAATGTCAACCTAAAAAAATGTAAATCTATTAGATTTATTCAAATAAACAACCCCCAAATGGGGGCTATCTTGCTAATCATGCTTTTCTATTTGTATTACTTTAGGGGCAGACTCTGGAATTTTGTTTATAGTAATGTATAGCATACCTTTTTTAGAAGACGCTTTTACAGAAGATTGATCAATATCTTTAGGCAAAGAGACACTTCTAGAAAAACTATAGTATGAATATTCTTCTCTTAGAATTTCCTCATCTTTATCTTCTTTATTGTCTTGATGCTGATAGCTGATGTTAAGAATATTGTCTCTTAATTCTACTTTTACTTTGTCTGAATCTATACCTGGAATAGCCGCAGAGACTTTGTAATGATCTTTAAATTCAGAAACATTTAGGGCGGGGTTTAAACTAGATTTGGTTATTCCACGAACACTAAGTGGGCGGAAACTGTCATCTAAAAGTTGGTCCATTAAAGTTATTATATTAGACATAAATATATAATTTTTTACTTAAAAGTTAATAATCAAAGCCAATTTTTATTCTTAAAAGATAAAATGCTCTGATAAAAAATATTTTTATAACTTTTTTAATTTTGTCAACCTCTACCTATGGTTGCTAATTATAAAGTTTAGTTCATTATTTTTTAATAAAGCAAAAGGCCATAGATTGAGGAATTTTCGTGTCTAAAACAATAACAATTTACCCTAGTTTTTTTTCTTTGAACTTTTTTAAGACTGGGGTGTATCCGATGTTTAACTTAAACTAGAATAAAAATTAGAGGACATAGGTTAGTAACCCAAAAGCTATACCGAAACCTGCTACAAATCCGCCTAAGTGACCGAAATTATCAATTTGGGTGTTTAAAAATCCGTAACCAACATTGATTACTACAATCAAAACTAATTGCGAAAGTAAGCTAAAATCTTGGCTAAGAATTGCATAGGCTACCAAAGCACCAACTAAGCCAAATATGGCACCGCTGGCCCCAATGCTTGGGTTTGAATTAAACCAGAAGGAAAACAAAGAACCTGATATTCCGCTTAATAAATAGATTAATAAAAATCCCCAAGGCCTGAATATTGTGCTTACAATCGGTGAAAGATTGAATAGGGCATACATGTTAAACAGTAAATGCCAGAAATCGGCGTGAAGAAAGTTTGAACTTAGAAGTCTGTACCATTCGCCATCTTTAATCGCAGAGTTATCTTTCCAACCAAGTTGTAGGAAGCTATCATGGCTGGTGTAGGGGAATTTACTAAAATCAAAAATGTAGGGTAAAACAAATGCTAAAACATTCATGCTAATTAAAATTAAAGCTATATCCATAAGAAATTATTTTTTATTATTTTTTGGTTCAGGCCAAGTTATTGTTAAAAGAATTGAAAGAATAAACACCGAAATTGGGGCTATAAGTTTTTCCTGCAAAGTTACTGTTTTAACTTGCACACTTTGCACAGGTTTTTGAATTCCAGTAATTTGAAAATTTTCTATTTTAGAATCGTTCCATTGATTAATTATCGATCTATAAACCTCTTCGTACATTACTTTATTGAATTTTTCCGCTTCAGATTCTGAGCTTGCTGTGTAAGTAATTGAAATAAAACCCATCTCCTGATCTTTTAATTTGTAGATTGGTTTATCTGCACTTAAATTAGTTTGCCCAAGTTGCAATTGGTCGATTACCATTTGCTGGCTTTCAACAGAGGCTAATCTGTTTTCCAAAAATCTGGATAATTTTCCCTGTTTTTCAATAAAATTTGGGGTTTCCACATTAACCGGATCGATACCAGTTTCCATCAATTTGGGGTTATTAAAACTTAAACCAAGGGTAATGTTGGCTTCGTATTTAATTGAATTTAATAGACTGAAAGACCCTATTAAGCTAATTATTGTAACTGAAATTATTATCCAACTGTATTTTAATAATCTTTTTAAAATGAGGCTGTTCATAAGATAAGAAGTTTATTTATACAACAAAGCAACTGCCAAAGCAAGCACTGAAGACATTATTGAAATTAACCAATATCTCATTGTAATTTGGCTTTTGGTCCATCCAATGGCTTCTAAATGATGATGAAGAGGGGCGGCTAAAAATACTTTTTTCTTAAACAATTTTTTGGAAATAGTCTGAATAATAACCGATAATTCAGTAATAAGTAAAATAGAACCAGCAATCGGTAGAATGTAAATTGTGTCGGTCATTATGGCCACAACACCCAAAGTAGCCAAAATACCCATGGTTCCCGTATCCCCCATATAAAATTTGGCTGGTGGAATATTATACCATAAATAGGCTGCCATAGATCCTACCATTACCATTAGGAATGTGGAAATATCGTAAAAACCTTTAGAGAATGATATTGCTGCAAAACAAAGGTAAATTGGGATAAAAACTCCAGCGCTCATGCCATCAAAGCCATCAATCATTGAACTTCCCCACAATCCCATCAATACTCCTATAGAAACCAAAACCATCAGCCATCCGCCGTTTATTCCAAAAGGAAGATTCAATTCGCTTAAGTTTAAATGATAACCAAAAACACTGATTTGGTTTAAATTAAGCCTTAAATGAAACCACAAACCAACCCCAATACTTAGTCCAAGCATTCCAAAAATTCTATAGTTAAGTTTTAATCCTCCAGCGAAATAGTTGCCACCATTCTGCATAACGGCCAAGGCGTCGTCGATAAAACCAAGCACTGAAGCAAAGAAAAGGGTAGCAATAGGAATAAAGGTCTGCCTTCTGGAAATGAAATTAAGGAATTCAAAAGTTTTGTTATCTTTTTCTAATCCCAACAATACAGTAGGTTCAATTTTTAAAAGTAACCATAATAATATGGCAAATGAAATAGCTGTAATCCAAATTAAAAGCCCTCCAGCTCTTGGAACTTGCATTTTAGATTCGTCTTTTAAATAAAATTCTTTGGTAACTGTTAAAGCTTCACCTGTCATGGTGGCTGTTCTACTTTTTTTCTTCCAAAATTTAAGGAAAACTAGTAAATCAATTAAGGCTGGAGCCCACCAAATTGCTAATAGGTAAGACACTGCTGTGAAAGTAAATATTTTAGCTGCTTCAATTAATACTTGATCTAATAATAACTCATTCATATTTATATTGTCTTGGCGAATAACAAAATCCAATTTATTCCTATGAACATTATTCCTACTGAAATAAAAAATAATAGACCTAACAAAGTTAGCCAAAGATATTTATATTTATCAATAATTTGTGTCATCGGTTAATATACAACTATTTTCAAGCTGGGCTTTTGTCAATAAAGGCTATTGTTTAATTTGTTGACAATTTCTATATCTGAAGGAATAAGTGTAAGCAATATGCCAAGTTACAGGCAAAACATTTTTCGCATTTTCGCTATATTCTTCTTCATTGCAGTGCCTTTTGTAGTGGTTTATTCTTTAGGCTTCGATTTAAACTTGGCTGATCGTCAATTAAGTAACACAATATCCATTAATATTGAAACCTTGCCCAGAGGCGCTGACATCTCAAATTCAGGAAAAAAAATATTGGAAACCCCTAGGGAATTAAGGGCAAAAGACAATCAGTTGATCCCTCTAGATATCTCGCTTCCTAATTTTAAGTCTGAAAAATTCATAATTTGGGCTCCGCCAAAGGAAAATACTTCGGCTAGAATTACAAGACTTGCTTTGCTTCCAGAAAAACACGATGAAATAAAAAGTTTTGATGAAAATTTGAATGTTGTATTTCTGTCTGACTTTCAGCTTCTTTTAAAAGATAAAGATAATTATTTTATTCAACAATATACCTTTACGGGCTTGCAGGGTGCACCAGTACAGCTTGATGTTTTTGGAAAAGTTGATGATGAAATTCCTAATAAAAATTGGATAAAGTTATCTGAAAATTCGTTTTGGAATCCTGACAAGAATTTACTTGTGGCAAAGAATAATAATTGGAGTATCTATAATTTAAATATTTTTACAGTTAAATTTACCTCTGTAGTTAGCATAGATAACAATTACTTTTTAGGATTGGATGACCAAGGAGCATTGTGGCAAATTGATCTAAACAACCAGACTTACACTTTCTTGGATTCAAATATTCAAAATCTAAGTTTTACCCAAACCCCAGATAATATTTGGATAAGAAAAAATAAAAAATTACACAGGCTGAATAGAACTTTACAAGAATCAAACAATTTCAATTTGTCTGATAAAGTTTATACCGAATTTCCAGATAATACAACATTTTTAAGTTCAGATTTACCAGCCTGGAAAACTATGAATATTGGCAGTCTGTATCAAGGTTTATTAATTCAATTATATAATGAACTATACTATATTCCAGATAATAAGCCAAATGATTGGGAAAAGATAGCTACGAATGTTAATAATTTTACCACAGCTGGTAATAGCGTTTTCTGGATTGATAGTTCAAATACACTTTTTAGCTATAATTTGTTCTTGAAACAATGGGAAACTATTTCTGTTCTAGATATTAAAGATAAACCAGAAGACATAAATATTGTTTATTATGCACCTTGGAATAGGGTTTTAATATATACACCAAACAAGGTTTATTCAGTTTGGTTTGATAAAGAAATTTTCAATAAAAATATTACTAAATATTTTCCAGTAACCTGGATTTCAGATGCATCTTGTTTTACCAATGTTCTTGATAAATATCAGTTTTGTTTAAAAGACAATAAATTAGTTAATTTTAAGAATTTAAGTTTGTGGTAAATAATCTGTTGCCAACTTCCTAACTCTAAATCAGCTTTAATTTTCCTAAATCAATCGCTAACTAACTTGGTTAGACTAAAGTTTCAAAAATTTAAGCTCCAACCTCCCAAATCCTTGTTAATTGAATCAACCTTCACTGACAACCATTTTTAAGTAAATGCAGTATTCTTTAATAAATGATGCTGGCTATACTTACCTGGTTTAGTTTTTCTGGGCTAAGGAAGAGTTGTTCTCAATATTGAATTTGCTTATCAGATAAATCTATGCTGTATCTACAATAAACCTATAGGGTAGAATTTGAAAGTTATTTTTGTCTGGTATTATTCTTTAGATAGGCGATTGGCGACAGGTTTAACTTGCAAATTGACAGATTAATATAATGTTTTCACCCTTTTAATGGTGTTTTATTTGTAAAAACATGAAAAAATTAGTATTAGACACTGAGATTAATCGAATCTATGCTTGTTGGGTTGCAATTCCAGCACTATTCTCAACTGTGCAAGACTTTGATGATCCTAATCAAGTTCCTGGAATTCATGTTCATGCAAGAACTAGAGTAAATCAGCCTAAAATTGTTGATGATACTTTTGATTTGGTAGAAGTTAAATATGAAAGTCAAACATATCGATTGACTTATTCAAACTGTGTTGACTACCTGATAGCTACAATTCTTAAAAATGAAATTGATAGTTTGGTATGTCCCGCATGCTTACAACGCCATCACGATGAGGATAAGTACGCAGTCATACCCCACAAGCTTCATTCTTGTGAACATTGCGGAGCAAATTTCCTAAGTGAGTTCTACTGCGTGTCTAATAATATTAAACATATTAGACGAAGTATGGGTTGTTTGGATTCAGAAACAGTACCACAGACTAATCATCTTGCACTTGATCAGAAGGATTTTTCTGGCGTTGCTATTTTGGCATGCGGTCCAGCTATAGTTTGGTCATCAAGTATTCCAGAAGAGGATGGGGTTCATGTTCATGCATACAAAGATGGGCAAATTTCATTCGACTCAACGGCATTACGGTAAAAATTAAGGAACGAAATACCGTTTTACATCATTAAATAGATATAATAAGCTAGAAGATAAATATTAGATTATCTTTTTACTAAAATTAACCTTAAATTCTATGCTTATTCTGAGAAAAAAACCATTGTCCTGTATGTTTAAATCGTACAGTTAGGAAAGATGGAAAATATAAAAATAAACAAATATATGAGTGCCTTAGCTGTAACCATAAGTTTACCATAAAAGATCAATCCTGGGTAAAGCAAGCATATTTAGATCATACGCTACACAAACAAACTTATCCTGAATTACAAGAAAGATATGGAAAGAGTGAGAAAACTATTAGAAAATATTTTGATGAATTAAATAGTTCATCCCACATCTCGCTCAATTCTAAACTAATTACCGACAAGTGGTTTGTTGTAACAGGTAAATCGAATCTTAAAGAAATTGTATCGGATAAACCAAAAATTAACCTAATCATGGACACTACCTTCTTTGGAGAATTTGGAGTTATGGTATTTAGAGGTAATCCTAAAGGAGGAAAAGAATATGTTAATCTATACTGGAAATATGTTACAACTGAAAAGATAAGTGATTATTTATCTGGAGTATATTATTTAAGACAATTCTACCAGATTATATCTTTCACAGTAGATGACAGAAAAGGCCTAATTACAGCACTAGAAAGAAGATACAAGAATATTCCTGTTCAATTATGCCAGTTTCATTTTGTTAAGAATATTTTAAAATATACTGGAAGGCCTAAGTTTAATTCTAAACACAAAGATTATTTAAGATTACAATCTAGTTTAAGACTACAATCTAGTACATCACACAATCCAGAGTTCAACCCACAAGATAAACCTAAATTAGAGTTAATGGAATTAGTCTTAAGATTAAAGAAACTTAATCAAAACCAATTTCAATCAGAATTAGCTGTTTACCTAGAAAACAATTTAGACTACATCCAAACAAGAACAATACAAAGTCATAAATACTTACACAGAGGAATAAGAACAGCACTTTCCAACATTAAAAGAAATTTAAAATATATTTTTGCTTACAACCAAATTCAAAACCAAGAACTAAACATTCCTAAAACAACAAATTCAGATGAAGGAAGTTTTGGTAATTGGAAATACAAGATTAAACTTCACAGACATTTAAGCCTGACAAGAAAGAAGCAAATGATAGATGAGATATTGGGTAGTAAAAGTACATAGGAATTTACAACAAAAAATATATTAAAATTATCTACAAAAATCTCTTAAAATTCCTTAATTTTTACCGTAATGCC
>Ga0315902_10012941_pt1 | contig 10827 bp, 8 predicted proteins | sample LakEriMetagenome_9_FD_203523 | JGI IMG/M metagenome (GOLD analysis project Ga0315902, IMG submission 203523) | Freshwater fungal communities from buoy surface, Lake Erie, Ohio, United States - Buoy 12 MA117 | ecosystem: Environmental > Aquatic > Freshwater > Lake > Lake biofilm | place: USA...
AGAACGGCCGCTGGAACGACTTCGGCCTCCTCGAGATCCACACCGTCACCGGCCTCGACGCGCAGGCCTGAGCGAATCCGCCCGATCCATCGGGGCCAGCCGCTTGACAACTGTGTATGCACAGTATACACAGTAATTACGATGTCTGACCGGTCCCCCTCTTGGACGCTGCCGCTCATCTCGCCAGCGGCGCCGGGGGCGCTGTATGAGCAGATCATCGAGGGCATCCAGCGCGAAATCAGTGCCGGCCGTCTGCGCCCGGGCGACGCCCTCCCGTCCTTCCGCCAACTCGCGACCGACCTGATGGTCAGTGTCATCACCGTGAAGCGGGCCTACGAGGAGCTGGAACGCGGAGGAATCCTCTACCGGCGGCAGGGTCTCGGGACCTTCGTGGCCGAGACCGGGCGGGATCGCAACCGGGAGGCCCGCCAGGCGGAAGCCGCGCAGCTCTTCCAGGCCGCGATCGCCTCCGCCCGACAAGCCGGCCTGTCCGATCGCGAGATCGTGTCCCTCGTCCGTGAATCCCTCCAGAGCCCCTCGAAAGAATCGAACCCATGAATCCGAACGCCATCGAGATCCGCGGCCTGACCAAGTCGTTCCGCAAATTCCGCCTGGGTCCCCTCGACCTCACGGTGCCGCGTGGCTCCATCTACGGGTTCGTCGGCCCCAACGGAGCCGGAAAGACCACCACGCTCGACCTGCTCCTGGGAATGGGCTCGCCGGAGGGCGGGCGCATCGTGGTCGACGGCCTCGATCACGCCCGCGACGAGGTCGCGGTGAAGCAGCGCATCGGCTACGTCAGCCCTGACCTGGATTTCCGGATGTGGGGCAAGATCGGAAAAGCCATCCGCTTCGTGCGGGGGTTCCACCCAGGTTGGGATGACCGTCATTGCGGCCATCTGCTGGAGACCTTCCGGCTCGGGCTCGACGACTCGATCGCCACGCTGTCCTACGGCAGCAAGATCAAGCTGGCCCTCTTGCTGGCACTGGCCTGGCGGCCGTCCATCCTGATCCTCGACGAGCCGACTGTCGGGCTCGACGCGGTGGCTCGGCACGACCTGTATTCCTAGCTGCTGGAAACCGTTCGGGATGAAGATCGCACGGTGCTGATCTCGACCCACGCCCTGGGTGACGTCGAGCGGTTCGCCGATCACCTGGGATTCATCAAGGACGGTCGCATGCTCCTCGAGGGCGGGACCTCGGAACTCCTGCAACGGTACCGGATGGTCGATTGCCAGACGAACGATCCGGGCCGCCTGCGGAACCAGCCTGGAGTGGTGATCGCCCGGAATGACGGGAATCAACTTCGGGTGCTCGTGGACCGCGGGGATCAGTCCGGGGACTGGCTCCAGCAATGCGGGGCGCAAGCCTTGTTCTCGGCTCCGGTCACGCTGGAGGAGTTGTTCATCACCCTGGCCAAGGACTGATCATGAAACTTCATCCGTTGATTCTCCGAGACCACTACCGGCGCTGGTGGTGGGCTCACCTCGTGGGGTTCCTCCTGTTTGCAGCCATCGGGGTCGCGGTCGGACACGGATTGGCCCCCCACTGGATTCCTCTGGGGGCCGGGGCCCTCCTGGGTTCGGCGGTGGCGCTCACGGCGCAGACGAACTCCCGGATCCTGTTGTCGTTACCGATCCGTGTAAGTGAGTTGGGAGCCACATTTTGGTGGATTGTGGTGCCCTTGAGCGGTTTGGTCCCGATGTTCGGCCTCGCGGTGGGTTGGGCGGTTTCAGGACGTTTCGGAAGTGCTGTTCCCATGGATGTCGGGGTCTTGCTCTGGTTTCTGTTGCTGACCCAGGCGGTGAGCGCCTTTCAGTTCACTGTGGTTGGCTTCATACCGAATGCTGAAACTCACGATCCACGGGACAAGACGCCGGGCGTGTTCACGGTGGAATTCGGGGTGAGCGGCCTGATCGCGAGTTGTTTCTTTCCCCTGTTCTGGTCCGAGCCCCGCGCCCTCTGGGACCCGCTTTCCTGCGGCATCCTGACGATGGGCGTGATTTGCGGTCTCGTGTCTTGGCGCCGGCGCACTGCGTTGTTGCTCCAACGAGCCGAGAAGGAGGAAGGACCTCCGCAGAGCGTCAGGTCCGCGGTGATTCTGCCCAAGCCTTCCCACCTCGATGGATTTGCAGGGCTCTACCTCCAGACCATGCTCCGCATGGCAGGGATCAGTTTTGTCTACAGCGTGGTGACCGGGGGCATTCTTTCCTGGTCATGGAATATGGTCTCGATGCGAATCGGAGATTTTTGGGCGGTACCGAGTGTCGTGATGATCGTGGAATGCCTACGGTCATTGAGGCACTGGCGAACCCTTCCGATCTCCGTAGAACGCATGTCTTGGCTCATGTTGAGGCTCCTTCTGACCGGATATTGCGCTTTGATGCTGCCAGTGATCGCGATGCAATGGCTGGCCAGTCAACAACTGGGATGGTGGGACCTGGGATGGATGATGTTGGCGGGCGGGTTTTCCGCCGTGTTGTTCGCCTTCACGCTGCGGTTCGGTGCGAAGCGGTTCATGCTGGCATTATTTCTCGTTTCGGTCACCCAGCCCTTGTTGAGTCTGTTTCTTCGTAAGTCTGTTGAGCCGGGCTGGAAACTCTCAGCGATTGCCGCATTCGCCCTCACCGGAGTCATCCTGCTCTTCGCCGCCCAAGCTTGGATCGTGCGAACCCTGCGCCATCAGTCGCGAATCTTCTCTCCGGACTTCCACCAGTTCGGACGTCTCAATACCGGCGCCTGACCCGGCCCGGGCCTGGGGTTCTGGTCGGGCAGATCCGGTTTTCGAGTCCCACTATGCTCCCGATCTTTGTCGCCTACGGCTTGGCCAGGGCCTTGGCGGCGGCTTGTTGGAAGGCGCGGCGGACGTCGCTGGCGTCGCTGTTGGGGAAGTTCGAGCGTTGGACCATCAGCACGTAGGCCACGCCCTGGACCGGGTCGATCCAGGCTTGGGTGCCCCAGGCGCCTCCGTGGCCGAAGGTCCCGGGCGAGAGCATCGCGGCGACGCCGTCATGGGGCGTCTTGAGCACGCAGGTGCCGAGGCCCCAGCCGTAGTTCAGTCCGCGTCGCCCGAAGGAGTCGCCCTGGAAGAAGCCCGTGGGCAAGGTCGCGGGCGTTTGCGGCGTGGCCATGAGGTTCACCGACGCCTCGCTGAGGTAGCGGACGCCCCGGAAGGTTCCGCGGCCGAGCAGCATCTGGCAGAACGTCGCGTAGTCCTCGGCCGTGGAATACAGGCCGCCGTTGCCCTGCGGCGGACGGTCGCGGGGACCGAATTCCGGTCGGGGCGGCACGGCGTCGAGCGATCCGGTGGCCGGGTTCCTGGCGTAAGCGGTGACGCGGCGGGCGCGCTCCGGTTCGCCCGGGTAGAAGGTGGTGCTCTTCATGCCCAACGGCTGGAACAGACGCTTCTGGAGAAAGGCATCGAAGCTCATCCCACTGACCACCTCGACCACGCGACCGGCGGCGTTGATGCCGCTCTGACAGTAGCCCCACCGGCTGCCCGGCTCGAATTGCATCGGTGCGGCCATCCAGAGCGGCACGAGGTCGGCCAACGTCTTGGCCTGCCGCTCGGCCGGTCCGCCGGCCTCCCCGAGTCCCGAGGTGTGGGTCAGGAGGTGGACCAGGGTGAGGTTGGCCGGCTTGCCGGAGGGCGTCTTGAGGCCCGCGAATTCGGGCAGGTACTTCGAGACCGGATCACGAACATCCAGCTTGCCCTCATCCTGGAGCATGAGCACGGCCGCGGCCGTGATCGGCTTGGTCATCGAGGCGATCCAGAACACGGTGTCGGGTTGCATCGGCTTCCGGGACGCCATGTCCGCGAAGCCTGCGGCTTCGAGGTGCCGCACCGCATCGCTCGTGACCACCATCGTGACCGCGCCGGCGATCTCGTGGCGGTCGAGTTGCTCCTGCAGGGCCGCCCCCACGCCGGGCAGTTTCGGCGGCTCGGCCCGCAACGTGGTGGTCAACAGGGCGGAGCAGAGCAGGGGCGCGAGGGCAGCCCAAGCGCGGACGGGGTTCTGTCGGACGGGGATCATGCCCGCGAGCATTCGCGAGGGCCTCGACCTCCGTCAATGCGGCCCTGGGAGGGGTTCTGCAGGATCCTAGTCCTGTTTCTCCCCGGATCGGGGCGCGGCGGGGCGGGGGACCAACGCTCGGATCGGGCCCCGGGGCCCGAGGATCAGTGGGTGTCCTCGCAGGTGTCGATGCCCAGCAGGGGATACAGGGGGCAAAACCCCAAGCCGGCGGTGACCATGGGAACGATCCCGATCAATCCCCACGGGCTGTCGAGGGCGATGCCCAGGCCGAGGATCGTGAGCCCGACGAAGAGGCGGATGGCGCGGTCGGAAAGTCCTACGTTGTTCTTCATGGCGTGCGTTGGCCGGGGACCCTACCCGGGATCCTGCTGCAATCCGTTGGCGGTCCTTGCGGCCGAGCCAACCATCGCGGACGAGGCCCGGCCCGGCTGCGCCAATCTTGCCGGGGAGGCCTCCGGAGTTGGCGCCTCGAGGTCGCCTCCCGCGGTGCGGCCTCCTCCCGCGAGGCCCCTCCGTCCCCTCTTCCTCCGGCACCGGTCCAGCACCCGCCTGTTGCCCAGAGTCCGGGAGGTCCGGTAGGTTTGCCGGACCGAAATGAGCGAGATTTCCAAGGCCTACGAGCCGCAGTCCGTCGAGTCCAAGTGGTACCAGTTCTGGGAAGACCAAGGCTGCTTCACCGCCGATCCGGCCCGCGTCTCGGCCACACGGCCCGCGTATTCCATCGTCATCCCGCCGCCCAACGTCACCGGCGTGCTGACCATGGGCCACGTGCTCAACAACACCATCCAGGACATCCTCGCCCGCAAGGCGCGCATGGACGGCAAGGAGGTGCTGTGGCTGCCGGGCACCGACCATGCGGGCATCGCCACCCAGAACGTGGTGGAGAAGACCCTCAAGAAAGCCGGCCAGATCAAGCACCGCGACGACCTCGGCCGCGAGGCGCTGGTGGCCAAGATCTGGGAGTGGAAGGAGACCTACGGCGGGATCATCCTCAAGCAGTTGCGTGCGCTGGGGGCCTCCTGCGACTGGACCCGCACCCGCTTCACCATGGACCCGGAGTATTCCCGGTGCGTCCAGCAGGTGTTCGTCGACCTCTACCAGAAGGGCCTGATCTACCGCGGCAAGCGCATGGTGAACTGGTGCCCGGCCTCGCTCACGGCGCTGTCCGACGAGGAGGTCACCATGAAGGAGCAGAAGGGCTTCATGTACCACTTCCGCGTCGAGGTGGTGGAGCATCCGGGCACCTTCCTGACCATCGCCACCACCCGTCCGGAGACCATCCCGGCCGACACCGCCGTGGCCGTGAACCCCAAGGACCCGCGCTACACGCACCTCATCGGCAAGCACGTGTACCGCGCGCTGCCCCTCGACGTGCCGAAGGAGCAGCGGGTCATCCCCATCATCGCCGACGAGCATGTGGCCTTCGACTTCGGCACGGGCGTGCTGAAGGTGACCCCGGCCCACGACAAGGCCGACTTCGAGATCGGCCTGCGCCACAAGCTGCCGGTCATCGACGTGCTCACGCCGGACGGCAAGCTCACGGCCGAAGCCGGCGCGGAGCTGGCGGGCCTGGATCGCTTCGTGGGTCGCAAGAAGTCGGCCGAGCTGCTGGAGGCCGCGGGGGCCCTGGACAAGGCCGAGCCCTACACCAACAACGTGGGCTTCAGCGAGCGCGCCGACGTGCCCATCGAGCCGCGCCTGAGCGAGCAGTGGTTCCTCAAGTACCCGAGCGTGGAGGCCTCGAAGGCTTGCGTCGCCCAGCCGGGCTCCGACACCTCGGCACCGATGCGCTTCTTCCCGGACCGCTGGGCCAAGGTGTACGACCATTGGCTGGGCGGCATCCAGGACTGGTGCATCAGCCGCCAGCTCTGGTGGGGCCATCGCATCCCGGTGTGGTATCGCGGCTCCGAAGTCCACTGCGGCCTGGAGGCCCCGGCCGGCGAGGGCTGGACTCAGGACCCCGACGTGCTCGACACCTGGTTCAGCTCCTGGCTGTGGCCGTTCGCCACGATGGGCTGGACCGGCGACCGGGCCACCGACGCCAAGAACCCGACGCTCCAGGCCTTCTACCCCACGACCGACCTCGTCACCGGGCCGGACATCATCTTCTTCTGGGTCGCCCGCATGATCATGGCGGGCTACGAGTGGATGGGCGACCTGCCGTTCCGGAACGTCTATTTCACCGGCATCATCCGCGACAAGCAGGGCCGCAAGATGTCGAAGTCGCTCGGCAACTCGCCCGACCCGCTCGACCTCATCGCCAAGTACGGCGCCGACGCGCTGCGCTTCGGCGTGATGCGCGCCGCGCCGCTCGGCCAAGACGTGCTGTTCGATGAGCAGTCGGTCGAACTGGGCCGCAACTTCTGCAACAAGCTGTGGAATGCCTGCCGCTTCCGCCAGATGATTGGCGGCACCGAGGCCCAGACCGAGGGCGAGATCAACCCGGCGCTGCTCACCTCCGACGACCGCTGGATCCTGCTGCGCTTGGACCAGGCGATCCGCGAGGTCACCGGGGCCTTCGCCGAGTACAAGTTCAGCGACGCCACGGCCACGTTGTACCGGTTCTTCTGGAACGAGTACTGCGACTGGTACGTCGAGGCCTCCAAGGCGGTCATCTACGGCACCGACGAGGCCCTCAAGGTCAACAAGGTGGCGGTCATCGACTTCGTGCTCGGGCACCTGCTGCGGCTCTTCCATCCGTTCCTGCCCTTCATCACCGAGGAACTGTGGCACGGGATGGGCTTCGCCCAGGACCTGCCCGAGAACCAGGGCGGTCGCACCCTGATGTTCGCCGCGTGGCCCAAGCCGTTGAGCGCGGAAGAGAAGGAGCACTTCGGCCTCGACGACACCGCCGACGCGGTGGCGCAGGCCAAGTACGACCTGGTGGGCCTTGGCCGTGGCCTGCGCCGGGACTGCAAGATCGACCCGGCCAAGAAGATCCGCTTCATCGTGCGGCCGGCCGGCATGTTGTCGGCCTCGGATGTCGAGGTGCTCAAGCTCCTGCTCAATGCCGAGGCCCTCGAGGTCGTGGATGCGGCCTGGGCGCCCGAGCGCGGCACGCCCGTGGCGGCCAATGCGCTGGGCGAGTTGTTCCTGCCACTGGCCGGCCTCATCGACTTCGCCGCCGAGCGCGCGCGCCTCACCAAGGAGCTCGAGCGGGTGAAGGGCGAGGTCGCCAAGGTGCAGGAGAAGCTCGCCAACCCGGCCTTCGCCGCCAAGGTCCCGGCCAAGGTGCTCGAAGAGCATCAGGCCCGCCTGCAGGATTGGCAGGCCAAGGAGGCCCAACTCGCCGCCTCGCTGGCCAACCTGCCGGCCTGATCCCTGAAGTCATCCATCCAGAACCCTCCGGAAAACCACCCGCCCGTCGACGCCCAAGACCACACCACCGCACAGCCATGCAAGACTACGCCAACTTCATCGGAGGGAACTGGGTCCCGGCCGCCTCCGGAGCCACCTTCACCACCACCAATCCGGCCGACACCCGGGAGACCGTGGCCCGGTATCCCTTGTCCGACGCGCCCGAGTTCGTAGCGGCCACGGCGGCGGCCCAGAAGGCGTTCCCGGCCTGGGCGGCGCTCACCCCGGTGGCGCGCGGACGGTTCCTGAGCAAGGCCTCGCAGATCCTGGAGGCGCGCAAGGCCGACCTGGCCCTGCTGCTGGTCCGTGAAGAGGGCAAGACGCTGACCGAGGCCACCGGCGAGGTGCAGCGCGCGGCCGACATCTTCCGCTTCTTCGGCGGCCTGAGCTACACGGTGGGCGGGCAGACCATTCCCCACGATTTGCCAGGCAACCTGCTGCTCACGCGTCGCGAACCGCTGGGTGTGGTCTCGCTCATCACGCCGTGGAATTTTCCCATCGCCATCCCGGCCTGGAAGCTCGTGCCGGCGCTCTTGTGCGGCAACACGGTGGTGCTCAAGCCCGCCTCCCAGGCCCCGGCCATGGCGCTCGAGTTGGCCAAGGCCCTGGCCGAGGCCGGCCTGCCGGCGGGCGTGCTCAACGTGGTCACGGGTTCCGGTCGGGCTTTTGGTTCTGAGATCGCCGCCAACCCGGCCATCCAGGCCCTGAGTTTCACCGGGTCGCACGGCGTGGGCACGGCGCTGTACCAGACCCTCGCGCCGCGGCGAATTCGCGTGCAGTTGGAAATGGGTTCCAAGAATCCCACGCTGGTGTTGGCCGATGCCGATCTCGACCTGGCTGCCCGCCTGGTGGCCATCGCTGGATTCGGTCTCACTGGTCAGGCCTGCACGGCGACGAGCCGCGTGATCGTGGAGCGGTCGGTGCTCGAGCCCTTCACCGAGAAGCTCGTGGCCTTGGTCAAGACCTGGAAGGTCGGCCCCGGGGCGCAGCCCGGGGTGCAAATGGGACCGGCGGTGAACGCCGACGAATTCGAGGGCAACTTCGCGGCCATCCAGCAGGCCGTCGGCGAGGGGGCCGAGCTGATCTGGGGTGGCGCACGCCTGACGGAAGGCGACCTGGCCCATGGTTATTTCATGCAGCCGGCCATCCTCGGCAAGGTGACTCCCGCCATGCGGATCGCTCAGGAGGAGGTCTTCGGCCCCGTGGTGGCCATCCTCGCGGTCGATTCGTTCGACGAGGCCATCGCCGTGGCCAACGGCGTGAAGTACGGCCTCAGCGCCAGCCTCGTGACGCGCGACTTCAAGAAGGCCATGCAGTATGCCGAGCGCATCGAGTGCGGCGTGGTGAAGGTCAACCAGATCAGCACCGGCCTGGCGCTCCAGGCCCCGTTTGGCGGCGTGAAGAACAGCTCCACCGACTCGTTCCGTGAGCAGGGCACCGCGGCGCTGGACTTCTACAGCCGCACCAAGACCGTGTACTTCGATTATTCGGCCTGACGGGCCGGGAGGCCATGGGGTCACGAGATCGTGGCCCGTTCCGATCGGCCCGTCCGGAGCGTTGTCCCGGGTTTCTGTCGCGCCTCGTGACGGGGCGGGGTACACCTCCGTCATGAAGCTCCGGGTGGCGTGGGCAGTCCGACGCGGTTGGTCTTGGATTCTCGGATGGGCCGCCGGAGCCGGTTTGTTGGGTGCCGCGGCGGTGACCCATGCTCCGGTCCCGCCTTCGACCCGATCCGGATCACAGGTCCCCGAGCCCAACCCCGCGCTGGCCTGGCCGCAATGGCGCGGCCCGCTGGCCACGGGCGTCTCCCCGACGGCCCAGCCACCCGTCGAATGGAGCGAGACCCGGAATGTCCGCTGGAAACTCCCGCTGCCCGGCAAGGGGCATTCGTCCCCCATCGTCTTGGGAGACCGGGTGATCGTGATGACCGCCGCCCCGGTGGGGGAGGCCCAGAAACCTGTCTTTGACCAGGCTCCCGGGGTGCACGACAGCGTGCCGGTCACCCATCGCCATGAATACGCCGTGCAGTCGGTGTCCCGGAAGGACGGTCGGTTGGCTTGGAAGACCGTCGTCCGCGAGGAATGGCCGCATGAAGGCGGGCACACCACCGGCAGCCCCGAGTCCCATTCCCCGGTGACCGACGGGCAGGCCGTCTATGCCCTCTTCGGGTCCCGCGGGCTGTATTGCCTGGAGCCCGACGGGCGGATCCGCTGGCGCCACGACCTCGGCCGCATGAACACCTTGCACGCCCATGGCGAGGGCAGTTCCCCGGTGGTCCACGGTGGCCTGCTGGTGGTGAACTGGGACCACGAGGGCGGATCGTTCATCCGGGCCTTCGATGCCCGCACCGGGGATTCGCGATGGAAGACCGCCCGTGACGAGAAGACCTCCTGGTCCACGCCCATCGTCGTTGAGGTCGATGGCAAGCCGCAGGTCATCGTCAGCGCCACCCGACGGATCCGCGGGTATGACCTTTCCACTGGCGCCTTGATTTGGGAATGCGCCGGGCTCACCGACAACGTGGTGGCGTCGCCGGTCGTGCACCGCGGGGTGCTCATCGCCGGCAACAGCTACTATGTGCAGGCCATGCTGGCGCTGCGGTTGTCCGGGGCACGCGGGGATGTGAGCGACTCCGACCGCGTGGTGTGGCGGATGAACCGGCTCACGCCCTACGTGGCCTCCCCGCTGCTGTACGACGACACGCTCTATCACCTGAGGCACAACCAGAACGTGCTCGTGCGCCTCGATCCGGCCAGCGGCAAGCTTCGTGGGGAGTTGCTGCGGTTGGAGGGCATCCGCGATTTCATCTTCGCCTCGCCGGTCGGGGCCGCCGGCCGGATCTACATCACCGGTCGCGATGGAACGACGGTGGTCCTGAAGCACGATGCGGAGAATGCCGTGCTGGCCGTCAACCGCCTGGAAGACTCCTTCAGCGCCTCGCCCGCCCTGGTGGACCGGGAGCTTTACCTGCGCGGCGAGCGCTTCCTGTACTGCCTGGCCGAATGAGCCCTGGGGCTTCAGGCCGCCGGAGTCGCGCTCGTCGTGAGGGCAGCCATCAGGCCGCCGTCGCCTTGGGGCGGGACGTGACCTCGCGGTAGCGCGATTCGTAGTCCGGGTGGTTGGTGCCCATCAGGCGGTCCCACACGTTGAAATACAGCCCGTAATTCCCACGCATCTTCTCGTGATGCATGATGTGGTTGGTGGGCGTGTTGATGAACTTGCCCAGCCAGGAGTCCATGAGCCAACGGGGGTGGATCTCATAGCCCGTATGGCCCATCACATTGAAAAAGATCTGCCACAGCATGAAGATCGTGAAGGCTAGTGGATGGATCGGCATCACCAGGACGGCCAGCGGGAAGATGCCCGCCTCGACCACCGCCTCGGCCGGCGCGAAGGCATAGGATGCCCACGGCGAGGGGTTGTTGGACAGGTGATG
>Ga0315902_10012944_pt1 | contig 10825 bp, 5 predicted proteins | sample LakEriMetagenome_9_FD_203523 | JGI IMG/M metagenome (GOLD analysis project Ga0315902, IMG submission 203523) | Freshwater fungal communities from buoy surface, Lake Erie, Ohio, United States - Buoy 12 MA117 | ecosystem: Environmental > Aquatic > Freshwater > Lake > Lake biofilm | place: USA...
CTGATGTTCACGGTCTGGCTTGCGCTGTCGTTTCTTGTGGCGCGGCATCCGGCGCCATGACACCAATCTGCACGCGGGGGCTGCTGGTGACGGCGTCATTTGCCTGCGTCGCCCCGCCGGCATCCGGACGGTAGCAGCGGCTACCGCGCAGGCAGCGCGGCCAGCCGAGCGCGGACGTCGGCCACCTGCGGCTGCAGCTCCGGATCGGCATCGCGCCAGAGGGCAACGAACGCGTCGTAGCACTCGCGCGCCTTGGCGACAGTTCCCGCGTCCTGATAGAGCACTCCCAGACGGCGCAGGAGCCCGGGGTAGTAGATCCCCGCCGCCGTATAGCCGCTGCCATCTCGCCGGCCACGCGCAATCTCGAAATGGGTCACGGCGCTGTCCCGCTGCCCGAGTGCGTCATGCGCGCGCGCCAGGCGTTCATGCCAGCGAGAGAAGGACTGATTCTCGAGCTTGCCGCTGTCGGCCATGGCAGCCCGGCGGAAGGCTGCCAGCGCCTCGGCCGGTTTCTCCTGCGCCAAGGCGATCTCGCCCATCGCCGAATGCAGCTCGCCCCACCGGTACAGACGCGCATCGGCGGAGGCGCGTCGACCGAATTCGTCCACGAGCGGCTGCGCCTTCGATGGTGCGTGAAGCAAGGCGTATGCAGTGGCCAGATCGAGCAGATGCCCGTCCAGCGGGTCCACCTCGCGCTCGGGGGTGGCCGTACGCAGCGAGTCGAGCGCCCGGATGCCTTCCCCCGGCCGCGCACCATGCAGTGCCGCCGCCGTGATCACTTCGATGGCGGACCCCACCGGATCCGACCCGGATTTCGCACTGTCGCCCAGCAGGTCCGCCCGCACGGCCAGCGTCCGGTAGCGTCGCAGCTGCCCTCGCATGGCTGCCAGGCTCGACTCCAGCTTGGCGCCCAGCGCGCGGGTCGCCGGAATGCTGGAGCGACCGGCCTCCGCCGCCAGGCGCGGGAGCGAATCGGGACCACCTGCGTACCAGCCAACCCATGCGCGCGCGAGATCGGTGTAATAGGCTGACGGAAAGTGCGTCACCATCTCGGCGAGAGCGGCGCGCGCTTCGGCCGGCTGGTCGAGCGCCAGGCGCACCCCAATGAGCTGCACGTACAGCTGGATGATGCGGGGGCGCGTTCCAGCTTGGATGCTCCGGAATTCCCCCAGGACCACCGACTCCGCCTCGGCCAGGCGCCCCTGGGTCCGAAGCAGGATGATCTGGTTGTTCTGAGACAGCCCCGGCGTGGCCGCGTAGATCGCGGAACCGGCCCGCGTATTCACCTGCTCCAGGTAATAGGCCTCGAGCTGCGCGCGCTCCACGCCAGCCACGCGCTCGCGGAAGCGGTAGGCCTGCGCCGCGGCGTACAGCTGCTCGGAGCGCAGACCATCCATGTTGAAGACGTACACGGCCAGCTTGCGCCATGCGGAGGCAAAGGTGGAATCCTCGCGGACGGCGGCGCGCAGATGCGCCGCGCCCTCGGTGAAGTCTCCCTGGATATCCCCCAGCTGGACGCCGCGCGTGTACTCGCGCAGCGCCGCGAGTGACGAGGTGGTGGCATCTTCGAGCGCTGGCGCCCGGGCGACCGCCCGCATGGACTCGCCGATCCGGCGGCGCAGCTCACGCGAGAGCCCATCGATGGCCTCCAGCAGGGCGCTTGGCCCGTCAGCCGCCTCCTGAACGGTGGTGAGCACCGAGCCGGAGTCCACCCGCACCAGCTCCGCCGTGACCAGGTAGCCGGCACCAATCGGGGCCACGGTCCCCCGCACGATGAGCGGAATGCCATCGCGTAGCGCCAGCTCGCGGGCGGTGGAATCCGTAAGCGGAGTGGAGGCCGGGAGCGTCATGCGCTGAAGCCCGCTGGCCACCTCCCCCGCGCTCACCAGCTTGATGGCCCGCGATTGGCCGAGCGACGTGCGCATCGCCTCGGCGACCACACTGGCCAGTGAGGTATCGCTTGCGGTGGTCCGGAACTGTGCCACCAGGACACGGGAGGCTGCGCGGATCCGTCCCGCCGCCATGAGGGAGGCGGCGGGGCCACGCCCGAAGCTCCGGAGCACCATGATGACCGCCAGCGCCGTTACCACGAGTCCTGCAGCGGCGAGGCCGAGGTGACGGGTGCGCCGCCAGGACAGGTGGGGGCTGGCCTTGAGGGCCAGCGTGGCCACGGTCCCGTGCGGCACCACGCGGCCGCCTGGGGTATACGCGGGCGTCCGGAGCATGGCCGCGCGGGCCGACCGTTGCACGAACCAGGTCACCACCACGAGCGGCAGCCCCAGCGCCGCCACGGCCAGTACCAGCGGCACCGTGAAGCGCGGCAGACCGATCCCCACCACGGCTGCTCGTGCCAGGATCCACGCGGCACCGAAAGCCAGGGCCCATTGGCCCACGGCGACCGGGAGCGAGCGCGGTTGGCCCAACCCCATCGGCGCTCCCGCGCGGTTGCCCGCGTACCCCAGGGCATCCACCTCCTGAAGCAGCACGCGCGCCGAGGCAGGCCGCTCGTCCGGCTCTTTCGCCATGCAGGCCGTCACCAGCGCAGCGAGCGCCGGATCCACATCGGGCCGGATGGTGAGGAGCGCCGGCGCCGTTCCGGTCAGGTGGGCCGCGAGCAGTTTGTGTGGTGGCAGATCGCCGAATGGCGGACGTCCGGTCAGCAGCTCGTAGATCGTACACCCCACGGCGTACAGATCGGCACGGGCATCCATGGCCGGATCGGCGGCGGCCTGTTCCGGTGCCATATAGGCCGGGGTGCCGATCGCCGTCCCGGCCTGCGTGAGCATGCCGGTGGCGTTGGGCCGTGGAGTGGCGCGGGCTTCGGTGATGGCCTTGGCAATCCCGAAGTCGGTGACCACCGCCGCGTCCCCGCTGAGCAGGATGTTGTCCGGCTTGATGTCGCGATGGATGATGCCGCGTTCGTGGGCGTAGGCCAGGGCGCGCGTGACGTCGCGCAGGATCTGGACGACCTGCGCCTCGGGCAACGGACCGCTGGCCAGGCGCGCGCGGAGCGATTCCCCCTCCACGTACGGCATCGTGTAGTACGGAACGTCATCCACGACGCCCGCCGCCAGCACGGGGACGATGTTGGCCTGCTGCAGCGACGCCGCCAGGCGGATCTCGCGCTCGAAGCGCGTCGTGCTCAGCGTGGCCGCCACGTCCTCCACCAGCACCTTGATCACCACGCGCCGCTCGAGTTGGCGCTCCATGGCCAGGAACACCCGGGACATGCCCCCGCCCCCGAGTTCACGCTCGATTGTGTACTGCTCGCGCAGGGCGGCTTCGAGGCGGGTACGCAGCTCCATGAAACGGTGGGGGCTGGGGTAAGCGGCAGGGCGCCTCTGAGGTTACCGCCCGGCGAGCGGGGACGCTACTCGAGGGAGCGTTCCCAGGAGCGGTCATGCCCCTGATCACCCCCAGCGCCGCATCGGAGACGGGAAGGCTACCTTTCACGACGTTCATGACCACTCCCGACGAACACATTCTCCGGACCTGGCACGCGAACGTGGTCCCGTGGACGCGCGCGGTCCGCGCGGGCGAGATCGCCAGCCGGGTCGTCGTCACCAATGCGGCGATACTCGAGGCCATCCGCGGGTGCGCGCCGCGGCGCCTGCTCGACATCGGCTGCGGCGAAGGGTGGATCTGCCACGCCATGGCCCGGGAGGGCGTGTCGTGCGTCGGGGTCGATGCCATCCCCGGGCTGATCGCGGAAGCGCGTCGCGACCATCCGGCAGGCGCCGTACCGGGCACGTACATCGAGGCGACGTATGCCGACATCGCCGACGGCGCACTCGCCGCGAGCTACGGGAGCGCGTTCGATGTCATCGTGATCAACTTTGCCCTGCTGGGGGAGGCCTCGGTGGGCCCGCTGTTGCAAGCGCTTGCCGCATTACGGAAACCAGAAGGCGTCCTGCTCATCCAGACACTGCATCCCGTCCGCGCCAGTCTCGATGCCCCGTACATGGATGGATGGCGGGAAGGGAGCTGGAGCGGCTTCAGCGCGGATTTCACCGACCCGGCCCCGTGGTACTTCCGGACGATCGGCAGTTGGGTGGCGCTGTTGCACGCGAACGGCTGGTCCCTCGAGGGGCTCCGCGAGCCACTCCACCCCCAGACGGGGCAGCCGGCCTCTCTCCTGCTCGAAGCTCGAGCCCGCTGACCGTCCCGGAACGGTCCACCCCCTCGCAGCCGTTTTGCCACGGTTCCCCCCTTCCGGGGGCGACTAGGCTTCGCTCACTGCGCGTGCGGTGGGGTGGTCCACCGAACGCATTCCTCATTGGAGCGTGTGCATGCGGCTTCGATCCCTCCTCGCCAGAAACGCGCTGCGTGGCGTTCTGTGCGCTCTTCCACTGGCCGGCTTGCCGGCCGTGCTCTCCGCCCAGGCGGTCGCCGCAACCGGTACGGTGCGCGGCCGCATCACCGATGCCGGATCCGGACGGGGGCTCGCTGATGTCCAGCTGCTCGTCACGGGCACGCGCATCGGGGCCATCACGAACCCCAATGGGGAATTCACCATCGCGGGGGCGCCCACCGGACCGCGCACCGTGACGGTGCGCCGCATCGGGTATCAGCCGGTTACCCGCGCCGTCACCGTGACCGCCGGCGGGACCGTCACGCTCGACGCTGCGCTCACGGTGAGCGCCGTGAATCTCGGGGAAGTCGTCGTGACGGGCTCCGCGGCCCCCACGGAGAAGCGCAAGGTGGGCACGAGCATCGCTTCCCTCGACAGCTCCATCATCGGGCGCGCGCAGGCGGTCACGGTGGACCAGGCGCTGCAGGGGAAGATCGCTGGCGCGCAGATCTCGCAGAACTCCGGCGGCCCGGGTGGCGGTGGCATTTCCGTCCGCCTGCGCGGCACCAACTCCTTCATCGCCGGCTCCGATCCGCTCTACATCATTGATGGCGTGATCGTCGACAACGGCTCGGCGCAGCTGGCCGACCTCGGCGGCCGATCCAATCCGCAGAACCGCCTCGCCGACCTGAATCCGCAGGACATCGAGCGCGTCGAGGTGATCCGCGGGGCGGCCGCTGCCGCGCTCTACGGATCGCGTGCCAACAACGGCGTCGTCCAGATCTTCACGAAGCGGGGGAGCATCGGCAAGCCGCGCTACGCGCTGACCACCCGCTACGGTCTGAATGAGCTCCGGGAACAGCAGCCGTTCAACCTGTATCCGTTCGACGTGAACGGCTTTCCGATCAGCCGCTTCAATTATCAGGACGATATCTTCCGCCGCTCGCCCACCACGGAGCAGAACCTCACGATCGAGGGCGGCAATGACCAAACCCGCTACTTCCTGAGCGGCAACTACGCTGACGATCAGGGGATCATGCGGTCCACCAGCTCGCAGCGCACCGGGGCCCGCCTCAATCTCCAGCAGCAGTTGGCGAGCAATCTGGTGGCGAACGTGGCGTCCAACTTCGTCACCACCCGCAACCAGTTCCAAGCCTTCGGCGAGCAGAACGACTACGGCATCATGGGGTCGCTCTTCTTCGCGCCGACGAACGTGGACTTCCGTCCGGTCAACGGCGTCTATCCGCTGCCGCCGGCCCTCGGCACGAACCCGCTGCTCGCGATCGACCGCATCCGGAATCCCCAGACGATCAACCGCTTCATCGGCAGCACGAAGCTGACGTGGACGCCGAGCACCAATCTGCTGCTGGACTACACGCTGGGCGTCGACAACTCGAGCTTCGAGCAGCGCCAGTTCGTGCCGCGCAACGCCGTCCTCGGGACCAGCCCGCTCAGCACCGGCCGCTCCCAGTCCGTCTTCCAGGACACCCGCGTCATCAACCAGGACGGCGTGGGCTCCTACAGCTGGCGCCTCGGCGACAACCTCGGCCTGCGCACCACGGGCGGCTTCAACTACACATCGCAGCGCCTCCGGACCACGGTCGCCACCGCGAACGGTCTCGCCCCAGTGGGTGAGCTGGTGAGCGCCGGGTCGGTGTTCAGCGCCGGCCAGACGGATATCGAGCTCCGCACGCTCGGCTTCTATGCGCAACAAGAAGTGGACTGGGCCAACCGCCTGTTCCTTACGGGCGCCGTCCGCTACGACGCCTCGAGCACCTTCGCCCCGAGCGAGCGGTGGCAGGCCTTCCCGAAGCTGTCGCTGTCGTACGTGGCCCTCGAGAACCGGCAGGGGGCGGTGAACAGCCTCCGCCTCCGCACGGCGCTCGGCTGGGCCGGGTCCCAGCCCGGCATCGTGAACGCCTACTCGCAGTACATCACCTACGCCCAGCTGCCGTTCGCCGGGCGGCCGGGCTTCGTGAATGATGTGACTTTCGGTAACCCGTCGCTCCGGAACGAGCGGGCGCGCGAGGCCGAAGTGGGGGCCGAAGCGGGCTTCCTGAACGGCAAGGTCGGCGTGGATGTCACGTACTACGACCGCGTGGTGAACGACCTGCTCTTCTTCCGGCCGCTCGCCACCAGTACCGGGTTCTCGCGCCAGTTCGCCCCGATCGGCTCGATGAGCAACAAGGGTGTGGAGCTGCTGGTCCGCACGGTGAACGTTGACCGGAAGAACCTGAAGTGGGAGTCCACGGTCACCTACACGCGCAACCGGAACCTCGTCGAAAGCCTGAACATTCAGGACTTCCAGTCGGCCGGAGGCTATCCGAACCGGATCCGCGTGGGTGAGCCGGCGGGTGTCTTCTACGGCTCGTACGCCGCGCGTGACTGCGTGACCGGCAAGATCCTCACGGACTCGCTCGGCCGCTATCGGCGCAGCAACCAGGCGGTCGATATGGGCGCCACGCTGGCCCAGCGGCGCGCCATCAGCAACGGCACCTGCAACGATTCCCTCAACGCGGTCATCGGCGATCCGAATCCGGACTGGATGGGGTCACTGCTCAACGAGTTCACCATCGGGCGCAACCTGCGGGTCCGCGTACTGCTCGATGGCGTGTTTGGCAATGACATCATGAACCTTTCCACCCGCGCGCAGAATGCCGGCATTGCCAGCAACTCGCGCACGTTCGAAAACGAACTGCTGCCGTACGGCGATCCGCGCAAGACGGCACCGGGCTTCAACGCCCGCACCCAGGGGATCTTCGAGTACTGGGTCGAGGACGGCAGCTTCGTGAAGCTCCGGGAGCTCTCCGCCTCGTACGCGGTCAACTGGGCGCCGGTGCGCCGGGTGTTCAAGGAAGGGGTCGAGGTGACGCTCTCCGGGCGCAACCTCGCCGTGTGGACCAAGTACAGTGGCTACGATCCCGAGATCAACCTGTTCGGCACCAACGCCGGCGGCGTGGGGAGCGGCCAGACCACGGCCGCCGACCGCGGCTTCGACTTCGGCGGCTATCCGATTCCGCGGACGTGGTCGCTCAGCGCCCGCTTCACCTACTGACCTCCGGAGACTCCACCACATGCGCAGCATCCCGACGCGCGCGGTGCTCTCCACCGCGCTTGCTTCCCTCGCCCTCGGCGCCTGCAGTCTCGACCTGCAGAATCCGAACTCGCCGACGGAAACCCAGGTAACCACCAGCCCCGATGGCGTGATCGCCCTCGCCACCGGGCTGCAGGGCCGGTTCGCCACCTCCTACGGCAACTACGCCTACATGGCCGGGCTCGTGACCGACGAGTTCGCCGCCACCAGCGCCGCCCTGATCTCCATCAGTGACGCCGAGCAGGGCGCGGTGGCCCCGGGCACGGGGATCGCCGACAACGTGTTCAACTCGGTGTATCGCACCGTCCGCACGGCGGATGATCTGCTCGCGGGCGCCAACGCGCTGGCGGACCGGTTCGACCCGGGGACGCGCAGCGGCCTCATTGCCCTGGCGCAGACGCTCAAGGCTGAGGCACTGGGCGAGGCTCTGCAGAGCTACCAGCGGGTGCCTATTGCCACCTTCGGTCAGACGACGCCCCAGTATGTAGGGCGGGCCGAGGCGCTCGCGTACGTCCGCGCGCTGCTGGATTCGGCGAATGCCCAGGTGGCTGCCACGCCACCCAGCGCGTTCTTCACCAGTTCGATCCTCACGCCGGGGGTCAACCTCAGCGCGATGATCCAGCTGTTCCGGGCCCGGTACGCCCGCATGGCGAACGACCATGCAAATGCGGTGACCTTTGCCAATCTGGTCCCGCGCTCTGGTCCGGCCGCGTTCTCGCAGCTCCAGTTCCCGGCGCCCACCGTGAACTTCTATGCGAACGTCACGGGCGGCACCAACGGCATCGCCCCGCGTCGCCAGTGGCGCACCGGGATGGCCACGGGAGACCAGCGGTTCGCCTGGTTCGTGGCGCCGTCCACCACTTTGACCGGCCGCGTGGGGGCGCTGCTCGACAACTGGAACCGCTACGCCAACGCCCAGGCGCCGCTCCCGCTCTACTTCCCGGACGAGGCGCTGCTCATCAAGGCGGAAGGGCTGGCGCAGCAGGGGCAGCTCGCGGCGGCGCAGGCGGCCATTGATTCGGTGCGGACCGACTGCACCGGTGGCCGGGGACTCGACGATCCCAAGGCGTGCCTCCCCGCACTGACGGGGACGCTCACCCAGGCCCAGCTGCTCACGGAGATCTACGCCCAGCGGCGGTACGAGCTGTTTGGCACCGGCCTCCGCTGGGAGGATGTCCGCCGCCGCAGCGCGGTGCGCGGTCCCGTGGCCGCGCCGGCCGTACCGGTCGACGGCCAGCGCTGCTGGCTGCCGTACGCCATCGGTGACCGCAACGCCAACTCGAACGTGCCCGCTGATCCGGCCGAGCCGGCGACGTTCCCCGCCAGCTGCCAGCCGTGAGGCCCCGGACCATGACCACTACCGCCATGATGCCCTCTCTTCGCCAGATGGCCCTGCGGACGGGGGCCCTGCTCGGTGCCGTCCTGCTGGCTGCCTGCGGCACCGCGGACGCCGCGGATCCGCTGTCCCCCACCGGTCCCACCGGGCGGGTGCGCTTCGTCAACGTGATCACCGACACCACGCGGGGTCGCGTCAACGCGATCCTCGAGAACGTGCCCTTCGGCGTGAACCTGACCTACACGCAGAGCACGCCGATCACGCTGGCCGCTCCGAACACCGCCAACTATTCCCCGATTTACGTGGGGAACCGGACGCTCGTGCTCAAGCGTACCGCCGATACGAACACGGTGGTCGCCTCGATCCCATTCACCGTGGCGGCCAATCAGGATCTGACCATCTACGCCACCGGGGGCGCCGCCGCGTCCGCCATCACCAATTTCATCACCACGGATGACAACACGCTCTCGGCCACGCAGGCCCGGGTCCGCGTGGTGCATCTGAGCCCCACGGCCGGCGCGGTGGACATCTTCGTTACCGCCCCGGGCGCCGACCTGGCCGCGGCCACCCCAACGCTTGCCAACGTGGCGGTGCGGACGGCGTCGGCCTATCTGGCCGTGAACGCCGGCAGCTATCAGGTGCGCGTCGTGCCGGCGGGGACGGCGCCGGCCGCTCGCGCGGGGGCGGTGGCCATCAACGTGGCCTCGCTGGCGCTCGCCGCCAACACGGTGCGCACCATCGTGGCGGCGGACAACACCACGGGCGGAGCGCCCCTCAGGGCCTTCGTGTTGCAGGATCGCTGATCGCGCGATCCATTTCGCGCATGGCAAATTTGATCCCCCGCGTTTCCATCGCCCCCGGTCTCGAGATCTCCCGCCTCCTGACCGGGCTCTGGCAGATCGCCGACATGGAACGCGGGGGGCAGCCCGTGGATCCGGTGGCCACCGCGCAGGCCATGATCCCCTACGCCGATGCGGGGATCACCACCTTCGACATGGCCGACCATTACGGGTCGGCCGAGCTCGTGGCGGGGCACTACCTCACCTCGCCGGCGCGGCACCCGGAGGTTCGTTGCCTTACCAAGTGGGTGCCGGAGCCGGGGCCGGTGAGCGAGGCGGACGTCCGGACGGCGGTAGATCGTGCGGCCACGCGTCTGCAGGTGGACACGATCGACCTGCTGCAGTTCCACGCGTGGACCTTTGCCGATCCGCGGTGGCTCGACGCGCTCTGGCATCTCGAAACGCTGCGTGACGAGGGGCGCATCCGCGCCATCGGCGTGACCAATATGGACACGGCGCACCTGCGCGTGGCGATCATGAGCGGCATCCGGTTGGCCACCAATCAGGTGAGTGGCTCACTCATCGATCGGCGCTTCACGACTCGGCTGGCGCCCTTTGCCGCCGCGCACGGCGTGGGGCTCCTTTGCTACGGTACGCTCCTCGGCGGCTTCCTCAGTGAACGGTGGCTCGATGCGCCCGAGCCGGACTGGGAGTCGCTCGAGACCTGGTCCCAGATGAAGTACGGCCGCTTCATCCGCGCGGCCGGTGGCTGGGCACCCTTCCAGGGTGTGCTGCGCGCGGCCCATACGGTCGCGGCGAGGCATGGCGTGTCGATCGCCGCCGTGGCCAGCCGGTGGGTGCTCGACCAGCCCGGCGTGGCGGGTGTCATCATCGGGGCGCGGCTCGGGCTGCGGGCGCACGTCGGTGACAGCGCGTCGATCTTCGGCTTCACGCTCACCGATGACGACCGGCAGCAGATCGCCGAGGCGCAGGCGGCGCTGCTGCCCATTCCGGGGGACTGCGGCGACGAGTACCGAACACCGCCGTTCCTCACGGCGAGCGGTGACCTGTCGCATCACTTGTCATCGTTCCCGGCGCCCTTCCATGTGCGCGAGGGGAGCGACGGGCGCACGCTGGCGCTGAGCGGGACGGTGTGGGAGCCGATGGCCGGCTACAGCCGCGCCGTGCGCAAGGGGAGCCGCATCCACGTCTCCGGGACCACCGCCACACATGGCAGTCGGCACATCGGTGGCAATGATCCGGCCGCGCAGACGCACTTCTGCATCGACAAGATCGCCGGCGCGCTGCAGTCGCTCGGCGGGCGT
>Ga0315902_10012949_pt1 | contig 10823 bp, 7 predicted proteins | sample LakEriMetagenome_9_FD_203523 | JGI IMG/M metagenome (GOLD analysis project Ga0315902, IMG submission 203523) | Freshwater fungal communities from buoy surface, Lake Erie, Ohio, United States - Buoy 12 MA117 | ecosystem: Environmental > Aquatic > Freshwater > Lake > Lake biofilm | place: USA...
CGAGGTCGGCATCGATCCGCTCCGTGGGCAGCCGCGACCGCAGCGGCTCGACCGCCTCGCCGAGCGTTCGCAGGGCGGCGGCGAGGCGGCCGGCCGCCTCGGTCGCGTCGCGGTCCCGGCCGGCCCCGGCGGGCGCGACGACGGCGGCCGCGAGCGCGGCGAACGCCGACCGCACCCCCTGCACCGCCGCCGGCGGATAGCCGGCGAGCACGGCCTGCGGGGCGTCGAGCAGCGTGGCCAGCCCGATCCACGGCGGGGAGTCGTCGTCGGCGTCCCGCTCGGCCTCCAGCGGTTCGGCGTGCAGCGCGGGCGCGACGAGCAGTCCGCCGCCGTCGTCATACAGCGCCTCGGCGAGCATGCCGGCGCGGTCGCCGAGCCGGGCCACGGCCCGGGCGGTGCCGGCGTCGAGCCCGGGAGCGGCGGCCAGCCGGTCGAGGGCGGCCCGGATCGCCGGCATCTTCCCGGCGGCGTCGGCCGTGTCGAACCGCGCCGATTCGCCGACCGCGGTGGCGAGTCCGAGCAGGGCGTCATCCACGGCCTGGGCGGCGGCGGACGTCTCGCCAGCGCCGGCGGTCGCGATCCGGCCGCGGAGCGACCGCCATGCGTCGGCCGTCTTCTCGAACAGCCGCACGAACCGCGTGCGGCCCATCTCGGCCGTCTCGGCGCGGAAGGTCAGCCGCCGCCAGGCCACGAAGGCCCGCCACAACTGCTCCACCTTGGCGTCGGCCCCCTCCGGTCGGAACTGGCCTCCGGCCGCGACCGCCTGGCGGCGCCGCTCGTCGATCTCCATGAGCCGCGCCCGCAGCTTCTGGCAGTCGGCGACGTCGGCCGGAGCGGCGTGCTTGAGCCGCTCGCGGCCCGCGGCCATGGCGGCGAACAGCGGCAGCCCGAGCAGCTCGCGCACCTCCTCGTGCTCGGCGATCAGGAACGGGATTTCCTCCCAGGCGGCGGGCCGCACGAGCCAGTCGAGCAGCAACTCGTCGGCCTGCCAGCGGACCAGCCCGCCGCCCGGACCGGTGGCGAGTTTCGGAGCCTGGGCATGGCAGATCGTGTCGGCCATGCGACGGGCGAAGGTGTCGAGCGGCATGATCCGGCCGTCCTCGAGCACGGGAATCTCCCGCCACTCCCGCAGGGCCGGCGCCAGCCCGGGCAGCGGCGCCGCGCTGCGATCCGACGGTGTGGCGGCGAGGCCGGAGGCGGCGACGACCGCCGCGGCGACCGCCAACAGGCCGGCCGCCGCGCCGCGCGGCGACCGCGGGCCGCGACCCTGCGACCCTGCCGGCCGCCCGGCGTCGGGCTGGCGACCGCTGTTCCTCGGGCCGGCGAGCGTGGGAGGCATGGCGACGTGGTTCCTTGTGCGGGATAAAAGCGCGGGCCGCGGATCACTGCCGCCGCGGACCGAAGAAATAGGCCTTCATGTAGAACATCGTGAAGATGCCGATGACGATCAGGCCGCTGCCGGCGTACTTGACGCCGCGGCCGGGATCGTAGTTGACCGTCAGCACCGACGCCTCCAGCCGCGCCGGCTTCTCGGCCGTCCCCTTCGTGAACCGCTCGTAGAGGTCGTCGCCCGGGAGCCAGGGCCCCATGAAGCTCTCCTGGAAGAGACGGTAGGAGCGGCCCGTGCGGGGATCCGAGAAATCCACCGGGGCGTTCATCGTGATCGTCACCGGCCGCCCGACCAGGGGCCGGCCCTCGGGTGAGAGGAACTCGACGACGCTGGAGAAATGCGACGCCTGGCTCGTGCCCGGATCGAGCCGCCGCTCGAAGTTGTCGAGCCGGACGTCGAAGCCCACGTCGATGGCATCCGGCTGGAGGGTGATCGCCGCGGTGCGGCCGGGCGACTCGACCACGCGCCGCTCCGCGGGGCCGGGCGGCTCCTCGACAGGCTGGATCGGCATGCCGGCCAGCCAGAACTCCTCCGCCCGGCCATCGACCGTGAGCCGCACCTTCGCGGCCCGGCGCTTCGCGGACGGGGCCTTGGCCTTGTCGAAGGGCAGCGGCAGCGTGGCGATCTCCAGCGCGTCGGCGGGCAGGAAACGATCCACCCGCAACTCCAACTTGGCCCGCGGCATCTCGAAGGCCGGCACCGGCCGGCCGTCGAGCGGCAGCGGGGCCGCGACGGCCGTCGGCGCCTGCCAGCGCCTGTAGAGCAGCGAGAACCCGGCCGGCGTCCGCTCCGCCCCGATCGCCGTCGGCAGGCCCTTGGCCTGGACCACGTCGATCCGGCTGCGGCCCTTGCCCTGCATCCGCTCCGCGGCGTCGGCGACCTGGCGCTCGACCCACAGCGTGCCATAGACGCCGGCCCGCGGCGCGTGGATCGTCACCTCGGGCAGGTCGGCGAGCACGACCATCTCCTCGGCCGGTCCCGCCCGGCCGCGACGCACGCGAACCCGCGCGCCGGAGAGCCGCGGCTCGTAGTCGTGCACCTCGACGAACAGCGCCGCGTCCCCGGCCTCGCCGTCGGCCGCGAAGGCCTCCTTGCCGAGCACGTCGTCCACCAGCATGCGGTGCGGCTTGCCGTCGCACACGAGCACCAACTGCCCCTTCTCGCCGTAGCCCAGCGCCGGATCGGGAACGCCCGCGAGAAACGCCTCCGCCTCCGCGGCGGACGACGTCTTCCAAAACACCACCGTCCCCCCGCCCGCCTGCTGGCGGTGGCGGACCTCGGCGGCCCGCAGCGGGTCGGGCTGCCAGGCGAGGTCGACGGGAATCCACATCCGCCCGGAGGGCGCGGCCGCGAACGAGTCGCTGCCCAGCCGCAGCCTCACGCCCGGCGCCAGGGCCGCCGTCGAGTCGGCGTAGAAGTCGAGCACCTCCAGCCGCACGCCGTCGGCGTCGTGGATCACGCCGACGTCCCGCGGGGCCAGGCCCCAGGGAAACCAGCTCCGCGTCGTGCCGTATTCCGACCAGTTGAAGGGGCCGGAGCGGAACGCGATCGGGCCGATCACTTCGCGGCCGCCGCCCGCCCGCGGCTCCACTTCGATGCGGAAGTGGTGGGAGTCCTCGTAGGCCCGGCTGCCCCGCTCCCCTTCCAGCAAGGGAATCTGCGCGTCGATGCCGCCGCGCTGCGACAGCAGGCAGCCGGCCAGCAGGACCAGCAGGCCGACGTGGGTGATCACGAAGCCGGTCTGATGCCGCTTCCAGGGGAAGCGGATCGCCGCCGCGCAGAAGATGCTCACGGCGAGCAGGGCGTTGAGCAGCGTGAACCACCAGGTGTTCCAGACGCCGAACTTCACCGCTTCGGTGCCGAAGCCGCTCTCCACGAACGTGCCCAGGCCGAGCACGACGGCCAGCAGGGCGATGAGAACCACCGCGAACTGCAGCGACGCACAGAACTCGTAGCCGCCGAGCAGGGCCCGGACGGCGGCGGGCTGGTCGGGCGATGCGAGCCGGCGGCGAGCCATGGGCGGGAGCGAGGGCGGCGAGGCCGGCGAATCTCGGGCGGCCAGCCTCCACTCAATGGTAGCAGGCCGCGGCGATCGGGCCGCCGCCGGGCCGGAAAACTACCGCCATCCGAAGGTCTCGGCCATCGCGTTGACCAGCGGGCTGGCCAGCGACGGGCCGTCGGGCGAGCCGATCGTCCGCACGACGTCGTACAGCACGAAGCCGCCGAACAGCAGGAGCAGGGAGCAGCACACGAGGCCCGCGATCTGCAGCGGGCTGAAGGGCGTCTCCAGGGCATACTCGCCGACCTCGCCCCCGAGCAGCACGGAGGCGCTGTCGCTCACCGCCTCGTCGGAGAGCACCGATCCTTCGCCCCCGATGGCCGCGCCGAAGAAGCTGGAGTCGCCGGTCTCCTCGGTGGCGATGACCACCGAGGCGCTCTCGTCGTCGGCCGTGTCGCTGCCGAGCTGGAACTCGTCGCCCCCGAGGAAGGACCCCTCGGCGACGATCGAAGCGGAAGACGCATTGACGATGGCCGAGCCCCCGATGTCGATCCCCGAGAGCTGCACGTCGGCGTCCTCGAGCGACAGCCCGGTGTCGAGGGCGCCTGACAGGGCGGCCCCGGTCCCCGACGGCGACGACAGTCCGGCGATCGAGCCCGGCCCGCCCGCGGCCTTGTCGGGCAGGACGCCGCCGATCGCCAGGTCGCTGCCGATCACCGAGCCGCCGCGGCCGAGCCCGGGCGACGAGGCGCCGATGATCGACTCGAGCGCCAGGTCGTCGTCGTCGAGCCCGCCGGTGACGGATCCGGCGGCCCCGTTGCCGGTCAGGCCCGAGGCCGCCGGCGGGCCGCCTCCGCCGCGGACGATCGTTTGCGAGGCGCCCGGGGCCCGCGGCGGGTCGGGGGCGAAGATCGACTCGGTGCCGTCGAGCAGGTCGCCGATGGCGAGTTCGTCGTCGGGGGCGGCGGCGGGCATGTCGAGGTCGAGCGCCAGGTCGTCCGCCTGCGAGGCGTCGTCACCCATGTCGCGGGCCACACGCTCGACGTCGTCGGCCTTGAACTTGACGGCGGCGCCGTCCCGCATGGGAAAGAGCTTCTTCCTGTCGACGAGGCGATTGACCTCGTCCACGCTGACTCCGAGCTGTCGGGCGGCTTCTTCGAGCGACAGAAATCTTCCGGCCATCATCAGGGCGTCCCTCGGTGCACGGCGGCCCGTCGTCTGGGAATCGTCAGGGGCCGTACCTGCATTCTACGTCCAGACGTCTCGGAACGTGCGACCGGCACCACCGGCACAGCCGCCCCGGGCGGAGGGGTGGCCCGGGGGTCGCCGGTCGCCGGAGCCTGCGGCCGCGAGCCCGTTGCCCCGGTCCGCCAGCAGGCTGTGGAGCAACTCTGCCGCCGCCGGATGCGGCGACTGCAGACCGTCGAAAACCGCGGCTTTTCGACCGGTCTGCGAAGTGGGCAAAGGCCAGGGACGGCTTTGTCCGCGGACACCTAAGGGCGTCCGGGGGCCACATCCAGCATCTTGCGGATGTCGGCCGGCTTGGGAGCCTGGGCGTTGAAGTCGCCCACCATGAGGTCGAAGGTGATGTCGCGGGTGCTCTTGAGCGCCAGCGTGCCCGCGGCGGCATCGACGTGGTACACGGCCGCGTTCTTGAGCTGCGGGTCGATCACGATCAGCAGCCGCCGCTGATCGTCGAGCGGCCCGGCGGAGATCCACAGCCCGCTGCCGGCCTGCGGATCCGCCACGGCCGGCCGCTGGGCCACGGTCTCCCGGCTCGCGGCGCCGATCCATGCGGCCGCCAGGCCGACGAAGGCCAGAAGTCCGAGACCACGCCGGGAGGCGGACCACGAGCAGGGCATGGGGCGGGCTCCGGGAAGGGGCGCGGGATGACGGGGGCAGAGGCTAGGCCGACCACCCCCGCACGGCAAGACTGCCGCGGCCTTGCCCAGCCTGCCTGGCTTCGCGCCGCCGCCTTGCGGAACCGATGTTTCTCCCTGCCGGATGATTGGATTCAATCGGCTGCGCAAGGTGTACCGATAACGACGCTGGATCGCCCCTGGGCCGCGGTGTTCGCGGCGGCGGCGGCCAGCGTTTCCGGAGGTGCACGGTGTCGAAGGTCAACGCCCTGTCCGCGATCCTGCTCCGCTCGCCCCTGCTCTGGGGCGGCGCGCTGGCGTTCTGCTTCTTCGCGTTGATCCACGGCGGCGTGATCACCGACGCCAACGTGGTCCGCTACCTGGCCGGCCACTGGGTCGAGTACGTCGAGACGGCGATGTTCTGCGTGGGGCTCGCGGCCCTGGCGATCAAGGCCGCCGACGTCGCCCGGCAGCGGCGGCGCGTGCAGGGCGACTGCCCGCTGCCCGAGGTGCCCGCCGGCGGCCAGGATCCCGCCGAGGCGGCCGCGCTCGCGGCGGCCCTGCCCGACGGCGAGGAGGGCGGCGACTACCTCGTCCGCCGCCTTCGCGAGGCGCTCGATCTCGTCGTCCGCACCGGATCGGCCGACGGCCTGGAGGACCACGTCAAATACCTGTCCGACCTCGACGCCGCCCGCGCGGCGCAGGGCCACGGCCTGGTGCGGTTCGTGATCTGGGCCATCCCGATCATGGGCTTCCTGGGCACGGTGATCGGCATCACCGTCGCGATCGCGAGCCTGTCGCCCACGCAATTGGAGAACATCTCCGGCGTCGTGGCCGGGCTGGGCACGGCCTTCGACACCACGGCCACCGCCCTGGCGCTGTCGATGGTGCTGATGTTCCTGCAGTTCCTCCTCGACCGGTCCGAGTCGCAGCTGCTGGCCTCCGTGGACGAGCGGGCCTGGGCGGCCCTGGCCGGGCGGTTCCAGTCGCTGTCCGGCGACGAGGGCACGGCCCTGGCGGTCGCCCGTCTCGGCGAGACGCTCGGCCGCGGCTCCGCCCGGCTGCTCGAGGCCCAGGAGCAGGCCTGGCAGACGCTCGAGCGGACGGCCGCCGCGGGCGTCCGGCAGCTGCTCGACGAGGCCGGTGACCGCATCCAGGCGGCGCTCGCCCGGTCGCTCGACCACAGCCTGCAACGCTGGGCCGAGTCGCTCGGCCGCGTTCACGACGAGCACGCCGCCCGCCGCGAGGGCCGCTGGACCGAGGCGGCGGAGGCGCTGGCCGGCGCGGTTCGCGGCCTGGAGCGGCACCAGGACGCGCTCGCCGGCCAGACGGCGCTCCTCGGCGAGGTCGTCGGTGCCACCCGCGACATCGCGTCCCTGGAGCGGACGCTCGACGCCAACCTGGCGACGCTGTCCACGGCCGGCCGTTTCGAGGAGACGCTGGCGACGCTCGCCGCGGCGGTGCAGCTGCTCGCGTCCCGCGGTGCTCCCGAACACCGCACCGTCGATCTGCAGTCGGCCCGCCGCGTCGGAAGGGCCGCATGAGCCGCGCCCGCCCCGGATCCGGGGCCTCGATCTCGCTGTTCCCGTTCCTCGCCGTGCTCCTGTGCACGATGGGGGCCCTGCTCGTCCTCCTCGTGCTCTTCAGCCGCTCGGCCCGCGAGCAGGAGCGGGCCGCGGCCGAGACGGCCCTCCGGCAGCGCGAGGACGACCTGCGGCTGGCCCAGGACGAGCTCGCCTGGCGGCTGCGGCAGCTGCGGGAGATCCGCGAACGAACGCAGGCGGACCTGTCGCGGGCGCGGATGCAGTTGGCCGGCGTCGAGGACGACAACCGCAAGCTGGCCGACGAGCTCGAGCGGCTGGAGCGGATGGCCGCGGCGCTCGCCGCGGACGCCCGGCCGCGGCCGGAGGACGCCGCCGCCCTGGCCGAACTCGAGAGCCGGCTGCAGCGGGCGCGGGAAGCGCTCGACGAGGCCCGGCGGCAGCAGGCCGAGAAGCCGCCGGCCTACGCCGTCGTGCCCTACGAGGGCGCCAACGGCACGCACCGCCGGCCCCTGTACATCGAGTGCTGCATCGACGGCGTGTTCCTCCAGCCCGAGGGCATCCGGCTGGGGCCCGCTGATTTCGAGGGCCCGCCCGGCCCCGGCAACCCGCTCGCCAGCGCGCTGCGGGCCGCCCGCGAGCACATCGCCACCGGGCCGCGCGAGTCGGGCGACCCGGCGGCCCAGCCGTATCCGCTCCTGCTCGTCCGCCCCTCGGGCGTGATGGCCTACTATGCGGCCCGCGAGGCGATCCAGTCGTGGGGCAGCGAGTTCGGCTACCAGTTCGTGGACGAGGATTGGACGCTCGACTATCCGCCCCGCGACCCGGCGCTGGCCGATGCCGAGATGCGGGCCGTGGAGGAATCCCGGCGCCGCATGGCCTGGCTGGGCGAGGTGCGGAAGTCGCGGCCGGCCGCGCCCGTGCAGCACTTCCGGGCCGCCACCACGCGGGGCGGCGTGGTGGCCGAGGGCGGGCCGAGCGTGCTCGGCGACCAGGCCCGATTCGATTGGACGGAGGAGCAGGCGGCGGCGGGCCAACGCGGCCGCGGCTTCGTGGCCGCCGACGCCGCCGCGGGCCAGGAGCGCGGCGGCCTGCCGAGCGGCGCTGCGTCGGGCGGCGACGCGATCCTCGGCCGCGCCGGCGACGGCCGCGGTCTCGGCGGGGGCGGAGAGGCGACGGTCGGCGGGGGCGGCCCCCGGTCCGGCAGCGGCCCGGGCGGGCCCGACGAGGGCGGATCCCCGGCGGCAGGCGGCAGTGGGCGGCAGTCGGGCGATGCCATCCTCGGCGACCGCTATGCGGGGCCCTCCAAGTTCTACGCGACGCACCGCGACGCGGCGGCTGGTTCGAGCGCGGCCGCGGACGGCCCGACGGCGGGCGGCGGGACGACCGCCGCTCAGGCAGGCGGCGGGGCGGCGGCAGGCGGGCGGACGACGGGCGGCGCGGGATCGGCCGCTGGCGGCGCCGCGGACGCAGCGGGATCCGCCGGCGGCCAGCCGGGCGGCGCCGGCAGCATGAGCGGTCCTTCCCTGCCGGGGCTCGCCCAGCAGGGCGGCGCCGCCGGCGGGATGCTCGAGGGCTCGAGCGAGGCCTCCGCCTCGGCGTCGCTGGCCGGCCAGCGGGGCAGCAATTGGGCCAGTCTCGCGACCCGCGACCGGCCGATTCCGCTCCGCCGCCCGATCCGGCTGGAGTGCGCGGCCCAGGAGTTTCGCATCCTCGACGACGGCAGCGGTCGCGTGGAGACCCGGATTCCCATCGCCGGCACGACGGCCGAGGCGATCGATCCGCTCGTGGCCGCCGTGCACGCCAAGGTGGGCCGCTGGGGAATCGCCGGCGACCGCATGTATTGGAAGCCGGAACTCGTCCTTTCGGAAACGTCCGACGGCCGCTCGCGACGCGAGGATCTGGAGCGGCTGCTCGCCGACAGCGGCCTGGAGACGCGGCCCACCGCGGGTCGCGACGCCGTGCGGCCGCTGCCGCCGGTCGAGCGCACGGGATCGCTGCCGTCCAAGCGTTGATCGTCCGCCGAGGATCCACCCATGCCCCGACCCAGGCCTGAAGACATCAGCGGCGCCGGACAGGACTCGTTCCTCGACGTCGTCACGAACATCGTGGGGATCCTCATCATCCTCGTGATGGTGATCGGAGGCCGCGTGCAGAGCATCGTGCTCTCGGCGACCCAGGCCTCGCCCGAGACCGCGGCGCTCGAGGCGTCGGTCGCCGACCTCGAAGAGACCCTGGCCTCGACCGAGAGCGAGATCGACGAGCTCGAGTCCCAGAAGCGGACGGTGGCCACCGCCGCCGCCTTCGCCGCCGACGCCCGGCTGCAGCTGGCCACGGCCGTCTCCGCGGCGAAGGCCGGGCTCGACCGCTGGAAGCAGGCCAGCGACGCCGCGCGGGTGGCCGCCGCCGAGTCCGCCGTGCGCCGCCGCGGGCTGGAGGAGGAGATCCGCGCCTGCACGCTCCAGGCGGAGGGCCTGGCCCATGCGGCCGCCACGACCAAGGAGGTGCTCACCTACCCGACGCCCATCGGCCGCACGGTGAACGGCGAGGAGATCCACTTCCGGCTGGCGGCCGGGCGGATCGCCTACATCCCGCTCGAGGAGCTCTTCGAGCTCGCCAAGGACCGCACCCAGCGGCAGGGCGGGTCGATCGCCCAACTCGCCAACCGCATCGAGACCGTGGGGCCCGAGCAGGGATTCGCGCTCGACTACGTGATCGAGGCCAAGATCGACCAGGCCCGCGGGCAGGTGCTGATCCGGTCCCGCGAATGGGTCGTGCGGCCGCAGCAGCCGGCGCTCGGCGAGACGGGCGACGAGGCGCTGGCCGCCACGTCGCGGTTCCGCCGCGCCCTGTCCGGCGTGAAGCCCGAGACGACCGTCACGCTGTGGTGCTATCCCGACAGTTTCCCCGAGTATCGCCGGCTGCGCGAGGAATTGCACCGGCTCGGGATCCCGTCGGCCGGCCGGCCGATGCCCGAGGGCGCCCCGATCGGCGGCTCGACCGAGGGCAGCAAGAGCGTCGTCCATTGACCGCGGCGCGACGGGACGGGCCGCCCATCGTCGCAGGTTGACGGTGCGGATAGACGCCTGTACACTCGACCGCAGACGCGTGAACGCCGGGTGAGGCGGCCATGAACATGTATCGGGTGTATGAAGAACTGAAGGCCGCGCTCGGCGAGAACGCCGCCAAGGCGCTCACCGAGACGATGGGCGGGATGTTCGAGGAACTGCGGAACGCCGTCACCAAGGACGACTTCCGCCGTCTCGGGGAATCGATCGACGCGAATGTGTCGCGGCTCGACGCGGCGATCACCGGGCTGACCGAGGCCCAGACGCGGACGGAGACGCGGGTCGGGGATTTGGCCGGGGCCCAGGCGCGGACGGAGTTGCGGGTCGGGGAGTTGGCCGGGGCCCAGGCGCGGACGGAGTTGCGGGTCGGGGAGTTGGCCGGGGCCCAGGCGCGGACGGAGTTGCGGGTCGGGGAGTTGGCCGAGGGCCAGGCGAAGCTGCTCGAGGCCCAGTCGCGGACGGAGGCCCAGGTCAAGTCGCTGGCGGTGGCTTTGGAGCGGCTCACGATCCGCACCGACGCCGTCGTGGGCAAGACGTTCGAAATCCAGTTCCGAGACCGGCTCACGGCCTACCTCGGGCGGTTCCTCCGCCGGGGCAAGCTCCTCGCCAACGACGAGCTGCTCGACCTCATCGAGCCCCACGTCACCGAGAGCGAAGCGGAGGACTTCCTGCGGGCCGACGCCGTGGCTTCCGGGAGCGTGGACGGCGTGAAGAGTTACGTCGTGGTGGAGGTCTCCTCGACGGGCGACATCGACGACATCCTCCGCGCCGAGCGTCGGGCCGGAGTGCTCAGCAAGGCCGGGCTCACGGCCGTGCCCCTGATCGCCTGCGACGCGATCTCGCCGGAGTCGCTGGCGTTCGCCAAGCTCCGCGGCGTGCGGGTGTGGTGCAACGGCTCGATGGTCACCGCGGCCGCCTGATGCCGTGCCGCCGCGGCGGTCAGCGGGCCTCGGCCTCTTCCCAGGC
>Ga0315902_10012950_pt1 | contig 10823 bp, 10 predicted proteins | sample LakEriMetagenome_9_FD_203523 | JGI IMG/M metagenome (GOLD analysis project Ga0315902, IMG submission 203523) | Freshwater fungal communities from buoy surface, Lake Erie, Ohio, United States - Buoy 12 MA117 | ecosystem: Environmental > Aquatic > Freshwater > Lake > Lake biofilm | place: USA...
CGATCAATTGTTCTCCCAAATGATCAGATACAAATCATCTCCCTTTTATGCGGCTTCTTTGTTTTGGAGAGGAGAATTGGCCTACAGAAGATCAGATTATCTCTCCTGCATCAATCATCTCCTGGACTACATAAAAATTCCAAGTAAAGGGATGGACGAATCCAATATTGAAAACGCCTGGTATAATCTGGGGTATTCATATTTTGAACAAGAAGAGTATACTAAAGCGTTGCCCTGGTTTGAAAAAATCTATGGCAAAACTTCTACTGCTGCCATAGACGTAAAGCGTGAGGCCATGCTAAGGGCAGCTGATTGCGCTTTCATGGAAAAACAGATAGAAAAAGCAAAATCACTGTATGCGCAGGTGTTCAATGCAGATGGATTTGGCACGGACTATGCCAGTTTCCAGCTTGCCATCATTGAAGGAATCAAATCCCCGTCTGGAAAAATCAATCTGCTTCGTGCCGCAGAAAAGAAATTTGCCTCTTCAGCTTATCTGCCATTGATCACTGCAGAGCTTGCCGATACCTATATGTCAGAAGAACAATACGATCAGGCCATTCCTTATTTGAAACGTATACCATCATTGGTAGGCGAGGATGATGAATTGATACCGGAATCCCTGCTCAAATTGGGCATCGCATATTATAATCTGGATAAGCCTGACGAATCAGCTGAGCAATTCAGGAGATTATTAAAAGAATATCCGGCATCTGGTCAGGCATCGGAAGCACTTGAATCTGCAAGAAGTTTGTATGTAGAATCAGGCAGAATCGATGAATATGAGAAATTCCTGCAAACCTCGGGTATGTCATTGGGTGCATTGCAGAAAGATTCACTGAGTTTTCAATTTGTACAGAAAATATATGCCGATGGCAATACTCGACAATCATTGTCGGCGTTGGATTCCTACATCAATTCATTCCCGGATGGCTTGTTCATTGCTGAAGTGCTCAACTACAAGGCGGAGCTGATGCAGAAAGATAAAGATTGGGCCTCCACTGCAAAAGTATATGACCAGCTTGCTGCCAAAGGGGTTAGCAAATATCAGGAAAAGGCATTGCGGCAGTCGGGCAGGATCTACTTTTTTGAATTGAAGGATTTTGCGTCTGCCCTTCAGTCATTCAAACAGTTGTCCGCTACCACCTCTAAACCGGATGTTCTTTTGGAATCCAGAAGAGGGGAGGTCAGGTGTTATTTTTATCTGAAATTATGGGAACAGGGAAATGATGCAGCCAAAGCGTTGCTGGAAAATGAATCCTCCACGAATGATGACAAAGCTTTCGCGTACATGGTGATGGGATATGCAGCAATACAACAACGCAATTTTGCACCTGCACTTTCGATTTTCACCTCTGTAGCAGAACTGAATAAATCAGCACTTGGTGCAGAAGCAAGATACCAGAAGGCCTTTGCCTATTTCAGCAATGAAGACCTTGCCAATGCAGAAAAATATGCACTTGAATCCATAGAAGTATCGGGTTCTTACGAATTCTGGATCACAAAATCTTATATGTTACTGGGTGAAATTTTCTTTGTTCAGAAAGACTATTTTAATGCCAAGGCAACACTGAAAAGCGTGGTGGAAAATTGCAGCATCCCCGCCCTGAAACAGGAAGCAATGACACGTTTGCAACAGGTAGAGTCAGCTGAAAAAGGAGGAGCATAATATGAAAACCAGATTGATGATCAAGCATTTTAGAATGGTTTACTCTTTGAGATCAGTTCAATTCTTCATCAGCCTGTTGCTGATGACAGCTCCCTTTTCAACTTCCATGGCTCAGGTAGGGAAAGGCAAGAAAGAAGAGATCAGCATCACATCCAGTTTCAAACCCAGCATTGTTAAAACTGGTAAAATTGAATTTGATGCCAAAGTCCCGACAAAAGATACAACTCCTTATGCTTTCAATTATCCCTTCGAGCCCTTCAAGTACACCACTTCATTGAGTCCGTTTACTGTTAAACCACTGGCATTGGTTCAGCAATTGGAGACACCAGTCACCGGATCATTTGCCAAGCTGGGTTTTGGCAGTTTGCAATCTCCGTTTGTATCTCTTTCCCATGCAGCAGGAAAAGGCAAGACTATATATGCAGCAGGACTGGATCATTTTTCTGCAAAAGGGGAAATCGCCGATCAGAAAATTTCACAAACCAGTTTGTTTGGCTCACTGAAAAACAATTACAGTGAGAATCAATCTCTTGCTGTTGACATGGGTTACGACCGTCAATCTTTCAAACTATACGGTTATGATCATACCGTTTTCAATCTTTCCGGAAACGACATACAACAGGATTTCAATACCATACACCTGGGGGCCACTTATCGTCAGGTTACAGGTACTGAAGGGCAGTCAACTTTTGCTCCCGGTTTTCATGCATACTACCTTTTGGGCAGCAGAAAAACCAATGAATTTTCAGCTAATTTCAATTTGCCACTGACCATCAGTCTTGCCAATAATTTATTCCTTCACGCACAGCTGGATGTATCACATGCCAGCTTGCGTGATACGGCAGCACCCAACAGGGCAGCTACACTGGTGCAATTGCCTTTGCAACTTTCCTTCAAAACGGAAAAGTTCCAAATCAAGGGAGGTGTTTCCCCGGTTTTTGATGGAAATAAATTTGGAATAGCTCCTCAGTTTAAGTTTTTGTACAATGTGAACGACAAAGGGTTACGATTTAAGGCAGGTCTGAGCAACGCCTTTGAGTTGAATTCTTTGCAGAAGTTATCAAAACTCAATCCATTCCTTGTAGCGCCGGACTCCATAAAAGTATTTCGTCAGTCAGATTATTATATTGGACTTGACTGGGTGAACCAAAAGGGTTTGCAGTTTAATTTCAGTTTGGGAATGACCCAGTTCAGGAATATTCCGTTGTTTGTCAATGCAGGTTTCACAGAGAGACAGTTCAAAGTATTGAATGAGTCACTGTTAAGCGCTTTTTCGTTGTCGGGCGGACTCGAATATGTCTTTGACGAGACCCTGAAATTCAGAACAGACCTGAAGTATTATGCCTTTACAGATCAGAAAGACCAGGATCATCCTTTCGGTATTCTTCCAATGGAATTAAAGAGCAATATTTCCTGGAATCCGATCGATCCCTTAACCTTACGTTTTAATGCTTATCTGTGGAGAGGTACCATGGCGCTACCCGTATCCAATGGCAATGTTGGTGGTGGGTTTCCTGCATTTCAGCTAAAAGATGCAGCGGATCTGAGTTTTGGTGTGGATTATAAGTTGATTAAAAACTGGGCACTATGGGTTGATTTGAATAATATTGCCAATGTCAGGTATCAGCGATGGAACAAGTATGAATCTTTCGGATTTAATTTCATCGGAGGTGTCAGATATGTTTTCAATACCCCAAACAAATGATATGCAGTTTGAACAATTGTCATTTCTGCTTTCAAAATATTATTTCCTGAGTGGTTCCGTTTTCATACCCGGACTGGGAATGATCAGCCGACAGCGAACTTCCTCTCTCCACCAACCGGAGAACATGACGTACGAACCGCCATCTTTTCTCATTCAATTTGATCATCAAGCAGAGCGGGATCCCCAAAGACAACTTCATTATCTGGTGGCCAAAACGGGAAATGCCATTCAGGAAATGCAGGATCAGCTGCTGGTATTGGGCCAATCGATATGCCGCTATCTGGAGAATGAACGGAAACTCGAGTGGCTCGGCATTGGTTCCTTTCATATGGATGAAGAGGGCGCTATATCCTTTCAGCCTAAAACCATTTCTACCCACTATTTTGTTCCGGTTGCCTATCAGCAATTGGTGCAGAAGAACACAACAGAATCGACTGAAGAGAAAATCTATGAGGTAAAACAGGAAGAACCGGAAACAGAGAGCGTTGTAGAATCAGAGGAATATGCTGAAGAAGATCAAATCAACGTGGGATGGCAACCTTGGCAGAAATTTGCTCTCATGATTGTTATTCTTTCTGCCCTGTTCTTGTCAATTCGATTCTTCATGGGCAATTTTGATCCATTGGGACCAACCTTGCAAAAACTCCATCCCAAATCGGCACCGGCAACCTATTCCAAACCCTGATTCCAAGATGAAAGCAATACCTTGTCCGATTTGCAACAGTTTGGAATCCTCTCCATATTTATCTGTTCAGGATCATACAGTTTCAGGAGAGGTATTCTCCCTCGTAAAGTGTGTGTCTTGCGGTTTTTTATTTACTGCAAATCCGCCAGCTGCTGATAAAATTGGCAATTATTACCAGTCTGATGCATACATATCCCACACAGATAGCCATGATGGAATGTTCAACAAGATCTATCAGCTAATTCGAAACTTCACCCTTGTTTCCAAAAGAAAACTAGTAGAGGAATACTCCGGCATCAGAAAAGGGAAGATGCTGGACTATGGATGTGGTACGGGTGCCTTTTTAAGGGAAATGAAAACCTCAGGATGGGACACCCTTGGCATGGAACCAGATCCTACAGCAAGGCAAAGAGCAAAAGATCTTACCGGAAGCCAGATTGAAGATCCTTCCGCACTAACCAACACAGTTGAACATTCATTGGATGCTATTACTTTGTGGCATGTACTTGAGCATGTTCATGACCTTGATGTAGTACTCACAAGGTTTTATAAAATCCTGAATGACAATGGGGTTTTGCTGATTGCGGTTCCCAATCATACATCGCATGACGCACAACATTACGGGGTTCATTGGGCTGCTTATGATGTACCCAGACATCTTTATCACTTCTCTCCAGAAAGCATCAGCCAATTGCTTCTGAAACATGGTTTCAAGAGAGTCGGTCTTAAACCCATGTGGTTTGATGCCTTCTATGTAAGTATGCTCAGCGAGCAATATCGCAATGGTAAAATGAGGTTGGTACCGGCTGTCTTAACTGGATTGATTTCAAATATCAAAGCACTGCTCAGTCCCGGTACCTGCAGCTCGCAGATCTATATTTTCAGAAAAAAATAATTTTTCAATGACGGGATATACCTTGATCGCAGACAGTGGGGCAACAAAAACTGAATGGAAGCTGATCGGCAAATCCGTTTCGCCATCCATGTTCACCAAAGGGATCAGTCCCTATCACATGGACCAGATACAGATCGTGGAATTGATAACCACTGAATTGCCAAAAAGTATCCTAAAAAAATCCATAGATCAGATCTATTATTATGGAACGGGCTGCAAGACCAAAGCAAAGGCCAGTATTGTAAAAAATGCCCTTAAGAAGATCTTTCCTGGAGCATCGATTCATGTTACCCATGATTTGATGGGCGCAGCACTTGCCTTATGCGGTCATGAAAAAGGGATTGCCTGCATCCTCGGAACAGGCTCAAACTCCTGTTATTTCAACGGTAAAAGAATTGTAGCCAATTCACCGGGATTGGGATATGTGCTGGGTGATGAAGGAAGCGGCGCTTATCTGGGTAAGAAACTGATCCAGCATGTTCTGTATGATATGCTGGACGAAACCTTGCTGAAAGCTTTTTATAAAATGTTTTCAACAAGCAGGGATGAGATCCTGCACAAGGTCTATCGGGAACCCTATGCCAACCGATATCTTGCCGGATTTTCGAAATTTCTTTCTGCCAACAGAGGGCATTATATCATCGAAAATATCATTGAAGACGGGTTGAGAATATTTTTTGAACAACATATTTCCACCTATCCGCAGCGAAAAGAAGTATCGGTACATTTTGTAGGGGGGATCGCCTTTCATTTCAAAGATAAAATTGCCGAACTTTGTACTGACTACAATCTGAAGATGGGGAAAGTCTTCAAGCAACCCATGACCGGTCTTGTAGCTTTCCATAAAGAACTTAACCGGTCGTAAAGGCGCAACCATGATCTCAAAAACCACCGAGCAGGATTCATTGTACAGGCATCTGGAGAAAATGTCGGTGGATGACATTCTCCATGCGATCAATACCGAGGATAGAAAGGTACCAGAGGCTGTTGCCCTGGCTATTCCCCAAATCACTGCATTGGCTGAAGCTGTTTCTGATAAAATGCTTGCCGGTGGAAGGTTATTTTACATTGGTGCCGGAACTAGCGGCAGACTTGGAGTAGTAGATGCCTCTGAATGTCCGCCTACCTATGGTGTTCCTCACGGACTGGTGGTAGGTATTATCGCAGGAGGAAACAATGCGATGTTTCAGGCTGTGGAATTTGCAGAAGATGATCCGGAGCAGGCATGGAAAGACCTTAATGAATTCGGGATCTCTGACAAGGATGTAGTAGTGGGTATTGCAGCCAGCGGAACAACTCCCTATGTTATTGGCGGACTCAAAAAATGCAGAGAGGAAGGAATATTGACTGGTTCCATTTCGTGCAATGCCAACTCACCTGTTTCTGCTTGTGCAGATCATCCGGTGGAAGTGGTTGTTGGTCCGGAATTTGTTACCGGCAGCACCCGCATGAAAAGTGGTACCGCCCAAAAGCTTGTCCTCAATATGTTGTCGACTACCGTCATGATTCAGCTGGGTAGGGTAGAGGACAATAAAATGGTCAACATGCAACTCACCAATGATAAACTGATCGACAGAGGCGTGAAGATGTTGATGTCCAAAACCGGCATTTCTGATTATGAAGAAGCAAAAAAATTGCTGCTCGAGCATGGTACTGTCAAAAAAGCCATCATTGCCATAAAGGGAGGTTGAGATGCACGAGATTGAACCTTTTTTCAACTGGAGACATCTTTATGTTGCTGAGGAAGATCCCAGATCTCCTTTTCACGGCAGGGAATATTCAGAATTTCAATTTACCCAAACGGTTTACAATTATTTCATCCATCCACAGTGGGATGATTTCGGGTCACAGACCCTGTACATGAAGATCCTCTTTGTCGATTATGAGGCTGGTTTCAGTATTTTGGAGTTTATCGGAGAATGGAATGATGCCATTGAAAATGACATCATGACCCTGAAGAGGGATGTTATCGATCATTTGATTGCGCATGGCATTTGCAAATTCATCCTGATAGGAGAAAATATTCTGAATTTTCACAGCAGTGACGATTGTTATTACGAAGAGTGGTTCGAGGATCTTGAAGATAGGGGGGGATGGATTTGTATGATAGGCATGCCCGAACAATCCTTATACGATTTTACCAGAGCTGGAATCAACCGGTATGTTCACATTTTGGAGATACCCGACTGGAGGCCTTTCACACCCGGTAACCTCTATCAAAAAGTGGATAATATGATCATGAAACAACTCGGTTATTGACACTGCAAACGTTTTCGTAGACATCCTGAGCTTTTATTCTCATAAGGGCTTAAACATTTCCTTTTTTTCCCCCATTCTGATGTAAATTTGTGCGATTTTATAATCGAGAAATTAAGTCTATGAACTGGAGTAAACTTTTTACCTCATCCATCGGAAAAAAAATTGTGATGGCCCTTACGGGTGTCTTCCTTGTTGTTTTTCTGGTGGTCCATTGCTATGTAAATGCTAATGTCTTCTTTTCCCATGCTGAAGAAAATTTCAATAGAGCAGCCCATTTCATGGGGACAAACATCCTTATCCGAATTACAGAGTTAGGATTGTTCGCTGGCTTCATCCTGCATATTGTTCAGGGATACAAGCTCTGGTTGCAGAACAAATCAGCACGAAAAAGTCGCTATGCCGTTACGGCCGGAAATCAAACCTCCAAATGGTATTCCAGGTCCATGGCGCTGCTGGGAACTTTGATCCTGTTGTTCCTGATTGTTCACCTCGTTCATTTCTGGGTACCCTCACGTTTTGGAGGATTAGAGCCAGTAACCTACAATGGTATAGAGCATCACAATCTATATGCCCAGATGAAAAATGTATTTGCAGAACCCATCTGGGTTATCCTCTACCTCATCGGTTGTTTCTCACTTTCCTGGCATCTGCTTCATGGCGTACAAAGTGCGGCACAAACCCTCGGATGGACCAGTAAAAATTTCTTTCCAACCATAAAGGCTTTCGGTATCGTATTCGCTATTGTTGTTCCCTTGATCTTTGCCCTGATGCCACTTTTCATGCATTTTGGCTGGGAGATCAATACCGGTGACTTGACCTTATTGTTTTAAATTTTCCAAAATCATCATATATGCTTGATGCTAAAATTCCTGCAGGCGAACTTGATCAAAAATGGACCAAATACAAGGGTTCCGTTAAACTGGTCAACCCTGCCAATAAACGTAAACTGGAAATCATCGTTGTAGGAACCGGCCTCGCTGGTTCGTCTGCCGCCGCCAGCTTGGGTGAGATGGGTTATAAAGTAAAAGCCTTTTGTTTTCAGGATTCTCCACGTCGTGCGCACTCCATTGCTGCACAAGGCGGAATCAATGCTGCCAAGAATTACCAGAACGATGGCGATTCCGTCTATCGTTTGTTCTACGATACCATCAAAGGTGGAGATTACCGTGCAAGAGAAGGGAATGTACATCGACTGGCAGAGGTTAGCACCAACATCATCGACCAATGTGTAGCACAGGGTGTTCCCTTCGCTAGGGAATATGGTGGATTGTTGAGCAACCGTTCGTTTGGAGGTACACAGGTACAGAGAACTTTCTATGCAGCAGGACAAACAGGACAACAATTGCTAATAGGAGCTTATCAGGCTCTCGAGCGCCAGGTTGCCTTGGGCACTGTTGAAATGCATACCCGTCATGAAATGGTGGAACTGGTAATCATAGACGGCAAGGCACGCGGTATTATTGCCCGTAATCTAGTTACTGGGGAACTCGAAAGACATTTCGGACATGCTGTCTTATTGTGTACAGGAGGATATGGTAACGTGTTCTATCTTTCCACCAATGCCATGGGATCCAATGTGACTGCGGCTTGGAAGGCACATAAAAAGGGTGCATATTTTGCCAATCCCTGTTTTACACAGATCCACCCAACCTGTATTCCAGTTTCAGGTGATCATCAGTCCAAACTAACCTTGATGTCTGAATCCCTTCGGAATGACGGCAGGATATGGGTGCCGCTCAAGGAGGGCGACAACAGACCGCCCAATGAGATTCCTGAGAACGAAAGAGATTATTATCTGGAAAGAAGATATCCGGCCTTTGGTAATCTTGTGCCAAGAGACGTTGCATCAAGGGCTGCCAAAGAGCGCTGCGATGCTGGCTATGGCGTAGGTTCTTCCAAGCAGGCCGTATACCTTGATTATGCAGCCGCCATTCAGCGTTACGGAAAGGCAGAAGTGAACAAGCGTAACCTGGGAGATGTAAGTGCTGATGTGATCACCCAACTTGGTAAGGATGTAGTCAAGGAAAAATACGGTAATCTATTCAACATGTATGAGAAGATCACCGGTGAGAATCCCTACGAAGTACCCATGAGAATCTATCCTGCAGTACACTATACCATGGGCGGACTTTGGGTGGATTATGAACTCAAGACAACCATCGATGGATTGTATGCCCTTGGTGAAGCGAATTTCAGTGAACATGGAGCCAACAGGCTGGGAGCCTCTGCGCTGATGCAGGGACTTGCCGATGGTTATTTTGTGATCCCTTATACACTTGGTAACTACCTGGCTGATGATATCAAGACCAATTCAATTCCTACTGATCATCCTGCTTTCGCTGAGGCAGAGAAAATAGCTTCAGATCGCATCAATAAATTGATGTCGATCAAGGGTAAGCAGACAGTGGAAAGCTTCCATAAGCGTTTGGGTAAGATCATTTGGGACAAATGTGGAATGGCCAGGACTGCTGAAGGTTTGAAGCAAGCCATTCAGGAAGTAAGGGCGCTGAAAGAAGAGTTCTGGTCTGATGTACGCATACCCGGAAATGTTGGTGAGATGAATCCCGAGCTCGACAAAGCTGGTCGTGTTGCTGATTTCATTGAACTCGGAGAGCTGATGTGTCTGGACGCGCTCGATAGGAACGAAAGCTGCGGCGGTCATTTCAGGGAAGAGTATCAGACGCCTGATGGTGAAGCCCTCAGGGATGATGAGAATTACATGTACGTGGCTGCATGGGAAAACAAAGGCTCATCTGAATGGCAGCTCCACAAGGAGACATTGAACTATGAAATTGTAAAACCAAGTCAGCGTAGTTATAAATAACAAATAAGATAAACAACGTATATGCAACATTATACAATGAACCTCACCTTGAAGGTATGGCGTCAGCGGAACAACAATGAGCAGGGACATTTTGAGACCTATGATGTGAAGGATATTTCTTCAGAGATGTCATTCCTGGAGATGTTTGATGTGTTGAATGAAAGGCTGATTGCTGCAGGCAATGATCCGATTGCTTTTGATCATGATTGCCGTGAAGGAATCTGCGGAATGTGTTCGATGGTGATTGATGGAAGGCCCCATGGTCCATGGAAAGGAACTACCACCTGCCAGTTGCACATGAGGGCATTTAAAGATGGTGATGTAATCACGGTTGAGCCATTCAGGGCCAATGCCTTTCCGGTGGTCAAAGACCTTATGGTGAGCAGAAGTGCTTTTGACAGGATCATTCAGTCTGGTGGATATATTTCCGTGAATACGGGAAATGCAGTGGATGGCAATTCAATTCCAATAGAAAAAGATCATGCCGATGATGCATTTGCAGCAGCAGCCTGTATCGGTTGTGGCGCCTGTGTTGCCGCCTGTAAAAATGCTTCAGCCATGTTGTTTGTTTCTGCCAAAGTATCTCACCTGGCATTGCTTCCACAAGGTGAGCCAGAGAGGAAACAACGTGTTGTCAGCATGATTGCACAAATGGACAAAGAAGGTTTCGGCAGTTGTACAAACACGTACGCTTGTGAGGCAGAATGTCCTAAGGAGATTTCTGTGCTAAACATTGCCAGGTTGAACAGGGAATACCTGAATGCCAACTTGTCTGGTCAGTAATTA
>Ga0315902_10012952_pt1 | contig 10821 bp, 12 predicted proteins | sample LakEriMetagenome_9_FD_203523 | JGI IMG/M metagenome (GOLD analysis project Ga0315902, IMG submission 203523) | Freshwater fungal communities from buoy surface, Lake Erie, Ohio, United States - Buoy 12 MA117 | ecosystem: Environmental > Aquatic > Freshwater > Lake > Lake biofilm | place: USA...
CGTTTTGGCATCGCGCCGCGCACCGGACAGAAAACCGAAAACACCGCCCGCTTCGGCAAGCGTGGCGCGCGCTTCCGCAATGCCCGCCACATCCAAGGCACCCGGCAAAAGCTGAGGATCGGCCTTGGCTTTCTGTAAAGCGTCCAGCGCCTGCACCAGGGCTTCCAGCGGCGCCAGATCGCCCGTCCAGGCTTCATGCTTCAGCGCGGCTGCATCATGCGCAGGTGCCGCCGCCAAGGCAGGGTTCAAGGCAAGCGCGCTTTCCGCCGCCTTCGGCCCGGCTGCCGGCCCTAGCGCCGCACCGGCCGCAGCAAAGGCACGAATCCAGCCGGGCAAACGCCCCAGCAGCCGGTCCGCATCGGCGGGGCCGATATCGGCCATCACGCCGCGCCAGGGGCTTTGCGCGCCGCCTTCTGCCGCATAGCCAGCCAGCAGCTTAATCGCATCGCGCCGGGCTTCAATCGCGCCCGCATCCCATTCCGTGACACTCACAACAAAATCCGGCGCCGCCACACCGCGTTGCCGCAAGCCAACCAGCGCGCCGATCACCTGATGCAGCGCAAGGCCCGAAGCACCAACCGTTCCGCGCATCGCTGCCGCATGGCGATTGATCCGCCCACGCAGTGATCCAAGCCGGCGCACCACCGCATCACGATCCGGCTTGGGCGGCATGGGCAGGGAAAGTGTCGCGCGCAATTCATCCAGCACCGCGCGCTTTGATTGCTTTTCCGAATGCAATTCCAGGCAGGCAGCGCCAAGGCCAATACTCTCCAACCGGCGCTTCACCACTTCAAGGGCGGCGAGTTTTTCCGCAACAAACAGCACACTCCGCCCATCCAGCACGGCCTGAGCGATGATATTGCTGATGGTCTGGCTTTTGCCGGTGCCGGGTGGACCCTGGATCACCACATGCCCGCCGCGCCGGACGGCTTCCGCCGCCAAAGCCTGGCTGCCATCTACATCCATCACATGATCAAGCCGCTCCACCGGGATTTCGACATCCACATCGGCGTCATCGGCAAAGACAGGCGGGATCGAAAGTGTTTCTCCACCCACCAGCGCGCGCACCATTGGGTGATCGGCCAGGCCTGGATTTTCCTCAGGCCCCAGGTCGCGCCACATCAGGAATTTAGCGAAGGAGAATAGCCCAATCGCCAGCGCATCGGCATCCACCCGCCAATTCGCGCGTTCTGCCACCAGCGCTGCGACGGCTTCTGCCCAGGCGGTTGGCGTATAGGCCTCCATATCAAAATCCGGCAGCGCGGCCTTGAAATTCACCTTGAGCATTTCGCGGAGCGACAGGTTCTCCGCGATATCGCCAACCGCGCCGCGCAGCTTGAAATTCTGCGATACCCCTTCGCGTTCCAGCGCCACCGGCAGCAGCGCCAAAGGGGCGCGACGTTCGGTCTCGGGTGTCGCGGGATCGCGCCAGATCAGCGCACCAAGCGCCAAGTAAAGCGTGGGCACGCCGGTTTCTTCGCGGGCGGTGCGCGCATCCTGCATGATGTCGCGCAGCCGGCGCACAAGGTCTGTCGGCGGCAATTGCACACGCAGCTTGTCATCGCGTTGATAGTCTTCCCGCGCTGCGTCGGCTTTAGCGGTGCCAACACCTTCCACCTTTACCTTCACGCTGCGTGCGCGGCGCGGCTTGCCGGGGGTTGCTTCCTCAGGCATGGTTTCGGGCGTGGCGGCCGAAGCTTCAAAGCCGAAGGCACGGCCCGCCTGCAATGCGCCAAGGACAAAATCCGCATCCTCATCATCAATGATGATGACACCGCGTGAAGCACCCGGCTTGGGCAGGGATAGCAGCCGGTTGCGCGTGGAAAGATCCAGTAAGCCCCGGCGGGCTTCTTCCAATGCGGCGCGAAGATCCGTCATGCGATTATTTTTTCCGGAAGGCAAAGGTGATCAGCAGCACGCAGCCAACCAGCGCCAGAATGGCCAGCATGCCCTGCACAACTTCGAAATTCGGGGAGTCGCGATGGATGAAGATGGATGCGGCCGCCGCGCCCATCTTCATCAGGGTTTGCAGTATCCATTCCATTGAAACGCCTCTCATCCTTCGGCTGTAGTCGTCTCGCCATTATGGAACAGTCTTGCACATCCCCCGCGGCAGTCGAAGGGTGATTTTCAGGGCGGCGGTGGGCCGGGCAGCATACGGTTCTCCAATGCCTCGATACGGGAAAGGGAAGCCTTAAGCAGCGAAATCAGCTCCGCCACTTGCTGTTCGCGCAGCAGGTCCAGCTTTTCATGCAGCAGGCTGATTTCGGCCTCGGCGCGGATATTCACTTGGTAATCGGCGATGGACCGGATGCGATCTATATCGGCTTGGCGGTTCTGGCTCATCATGATGATGGGCGCTGTATAGGCCGCCTGGAAGGACAGCATCAGGTTCAGCAGGATGAAGGGATAGGGGTCCCAGGCATTGCCGCCAAAGGCCGCATTGGCAATCAGCCAGGCCAGCAATAGCCCGGACTGGATCAGGATAAAGCGCCAGGACCCGACCGTTGCCGCCACCAGATCGGAAAGCCTCTCACCAAGGGTCAGGTCAGGCGCAGGCCCTTCACCGCGCCGCCTTTGCCGAGCGCGCGACAGGGCGGTACGCAAATGGATGTGGCGGCGGTGATGATGAGGTTCGGGATGCTCGGCCATGCAGAATTCCCCCTGCAAAGCGCGCAAGTTGCACCATTCACCCCGGCAGGAACATGACAAAAATCAACTCCGCCCGTAAGTATCCTCAAAGCGCACGATGTCATCCTCGCCAAGGTAGGAGCCGGATTGCACCTCAATCAGCGTCAGCGGGATCTTGCCGGGGTTTTCCATGCGATGGATGCAGCCCAGCGGCAGATAGACGCTTTCATTCTCCCGCAGCATGATTTCCTCACCATCGCGGCGCACAATGGCAGTGCCGGAAACCACCACCCAATGCTCGGCACGATGAAAATGCTTTTGCAGGGAAAGCTTGGCGCCGGGGCGGACTTCGATCGTCTTGACCTGGAAACGCTCCCCCATGATCAGGCCCTCATAATGGCCCCAGGGGCGATAGGCGCGGCGGTGTTCGGTGGCTTCCTTGGCGCCGCGCGCCTTCAACTGATCCACCAGCTTTTTCACATCCTGCGCGTGGTCCCGATGCATGGCGAGCACGGCATCATCGGTCACCACCACCACGACGTCTTCCAGCCCGATCACGCCGGTGAGGATGCCTTCACTGCGCACATAGCAATTCTTGGCATCCACCAATTCCACCGGGCCTAGCACGGCATTGCCGGCCGCATCCTTCGGCTGAATCTCCCACAGCGCGGCCCAGGAACCGATATCCGACCAGCCAATGGCAGCCGGCACCACAGCAGCTTTTTGCGTACGTTCCATCACCGCATAGTCAATGCTGATCGATGGTGTCGTGGAGAAAGCCGCGGCTTCCAGGCGGATAAAATCCCCATCGCGCGCGGCACCGGCAACCGCAGCGCGCACACCCTTCAGCACCTCTGGCGCGTAGGTTTCAAGCTCGGCCAACATGGTCGCGGCGGTGGCGACAAACATGCCGGAATTCCACAAATGCCGGCCGGTTTTGAGAAACTCTGCCGCGCGGGCCGCATCAGGCTTTTCCACAAAGCGCGCGATGCGCTTCACGCCATCGCTGCCCGGCAAGGCATCGCCGGCTTCGATATAGCCATAGCCCGTTTCAGGCGCGGTGGGCTGCATGCCGAAGGTGACAATCGCCCCCGATTGCGCCGCCGCAGCGGCCTTGGTGAGCGCGGTTTGCAGCGCCGCCACATCGCCAATTGCTGCATCTGCGGCCATGAACCACAGCACCGCGCCGGGCGCCGTTTCCTCAGCGAGCAAAGCCGCGGCGGCGATGGCGGGCGCGCTATTGCGGCCAATCGGTTCCAGCACGATGGCCGCACCCTTGTCGCGCAATTGCTCGGCCACCAGGAAGCGATGCGCTTCATTGCAAACAACCATAGGCGGCAGGAAGCCCGCGCCAGAACCCCGCGCGGCGGTTTCCGCCAGCATGGTCTTGTCGGAAGCGAGCGGCCAGAACTGCTTGGGGTAGCTTTCGCGGGATAGCGGCCATAGCCGCGTGCCGGTGCCGCCGGACAGGATCACGGGCAGGATCAGGGGGGAAGTGGCATTCATGGTCAATCATCGCTCCGCATCGCGCGGGGCTTAGGGATAAATCGGGGCAAAGCCAAGGCAGAGGCTTCGGACGTTTCCCTGGGCGGGCTTCCAGTATAGAGCTTTCCGCCCCATCCAGCCTGAAAGCCGCCTGCCTTGGATAACCCTGTTGCCCCCGCCATTCCCGAAGGCTTCGTGCCCCGCCCTGCCGGGGGGCCGTTTCTGGAACCCATCGGCCCCATCATGATCCGGCGGGATCACGGGCCGCTTGCCTTTGGGCTTCGGATCGAAAAGCGCCATTGCAACAGCAAGGACATGGCCCATGGGGGCATGTTGGCGACTTTTGCTGACCTGGCACTTGGGATCGGCGGCTTCAATCTGGCTGGGGTGACGGGGTTCTTCACCACCATCAGCCTGAATTCGGATTATCTGGCGCCTGCGCTGCTTGGCACCTGGCTGCAATGCGAACCGGTGCTGCTGCGCCGCACCCGCACATTGGTTTTCGTGCAAGGTGTCTGCATGGCGGATGGCAAGCCTGTGCTGCGCGCCAGCGGGGTTTTCGCCCTGCCGCGGGAGCCCACGGCAGGCGCGTGACAGGTCCGCTTATACCACCGGGCTTTTGCCGCCATCCACATTGATGGCAGTGCCGCTGATGAAGCCGCCCTGTTCGCTAGCGAGCAGCAAAGCCATGGCGGCGAATTCCTCGGCCTTGCCGATACGGCCGAGGGGGACAGCCTTGCCTTGTTCGGCCTTCCAATCCTCCCAGGTGATGTTGCGCTTTTCCGATGCATGCCGGCGCACCCATTGGTCGCTTTCAATAATGCCGACCAGCATGGCATTCACCAGCACATTATGGGGGGCGAATTCATTCGCCATGGCCTTGGTGAGCGCCATGCCGGCAGCGCGCGAGACTGATGTAGGCGTTGAACCCCCAAGCGGTGCCTTGGCGCCGATATTGAGCACATTGATGATGCGGCCCCATTTGCGATCCCGCATGGCAGGCAGCGCCAGGCGGCACAGCCGGATGGCCGCAAACAACTTCAGGTCCAGATCATCCTGCCAAAGCGCATCGGTTACTTCCAGGAAGCCACCGCGCTGGGAAGTGCCGGCATTATTGATCAGGATATCCACCTGGCCGAGGCCCTTCACCGCCGCGGCATAGGCAGCTTCGCAGCCATCTGCCGTGCGGATATCGGCGGCGATGGCGGCAACCTTGGCGCTGGGCGCGGCGGCGCGGATTTCCGCTTCCGCCTTGGCAAGGCTTTCCGCCCCGCGCGCCACAATGGCGACATGCCCGCCCGATTCAGCAAACATTTTCGCCATGGCAAGGCCGAGGCCCTTGGACCCGCCGGTAATAAGCGCGGCGCGCCCGTTCAAGGTGATATTCATGGATCGCTCCCCCAAATGATGGGGGCCATCCTGCCGGAAGTGGGGCGGGACGCAAGCGGTGGGGGGATGGAGCGGGCGGGGGGAATCGAACCCCCGACATTCAGCTTGGGAAGCTGACGCTCAAGCCAGCAATCTCAATGACTTCCGGATAGCTCGGCTCTTTTTTGGCTCTTTGGCAAGGGCGCATGTATGGTGTGCTATGGACGGCATGAGGCGCCGATGGGGACAGGGTGTGAACGGTCGACCGCAAGTTCTGGAACATCTTGGACCGTACAATGGGCACGCTCCCGTTGCGGCGTTCGGCTCGATTAGCGACCGAGCGTTCGCCCTATATCGAGAAGCGACAGGCGGTCATGAACGAGAAGGCGAAACGCCAACTCAGCACCTCATCACTCGAATGATTTACGTTGCGGAAGCCACAAGTCTCGCCCTCCGGCTGAACGCGTCATGGGCTCTGAGCCATCCAGCGCTATCGTTGCTCCGAGACCGATATGAGCAGGTTGTCCGTTTTTCCTGGCTAGCGAAGCAGGACGACAATGAGCAGATGCGTCGGTATGTCGCTGCCTATCTTGCTAAGGTAGTTAAACTCAGAAAATTACTACCAAAACGTGCAAAAGAAGAATTGGAGAAAATGCGCTGGACGTCAGACTTCGTAGAGGAATTTTCTAAGGATGAACTAAATATCCTTAATCAATGGAATAGCCTGGACTTGAAATCAATGGTGGAGAAAAGAGACAAACTACCTCCCGTTTCCGATTGCGAAGTGGGGCGAGAGACATTATCGTCTCTTTACGTTAGCATTTACACTCAGTTTAGTTCGGTGACGCATTACGACATGTACAGTATGGGAATTCTTGGCTTACACAAAGCACCAAATGGACAGCTGGTTCTCGCGGCAGATCCGCATTTGCCTTCGATGATCAATTTGCACAATTCATTATTTGATATCATCCAGTGTTACGAAGTCACAAGAAGGTTTTTAGGGAAGGATTTTGATGGCAGGTACTCCACTCTACTAATTGAGTGGCGTACGTACGTGGACCGCGTGATAGGACGGTCAGCGTCTGATGCTACAGAGGATCAGTCTGGTCGATGAGTCCGTTCTCGATCAGATAGATGAGCATTTTGGCGCGAGCATCGGTTCCGGTGTCAGCAACAGTTCTCGTTTTAATTCCTTATACTTCAATGTTCCAGGATGTTTCCCTTTTCATCGTCACGACTGCGTAAGCTATGCCAAATGGTAACTTCTCCCCTAACTCTGCGACGGTGAAGGCGGAAGCCGCTATGCCATTACCAGTTCCGTAGCGGCTGTTGGTGGCTACTAAATAGTAACTCTCGTCGTATTTCCACATAAAGTGGCTTTCCTGCTTGACTCCTAACTCTTTCAAATTACTTGCCAGCTTCAGGCTGACTACTTGGTCTTCCAAATCCATAAATTTTATTGATATAAAAAAATTGGCTCCTATTTGGCTTTGATCTTATCTTATCAGGAAGAGCCATTCTGTGGAATTGCAGTATGTTAACGACGGCTCGGCCGCTTGAACGTCAGCCTAAGTCTGCAACGGCAGAGTCTCGTTAACCCATTGATACCGTGAGGGAAATTGGAGCGGGCGGGGGGAATCGAACCCCCGACATTCAGCTTGGGAAGCTGACGTTCTACCTCTGAACTACGCCCGCGCCGTCCCATTGATATACCCGCCAGGGTAGGGGTTGGGCAAGCTCAACCCTTCGAGGCGGCGTCCCGCGCCACCGTCGCCAGCGCATCGGCGCGTTCATTCATGGGGTCCCCGGCATGGCCGCGTACCCAATGCCATTCAATCTCATGCGGCTTGGCGGCGGCCAGAATGGCCTGCCACAAATCAAGGTTCTTCACCGGCTCCTTCGCCGCATTGCGCCAATTGGCGCGGACCCAGCCATGGATCCAGCGGCTGATGCCATTGCGCAGATATTCACTATCGGTATGCAACGCCACGCGGCAGGGTTTTTTCAGCGCCTCAAGCGCCTTGAGTGCTGCGGTCAATTCCATGCGGTTATTGGTGGTCTCGGCCTCATTCCCCGAAAGCTCCCGTTCATGTTCGCCAAAGCGCAGAATGGCGGCCCAGCCGCCGGGGCCGGGGTTGGGTTTGCAGCCGCCATCGGTCCAGATCTGGACCAAGGGGCGCGGGTCCGCGCTGCCGGTCACAGTCCAAAGGCCGCAAGCGTTTCGGCGCCGCTGAAGAAGCGTAGTTTCCGCAAATATTCCACCGGGTCTTTCCGCGTCACCAAGGCGCCTTCGGGTGTGTGGGTCCAATCATACAGCCGGGTCAGCAGAAAGCGCAGCGCCGCACCGCGGCAGAGAACGGGCAGCGCGGCCAATTCAGCCTCATTCATCGGGCGCATGGCGCGATAGGCGCCAAGCATGACGCGCGCGCGCGTCACGTTGAAGGAATAATCCGGCTCAAAGCACCAGGCATTCAGGCAAACCGCGATGTCATAGGCGAAAAGATCCGTGCAGGCGAAATAGAAATCAATCACGCCGGAAACACGCGGCTGGCCATCTGCGCCCGGTAGGAAAAAGGCATTATCGGGGAAAAGATCGGCGTGGATTTGCCCAACCGGCAGGCTGCCCTCGTTGGGCCAGGCGGAAAGAATGCCGGTGAGCGCCCCATCAAGTTCCGCAATCAGGCCGGGCTGCACCTCATCCCCACGGGCGCGGCAGCCATTCAGCAAAGGCGCCCAGCCCTTGGGGCCGAGCGCATTGGGCCGGCTGAGCGCAAACCCCGCCCCGGCCAGATGCATTTCCGCCACAGCCTTGCCAAGCGGCGCGCAATGCTCTGGCCGCACGCGGCGCGGCCAGACACCCGGCAGAAAGGTGACAATCGCCGCCGGCCGCCCAGCCAATTCCCGCAGCGCCGCGCCATCGCGCCCATGCACCGGCGTCGGGCAGGCCATGCCGCGCGCGGCAAGATGTTCCATCAAGCCAAGGAAATAGGGCAATTCCGCCGGGTCCACGCGCTTTTCATAGAGCGTCAGGATGAAATCGCCGACCTCCGTCTTCAGCGCATAGTTGGAATTCTCCACACCCTCCGCAATGCCGCGAAAGGCGAGCAATTCGCCCAGCGCATAATCGGCCAGGAAGGCGCGCAAAGCCTCATCCGAAACTTCGGTATAGACAGCCATTATTCGGCGGCGAGCCCGCGCGGCAGGCGGAAGGTGATTTGTTCTACGGCCACCACCACTTCTTCGATTTCCAGCGCATAGGCTTCACGAAGCCGGGCAAGTACTTCTTCCACCAGCACTTCGGGCGCGCTGGCGCCGGCGGTCACACCCACGGTCTTGCAGCCCTGCACCAGCGCAAGATCAAGATCCGCGCCGCGCTGAACCATGACCGCGCGGCGCGCGCCGCTGCGCTCCGCCACTTCGCGCAGGCGTTGGCTGTTTGATGAATTAGGCGCGCCCACCACCACCACCAGATCGGACCGCGCGGCAATTGCCTTCACCGCCGCCTGGCGATTGGTGGTGGCGTAGCAGATATCTTCCTTGGCCGGGCCGCGAATATCCGGAAAGCGCTTTTGCAGGATGCTGATGATTTCCGCCGTATCATCCACGGAAAGCGTTGTTTGGGTTGTGTAGGCGAGTGTAGCGCCTTCGGGCGAAGCAACACTTTCCGCATCCGCTGCATCCTGCACCAAAGTCACCGCACCTTCGGGCAATTGGCCCATGGTGCCGATTACTTCCGGATGGCCGGCGTGGCCGATCAGGAAAAGATGGCGGCCATGTTCATGATGGCGTTCGGCTTCGCGATGCACCTTGCTCACCAGCGGGCAAGTGGCGTCGAGTGCGAACATCATGCGCTGCGCTGCCTCGGCCGGGACGGATTTCGGCACGCCATGGGCGGAAAACACCACGGGCTGGCCGTCATTCGGGATTTCGCTGAGCTCTTCCACAAAGACCGCGCCCTGCTTTTCCAGGCTTTCCACCACGAAGCGGTTATGGACGATTTCATGCCGGACATAGACCGGGGCGCCGTGGCGTTTCAGCGCTTCCTCCACAATCTTGATGGCGCGGTCCACGCCGGCGCAAAAGCCGCGCGGGCCAGCGAGCAGAAGGTTCAGGGGCGGCTTGGCAGAGGCCATGGGCGCGGGGTCCATCCAAGGGGGCCGGCCACGGGTTGCGGCGCGACGCGAAGAATGGTCAGAGTAGCCCGCAGCCCGTTCGGGTCAAAGGGGGTTTCAGCATGTGGCGCTTCGGGGTTCTGGTTCTGGCGGGGCTGGTCGCGGCTTGTGGCTCGTCCACCAAGGAAACCGTGCTGGCACCTTGCCCAAGGGTGACGATCCTGGCGGATGGCGCGGATGTGACCCGCTTCCGGCCCGGCGCGCCGCCGGATTTGGCCGCGATGCTGGTGGATGGCCGCATCGCGGGGGTGAATGCTTCTTGTGATTACGTCCGGGGCGGCGGGGTCGAGGTGAAGGTCTCGGTCCTGATGGATGTGGAACGCGGCCCCGCCACGCGCGGCAATCGGGCCGAACTCCCCTGGTTCCTGGCGGTGACCAGCGGCGATGACAGCCAATTGGTCCAGCGCAAGGACGCACTGCTTTTGGTGAATTTTGAGGGCAATCAGACCCGCGCCCGGGTAGCCACCGCCCCCGAGGCCATCCTTTTCCCAGCCGGCCGCAACCCAGCGGAATTCCGCGTGCGGGTTTCCTTCGCCCTCAATGCCGAGGAGTTGGACCGCAACCGCCGCCGCGGGCCGCGCTAAATTTTGCCCCAAAACTGCCGGGGCATCTTGTCTCACCCCGCGCTGTTACATACATCCAGCCCGTGAACACCGCGCCCCTTTGGGTGCGGCTTCCTGCAACCCCATCCGCGGTGGCGCTCGGCCATCGTTTTAGCATTAGGGGGTCGCCGTGGTGCCATTCTGGGCCGCCGCGATCCGCCGTAGAGGAGAACTCGGATGAGTAAGGTTATCGGCATCGACCTTGGCACCACCAATTCTTGCGTCGCCATTCTTGAAGGCAAGGATGTGCGCGTGATTGAAAACGCCGAAGGTGCGCGCACCACGCCTTCCATGATCGCGTTTGCGAAGAATGGCGAAAGGCTGGTCGGGCAATCGGCGAAGCGCCAGGCGGTCACCAACCCCACGGGTACGCTTTACGCGGTGAAGCGCCTGATTGGCCGGCGCTTTGATGACCCGATGGTGCAAAAGGATATCGGGCTTGCCCCCTTCAAGATCACCAAGGCCCCGAATGGCGACGCCTGGGTTGAAGTGGATGGCAAGACCTACGCGCCGCAGCAGATCAGCGCCATGGTGCTGACCAAGATGAAGGAAACCGCCGA
>Ga0315902_10012954_pt1 | contig 10819 bp, 12 predicted proteins | sample LakEriMetagenome_9_FD_203523 | JGI IMG/M metagenome (GOLD analysis project Ga0315902, IMG submission 203523) | Freshwater fungal communities from buoy surface, Lake Erie, Ohio, United States - Buoy 12 MA117 | ecosystem: Environmental > Aquatic > Freshwater > Lake > Lake biofilm | place: USA...
CGCCGCGACCGCGCCGGCCCCGGCGTCGGCCCCGGCGTCCCCCGGCGGAGAAGGCGTCGTTGGCGGAGAGCGCCATGGCTCAGACCTTCTCCGCCAGCCGGCGCTGGATGGCCGTCGACAGGTCGTCTGCGAAGCCTTCCAGCCGGGCGCCGAACTTGCCCGCGTCGGTCGAGAACTTGTTGTAGGCGATGTAGGCCGGAATCGCGGCGGCCAGGCCGATGGCGGTGGCGAACAGCGCCTCGGCGATGGCCGGGGCGACCACGGCCAGCGAGGTGTTCTTCTCCAGGGCGATGTTCTGGAAGGCGTGCATGATGCCCCAGACCGTGCCGAACAGGCCGATGAACGGCGAGGCGGTGGCGACGATGGCGAGGCTGCCGAGGCCCTCCTCGGTCTTCTGGCTTTCGCGGGCGATGAGGCTGTCGAGCACGCGGTCGATGCGCTGGATCAGCAGGGCGGTCTGGGTGTCGCCGAGGGGACCCTTGCCGCGGGCGTCGCGCCATTCGCGCAGAGCCGCGTTCAGCAGGCGGGGCAGGGGCTGCTTGTTGTCGGCCCCGGACTCTGCGGCGACCTCCTCGAGCGGCCGCCCGGAGCCGACCTTGTCCTCGAACTTGTTGGCCTGGGCGTTCAGCGTGGTGAAGCGCACCGCCTTGTCGATGATCACCGCCCAGGACCACAGCGAGGCCAGGGCGAGCCCCACCATGACGCCCTTGATCACCCAGTCGGCGTTGGTCCACAGCGAGACGAGCGAGAACGTGTCGGCGGAAATGGTCGAAGCGTCCATGCGAGCGGCAATCCCCGGTTTGGTCTGTCCATCGCCGATCTTGTCGGCGGCTTTGGTGAAACTAAGGCGCGGATGTTAACGGTCGTTAGCCATTCGCCTCACGCAAGAACGGTTTCACGGCCTCGACGAGGCCCGATGGCGGCTTTCTGGGCCGGCCATCCATCGTGATGCAGGCGGCGGTGACGTCGGCCGAGGCGATCAGGTCTTCACCACGCATGATCCGCTGGCTGATGAACAGGCGGGGGCCCTTCACGGCGTCGTAGGTGGTGACCACCCGCAGCGCGTCGTCGATGCGCGCCGGCTTGCGGAAGTCGATCTCCATCCGGGTCACCACGAAGGCGGCCGGGTCCTCGCGGCCCGCCAGCGCATTGTGCGACACCCCGGCCAGCCGCAGGAAGTCGCTGCGCCCGCGCTCGAAATAGCGGACGTAGTTGGCGTGATAGACCACGCCGGTGAAGTCGGTGTCCTCGTAGTAGACCCGCACCGGCAGGATGTGCTCGCGACCGTCGAAGCGGCCGGCGGAGGGGGAGTCGGGGGTCAATGGACTGCCCGGATTTCTGGGCCGTTCGGGATCTTGGAGAGACATGCGGTTGCGATCGCTTCGACATCTGGCGGCGGCGCGGCAGTGAGCAGCCGACCGTCAACGACGACGAACCTGCCATTGTGGCTGTCGGCCGGGTAGCCGGGATAGCGCGAACTCCTCCCGCAGATCACGCGATTGGAGCCGACCGAAACTTCGGCCAACTGGAACAGTTCGACTCGGCTGGAAGGGTCTTCGGTGAAATCGCGGTCGAGAGCCGCCTGGGCGACCTCCGCAGCCGAAGGCGTCCCCGGCTGCTCGCAGCCCGAGACCGTCACCAGAAAGGTGATTCCTAGAAGTCGCCTCCACATGCCCTGCGTCCTTCGACACGGTCGCTGCGCGACCTGCTCAGGATGACGTTGGTAGTGGATTGCGGACCAGACGTCACCGCTCGGGCGTAGCTACCTTCGGAGGCCACTTTCCTACGTCATCCTGAGCAGGCCCCACAGGGGCCGTGTCGAAGGACGCAATGGGCCTGCCATGGTGCTGATAGCTCCGGGCCAGCGCGGGCAGACGATCCCACGCGCCCGCGATCAGAGCCTCCTTCTTCGCCCTCGACCATCGCTTGATCCTTCGCTCCCAGGCGATGGCTTCATGAAGCGATTGGAACTCCGCCACGTAGACGCACTCCACTGGAAGCCGCGTGGCTGTGTACCCCTCGAATGTCCCGGCGTAGTGCTGTCCAAGCCGATGGCCGAGATTGGTCGTGCAGCCGATATAGTAGCTGCCGTCGGCACATCGCAGCATGTAGACCCAAGATGGATCCCGACTCATAATGCAATTATAGAGGGCGTTGCGTTGAATCTCAACCGTGTTGCGTGGTTCGACACGCCCCTTTGGGGCTGCTCACCATGACGTGTTGGGTAGCCCTTCTGACAACGTCATCCTGGGCAGGCGGCGACGCCACCGCGTCGAAGGACGCTCCAACTGGAACCATCCGCCCCTCCGACCGGTTACGGCCCTGACCGGAGTTCGCCCATGACCGCCCCAGTTCCCAGAACCATCCTTATCGTCGAGGATCAGCTGCTGCTGGCCATGACCGTGCGCGACGCGCTGGAGGACCACGGCTATCGCGTGCTGGAGTTGGCGATCCGGCATCAGGAGGCGCTCGACACCGTCGCTCAGACCCGACCGGATCTGGCGCTGGTCAACATCGATCTGGCCGACGACGACGACGGCGCGGCGCTGGCCGGGGAACTGACGGCGATGGGCATCCCGGTGGTGTTCATCAGCGGCCAGACCTCGCGCGTTGACTCGTCGCGCGAGGCGGCCATCGCCTCCATGCCCAAGCCCTACAGCGTCCAGGACATGGTTCTGGCCGTCGACTATCTCTTTCGCCATCTGGCCGGCGACGAGTCCCGGCCCGGCCCCCGGGGGCTTCAGGTGTTCAGTTCGCCGCTCGCGGCGGCCTGAACCGGCCCCCTACTCGAACAGCCCCGCCTGCCCGCCGGTCGCGTTCGGCGGCGGGGTCAGGCCCAGGTGCAGGTAGGCCTTGCCGCAGGCGACGCGGCCGCGCGGCGTGCGCTGGATGAAGCCCTGCTGCATCAGGAAGGGCTCGATGACGTCCTCGACCGCGTCGCGGGCCTCGGCGATGGCGTAGGCCAGGGTCTCCACCCCGGCGGGGCCGCCGCCATAGTTCTCGATGAGGGCCCGCATGTAGCGGCGGTCGAGGCTGTCGAGGCCCGCCTCGTCTACTTCCAGCCGGGCCAGGGCGCGAGCGGCGTGGCCCTTGTCGATCAGCGGCGCGCCGTCGGCGGCGGCGAAGTCGCGTACCCGGCGCAGCAGGCGGCCGGCGACGCGCGGCGTGCCCCGGGCGCGGGCGGCGATCTCGGCGGCGCCGTCCTCGCTGAGCGGGGCGCCCATCTTGCGGGCCGCGCCCAGCAGCACCTGCTGCAGCTCGGCCGGGGTGTAGAACTCCAGGCGCAGCGGGATGCCGAAGCGGTCGCGCAACGGCGTGGCCAGCAGGCCGGCCCGGGTCGTCGCCGCCACCAGGGTAAAGGGGGCCAGATCGATGCGGATCGATCGCGCCGACGGGCCGTCGCCGATGATGAGGTCCAGCACATGGTCCTCCATCGCCGGATAGAGGATCTCCTCGACGTTGGCGGCCAGACGGTGGATCTCGTCGATGAACAGCACGTCGCGCGGTTCGAGGTTGGTCAGGATGGCGGCCAGGTCGCCGGCCTTGGCCAGCACCGGGCCGCTTGTGGCCCGGAAGTTGACGCCCAGTTCGCGGGCGACGATCTGGGCCAGGGTCGTCTTGCCCAGCCCCGGCGGGCCGAACAGCAGCACATGGTCCAGCGCCTCGTTCCGCTCGCGGGCGGCATCGATGAAGACCTTGAGGTTGGCCTTGGTCTGCGCCTGGCCGACGAACTCGGCAAGGGTCTGCGGGCGCAGCGCCTTGTCGGTGGGTTCGAAGGTCTGGGCCTCGCCGGAGATGATGCGGTCAGTCATGGGGTTGGCTCATTGCGTGGTTCGACACGCGCTGCGCGCTGCTCACCATGACGTAGTGGAACACGTCATCCTGAGCAGGGCCGTAGGCCCGTGTCGAAGGACGCACGGCGGCCGCGCCCCTCACCGCCCGATCTCCTGCAGCGCGGCCTTGATGAGCGCCGAGACATCGGCGTCCTCGCCCAGCCGCAGCGCCGACTGCTCAACGGCCCGGCGGGCGACGGGCTCGGCGATGCCAAGGCCCATCAGGCCGGCCACGGCCTCGCCGGCGGCGGACGGCTTTGCAGGCTCATGCGACGGGATCGAGGCGTGGAAGGCCGCGACCGGGCCGTCGGTGATCGGTTTGTCCTTCAGCTCGGTGACGATGCGCTGCGCCAGCTTCGGGCCGACGCCGTTGGCGCGGCCGACCAGGGCCTTGTCGTCGCGGGCCACGGCGCCGGCCAGTTCGGCGGGCGAGGCGATGTCCAGCACCGCCATCGCCGCCTTGGGCCCGACGCCCTGGATGGCGGTCAGCAGCACAAAGGCCCGGCGCTCATCACGGGAGGCGAAGCCATAGAGGCGGGGGCCCTGGGCCTCGCTCCAGGTGTGCTCGATGTGCAGCAGGGTCTCGTCGCCGACGGCGGGCAGGCGGCCCAGCGTCTTCGATCCACAGCGCACGACATAGCCGACACCGCCAACGTCGATCAGCATCTCCTCCTCGCCGACCTCGGCGACGATCCCGCGCAGCCGGCCGATCATCCTGCTTCGCTCCTGGCGGAGCTTCGCAGGACAAGTCCCTCACGCGGGAGGGCTCGCCCTCCGAAGCCTTGGCGAAGGAGGGAGCTTCGCAGGACAAGTCCCTTGGCGGCTTGTCCTCCGAAGCCTTGGCGTAGGAGGAAGCCTAGGCGAAGGAGGGTCATGCGGTCTTCCTTTCGCGGGCCAGCAGGCCGGCCAGGGCGGTCGCGGCGGCGGTTCCGCCCGGCTGGCGCGGCGCCTTGCGGGCATGGGCGTGGGCGATGGCCACGGCCAGGGCGTCCGCGGCGTCCCGGGTTGGTGACCCGGCGGTCGGCAGCAGGCGGGCGATCATGAAGGCGACCTGGTCCTTGTCGGCGCCGCCGGTTCCCACCACGGCCTTCTTGACCTCGCGGGCGGCGTATTCGGCGACCACGAGCCCCGCCCGTGCGGGGGCCAGCATGGCGGCGGCGCGGGCCTGGCCGAGTTTCAGGGTCGACTGGCCGTTGGCGTTGACGAAGGTCTCCTCGATCGCCGCCTCGTGCGGGGCATGCTCGGCGACGACGGCGGCCACGCCCTCGAACAGCGCCAGCAACCGCTCCGAGAGGGGCGCGGCGTCGCGCGGCGCGATCACTCCGTGCGCGATCCAGGTCAGGCGCGAGCCCTGGGCCGCCACCATGCCCCAGCCGGTGCGGCGCAGGCCGGGGTCGAGCCCGAGGATGCGAATCGGCGTGTTCATCATGTGTTCTATAGAATGCCGGGAATCCTGAACGAAGCGGAAAGGCTGACCCGACGTTTGCGTCTTGCCCGCCACGCGGTGTCCGTCCGAAACTGGGCGCAGGTCTGGAGGGTTTGAGTGATGCGGAACTTGCGCAAGGTGCTGGCGGCGACGGTGATGGCGGCGGCGCTGCCCGGCCTGGCCGGCGCCCAGGGCTCGACGATCCGCCCCGATCAGGCCGCCTTCCGTGAGCTCTACGAGGAGCTGGTCGAAACAAACACCACGCTCTCGGTCGGCGATTGCACCCTGGCCGCGCAGCGGATGGCGGCGCGGCTGAAGGCCGCCGGCTTCCCGGACAGCGACCTGCACCTGATCGTCGAGCCGACCCACCCGAAGGAAGGCAACCTTGTCGCCATCCTGCCCGGCAAGGATCCAAAGGCGTCGGCGATCCTGCTTCTGGCCCACATCGATGTGGTCGAGGCCAACCGCGCCGACTGGGCGCGCGACCCCTTCACCCTGATCGAGGAGGACGGCTGGTTCTACGCCCGCGGCGCAAGCGACGACAAAGCCCAGGCGGCGATCTGGGTCGATACCCTGATCCGCTACAAGACCGAGGGCTACAAGCCGCGCCGGACCATCAAGATGGCCCTGACCTGCGGCGAGGAGAGCGACGACGCCCTGAACGGCGCCGACCTACTGGTCACCAAACACCGCGCCCTGATCGATGCCGGGCTTGCTCTGAACGAAGGCGCCGGCGGCCTGATGGACACAGCGGGAAAGCCGATCTCGCTGTCGATCCAGTCCGGCGAGAAGGTCTACCAGGACTTCCATTTCGAGGTGACCAACCCCGGCGGTCACTCCAGCCGTCCCTACAAGGACAACGCCATCACCCGGCTGTCAGCGGCGCTGATCAAGGTCGGCCAGGATGACTTCCCGGTGCAGCTCAACGAGACGACCCGCGCCTATTTCACCGCCATGGCCCCGCTGGTCGACGCCGAGAGCGGGGCTGCGATGCGGGCCCTGGTCGCCGATCCGTCCGATGCGGCGGCGGCGGCAGTCATTTCGCGCAATCCGATGTGGAACAGCATGCTGCGGACCACCTGCGTGCCGACTCAGGCCAAGGCGGGCCATGCGCCAAACGCCCTGCCGCAACGGGCCTGGGCCAATGTGAACTGCCGCATGTTCCCGGGGACCACAACCGCCCAGACCGCCGCCCGGCTGGCCCAGGTCATCGGCGACGACAAGGTCACCATCGTGGCCGACGCCACCACCCTGCTCACCCCGCCGCCGCCGCCGCTGTCCGAGGCGGTCATGCGGCCCCTTCGCAAGCGGGGCGCGCAGTTCTGGCCGGGCGTGCCGATCGTCCCCTTCCAGTCCACCGGCGCCACCGACGGCAAGTACACCAACGCCGCCGGCATCCCGACCTACGGCCTGACCGGCATCTTCGCCGAGGCCACCGGCGGCGGAACCCACGGCCTCAACGAGCGCATCCGCGTGAAGTCGCTCTATGACGCGCGGGATTTCCTGTTCCTGCTGGTGAGGGACTACGCGGAGCAGAAGTGAGTCGTTGCGTCCTTCGACACGCCGCTGCGCGGCTGCTCAGGATGACGTGCTGGGAAGGGTATCCAACCACGTCATGCTGAGCAGCGCCGAAGGCGCGTGTCGAAGCACGCAGGGCGGACGCAGCTACCCCAGCTTCGCCATGTCGGCGTCGCTGATCTCCTCGTTGGAGTAGACGTTCTGCACGTCGTCATCATCTTCGAGGGCGTCGAGCAGGCGCATCAGGGTGGCGACGTTTTCGCCCTCGACAGTGACCGTGCTCTTTGGCCGCCAGATGATCTTGGTCGAGGAGGCCTCGCCGAACGCCTTTTCCAGCGCCGTGGCGACCTCGTTCAGGTCCTCGAAGGCGGTGTAGACGGTGTGGCCCGAGCCGTCTTCGCCCAGGTCCGACTCCACGTCGGCGGCGCCGGCCTCGATGGCGGCTTCCATCATCGCGTCTTCGCCGGCGACCTTGCCGGGGTAGGTGATCTCGCCCATGCGGTCGAAGTTGAAGGCCACCGAGCCGGTCGCGCCCATGTTGCCGCCCAGCTTGGAGAACAGCGAGCGCACGTTGCCGGCGGCGCGGTTCTTGTTGTCGGTCAGCACCTCGACGATGATCCCGACGCTGCCCGGGCCGACGCCCTCGTAGCGGATCTCGGAATAGTCGGCCGCGTCGCCCATCTGCGACTTCTTGATGGCGCGTTCGATGACGTCCTTGGGCACGCTCTCGGCCTTGGCGTTGTTCACCGCCAGGCGCAGGCGCGGGTTCATGGCCGGATCGGGCAGGCCGGTCTTGGCGGCCACGGTGATTTCCCGCGACAGCTTGGAGAACAGCTTGGATCGCACCGCGTCGGCGCGTCCCTTGCGGTGCATGATGTTCTTGAATTTTGAGTGGCCGGCCATATCCGTCTCTGCTGTCGGGCCCCGGCGGGTGCGGACGCCGGGCTCAGGCCGCGCCGTCTAGCCCAAGCCATCCATTTTGTCACGGAACCCGCTAAAGGCGGCCCCAGGTTCATGCGCGGACTGTCACAAATCTGCGGTAGTCCGAAGCAGACGCACGGAGAAGCACCATGCCGACCGCACCTGACCGCCTGTCCCGCCGGGGCCTGCTGCTGTCCCTGGTCGGCGGCGGCGCGACTCTCGCCTGGGGCCGCGCCCTGGCCCAGCCTGTGTTCGCCGACTATCCGTTTCAGCTGGGTGTGGCGTCGGGCGACCCCGCGCCCGACGGCTTCGTGATCTGGACCCGTCTGGCCCCGCGCCCTCTGGAGCCCGGTCATGGCATGCCGTCCGCGCCGATGGCCGTCGAATGGGAGGTGGCCGGCGACGCGGCCTTCGCCCAGGTCGTCCGCAAGGGCGAGGCCGTCGCCCGGCCGGAACTGGGTCACAGCGTCCATGTCGAGGTCGAGGGCCTCAGCCCCGGACGCCCCTACTTCTACCGCTTCACGGCGGGACGGGAGCGCAGCGGCGTCGGCCGGGCCCGCACCGCGCCTGCGGTCGGGGACAAGGTCGCCCGGGTCCGGTTCGGCGTCGTCGGCTGCCAGTCCTACGAACAGGGCTACTATACCGCCCACCGCAAGGCGGCAGGCGAGGAGCTCGACTTCATCTACTGCTATGGCGACTACATCTATGAGGGCCGCGGCTCGCGCCTCTGGAACAGCGCGGACGGCCCCCGGGACAATCCACGCCAGCACCTGGGCGGCGAGAGCTACAGTCTCGACGACTACCGGCGCCGCTACGCCCAGTACAAGATGGATGCGGACCTGCAGGCCTCTCACGCCTCGGCGGCCTGGTTCTCGGTCTGGGATGACCACGAGATCGACAACAACTGGGCCCAGGCCCTCGACCAGGACGGCACCGATCCAGCCGTCTTCCGTCTGCGCCAGCAGTCGGCGATGCAGGCCTACTACGAGAACACGCCCCTGCGGCGTTCGGCCTTTCCGGGCGGTTCGGCGATGCAGATCTATCGTCGCGCCCGCTACGGCGACCTGCTGGACCTGAACCTGCTCGACACCCGTCAGTTTCGCAGCGACCAGCCGTGCGAGGGTCGTTGGGCGACGACCTGCCCAGCGGCGCGCGATCCAGCCGCCCAGGTGCTGGGCGAGGCGCAGGAACGGTGGCTGTTCGGCGCCCTGACCGGTTCGGACGCCCGCTGGAAGGTGCTGGCCCAGCAGGTGATGGTCATGGACCTGAACCGCGATCAGCAGGGCGGGCTCGGCTACAACCTCGACACCTGGGCCGGCTACCAGATCCCCCGTGAGCGGCTGTTGCGCCACATCCGGGACCGCCGGGTCAGGAACGTGGTCGTGCTGACCGGCGACGAGCATCAGAACTATGCCGGCGAACTGCACATCGACGGTCGACAGCCGGAAGGCCCGGCGGTAGCGACGGAGTTCGTCACCACCTCGATCAGCTCCTCGGGCGACGGTGTGGATCAGCGGGCCGACGGTATCCGCAACCAGGCCCAGAACCCGTTCCTGAAGTTCAACAACGCCCAGCGCGGCTATGTCGTCTGCGACGTGACGCCCGAGCGGTGGCAGACCGAGTTCAAGGTGCTCGACAAGGTCACCGAACGCGGCGGGGCCCTGACGACTCGCGCGACCTGGGTCGTCCCGAACGGCGAGGCCAAACTCGTCCAGGGCTGAGGCGCGGCCAGCCTGGCGCATCCATTCCCGCCGCCTGAGCTTTAGCGTCCGGCGGTGGCGGATCCCGGCGGTCCGCAGTCGATCCGATTCACACCCCGCGCGTCGAGGCGGAAGACCGCGTCCTGGGGGACGTCCAGTTTGAGCGCTTCCTCGCGCGGCAGGCCGGCGTGAAGGCCCCGGATGATACGCCCTGTGACACCGTGGCTGACGGCGACCAGCGGCGTGTTCGAGCCGATCGCCTCCGAGAGCCAGGCTCCGGCCCGCGCGGCCACGTCCTCATAGCGTTCGCCATCGGGCGAGGCGAAGTGCCAGTTCCAGCGGTCGGTCCCGTCGCGGGCGCCGGGAAAGGTGAACTCGATATCCTCGTCGGTCATCCCCTCCCAGCTGCCGAGGCTGATCTCGAGCAGGCGGGAGTCTGTGATGGCCTCGGGCAGGCTCGCCTTCTCGGCGATGATCGCGGCCGTGGCCATGGCCCGGCCGAGCGGACTCGAGACAAGGCGAGCGCCGGGTGCAACCAGCGTTGCCAGCAGCACCCCCATCCGCGCTGCCTGCAACCGGCCGACCTCCGTAAGCGGCGAGTCGAGCCGGCCCTGGTATCGGCCGACGGCGTTGAACTCGGTCTGGCCGTGGCGAATGAGGTAGATTGTCATGCCTCCGCGCCTAGCGATGGACGCCGCCGCGGGCCAGTGGAGTTTCAGTGGAGGGGCGTCAGGCCGTCTCTAGCTCCACCACCGGCACATGCTCGCTCAGCCGGCCGCCGATGCGGATCGGTTCGACGCGTTTGGCCAGGCCCGTGCGGTCGTCGGTCTCGACGAAGACGCCGCAGACGGTGGCCGGACCGAAGGCCGGCTGGTAGCGGCCCTGGCTGATCTTGGTGGTGAACCGGCGCAGCGGCTCTTCCTTCTGGTTGCCGATGACGCTGTCGTAGTCGGCGCAGGCCCCGGCGTCGGTCTGGTAAGCGGTGCCGCCGGGCAAGATCTGGCAGTCGGCGGTCGGGACGTGGGTGTGGGTGCCCACGACCAGCGAGGCGCGGCCATCGCAATAGTGGCCCATGGCCATCTTCTCGCTCGTCGCCTCGCAGTGCATGTCGACGACGACAGCGTCGGCCACCTGGGCCAGCGGGGCCTTGTCCAGCTCGCGGTCGGCGGCGGCGAAGGGGTCGTCCATGGCGTCCATATGCACGCGGCCCAGCAGGTTGACGACATAGATGGTCTTGCCGCTCCGGGTCTGGAACAGGTTGGCGCCGCGGCCGGGCGCGTCGGACAGGATCGGATAGTTGGCCGGCCGGATCAGGCGCGGCTCGCGCACGATATAGGTCAGCGCCTCCTTCTGGTCCCAGCTGTGGTTGCCCAGCGTCAGGCAGTCGGCGCCGGCGTCGAACAGCTCCCGCGCCGTGTTCT
>Ga0315902_10012955_pt1 | contig 10819 bp, 9 predicted proteins | sample LakEriMetagenome_9_FD_203523 | JGI IMG/M metagenome (GOLD analysis project Ga0315902, IMG submission 203523) | Freshwater fungal communities from buoy surface, Lake Erie, Ohio, United States - Buoy 12 MA117 | ecosystem: Environmental > Aquatic > Freshwater > Lake > Lake biofilm | place: USA...
CGTCGGTCCTGTGGGCGACGGTGCTAACAACTCATCAAGAATCGCAAGTTCAGGTGTTGGGGCCTGCTCAAACACGGTCGTCAACGCACCACGTTGTTGATCCATCGACGCCAAGGCAATCAAGCCGACCCCGATGAGCAATCCTACCAGCCACAACGGCACTTGATTGGGCTTCATCGAATACCCCCCATTGCAACATCAAATCGCTGTATTATTGTATAGTAGTTCGTCATATCCTGACGAAGCAGTTGTCGCTCACCACGATTGTGTACCACTAACCATGCCAACTCTGCTGCTCATCGGCATCACTGCCTTGATTTTCGCCATCATTGCCACGCCCATCGCACGCCGCATCGCCCTTGCACTCGGCGTCGTGGATGCCCCATCGCACCGTAAAATTCACGCCAATCCCGTCCCATTGCTGGGTGGTGCCGCCATTTATGTGGCGTTTGTCGGCGCATTGCTCCTCTTTGGTGAGCGCTTCTACATCCGTGAGCTCATCAGCATCCTGCTCGCCGCCACCCTCGTGTCGCTCTGCGGCTTAGTCGACGACCGCTGGACGCTCAACGCCTACGTCAAACTGGTCGGCCAAGCCAGTGCGGCTATCATCCTGCTCATCGGCGGCGTCCAAGTCAACCTGTTCGCCGAGCCGTGGCTCAACTGGGCCATCACCATCATCTGGGTCGTCGGCATCACCAATGCCACCAACCTCCTCGACAACATGGATGGCCTCTCGAGCGGGGTGGCTGTCGTCTGTGCCACGTTCTTTCTGCTGCTCGCCGCCCAAAGTGGCCAAATCCTCGTCAGTGCACTGGCAGCGGCGCTGATAGGCGCCTGTATCGGCTTTCTGCGCTACAACCTCAACCCGGCAACAATCTTCATGGGCGATACGGGATCGCTGTTTATCGGCTTATTACTGGCCGTACTCGGCATCAAACTGCGCTTCCCGGCTAATCAAATCATCATCACCTGGATGGTGCCGTTGTGCGTCTTGGCCTTGCCCATCGTTGACACTACTCTTGTGACCATCTCGCGCCTGCGTCGTGGCAAAAACCCCTTAACCCACGGTGGCAAAGATCACATCTCACATCGACTCGTCGCCCTCGGTCTAACCCGCCGTGAGGCCGTCCTGACCTGCTACCTGTTGGCCGGCGTCGGTGGCGTCTTTGCCAGCTACGTCGCCTCAGCGCGCTCAATTGATGCCTATGTGGCGGCCGGCGTATTGGCGTGTTTGGCGATTGGGGTTATTATTTTTTTGGAAAAACGGGCCCCTGTCGGGGCGTAACATCTCTCACGTACGACACATTGGTGCCACACGATGGGGTATCTCGACGCAGTGGTGCGGTGTCGCTACCCACCACCCATCCCGGTTACCACACCCCCTCGCATCGTTTCCGACGTTGCACCGCGGCGTCGCTACCCACCACCACCCATCCCCTCGCATCGTTTCCGACGTTGCACCGCGGCGTCGCTCCCCACCACCCATCCCGGTTACCACACCCCCTCGCATCGTTTCCGACGCTGCACCGCGGCGTCGCTACCCACTTATTCCTACTTCCCCCATCCTGCCGCATGGTGCGCATATCTCGCCTTCTCCTCTGCGCCCCTGCGCATCCGCGCGGTTTGTGTCCGAAGAAATGATATATGTTGAATAATTAAATGTCCGGACATACGGACATTTAATGTATAATGGAGGATAAACAACGACACAGGAGTCACACTATGCAATATCAACGTGCAATCGATCGTGAATACACCACCGATGTCTTGGTGGTAGGGTCTGGTTCGGCTGGTGCGACGGCGGCCATTACCGCAGCGCAACAGGGATGCCGGGTGTTACTCGTCGAGCGCTACGGCTTCATGGGGGGGACAAGCACACAGGTGCTTGATACGTTCTATGGCTTTTATACGCCGGGAGCCACAGCTCACAAAGTTGTCGGTGGCGTGCCTGACCAGGTCGTTGCGCGACTCATGGAGCGCAGACGGGCCATACTCCGACCCAACACCTATGGCGCAGGGCAAGGTATCACCTACGACCCACAGGCACTCAAAGTCGTCTGGGAGGAGTTGGCACTCGCGGCTGGTGTGCACCTCTTATACCACACCTTGGTGATTGACACCATCATGAATGGGGCACAGGTTACTGGCGTTGTGGCCGTCAACAAGTCCGGCATGGTGCGTATCAATGCGCGGATGATTATCGATGCCTCAGGTGACGCCGATGTGGCGGTACGTGCTGGGGCACCCTACGAGGGTGGAGATGACGGGAGCAGTATGCAATCGCTGACGACGACCTTTCAGATGATTAACGTCGACGACAATCAGGCTCGGCGTGTCAGCAAAACACAGCTGCATGCCTTGATGGCCGAGGCCATTGCCCAAGGGTACGACTTGCCGCGCAAAGAAGGGAGTGTGCACATCACACCGTTTGAGGGGGTCATGGTGACCAACATGACGCGCGTTGCACACGTCAATGCACTTGATATTGATGCATTGACTGTAGCCGAGATTGAGGGGCGCAGGCAAGCCGAGCACTATGCCCAGTTTTTGGTCGATTTTGTCCCAGGGTATCAACACGCAGTGCTCAACCAGCTCAGCCACCAGATTGGCGTACGCGAGACGCGGCGCATCATCGGCGCCTACCAACTCACGCGTGACGACGTCATTAACGCCCGTGACGCACGCGACAGTATTGCGCGGTGTGGCGCCCCCATCGAGGATCATCATGGTGGTAGTGACACAACATGGCACTATTTGGCCGATGGCGCCACCTACGCCATCCCCTTTCGTTGTCTCATCCCCCAAGAAGTGACTGGCGTATTGGTGGTCGGGCGCTGCTTGTCAGCCACACATGATGCGCATGCATCAGTACGGAGCATGGGGCAATGTATGGCGATGGGTCAAGCCGCCGGCGTGGCTACAGCCATCGCACACGATCATCAGATTGCACCGCACCAGGTTGATACGGCTACACTGCAGCAGGCCATTACACGACTCGGAGGCATCGTATGACCCACATCATTCGCACGGTGCGTGGTGATATAGCGCCCCATGAATTAGGCATGTGTGCCATGCACGAACACCTGTTGGGGCGGCCACCAGCACCGTTTGATGCTGAGCTCGATCTCATCCTTGATGATGTACATGCGGTTCAACACGACGTCAGGCGCTTTCGACAGGCAGGTGGTCGAGCAATCGTCGAGATGACGCCGATCGATTATGGGCGCAATATCACTGGGCTCGTACAGATTGCAAACGCCTGTGATGTGCACGTCGTGGCAGTCAGCGGCTTTCTCAAAGAAAAATTCGCCCACGATTGGCTCGTCAATCAATCACCACGACAACTCAGTCAACGCCTCATCGAGGACATCACCATCGGCATTGATGGTACATCCCACCGGGCTGGTCTGCTCAAAGCGGCGTCAAGTTTGCATCAAATTACACCGCTTGAACACACCGCGTTTGCGGCAGTTGCCCTGGCGCACCATGCAACTGGGGCGTGTGTGTCGACACACACCGAGGCTGGCACAATGGCGCACGCCCAAATCGACCTGCTCACCAGCCACGGTGTGCCAGTTGAACGCATCATCATCGGCCACTGCGATCGCCTACTCGATCTCGAGCACCACAAATCGCTCCTCCATCGTGGAGTAACGATTGGCTACGACCAAATCGGCAAATCCAAGTACGCCAGCGACCAACGCCGCGCCGAGATGATTGCAGCGTTGTGTACTGCTGGTTTTACATCACATCTGGCCATCTCGGGTGACATCGCACGACGCAGCGGATTACGCGGATATGGGCATGCTGATGCTCAAGGATATGTACATTTGATTACGAATTTTGTGGGGCAGTTGATGACTGCCGGAGTCAGTGAGCCTCATATCGCCCAAATGCTTATCGGGAACCCGGCTCGGTTATTGTCAATAGGGGTATAATTGAAGCATCACCTATGGGGATACTGAGGAGTTCGCATGCACGATGATCGTCCGACGGCTGATTTTGCGGCGTTTGGCACATCACCACTTGACCCACACAGCCCGGTACCGCTCTACCATCAAATCGAGGGGCATTTGCGTCAACTGATTGTCTCTGGTCAGTTACCGACCAATACCATCTTACCGCCCGAGTTGGAGTTAGGGACATGGTACGGGGTTGGGCGTCACACCATGCGCACGGCGTTAACCAATTTGGTCAATGAGCGGTTGATATCACGACGCGCCGGGGTCGGGACATACGTGTTGCCACAGGACCAACGAGCGAACTTTTATTTGAATCGCAGTTTTACGCATCAAATCACAGCCATGGGCATGCGCCCACGCTCCAAAGTGCTATCCGTCCATCAGGCGACCATCGATGTGAATGCGCCGATGATCTTGCAACGTTACCACGGCGCACATGCGTTATTTTTGGCCCGACTCCGCTATGGCGATGACATACCAATCAGTCTGCAGTTCAGTACGATTATCGGGCCACATAGTCAGCAACTCACCAACATTGACTTTGGTGAGCATTCGCTGTACACCGTACTACAGCACGAGCACGGTCTACAAATCGACCGCATCACGCACACCATCAATGCCGTCGCAGCCGATGAAGAACAGGCGTATCTGCTCGATGTACCAATCGGTACGCCGTTGTTATTGGTCAAGACAGCGAGTTATAGTCAGCAACAACAACTAGTCGAGTATACCGTGAGTTATTACCGTACGGATCGGTATGAATACCACACGGTGATTGAGCAGTAACTACGCGCCCATAACATGCGGTGGAATAGAGATGCGGCGAGCTGGCAAAAGATGCTGACATCATGTTTGGTCGGTGAAATGCTATTTCATACCCATCGCACCATACTGCCTGACAAAACATCACCATCCATCTTTGCACACCCCCGCCAAACCTCGGTATACTACCAATAATGACACTCTGTGATAGGGACTACTCGTGGTAAGTATCAAATCGGCCCGTGACATCGCCACTATGCGCGTCGCCGGTCAACTCGTGGCTCAGACCTTTGCGCATATTACACCGATGGTGCGACCAGGCATCAGCACGGCCGCACTCGATCAGGCAGCTGAGGAGTTTATCCGAGCCAAAGGTGCTATCCCAGCCTACAAGGGGTATCACGGCTTTCCGGCGACGCTCTGCATCTCGCCCAACAATGTGATTTGTCATGGCATCCCCGGGCCACACACCCTCAACGACGGCGACATTGTCGGTATCGACGTGGGTGTGATTGTCAACGGCTGGTACGGCGACGCCTGTATTACACTCCCAGTTGGGCAGATTAGCCCAGCCGCCCAGCATTTGCTTGATTGTGCACAATCATCACTCGAGGTAGGGATAATGGCCGCCACCGTCGGCAACAAGCTGGGCGATATTGGCGCAGCCATTCAACGCCACGCCGAGGCCCAAGGCTTTAGTGTGGTGCGCGAGTATACCGGCCACGGCATCGGCAAGGCACTCCACGAGGATCCCACCGTGCATCATGTGGGCCAGGCTGGTACGGGACTCGTGCTCAAGCCTGGCATGGTATTCACGATTGAGCCGATGATTAATGCGGGTAGTCACAAGACACAACTCGACAAGAAAGACAAATGGACGGTGCGCACGGCAGACGGGTCACTCTCCGCCCAGTTCGAGCACACCATTGCCATTCAGCCGGATGGGCCTCAGCGCCTGACCGTGTTATAAGGAACCGACCAATGCACCTGCACCTCTCGCCCGATGTCCAAACCGCCCTTATCACGCGTCATCCTCTGGTGGCACTTGAGAGCACCGTGATTGCCCACGGCCTACCCTACCCGCAAAATGTCGAGATTGCCCGCCAAATGGAGGCCGTTGTACGCCGTGGTGGAGCCATTCCTGCGACCATTGGTGTCGTATCGGGCACAGCCACGGTGGGGCTCGACGATGCGACACTTCAGCTATTTGCCCAGGCCAGCGATGTACGCAAGTTGGCCCGTCGCGACATCCCACTGGCTATCGCTGATGGTGCGTTTGGCGCAACTACCGTCTCTGCCACGATGGCCCTCGCACATGCAGCCGGTATCGAGGTCTTTGCCACGGGCGGGATTGGTGGCGTACACCGCGATGCACGTACCAGTTTTGATATCTCGGCAGATTTGACCGAACTTGCCAAGACGCCCGTGATAGTGGTCTGTGCCGGCGCTAAGTCGATTCTCGATTTGCCTGCCACGCTCGAGTATCTTGAGACGGCCAGTGTGCCCGTTTATGGGCTTGGCACCAACGAGTTCCCGGCGTTCTATAGCGCGCAGAGCGGACTATCGGTCAATTACGCCGCTGACGTGACCACCATCGCCCGCGCCTGGCGCGCCCATCGTGCATTACATGGCGGTGGCATGATCGTAGCAGTGCCTCCCCCAGCAGATGTCGCGCTACCGGCCGACCAGATTGAGCAGTCGATTCAAGTGGCGCTGACCCAAGCCACAGCTGCGGGGATTCGCGGTCAAGCGGTCACGCCGTTTTTGTTGAGCGCCGTCGCCAAGGCCACCAGTGGCGAGAGCATGCGCACCAATATGGCCCTCCTTGAGAACAACGCCCGCGTGGCGGCAGCGCTCGCCGTCGCCCTTCATCAGACCAACTGAGGAGTATCATGTCACCCAAAAGCAACAAACCAACACAAAACACCAAGCCAGCGCCATCAAAGAAGCCGGTCGATCACACCGTAGCGATGGACACTGCCACAATTAGTCGCACTACCAAGCCCAAACCTCCAGCCAAGCGCAAATCCAACGTCAACATTCCGCTTTACGCTGGCATCGTCGCAATTATCGCGCTTGTCGTCGGTTTGGTGTATGTACGTACAGACGATCGTGGCTTGCCCAGCGAAACGCAAAAAATCCCTGACTCAGGCCCGAGCTTGCACATGGGGAGCGTTGATGAGCCATTGCCAGCACCGTACAACTCGAATCCACCAACATCTGGATGGCATGTAGGCAACCAAACCGCACCATGGGGCATCCAAAAGACACAACTCGATGACAAAATCACCGTGCATAATCTTGAGCACGGCGGCGTCATTGTCCACTACAAAGAGTCGCTCGACGTCAACTCCGTGGCTGAGCTTGAAGTGCTTGCACGCGATTTACAGCGCAATAACCCGTGCTTGATTCTGATGCCACGCCCCGACGACCAAATGCCTGCACCAGTCGTGGTAACTGCATGGAACCACATGCTCGAGCTTCAAAACGTCGACAGCGAGAAGATTACGGGCTTCTTTACAGCACTTGTCGGCCGTGGCCCCGAGGCCGTTTGTCGCCCGATGTAATCCAGCACACCACCCACAAAAAACGCGGGGAGCGGTCAATGACCGCTCCCCGCACTATTCTGAATTAGGCTTTGCCGGCCATGCCGCGCCAGAGGCGATTCATCGGGCGTAGGTCACCAAGCACGGTGCGCGCCGTATTGTAACCACTGGCCGCAAACACACCACCACCCGGGTGCATGCTGGCACCGGTCATGTACAAGCCCTTAATCGGCGTACGGTAATCAGCCAGCTCGGCAATCGGGCGATAGAAGAACATCTGATCCAGTGACATCTCGACGTGCATCACGTTGCCGCGCACAAGACCATGCAAGTTCTCGAGGTCAAGCGGCGTCTGAATGTAACGATCGATAATCTTGCCACGCATGTTTGGCGCATACTTGTAGAGCACCTCGAGGATGCTGTCAGCCACGCTTTCACGCTCATTCGCCCAGTCCATGCCGTTGGCAAGGGTATATGGAAAGTACTGGGCCCACAAGAAGACCGTGTGCTTGCCCGGCGGTGCCACCACCGGGTCAATCGCCGAGAATGTCATGGCAATCACGGCTGGGTCTTTGGATGGATAGCCCAACGAGTAATCCGCATATGCCCGACGCACATGGTCCATCGATGGCGCCAGCAACTGCAAGCCGTGATGGTTCTCATGCGCGCGCCCACCCGATGGCGATGCCGTGTAATCGGGCAATTCATCGGCGGCACAACGCACCGTCATGCCAAAGCCATTACCGACGCGAATGTTGCGGATTTTGTGAGCCAAGTCGGTTGAGATGTGGTTCTCACCAACCATGCCCAACATGGTCGTCTGAATATGCGCATTCGAGATGACAATCGGCGCCGTGTAGCGCATACCGTCCTGGGTCTCGACGCCCTCGACTTGATTGCCCTTAATCAAAATCTGTTTGACCGGCGCATTGAGCACCACCGTCCCACCAGAGGCCTGTAGCGAGTGCGACATCGCCTGCGTCAACATGCCACTGCCACCCTTGGGGTGCATGGCGCCACTGGTGTGCATCATGGCGTGCCAACCAAAGAAGTCGCCAGCGCCGATTTCGTCGGGTGGTGGCCCCGATTGGGCTGCAAGCCAGGTCAAGGCTGCCCGCATCGCCTCGGATTCAAACGTCTCGGTAATCAGTTGACCATACGAGGTAAACAGGCGACGTACGGTCTCAAGTGTGCTGGTAATGTGGCGCACTTTGGCTTGTGCCTTGGCCATCGTGCCAAACAGGCCCATCACGCTGGGAGGATTGAGGAAGACATCAAAGACGGCTTCGTTAATCGGCCCCCAATAGTCGAGGAACTTGCGATAGGCCTCAGCGTCGCGCGGTGAGATGCTGGCGATTGAGTTAAACGTGCGCTCTTTGTCACGATAAAACGAAATCGAGCCCGAACCGTCAGGTTGCGGATAAAACGCATAGGGGTCCATGTCAATATACTCGAGGCCGTGTTTTTCGAGCTCGAGATCGCGGACCACCGGCGTTAAATGAATCATGATGTGCGCTGATGAGCCGACATCAATTTTGTAACCGGGGATGACCTCTTCGGTACAGACTGCACCACCGACAATCCCACGACGCTCCAGCACTAAGACGCGCAACCCTGCACGTGCCAAATATCCGGCTGACGTCAAGCCGTTGTGCCCACTCCCTACGATGATGACATCGTAATCGTACTTTGCCATGTCCGTTCTCCAAAACTGGTTGCACACTGCCGTGTGCAGGGGCGTTGCTTCTTTCTACGCATCATACGCCCACTTGTATGCACACAACGCCCTAGGTCAGCTTGCCTAGAGCGTTGTTGTTAGCGAAAATGCAGCAAGAGAATGTGTCTATTGTGTTGGATTTAGTCGTTACCGCCACCGCGTACTGCTTGTGCATAAATCTGGGTCGTTGACAGCGAGGCATGACCGAGCAAGGCCTGTACACGGCGCAAATCAACGCCACTCGTAATCATATGCGTTGCAAACGAATGGCGCAACATGTGTGGTGTCAACTCGCTGACACCCAACTCATCAGCATACTGCTTGAGAATCAACCAGAAGCCCTGACGGGTCAAACGCCCACCACGATGGTTGACAAACAAGACATCCTCCGCCCGAGCGTCATCACGCACGAGTTGCCCACGAGCCATATCAAGATACTCTTCGACGGCCGTGACGGCTGATTCGCTGAGCGGAATCATGCGCACTTTCTTGGCCTTACCGACACAGTGCACAATCTTCGTTTTGAGATTGACATCGCCGATATTGAGGCCCACCAGCTCGCTGACGCGCATGCCCGTGGCGTACAACACCTCGAACATGGCGCGATCGCGCATACGGTCAGCCGTGCGTGAACGCAACGGCAACTCCATCAGCTCATCGACCTGTACCGGCGTCAACGCTTTAGGGACCTCACGCTCGACACGCGGTGATTCAATAGCCGTCGTTGGATCGGTTTTGACGACTTGAATCGAGGTCAAGAAGGCATAAAACGACTTCACCGCAGCAGTACGACGAGCGACTGTCGCATTCGAATATTTGCGCTCACGCAAAAAAATCATGAATGCAACCACATCCTCACGGCTTGCCACCACCACAGAACTAACCTTGCGCTCACGCAAAAATGCGACATACTGATCTAAATCGGTACGATACGCCGACACAGTGTTGGCCGTCAGGGCGCGCTCCTGCATCAAATATGCAATGAACTGCTCTACGTGCTCATTCATCGTGTACCCTCCTCTTTCCTATCACAGCTGCACTGACGCGACATCGTCGTCAGCACGCTCACGGGTCGACCCAATGGAAAAATATTTGGCCTCGGGATGATGCACGACAATCGCCGCAGTACTCTGCTCGGGCATAAGTTGATACGCCTCAGTCAACGTGACCTCGATACGATCGGTCGGCAAAATACTGAACAACTTGACATGCTCATCAAGATCCGGACACGCTGGGTAGCCCCACGAATAGCGGCGCCCTTGCTCACCACCCAGCCCTAGACTCTGGCGCACCAAACGATTGGTGTACTCGGCCAAGGCCTCAGCCAGCGATACGCCTAACCCATGAATGAAGTATGAGCGACTATAGTCACCCTGCTTCTGCAACTCCTCGGTCAAATCATCGACCTTGGTACCCATCGTCACGACCTGCAACGCCACCACGTCGTACTCACCTGACTCCACCGAACGGTAGTAATCAGCGATACACAAGCGCTCACGCTCTGGTTGCCGCGGGAAGAAGAAGCGCGTCAGCTCTTTGCTCCGGTCAGCCGGATCGTACACAATCAAATCTTGTCCCGACGATTGACACGGATAGTAGCCGTACACCACTTTGGGCTCGAGCCAACCATCACGCTCGGCCTCGCGCACGAGGTCGCGGACCTTGATGTCAAACTCGGCCTTGAGCTTCTCCCACTCCTCGCCCTTGGCGTTTTTGGCGCCCCACTGCAAGCGATAGAGTGCATTGCGGTCGAGACAGTTGACCACGTCATCCAAGCGGATGCGCGTCGCCACCTGAGCACCCCAGAAAGGCGGAGTTGGCACTGGTGTATC